>CAJDWZ010000040.1_pt1 | contig 13958 bp, 13 predicted proteins | sample 7391701 | NCBI WGS metagenome assembly CAJDWZ01 (sample SAMEA7055744, study PRJEB34461) | soil metagenome | biome: terrestrial ecosystem; feature: Peninsula; material: soil | place: Antarctica | collected 2016
CAACAAGTGGGCGTTGGGCGACGCCGCCGAGCGCACGCTGGACGTGGCGGCCAGGCTGTACATGGAGGATCGTTTTGGCGGAGTGCGCGCCTGGACGTCGGCGGACCGCGGCACCGATCGCGCCTACGGTGAATCCATCCAGACGAGGCGCTTCGAACTGGTGGGTAGCTATCGGTTCCCGTCGTTTGGCGACCGGCTGCGACTGGATGCCGCGCTCAACCGGCATGACCAGGATAGCTGGTATGGTGAACAGCCATACCTGGCGACGCAGACCACGGCGTTCGCACAGTTCATCGGTCGACCGGATGTCGGCGACCGGCATGATCTGGCGCTGGGCGCGGCCATGCGTGCCCAGAGCTACCGCGACAGCACGCGTCATCACGAGTCAAACGATCGAAATCTCATCCCGTCGGTCTTCGCTCAGGACGAGATCTCCATCGGTGACCAGTGGACGGTGCTCGCCGGCATGCGCCTGGATTACCACGACACGCATGGCGCGGTCACGTCGCCGCGTCTGGCGCTTAAGTGGGACGCCGACGCGGCCACGACGGTGAGGTTGAACGCGGCCACCGGCTTCCGGGTCGTCAACCTGTTCACCGAGGAGCATCAGGCGCTTACCGGCGCCCGCGAGGTGGTGATCGCCGAGGCGTTGGAGCCAGAGCGGTCGCTGACAGTCACGGCGAGCCTTCACCGGGAGGTGGAGGTCGGCGGTGTGCACGACGCTATGACGGTGGACCTGGATGCCTACCACACTCGCTTCACCAACAGGATCCTGGCCGATTTCAACAGCGATCCATCGCTGATCATCTATCGCAATCTGGACGGCTGGGCGCGCACCCGCGGCATCGCTGTCGCCGCTGGCTATCGCACCGAGCAGCGTCCATTCTCGGCGAACGTTGGCGTTACGTGGCAGGAAGTGACCGTTCACGAGAGCGGCGTGAATTCGCCGCTACCTTACGCACCGGAGTTTCAGGGCGTATTCAGTGTCGGCTACAACTTTGCCAGTCTGCGCACGACGCTGGACTGGACCGGTCGCGTGCTGGGCCCGATGACGCTGCCCGAGTTCGACGGCTTCGCCAACCGATCGCCGTCATTTAGCGAGCACCACCTACAGGCCACGTACGCGCCACAGAACGGCATGGAAGTGTACGCGGCCGTCAAGAACTTGCTCGGTTTCGTGCAGCAGAACGCCATCATCGCCCCGGACGATCCGTTCGGTCCCGACTTCGATCCTGGCCGCGTTTACGGGCCGATGCAGGGACGTCGACTGCTCGTTGGAGCGCGATGGGCGGTGAGCCGCTGACAGCTGTCCAGCAGCGGCTGGAGCGGCAGGCCAGCCATCACACGAACCGAGGGCCCACTGGCTGAATGCCAACGGGCCCTCGGCTTGTGTGAACATTCATCCAGCGAGAGCGGCGCGATGACTCACTTCGGGCTGCAGCTTTGCTCCACCACTGGTCGGTTGCCACAGGCGATCGACTCGTTCATGCCACTTGTGAGCGGTCCGCATGCGGTGATCTGGGCAGACCGAACGGCTTCGGCTTCGGTCGCCGCCGAAGCTATCGCGCAGTTGCGCCCGCCGGCGAACTCCACGCAGGCGCGACACTCCACAACCTGGGAGTGCATCGTCGACCAGGCCAGGAACCCGACGAGGGAGAGGAGAGCTACGACAGTGAGGAGGGTGGTGCGGGACATCAGCTGGAAGATTCGCGTGATGGCAGGTGTAGGGAGCGACCTTCAAGCTCGCGACTCGCTCGGTGCCACGCAACACGAGCTCGCCATCACTGCCCCAGATAGCGCGTGAGTAAGCCCTTCCACTGGGGCGACTCGATCGTCTGAAGGAGCACGTAATTCACTTGTTCGCGTAGCGGACTACCGGTAGGCAGGGCGATGCCGTAGTACTGCAGCTCAAACGATTCCGGCAGTACGCGGATGCGCCAGTCGTCATGCTCGCCGATCAGGTAGCGCATGATCGGCTCGTCGTAGACAACCGCCTCAGTGCGACCGCGCTGCAGCGCGTCCAGAGCCTGGTTGGCATCCTCATAGCTGGCGAAGGCTATGCCGTGAGCGCTCAGGTAGATGGAGCTAGTGGAGCCCTGCACAGTCCCCACGCGTACTGACGACAGATCATTGGGCCCCTTCACAGGGCTCTGCAACTCGCCCACGGTAAGGGCTGCCGTGATGGAAGCTGTGAAACCGCTTACCAGAATCAAGGCCGCGAACATCCATATGATACCGATGATCCGGCCGCCGGCGGTGCGCGGGGCGAGGTCGCCATAGCCGACCGTCGTCATTGTGACCATCGACCACCACATGCTCGACCCGAGACCCTGAGCAACGGTACCACCGAACTGTTCTGGATTGTGATGACGCTCGAACAGCCAGACGAGTGTGCCGACCACGAGCAGCACGCCGAGCATTCCCAGAACGAGGAAGAGGAAAGGACGCGAGAGGAAGCGTCGCAACACCGCAATCCAACCGTTCGCTGCGTCGTTGCGGACGGCGATGGCCAGGCCAGTCACCTGGAACGGATGGGAGAAATCCAGTCGTTCCTCTCGTTCGGGCGTGATGGTCACGGCTCCCACTACTGCGTCCAGGCTGCCTGCCGACACGCTGTCGAGGAGCATGTCGAGAGGCATCTCGCGCATCTCGTAACTGACATGGAGCGAATCGGCGATCTGCTTCCACAGTTCGTGTGCTATCCCGGTCCAGCTTCCGTCCTCACGCTTGATGGAGAAGGGTGCTGCCTCCTTGGTGCCTACCACCAGCACCCTCTCTCCCGAACCGGCACTGGCTGACGCCGCGGCCCCAACCGCCCCCTGCTGCGCGTCCGCGGTAGCCAGTGCGCCGAGCAGCGCCGCGAGCGGAAGGAGAAGACTTGCGATCAACCGTCCGAATGAGCACGGCATCAGGTCACCGTCCCCGTCGCGCGATCCTTATCCGGCGAAGCGCCGTGAGCACCACGGCGATCGTCACTATCGACCATACGAAGGTGAAGATCATCCGCGTCCTTTCGTCGGCGCTGCTCAGGTGCGCACCGTAATAGACGGCTACGGCCACCGCGTCTATGCCCAGCACCCAGGCCACCATCCGAATGATGTGACCACGCATGTCCGAGGTGCGAGGCCGATGCGTCGACGTCGGAGAGGAGGGCGATCCGGATGATGGTTGCGGTGACACTGGCGACCTGATGGATCAGGAGTGCCAGGCGTCGGAGAGCGGACCGACAGTATGCGACTCGACCTCGCTTCGAGCGGCCAACCAGGCCTCGACTCCGTCACGCTGCGCCGGTGACACGGAACCCCGAACGGAGGAGATGGCGGTACCGTCCACCGAGTGCAGCCCCGAGCCGAAGAACGCCAGGTCGTTGGCCAGGATCGCTCCGGCCAGAAACTCCTCGACAACCTCGTCGGCGGCTGCCGGATCCATGGTAGCGGGCAGGTTGAAGGAGAGTTCGAAACCCAGTTCCTGGAACTCGCCAATACGGTGTTTCTTGCGGATGCGCTTGTTCATGTGATCTCGTAGGTCAGCGATTGGCGTAGACGGAGGTGCGGCCATCCTTAGCGATGGCGAGCACCTGGTAGGGCTCCTTCGGTGCGCTCTCCATTCCTGGCGATCCGCCCGGCATTCCCGGAACGGCCAGGCCGGCGATCTCCGGCCGCTCGTTGAGCATGCGAGCAATGAGGTCTGCTGGCACATGCCCCTCGATCACGTAGCCATCGATAACGGCCGTGTGGCAGGACTCGAGCTGCGGCGTGATGCCGTTGGCTCGCTTCACAGCGCTCAGATCGTTCTGGTCGTGGACGATGACGGAGAAGCCGTTCTCGCGAAGGTGAGTCACCCACTCCTCGCAGCATCCGCAGGTCGGGGTCTTGTAGACGGTGAGCTGCGGCACGCCCGGCGTTGCATCCGCCGTCGTTGAGGCGAGCGTCGCCGCGGCGGGGCCGGCAGCTACCGCAGTCGCGGCGGGAGACTGATCACTACCGGACGCTGCGGGCGCGGACTCGCCAGCGCAGGCCGCCAGGCCGAACACCGCGAGTGTGCCGGCGCCGAGGACGTTGCGGAGGCTTCGGAATCGGATCGAGAGCATGGTCGGGGAAACGAGGGAAGTGCCTGTGGTGGTGAGCGGCTACAACACGCAAGCTCGCGACTGGGCGACATCGCGACAAGTCACGCCCGCTCTTCAGTCTCATCTCCAATGGCCAGAAACCATCGATGCCGCAGGCTCAAGCGAGCGCGACTGCGCATCAGAGCGCGTAACGATCGCGGTCCAGTCATTCTCCACCGAGTTGAGTCAGCGTGGCCGGTGACTTGCTACATGCAACGGTGATTGTGGGATGGGTCACGCATTCGGTCGTGACTGATGCTGCCTGCTTCATCTGCGAAGTTGCGCCGATGGCAGGCTCGTCCAATGACCCACAACCAGCTCCTGGGTGATATGAAACGCCTTGGGCTTATGGGCCTCAGTTCCAATCAGGTTCCGTCGGAGCGGCGCTGCTGTCTCACTCCTTAGTTAGGGATGGTCATTATGCAAATATCAAGTCAGCTGCGGGCGGGCGTGCTCGGGGCATGTATTCTGTCTGCGCTCGGCGTGAGTGCCAAGCTGGAAGCGCAGCCATTGCGCTATTCGATCACGCCCACGGCGCAGTGGGTCAACTGGGACAATGCTCTCGGTATCGACGACGCATACCTGTGGGGCGGTAGGGCCGGTTTCAGCTTCGGTGATTACATCGAGCTACAGGGCTATTATCTGGAGCGCAACCGAATCGACACCAAGCTTGGTGTCGACATTGGGCTGCCCGAATCCACCGAGTCATCGCTCGGTATCCGTAACTACGGGGCAGACATCGTAGTCAACCTGAGCCCAACGCAGCTCAAGCCGTTTATTCGCGCTGGCGGCTCACTCCTCCGCTTCGCTCCCGAAGATGGAGAAGCCACGCGTCAGATCGCGGTCCGCTACGGCGGCGGTATCAAGTTTGGCGATCCAGGGCAGCTGCAACTGCAGTTGTATGCCGAGGATCTGGTATTCCGGCTCGATCGCAATCGACTGAGCGGCTTGCCGTTCGTCACTCCTGACCCGGAGGCCGACAAGCTGCGCCACAACATGGTCTATGGAGCCGGCGTGTCGGTGCCGTTCGGCGGGAATATTTCCGGTGCTGACCAGTCGCCCCGTGGACTCGGAAACATTTCAGTTCCGATGGAAGTCTTCGGTGGCGTGTTCAACTTCGACGACAAGAACGACCTGGATGGACAGAACGTCGTCGGTGCGCGCGCTGGACTGGATTTCGGTCCGCTGGTAGGACTGCGCGGCTATTACTGGCGCGGCGTGAGTGATGGGTTCGACAAGGTGAAGGGCGTGCAGAGTTGGGGTGGAGAGGCGCAGTTCCGCCTCGCTTCCGGATCCGGCTTTAGCCCTTACCTAATAGCCGGCGCGGGTCAGCTCGACTTCCGCAGCGACTTCAACCCGTCGGATACTGCTGTCGCCGGCATCTCTCCGGTTGATCGGACGATGCTCATCCTGGGTGGAGGAGTGGCGCTGAACCTCTCCGACCGCATGCGCCTCAACGTGGCGGCGCGCAACCACCTGTTCAACGGTGAAGGCAACATCGAGGATGCCAGCACCGCTGATGACCTAACATCCAACTGGATGTTCACGGCCGGGTTGGGCTTCAACATTGGTGGTTCCACCGGTGTTGGTCGCAAGGCGCCACCGAAGCCAGTGATCATGGCTCGCGTGGACACCATGATCGTGGATCGTGAGACCGGCGAAGTAATACGCGAGATTCGCGGTTCGACGGCCTCGGGGGACAGGATGGTACGCGACACGGTCTGGATGGATGGGAAGAAGGGAACCGATGCTCGCCGTGCTTCGGAAGGCTACGTGAGTGGACGTACGATCCAGCTGCCGGTGCCTTCGGAAGGTGAGCTTTATGTTCGCTACGGCCCGTCACGCGACAGCTCGGTACGTATGGGCGGAGTCGGCCGCATGGGCGAAGCCGCGTCGAGTACGGATGCGGAAACCCGCATGGCAATCCGTTCGATACTGCGCGACGAGCTGGAGCGCACTGGCCGCACGATGGACACCAGTGCTGCATCTCGTGAACTGTCGGAGCGACGCTTGCTCGATCGCATCGACTCGGCGGTGAGTGCACGTATGAACGCCACTCGTGGCATGATGCCAAGCGGTGATCAGACGGCGATGATGTCCGACCTGGAACGTCGTCGGATGCTGTCTGACATCGAGGCGATCGTGCGCAATCAGGTCCAGGCAGCGATGGCGCGTCAGCCGCAGGTAGTACCGCAGCCGTCCTATGCTCCGCCTACGGCGACGACCCGTCCAGCCCAGGGCACCGTCGAGAAGCGTGGATGGAGCCCGCGTTCCTACTCCGCTTATACCGGTCTGAACGTGAACAAGGGCGCGCAGTTCGTGCTCGGCGGCCGGGTGGACCTCGGACCGATCAGTGAGGGAACGCCGCGTCTGGCGCTTGTGCCGGAGTTCGCCATCGGCATTGGCAATGGCACGACGACGCTCCTCGCCGCGAACGCTCAGTACAGGTTCGATCCAATCGCCATTCGCGGCTTCGGCGACATTGCCCCGTACGGCCAGCTCGGACTGGGTGCCTATGTCGGCACGCTGGATGGTGATCGCCAGTTGAGGCTGATGCTCAACCCGGGATACGGAGTGGAGTTCACGCTCGACGAGAACGTGAAGAACACTGTCGGCACGTCGCAGCTCTTCGTGGAGCACCAGGGACTGCAGTTCTTCAAGCGCAATCGCTTCCTGGTCGGACTGCGCTGGGTTTACTGAGCTTCCACGACGGATGGCCAGAAAGGCCGCGTCGATCCAGGCGCGGCCACGAGGTCATTCGTGAATACTGAGCAGTAAGGCCGGGGTCAGTTTGACCCGGCAAGTCGACAGGGAGGGCGATCACCGTGCCGCACAGCGGCGGTGATCGCCCTCCCTGTTGTGGCTTTTGAGTTATCGCACCTCATAAGGGTTTCGGAGTATCGGACCTCGAGAAGGACTACGAGAGAGTCCGACATCTCGGCTCCGGACACGCTGGTGACCCACGCTGTTATTCCCGGTTCGAAGTTTTCTTGTCGAGCAAACCAATGACGCTTCCCAGTGGTCCAAGGCCATGTCATCCACAGGGAGTTTCTTAATGCGTCATCTCCGTTCGATTGTTCTGCTCGCCGTTGTAGTTGCCGTCTCGGTTCCAATCGTCGCCGTGCCATCGGTAGCGGTGGCACAGCGGGTGACGGTCCGTCGCGATCGCGACGGGATTGATGTGAGGGTGCGGCGAGATCGCGCACCCAGTCGGGACGTGACGCTGGGCGTCGGCGTGCTGTACGACCAGGTGACTGATAACGGCGCGCCGATGGCCGCACTGCGCGCCGGCTGGCGTCTCCGCTCCTGGCTGCGCAGTGAGCTGGGGGTGAGTTACGCCCTCGCCGACGCGCCTCTCGAGGGCACGGACGGCGACCACGCGCACCTCGCCTCGGCCGAGGTCGGTATACAGGCGGTATTGCCCTGGCCATTGCTACAGCCGTATGTAGGGACGTCGTTGGGACTGGCGGGCCGTTTCGAACGAAGGGATGGAGGGAACACCGTCCGACCGTCGATACAGTTCCCAGTTGGGATCCGCGTGCCGATCACGCCGCGTCTCGGAGTGCAGGCGGAAGTCAGATGGCGCTTAGACGAGCAGCGTTCGGGGGCCAGCGCGGTGAATCGTGAGCACACGGTGGGTCTACAATTCGGCTTCTGACAATCGTCAATGTTCGCCCTGCTCGCCCAGGCTCTCGGGGTGGCCTTCGCCTCCGGCATCAGTCCTTACGCCACCGTCGCCCTCGTCGGACTGGGGGCCCGGTTGGGCTGGATCGGACCGCTGCCCGGCGAGCTGGGCGTGGTCAGCCATGTCTGGGTGATAGCGCTGGCCGCCTCGCTCTACGCAATCGAGTTCACGGCGACGCTGATACCATGGGTGGCGAGCGCCTGGGAGACTGTCCACAGTCTCATCCGACCGCCCGCAGCGGCACTGCTCGCCGTCCTCACCGCATGGGGCGGCGATCCCGCGCTAGTGATAGCTGCCGGCCTCCTTGGGGGCGGACTGGGCCTGGCCACCCACGCCACCAAGCTCGGCATTCGCTACGCCGTGGACACCTCGCCTGAGCCAATAACAAACGGAGCGGCAAATGTGGCCGAGGTGGGGGTGGTGGCGACGATCGGCTACTTCATCTGGCAGCACCCGATAGTCACGCTGAGTGCCGCGCTGGTCCTGCTGGTGCTCCTGATGATCGTACTGCGCATCGTCTGGAGGACGCTGCGCCGTGCGGCTACCGGCTTCCGACGGCCGGGTGGACCGGCGCGGCCGTCGGCGTGACAGTCCCCAAGCTTCTCGGAGACTACGGGCGGCTGGTGTCGCCACCGACAGGGCCAGCACTGCAGTGGCCGAGAACTACTACGCTGTCACCGCCCGCTACAGGGGACTCTCCAGAGCAGCACTGCAGCCGTAGGTGCCGTGGCCCGTGCGTCGGCTACGAGGGCAGTCGCGGTCCCTCTGAGAGTGTCGCGACCGGCTGCCTCTACGGCCGGAACACGGACGGCAACGCCGACAGGCCACCAGGCGGGAAAGAGCATTAACGTTGTGTCGCGCCCCATCTGCAAGCGCAGGGCCCCATCCCGGGCGTTGGGGGCGCGCGAAACCGCGCTGGTGTCGAAGCGACCAGACTGACGGTGGCCGGCCGCAACAGCGTCCAGCGGGGGCGTCCAGGCGCCGAAGGCGAGGCCCAGGCACTCCTCTGGCGCGGACGGCGTCGCGGTCACGGTGGCCTGGGCGCGCAGTGTCATCGCACTGGTAGCGGCCAGAGCTGACACGATTGCCGAAAGCCGGGCGAGGCGAGCGATGTAACGGGACATACTTCTCCTACCCCGGCAGGCACGCAGCGCTCCGTTGCAGTTCGATCCTCGCGATTTAAATACTCGTGAGTTGGACCTCACGAGTCGAGCCCTCGAGAGTGGAGCGTTCAGGAGAGCCGGAGCCTCGTGAACTGACCTCTCGGGAGCTGAACCCTTGTGGTGTCGGCGTCCGTAAGTCCTGACAGCGACTCATGACACGGCACGACGCTCGCAGGTTCGTTGGAGGGCTGTCGAGGCCGGCTGGTCAGGTCTTGTTGAGGCGAACATCAACTGCCGCGCACTTCGAGCGCGGCATCAGACTGTCTGGGGAGGGGTACAATGACCGAAGAAGTGCGCAGCGAGGAACATCAGGTGACCGGCAAGAACCTGCTCGGCAAGGTGAAGGAACTGGTGCGCGAGGGGAACGTACGCCGGATAATGATCACCAATCCGGAGGGTCGCACCGTGCTCGACTTGCCGCTCACCGTGGGATTGCTGGGGGCTGCCTGGCTTCCGCTCTTCGCCGCCATAGGTGGCATTGCTGCCCTGGCTGCACGCTATACGGTGGTCGTTGAGCGGGTGGAGAAGCCGGCCAGCGACATGACCCAGCGGCCGCATTAGGAAAGGCGCGAGCGCGAACTCGCCGCACTCATGCCCGTCCACCACTCGCGCGTTTCATCTCCCTCGCTTGCCCGCTCCGGGGGAGAGGTCGATGAGCACAGTGACGACTAGAACAGCGACGTGCCAGGGCTGCCACACGCCGCCGTACCAGTTATGGACTGCTGTGAACCAGAGCAGCGTGACCGGGGCGAAGATGAATCCGAGCACGGGCCAGAGAATGCCAGCAAAGATTCCCTGGAACCAGCCGCTGAAGATCCAGATAGCGGCAATGACGAGGCGCGGTACGGCCAGCGCCATTAGGGCGAGCAGGCAGGGCATGGCGAATCGCGGGTTCGGGTCGGGGTGGGTTCGGAGTGCACCACCTGAGAACCTTACGGACGGGGAGACGGGAAGTTGCGAGCGACCTCTTAAGGCCGCTCGCACTTAACCATCCCTGTTACAGATCCGGCTCGGGGTGGGCTAGCCGGCGTTGCTGGCCGCGTTCAGCCCGCGCTCCAGATCTTCCCACAGGTCGTCCACGTCCTCGAGCCCCACTGACAGGCGGAGCATGCCGGCCCCAATGCCGCTCGACTCGCGCGCCTCGGCCTCGATTATCCGGTGGGTGAGGCCGGCCGGATGCTGGATGAGTGTGTCGACCGAGCCAAGCGAGACGGCGACGGTGATGAGCTGGAGACCGTCCAGGCAGCGGACGGCGGCATCGTATCCCCCGACAACGTCGAAGGCGAGGACGGCACCGGCGCCGTCCATCTGGCGACCGATCAGTCCCTGTGGGTCGCCGCCGGGGAGCCCGGCATAGTACGTCCGACTCACCGCCGGATGCGCCGCCAGCCGCTCGGCGATCAGCTGCGTTGTGGCCTGCGCACGCTCAACCCGGATGGGGAGCGTTGCCAGCCCACGGTGCAGCAGGTAACCGCCCAGCGGGTGCAGGACACCGCCCGTAAGAATGCGCACCTGCCGTAGGGAGTGCGCATGCTCCTCGCTGGTGGCCACGACACCGGCCAGGACGTCACCGTGGCCGCCCAGGAACTTGGTGGCGCTGTGAAGGACGAGCGCCGCCCCCTGCTCGATCGGCCGCTGGAGCACCGGCGTGGCGAAGGTAGAGTCCACCAGCACCGGGATATCGCCGGCCTGCCGAACCACTGCGGCGATGTCGACCAGCGCGCAGGTGGGGTTGGCCGGCGTCTCGATGATGACGAGGCTGGTATTGTCGCGGCAGCTCTCCTTCACGGTCTCCGCCGTGGCCCAGGTGACGTCCAGCCCGAGCATGCCGGTGACCAGCAGGTGATCGGTGCCGCCGTAGATGGGTCGGACCGCTACCACGTGGCTCCCGCGCATGCGTGCGGCGAGCAGACAGGCCGTCATTGCCGCCATACCAGAAGCAAAGGCGACACTGGTCTCCGTGCCCTCCAGAAGGGCAAGAGCGTGCTCGAAGCGGGCGACAGTGGGGTTCCGGAGCCGGCTGTAGACCGCGTTGGGGGCGTTCTCGTCGCCGCCGGCCAGCGCGTCCAGGCTCGCCGTGCCCTCATCCAGGTCGGGAATAGGGTAGGTGCTGGACAGGTCGAGCGGTGCGGCATGGACGCCAAGCTGTTCGAAGTCTTCGCGTCCGGCGTGGACGGCGAGTGTGGCGGGTCGCATGGTCGGGCGCATGGCGGCGGGGGGTGCGGGGGGGGGTCGGACGAGAGCACCGGCGCCGGAGGCACCGGCCGTCGTACCGACGGCCATCTACATGCAAGATACGAATCATGCATCATGGTCAGCCATGTATGCCGCATTATATTCGTTGCATGAGCAATTCTACCGCGTTGGACCGAACGGACATGCAGATCGTCGGCGCGCTACGAAAGAATGCGCGGCTTTCCAACAAGGAGCTCGCCGCCCTGGTCGGCCTGGCACCGTCTAGCTGCCTCCAGAGAGTGCGAAAGCTGGAGAGCCGCGGCGTGCTCCGCGGCTACCACGCGGAGGTGGACCCGGCAGCGCTGGGGGTCGGCCTGCAGGCGATCGTAGCGATTCGCCTCAGCCGGCACTCGCGGGCATTCGTCGACTCCTTCCGTGAGCACGTCCTGAGCATGCCGGAGGTACGCGTCGTCTACCACGTGGCCGGAGCCAGCGACTTCCTGCTCCACGTCGCCGTCAAGGATGCCGAGCATCTGCGCGAACTGGTGCTCGGCGCATTCACCGTGCGGCCCGAGGTAGCCCATGTGGAGACAGCGCTGATCTTCGAGCAGGTGCGGAACGTGGAGCTACCCGTGGCTTGGGAGGAAGCGCGATAGCTCCACGGGGCAGCTCGACCCCGGTTGGCGTTGCTCGCACGGGCCGCTCGTCGTCAATGGCAGAGTCACCCTGTCATCCGTCGAGGTCGACGCAGTGCCCTCAACGCGCGCCCCTGTTCGCAAGCCATATAAGCGCACGCTCGCCAGCGCATCGCTCCTTTCACTGCTACTCGTTGCCGCTGCCTGCGGCGGTGATGTCGCGGTCGCACCGCTGACTTCCGCGACTCCGTCCACCGGCCTCCGCTTCCACGTGGACAGCTTTGCCGTGAGGGTGGGGCAGGTGACGCCGCTGGCAGCGGTGCTCACCGACGCCCGTGGCCGCACGCTCAACCCCGCCAAAATTAACTGGAGCTCTTCCGAGCCAGCAATTGCAGCCGTGGCAACCGACGGTGTGGCGGTCGGAGTATCCCCAGGCACGGCGTTTATCGTGGCCAGTAGCGGGTCACAGTCGGCGCGGGTCCGCATGGATGTCAGCCCTGTGCCGGTAGCGCTGGTGACCTTCCAGGAGTCACCCGCAGAGCTGGTGAACGGCTCAGGAGTACAGTTGCGAGCCATCGCGCGCGATTCCAGCGGCGGAGCACTGACCGGACGGCCAGTTCGCTATGGTTCTTCCGACAGTTCTGTCGCCACGATCTCGGCCAGTGGCCTCCTGAACGCCGTCGGTGTGGGAACGGTCAGCATCAGCGCGGAGTCGGAGATGCGTCGTGCCGAACTGACGCTACGAGTGGTAGCCAGGCCGGTGGCGACGGTGGAACTGGAGCCATCTGTGCTTTCGCTCGAGGTGGGCGGCTCGGCGCAGCTCAGAGTGATCCTCCGAGACGCCGATGGAGGAAAATTGGCCAGTCGGCCAGTGAACTACAGGTCGTCTGACGGCCGCGTCGCGATGGTGGATGCCTCTGGACTCGTGCGGGCGGGAGCGGCCGGTAACGCAGCGGTCGTTGTCGAGGTGGAAGGGCAGAGCACCAGTGCGTCGGTGAGCGTGCACGCGCTGCCTGCGGAGCCTCCGTTCTCGCCCGGCGAGCCGTCACCGCCTTCTGGGCCGCAACCGACGCGTCCCCCGTCCCCGCTCCCCCCGCCCGCGCCCCTGGGAGGTACTGGCCCTGCCGGTTTCACGATCGACGTCCGGTTCGTTGGCCAGGCAGACGAGCGTGCGGTGGCGGTGATAGGCCGAGCGGCGGCACGGTGGACGGCGGCGATAGGCGCCGACCTGCCCGACGCGATCGTCTCCATGCCGGCCGGCTCCTGTTACGACGGACAGTTGGCCACCACCGAGGTTATCGACGACCTGCTCATCTTCGTGCGCGTGGTGGACATCGATGGCTACGGTGGCGTGCTGGCTCGCGCCGGCCCATGCTTCATACGAGGGGAGAGCGGGCTGCCTCTGGTCGGAGTGATCGAGCTGGATCGGGCCGACCTCGGACGCGACCAGCAGATCATCCTCGACGTCGTCACCCACGAGATGGGGCATGTGCTGGGCATCGGTACGCTCTGGCCCCTCCGGTCGCTGGTGCATGACCGGGACGGCGACGATCCTCGCTTTCTGGGTTCGGTTGCTCAGACGGCCTACCAGGAACTGGGTGGATCGGACGAGCTGGTGCCGTTGGAGAACACCGGTGGCACGGGCACCAGGGGAAGCCACTGGCGCGAGACGACCTTCCGCACCGAGTTGATGACCGGCTGGATCAACGCTGGCGTGAACCCCCTCAGCCGAATCACCATCGCCTCGCTCCGTGACCTTGGCTACCAGATCCACATGGGCGCCGCTGACCCCTACTCGCTGCCGAGATCAGCAGTCGCGACAGCAAGGTTGGTGGGCGGCAGCGGGGTGGCAATGCAGGACGAGTTGATCGCTCCGCGGTTCACTGTGGACAGCGCCGGGCGAACGCGACGCATTCCTTGACGAAAGCAGGAGAGGGAAGGCAGTAGCGAGCGAGAGGTGGCGTGGGTGCACTGAAGGTCGGCTCCATGCTCGCTCAACGATAGCAAACTCTCTCACGTCGCATATCCTTAAACTATGAGTGGAATTTCGGAATATCGGGAGGCTGGAAACCTTACGATAAAGAAACCAACTCATACAATGGAATGATCGGTTCGAAGCTGAATGCATATATGAACGCCAATTTTTATTTCAAACAACGACTATCGTCTCAGTTTGATTTAATTTATGGATT
>CAJDWZ010000041.1_pt1 | contig 13929 bp, 16 predicted proteins | sample 7391701 | NCBI WGS metagenome assembly CAJDWZ01 (sample SAMEA7055744, study PRJEB34461) | soil metagenome | biome: terrestrial ecosystem; feature: Peninsula; material: soil | place: Antarctica | collected 2016
CATGGGCATGCGGCCGGTGGTCGAGATGCAGTTCATCGACTTCATCGCCAATGCCTACGACATGATCACCAATTATGTCGCCACCGCGCGTTACCGGGCTTTCCTGCCGTGCCCGATGGTCATCCGGGGTCCCAGCGGGGGCTATGTACGCGGCGGACCATTCCACTCGCAGAACCCCGAGGCCGGTTTCATCCACACCCCGGGCATCAAGGTCGTCTACCCGTCTACGGCGGCGGACGCCAAGGGGCTGCTGAAGGCGGCCATCCGGGATGACGACTGTGTGCTCTTCTTCGAACACAAGTACCTCTACCGTCGCATCAAGGATGTCATGCCGGCCGGGGACCACGTAGTTCCCATCGGCAAGGCCCGGACGGCTCGCGAGGGAACTGACGTCTCCATCATCACCTACGCTGCGACCGTCTGGAAGGCACTCGACGCCGCCCAGCAGCTCGCTGAGGAGGATGGCCTGTCGGTGGAGGTGATCGACCTGCGGACGCTGAATCCGCTGGACGACGAAGCCATCCTGGCGACGGTGCGAAAGACGAACCGTGTGCTTATCCTGCACGAGGACACGCGCACCGGAGGAATTGCCGGAGAGATCACCGCGCGGATCAACGAGCAGGCATTCGCCTGGCTCGACGCGCCGGTGCTGCGCGTGACGGCCCACGACGTGCCGTTACCGTATGCGCCATCGCTGGAAGACTTCGTCCTGCCGCAGACATCGGACATCGTCCGTGCCGTGCGTCAGCTCGCCGCTTACTGAGCGACAATCGCAAGTGCGTTCATCAACAGTATGAGTGAGATAGAACCTGAGCTTTCAGGCTGCTGGAGCAAGGCCGGTGTGGGTTGCGTCACGTTTTTCGCCGGCGGTTTCAGTGGAGGTATGGTGGGCGTCTTCGCTTCAGTCATGGTACGCGAGCTGACTCGGGGACCGACATGCGAGGGAATTCCCACCTGCGATTGGCACATATACATGCTTGCCGGAGCCGTGCTCGGCGCGCTCTCTCTACCGGCGCTCGTGCTCCGGCGCATGCGCCAGGGTAAGGCACCGACGGACAACCATTCAGACCGAGGGTGATGGAGTGGCACGCATAGACGTCAGCATGCCGCAGATGGGAGAATCGATCGCCGAGGGCACCCTGTCGCGCTGGCTAAAGAAGGTCGGCGACGAGGTGCGGCGCGATGAGCCGATCTTCGAGATCTCGACTGACAAGGTAGATGCGGAGATACCAGCTCCCTCTGCCGGTATAATTGTCGAGATCCTGGTGCAGGAAGGGGAGACCGTGCCGGTCGAGACGATCGTGGCCCGGATGGAGACCGACAAGGGTGCAGCCGCTACCGCGATGGCGCCCACCGCCAGTCCGCCGGTAGCGGCCAGCACGGCTGCGCCAGCGGCGGCCGCGCCGACGCCAGTTGCTGCCACGCCGGCTGCAGCCGCTCCAGTTGCTGCCAGCGCTCCCGATGACGGCGGGCCGGAAAGCCTCGAGACACGGCTACGCACGAAGTCGTCGCCTCTCGTCCGCAAGATGGCTGCGGAGCACGGCGTCGACATCAGCGCGCTGCAGGGAACCGGTCTTTCCGGGCGGGTGACGCGGAAGGACCTTCTGGAGGTGTTGGAGAAGGGTGTCCCGGCCGCCGCTCCGGCTGCCGCCAGGTCGCCGTCCGCACCGTCCATGCATGCTCCGGGTGGAGTCGCCGTCGACGCTGGCCCGCTGCCCGAGGCGTGGACGGGTGACGTCGTGGAACCGATGTCGAAGATGCGCGCGCTGATCAGTCATCACATGACCGCGTCGCGGAGAACGTCGGCCCACGTCACCTCTTTCTTTGAAGTGGACTTCACGCGCGTGGCGCGAATCCGCGCCGAGCATCGCCGTGAGTTCGAGGCATCGACGGGCCAGAAGCTCACCTACATGCCGTTCGTCATCAAGGCGGTGGTAGACGGGCTGAAGCAGTTCCCGATCCTCAACTCTGCGGTCGCCGGCAACGACGTGATCTATCGCAAGCAGATCAACATCGGGATTGCTGTGGCGCTCGACTGGGGCCTCATCGTTCCAGTGATCCGGAACGCTGACGACCTGTCGCTCACCGGCATCACGCGATCGCTGAACGACCTGGCGGCGCGTGCCCGTGCGAAGAAGCTGCGCCCGGAAGAGGTCCAGAACGGTACGTTCACCATCACCAATCCCGGTGGGTACGGATCGCTGATGGGAACGCCGATTATCAACCAGCCGCAGGTTGCCATCATGGGGCTGGGGGCGATTGAGAAGCGGCCAAAGGTTATCACGGGCCCGGACGGGGAAGACACGATCGCCATCCGGACGTGCTCCTATTTTTCCCTCTCGTTTGATCACCGCATCATTGACGGTTCGGCGGCTGACCAATTCCTTGCCTACGTGAAGCGTCAGATCGAGACGTTCCCCGACGGCGCACCCTGAGTCGGGGGCGCCCGATCGCGCTCACACCGTTTCGCCGTGCCCCGGCGGTTTCCCGTCACAGGCGGGCAACCGGCGGGGTTCGTCGTTCCGGCGGGTACGCCGTTGCTCCTCGGTGTCCCTACCCGTAAGCTGTTCACTGGGCACCAATCCGACGGGCCCCAGTTCACATCACCACACAGACCACCAGCGCATGCCTTCACGCAAACTGCTCGCCGACGGCAAGACATGGCGTGTCTTCCCGTCCGGTCACGTCACACAGTACGACGGCGATGAGTTCGGCCTGCTCTTCATTCACGGGGACGGGGACGAGCGCGTCGTGCGCGTGACGCGTTACTCGCCGCTCGGCGCACGTGCGCGCGAACAGTCGCTGGCCGAACTGTCCGAGGCCGACCTGCTTCGGCTGTTCAACCAGAGCCAGCCCAGTGTACGCTCTCCCGAAGCCGGCTACGCACCGTGACCGCTCCGCGCGGGACTCCACCTCACGTCGATCTGCACTCCCATTCGACGGCATCGGATGGCGCAGTAAGCCCGACCGTTGCCGTTGAGAGAGCGCATCGTGCGGGAGTTTCCGCGCTCGCCCTCACCGACCATGACACGATCGCCGGCGTAGCCGAGGCCGAGACGGCCGCCGCCGAGGTGGGATTACGACTCGTTGTCGGGACCGAGCTGAGCGCCCACGACGGTGAGCGCGAGATCCACCTTTTGGCGCTCCACATAGCCAGGCGGGACGTGATCGAGTCGGCGCTGGTCCGCTTCCGCGAGCAACGATCGGCGCGGGCCGAAGAGATCGTTCGGCTGTTGCAGCAGCAAGGCCTGAACGTCACCTTCGACGCCGTACTGGCTGAGGCAGCAGGTGGCGCGGTCGGGCGTCCGCATGTGGCGCGCGCGATGATCGCCGCTGGTGCCGTCAGGGACCATCGAGAGGCGTTCGATCGCTACCTCGCGGCCGGCAAGCCGGCCTTCGTAGATAAAGCTTACTTCGCCATCGGTGACGCGATCGAGCTCGTCCATCAGGCTGGTGGTCTCGCCGTATTCGCTCATCCGAGCAGCGACGGAACCCGTGATCGGGTGGAACGGCTGCGCGGGCTGGGCCTGGATGGCCTTGAGGTGCTCCACCCGAGTCATGGTTCCGAGGATATTCGTCGCCTGGGAGCCCTGGTGGAACACTTCGGAATGGTGCGTAGCGGCGGCTCGGATTGGCACGGTGCCGCTGAAGGCGCGCGTACCCTGGGTGCGATGAAGGTGCCCCTCGCCTGGTTGGAGGAGCAGGACGCTCTCCTTGCCAGTCGCTCAGTCGCCAGCGACAACTGACGGACCGGATGCCGTGACGGAGACGGGAGCGACGGGGCGAGTGGTACTCGCGGGTCGGTCGGCGCTCGTGACCGGAGCCGGACGACGTATAGGGAGGGCGATCGCCGAGGCGCTAGGCGAGCAAAAAATGACCGTCGTCGTGCACTACGGCAGCTCCGACGCCGGTGCACGCGAGACGGCTCTGGCGATCGAGCAAGCTGGCGGCAGGGCGCACGTCGTCCAGGCCGACCTACTCGAACCGGATGCCGCTGAGAGCCTCGTGCGCAGATCGGCCGACCTCTGTGGTGGGCTCGATCTGGTGGTCAATTCCGCGGCGACCATGACCTGCACGCCGATCGGAACCGTCACCACGACCCAGTGGGACGAGATCATCGCGCTCAATCTTCGCGCTCCGTTCTTCATCGCTCAGGCGGCAGCGGCGGTCATGCGCGAGGGCGGGAGCATCATCAACATGGCTGACCTCGCTGCATTCGAGACCTGGCCTGGCTACGTACCTCACGGAATCAGCAAGGCCGGCGTGGTGCAGATGACGCGGGCACTCGCTCGTGCTCTCGGTCCCGCTGTTCGAGTCAACGCCATCGCGCCTGGTGCGGTACTCCTCCCCGACGGTTGGGACGAGGAGACGGCCGCGCGCTTCGCCAGCACAACGCCCCTCCGTCGCATCGGTGAGCCCCAGGACGTCGTGGACGCGCTGCTCTACCTGGCCACGTCCCCATTCGTGACCGGGCAGACGCTGATCGTGGACGGTGGCCGCGAAGTGCGCCACTGAGCTGTTCAGTTGCTCGGCCCAGGGAAATCCGACGTTGGCCGCAGCCTCCATGTCCATGGCGCGACCTCTGGTGGCTTCCAACGGAGGGGTGCCGTCGCCAAGTTACGAAGGTGACCGAACGCCGCACGGCGCGGCGGGGTACGCGTACTACGGCCGGATGAACCGGCCGACTCCCGGGGAATTAACGTGGAATCGACGCAGGAATACGAGGTCGTGATCGTCGGCGCAGGGCCGGCGGGCATGTGCGCCGCCATGTACACCGGACGCTCGATGCTACGCTCTGTCGTGATCGAGCGTGGCGCCTCCGGTGGCGAGTTGCTGAACACCGAAATCATCGAGGACTATCCGGGCTTCGAGCGTGTGGAAGGCTGGGACCTCGCGCAGAAGTTCGAGTCTCACGCGAAGAAGTTCGGAGCCGAGTTCGCTCAGGGCACCGTGACCTCCGTGCGGAAGCTCGACGACGGCTCCTTTGAGACACTGACCGACGAGGGGACCCGCTACCTCTCGCCGACCGTAATTGTCACGGCTGGCGGCACGCCGGTAAAGCTGAACGTGCCCGGAGAGGCTGAGTATGCCGGGAAGGGCGTCTCATACTGTGGCATCTGTGACGGTGCCTTCTTCCGCAATCACACCATCGCCGTCATCGGCGGCGGCGATGCGGCGACCGAGGAGGCTGACTTCCTCACGCGCTATGCGGACAAGGTCTACCTGATCCACCGCCGCGACCAACTCAGGGCGTCCAAGCTTCTCCAGAAGCGCGCCTTTGAGAATCCCAAGATCGAGATGATCTGGAATAAGGTCGTCGAGCGCATCAGCGGCGATGAAAACGGGCTGGTGAACAGGATCAGCCTCCTCGACACCGTGACGTCGGAGGAGAGCGAACTGGCCGTCACCGGCGTGTTCGTCTTCATCGGCTTCCGCCCCAACACGGGCGTTATCGCTGATCACGTGGAGCATGACGAGATGGGCTACCTGGTGACGGACACCAGCATGCAGACCAGCATTCCGGGTCTCTTCGCTGCCGGTGACCTGCGCGCGCAGCTAGTCCGCCAGGTGACGACCGCTGTCGGCGATGCCACCACGGCGGCCATCGCCGCCGAGAAGTACCTGACGGCGCTGCGCGACGACGAGGTGGCGGTGGTTATCGAGGGACATGGAGGGTACGCGGTGTGAAAGTCTCCACCTTCACCGTGGGGCCGTTGCAGGAGAATGCCTACATGCTGCTGGATGAGGATAGCGGCGAGGCGGTATTCGTGGACCCCGGTGCGGAGGGCGACCGTCTTGCGGAAGCAGTCACTGCGGCTGGCGCTCGGCTTACCGAGATCTGGCTGACCCACGCTCACTTCGACCATGTTGGCGGGGTGGCGGCTCTCTGCCGCGCCTGGCCGCAGGCAGTGGTTCGGCTCCATCCCGCCGATGCGTCGCTCTATTCGAGTGCCGCCCGGTCAGCGGCTTTGTGGGGGCTGAGTCTGGAGGAGCCTCCGGCGTCTGTGGAACCACTGGCCGAGGGCGATGTCCTGACGGTCGGAGGGCGGAGTTTCGACGTGATGCACACGCCAGGTCATTCGCCGGGGCATGTCACGATCCACGGCCACGGCATCGCCTTCGTGGGTGATTGCCTGTTCCGGGATTCAGTGGGTCGCACTGACCTCCCACTGGCCGATCCCGGTCAACTGGCCGCGTCTCTTGAGCGCATCGCCGCGCTCCCCGACGAGACCCAGGCGCTCTCAGGCCACGGCCCGCCCACAACGATCGGGCGTGAACGCAAGCACAACCCATTTCTTAACGGAAGCGCCCGGCTGGTGGGCCAGTGATCGGCCAGCTCGCGGTGTGCGAATGAGCCGGAGCCATCTTTACCGTGCTAGTGGTCCGGCGCGTCCGCTGGCGAGCATTGTCCTCGCCGCCCTCTGGGGCGGTGCGACGATCGTGGTTCTCGTTATGGCAGCCCCTCTTTTTCCGGGCGGTCTGCCGCTCGGTGGTCCCGCCGCGGCGGTATTGGAGCGGGGTTTCGGCGCGGTGGCTGGCGGCGGGGTCTTCATAGCCCTTGCGGTAGCGGCGACGGAACTCTTCAGCGGACGCACCCCCGCTCGCGCTATCCGCCTCGTCGGGGCCGTCCTTCTGCTGGTGGCCGCCAGCGCCGGGCTGTTCGAGAACTCGCGCAGTCTGCTCAGGCCGGGCACGGCGTCTGCCGCAGTGCCCGGCGTGGGTGGCACGTCAGCCGGCGAAGGGGACAGCGCGACATGGGCGCGACTCCGCCTGGCCTGGTGCGCCGTCGGATTGCTCGGAGCGACACTCGTGCTTGGCGGCGGAGTGGCCGCCGTCGGCGCCCAGCGGCGTGCGCCGTGAACCCGCAGTTCCACTGTGCCGTCTTCGCTGACTGCGGCGCAGCGTATTTCACCCTTGAGCGATCCGGCGAGATACCGATGTCTGCCGGCTCACGCTGAAGCACCCACAATCACCGAATTCCAAGGAGACCAGTGATGGCCCGCGAGATGCGCACCGAGAAGGATCCCCTGGGTACGAAGGAAGTGCCCGCTGATGCCCTGTACGGCGTGCAGACAGTTCGAGCGATGGAGAATTTTCCCATCAGCGGACTGCGGCCTCTGTGGCCCTTCGTGCGCGGCCAGGTCTGGATCAAGAAGGCCGCCGCCATGACCCACAAGGAGACGGGTCGCCTGGAGGCGCGCCTCGCCGACGCGATCATCGCCGCGGCCGATGAGGTGCTCGACGGACAGCACCGCGACCAGTTCGTCGTCGACCCGTACCAGGCCGGTGCCGGTACCTCGCACAACATGAACGTCAACGAGGTGCTCGCCAATCGCGCCAACGAGATTCTGGGTGCCAAGCGTGGCGAGTACTCACCGGTGCATCCGAATGACCACGTGAACATGGCGCAGAGCACCAACGACACGATCCCGACGATCATTCGTCTGGCCTGTCTGTCGGAGCTCGATGGAATGGTTACAGCGTTCAGCGCACTGCGCGATGCCTTCGCCGCGAAGGGCGTCGAGTTCGACGACATCGTGAAGGCCGGCCGCACCCATCTGCAGGACGCGATGCCGATCAGACTCGGCCAGGAGTTCACCGCCTACGCCGGCTCCATGGATCGTGGGCTGCGGCGCGTGGTTCAATCGGCCGACTACCTGCGCGACCTTGGCATTGGCGGTAGCGCGGTGGGCACCGGCGTAACGGTCGAGCCGCAGTATCCCGAGCTCATGAACCGCTACCTCACCCAGATTACCGGCCTCGAGCTGCGCGTTGGCGAGGACCGCATCCAGCTCATGCAGAGCATGGGAGACGTGGCTGGCTTCTCGGCCGCCATGCGTACCCTCGCTGTGGACCTGAGCAAGATTGCCAGCGACCTGCGCCTGATGGTGATGGGCCCACGCACCGGCATCAATGAGATCGCCCTGCCGGAGGTGCAGCCCGGCTCGTCCATCATGCCCGGAAAGATCAATCCGTCCATCCCGGAGATGGTCAATCAGGTCTGTCTGCAGGTGATGGGGCTCGACACCACGGTGTCCTTTGGCGCCGAGCACGGTCAGCTGGAGCTCAACGTCATGATGCCGGTAATGGGCTTCAACGTCCTCCTTGCCATGCGTATTCTCACCAACACGGCCACGGTCTTCACCGAGAAGTGCGTGAAGGGGATCACCGCTAACCGCGAGAGTTGCGAGTACTGGGTGGAGCGTTCGGCGGCATTGGCGACCGCCCTCGCGCCGCAGATCGGTTACGCACGCGCGGCCGAACTGAGCAAGCGATCGGTGAAGGAGAACGTCCTTATCCGCGACCTCGTGAAGAGCGAGCACATTCTGCCGGATGATCAGGTGGACGAGGTACTCAACCTGCGCCAGATGACAGTTATTGGTATGCCTGGCGGCGCCCACGGCTGAGTCGGAGTCGCCATATCGTGGTCGGGAGGAGTCTCGCCCGGCCACGACGCGGCTTGCGCGTCCGTCGCTCAACTGCCTATCGTGATAGGGTGCGTATAACTACTTGGGCCGAATATGGCCTCATCTGTTCGCTCCATCTGGCTCGTCGGGTTGACGAAGGGCCGGTTTCGGGGCGTGACATCGCGAGCCGTGAGTCGCTGCCGGCAGACTACGTGGAGCAGATCATGCTCAGGCTACGAAGGGCTGAGATCGTGACCAGCACCCGCGGAGCTCGTGGCGGCTATGTGCTCTCCCGGCCGGCTCGGTCGATCTCGGTGCGCGAGGTTATCGCCGGTTCTGAACTCGCCACTTTTGAGCTGCACTGCGTTAGCAACCCGGTGGCTGAGGAGCGTTGCGCGTCATCCCAGAATTGCAGCATTCGCCCGGTCTGGGTGATGCTACAGCAGAAGATCGACGATGTCCTGGAGAGTGTGAACCTGGCCGACCTCCTTAACGACGAGAAGGAGGTAAGGAAGCTCGTCGGATTGGGTCAGTCGCCGGGAGAGCCCACACTGCCGGGCGTGATCACGCCGTCTGCCTCGGCTGCCTCCGAGGCCCGCGAGCGAGCGCGGCTGCCGGTTCTTCAGGACTGACCGGGTGATCATCCGCCCAGCAGGGAGGGAGCGGTGAGCATCTGGGACGCCTGGCGAGCGTCGAGACAGGTCCGACGCGGGGCCGATCGTTATGCAGAGGAGTCGTGGGCCGAACCAGCCGCCGAGGATGTTCGTTGGCTGGCCCGAGAGGTTGCCGCTGGCGACGAGGATCACGCTAGCTGGGAGCTACGTTACCTACGGCGTGCGCTGGCCCAGTTGGTGGCCGAGCGAGACGGGTTGGACGACCGTACCGGCGCCGCCGTCGCCGCAGCGCTGGCCGAACGCCTGCGTCATGATCCGGGCATCGCGCGGGAACGACTGAGCATCGCTGAGCGTCAGAGCAACCAGCGACTCTCGCGCTATCGCGAGACGCTGCGTGAGCGCGGCGGCGGCCCGCTGGCGGACCGTCTTGCCGCGGCTCTCGTACAGGTTGCAGCACCCGGCCGACCCCAGCGCGACGAGGAGCCCGAGCTGGCGGCGCTCGTGGAGCGCGAATTGACGGAAGCTCAGGAGAGGCTGCGTGAAATATTCGGCGTCGCCGAACTGCCTGAGGATGTGCGGCCATCAGACACGGTGAAGCGCCGCTGACAGAGCGATTGCCTGACCAGACGACGGATCCTACGCCATTACGACCGCGGCGCCCGGAATATTATTCTGGGCGCCGCGGTCGTTTTGTAGAGCGATGTCAGGGCAATGCCGACGGGGGGACTCGAACCCCCAAACCCTTTCGGGCGCAGGCTCCTGAAGCCTGTGCGTTTACCAATTTCGCCACGTCGGCATTATCTCGTCACACTGCCGTTGCACGGCCCAAGAGCGGCCGCGACCCGACATGGGGCGAGGGGAAGATGATAGTTGCCGCCGGGAGCGAAGTCAACGGCGACGGGTATCATGGGTAGCATTGCCGGTAGCCGCGGTGAGTTGCTCAGTAGCGGTGGGCGCGTCTAACTTGTGGGGCCGCAGTGCCCCCGTGCGTTTGCCACGGAGGGCATGGTGCCCATCGAGCCAGTCCCGTCGGGCCTGCCAGCCGCTCGTGCCCGCCGCCTCCAGTTGTATGGCCAAGACTCCGTCCGAACCCAATGAGGTGCAGTCCATCGCGCGCAATCGACGCGCGCGCCACGACTATCATGTGTTGGATAGCTGGGAGGCTGGCATCGTGCTCAGCGGCACCGAGGTCAAGTCACTCCGCGACGGCAAGGCGAACCTCACCGACGCCTACGGTATCGTAAAGGACGGTGAGGTCTGGCTTCTGAATCTCCATATCTCCCCGTACGAACGAGGCACCCACTTCAATCACGAGCCAACCCGATCACGCAAGTTGCTGTTGCACCGGAAGGAGATCCGGAAACTGATCGGCTCGGTGGAGCGTCAGGGGCTGACGCTGGTACCGCTGGAGTTGTACTTCAAGGGAGGACGGGCGAAAGTGAGACTGGCGCTGGGCAAGGGGAAGAAGCAGCACGACAAACGTGCCGACGAGAAGAAGCGTGAGGACGAGCGTGACATGGCGCGTGCCCTGAGGACGCGATGATCGGTGCCGCCCTGCTGCTCCTCCAGCTGGCTGCCGCGACGCCACCGGCGGCGCAGGGTATCCTGCCCGCAACCGGAGGTGCCGTCGCCCGCGCCAGCCACACCATTATCATCGACGCCGGCCACGGCGGACCTGACCGTGGCATGAGCGGAGCAGTCGTTCGTGGCACGCGACTGATCGAGAAGGATGTTGCCCTTTCCGTGGCCCAGCGTACCGCGGAAGAGATGCGCAGGCGTGGCCACAAGGTCATCATGACGCGCACCACCGACACCCTGATCGCCCTCGGTGATCGAGGTCGCATCGCCAACCAGGCCAATGGCGACCTGTTCATGTCGATCCACGTGAATGCCGCCAATCCCAACTGGAAGAACTCCAGCGCTTCGCGCGGCTTCGAGACGTACTTCCTGGCCGAAGCAAAGACGGAAGACGCTCGTCGCGTGGCAGACATGGAGAACGCGTCCGAACAGTACGAGACCGCGGTGAGCGTGACCAAGGGGAACCCGCTCAGCTTCATTCTCAACGACATGAAGCAGAACGAACATCTACGCGAATCGAGCCTGCTGGCGACCATGGTCCAGCAGCGCCTGGCCCGCTTCCACCCGGGTCCGAACCGGGGAGTGAAGCAGGCCGGCTTCAAGGTGCTGGTGACGGCATACATGCCCTCCGTGCTGGTGGAGCTGGGCTTTGGCTCCAATCCGGCGGAGGCGGCCTTTCTCCGGAGCGACACGGAGCAGTCCAGAATAGCCGACGCACTGGCTGACGCAGCTGACGCCTACCTCGCTAAATTCGATCGGCGCAACGGTGCCGCGTCACCCTGATCCGGCGCCGGCACCGGTCACCAGAGGTGGTGCCGACTCGATCCGTGACGCCTCGCCCGCCATCGTTGGCGGCGGGGCCAGCGACCAATCGGTCACGCCAGGCGCTGCGTTTAGCACTGCTTTGAATCAGGGACCGCTCGCCGTCCGCGTAGCCGGCCTCGCCTTCCAGAATCCGATCGTACTTGCCGCAGGCACAGCTGCCTACGGCCGTGAATTGTCCGGTATCATCGACCTCGAGGCGCTGGGCGGGCTGATCACGAAGGCGGTGAGCCTGGAGCCCCGGCCCGGCGCGCCCGCGCCACGGGTCGCTGAGTTCCCCGGCGGGATGATCAATGCTGTCGGGCTGGCCAACCCGGGCGTGGAGGAGGTGCTCCGCTCGGAGCTCCCCTGGCTGGCTCGCAACGTTCGCCGTGCTCGGGTGCTGGCAAACGTGGTCGGCTTCGGGATCGACGACTTCGCCGACGTCGTAGCCCGGCTGGAAGATGCCGCTGAGTTGGACGGATATGAGCTGAACGTGAGTTGTCCGAACGTGAAGGCCGGTGGGTCTGAATTCGGAGCCGACCCGACGGCGCTGGAGGCTGTGGTATCGCGTGCGCGTGCTCGCACCACCCGCCCCATCTCCGTCAAGCTGTCGCCGACGCTGCCCGATATTGTGGGTAGTGCGCGCGTAGCAGTCGACGCCGGTGCCGACATCCTGACCCTCGTCAACACACTCCCCGGTCTCATCATTGACGTCGAGCGTCGTCGGCCCGTTCTCGGGTTCGGCACCGGAGGGGTGAGCGGTGCAGCGCTTCTCCCGCTTGGGGTCCTCGCCACATGGAAGGTCACACGTGCAGTGACGGTTCCGGTGATTGGAGTGGGCGGCGTTGCGAGCGGTCGCGATGCCCTGCAGTATCTGATGGCCGGCGCGACACTGGTCGGGATCGGCACGGCGGCGATGCGCGAGCCGCGGGTGCCTGAGCGGGTCGTCGCCGAGCTCTCAAGCTGGTGCGCAAAGCATCGGCTGACATCAATCACCGACATCATCGGTTCCCTGGAATGGCCTCAGTGAAGACAGCCCTGTCGGACGACATCGCCACCACCGCCGTCCCTATAGTCGCCCTCGATGTCGCCGACATGGCTGCGGCCCGCCGAATGGTGACCGCGCTGGGTTCCGAGTGTCGCTTCTACAAGGTGGGGCTCGAGCTCTTCACGGCGGCCGGTCCTGACGTCGTGCGATGGCTCAGGGACGAAGGTCATGAAGTCTTCCTCGACCTCAAGTTCCACGACATACCGGCCACGATGGCCGGTGCGGCTCGCTCGGCGGGGAAACTCGGCGCACGCCTGCTCACGGTGCACGCGGCATCGGGGTCGGCCGGTATAAGAGCGGCCGTCGAGGGCGCCGGCGCGGACTGCGGCGTGCTGGCGGTGACCGTCCTGACCTCCCTCGACGCCAGGGAGCTGGCTGCGCTGTGGGGCAGGGACCGTTCACTGGACGTGGAGGGCGAGGTGAGGCGCCTGGCCGGGCTTGCTGCCGATGCCGGCGCTCACGGCATTGTCTGCAGCGGGCACGAGGTAGCCGCCGTGCGGGCGTCGTACGGCGACCGACTGGCGCCGTTGGTGCCGGGAATCCGGCTCGCGGGCGGCGAGTCGCACGATCAGGCTAGGGTGGTCACGCCGTCGGCGGCGCAGGCAGCCGGCGCTCGCTATCTGGTACTGGGGCGGGCGGTAACGGCCGCCGCCGATCCGGCCGCCGCCATGCGCGAGGTGAGCCGCCAGCTTGCGTCGCCAGGCGGCTGACACGCGCTCCGGCCTATCTTACTGGCGGGGGAAGTACCGCCCAGCATGCTTCATTGGGCGCCAAGTCGCGGCTAAATCGCGAAACGACTGCCGCGTCGGCTCTTGCGGGGCTTCCCGGACTCGGTTAAGATAAACGTCTTGACCGAAAATCTTATACGTTCGACTGGAGCGCCTGTGAAAGTTCGCAGCAGCGTGAAGCCGATCTGCGAGCATTGCACGGTTGTCAAGCGCAACGGCGTGACTCGCATTATCTGCAAGCGCAACCCCAAGCATAAGCAGCGGCAGGGCTGACGACTATGGCTCGAATTGCTGGCGTCGATCTCCCTCGCGAAAAGAAGGTCGAGATCGGCCTGACGTACATCTTTGGCATCGGCCGCACACTCTCGCGCCGCATCCTTGAGGCGACGGGTGTCGACGCGAATCAGCGCATCCGAGATCTGGATGACGCTGACGTGAATAAGCTTCGCCAGGAGATTGAGCGCAGCTATCGTGTCGAGGGGGCGTTGCGGACGGAAGTTGCCATGAACATCAAGCGATTGATGGATATCGGCTCCTACCGGGGCATCCGTCACCGCCGTGGGCTCCCCGTCCGAGGGCAGCGCACGCACACCAACGCTCGCACCAAGAAGGGGCCGCGCCGCGCGATCGCGGGCAAGAAGAAGGTAACCAAGTAATATGGCGAACCCTAAGAAGTCGAAGAAGGTCGTGGATGCCGAGGGCATCGTGCATGTACAGGCGACCTTCAATAACACGATGATCACGATCAC
>CAJDWZ010000089.1_pt1 | contig 13922 bp, 7 predicted proteins | sample 7391701 | NCBI WGS metagenome assembly CAJDWZ01 (sample SAMEA7055744, study PRJEB34461) | soil metagenome | biome: terrestrial ecosystem; feature: Peninsula; material: soil | place: Antarctica | collected 2016
GGCGTCACGATCGAGGATTTCGAAGCGCTTCGCACGTTGGGCTGTGTGGTCGTGGACACTACCTGCGGCTCGGTGCTCAATGTCTGGAAGCGCGTCGAGAGCTACGCCCGAGATTCCTTCACCGCCCTCATTCATGGCAAGTACTACCATGAGGAGACGCGGGCGACGGCGTCGCAGGTGGGCAAGTATCCCGGCGGCCGCTACATCGTGGTGCGGACCATGGAAGAGGCGCGCTACGTCTGCGATTACATAGAGGGTCAGGGCAACCGCGACGATTTCATAAAGCGCTTCGCCCATGCCAGTAATCCTGGTTTCGATCCCGACGTTGACCTCACTCGCGTGGGCGTCGCCAACCAGACGACGATGCTCGCCCGGGAATCGCTGGCTATCGGTGCCGAGGTGGGTAAGTCGATGGAGAAGGCGTACAGCGCGACCCAGGAACGTCAGGACGCCGTTCGCGAACTGCTCGATGAGCCGCTGGACGTGATGCTCGTTATCGGCGGCTACAACTCGAGCAACACGATGTCGCTGGCCGCCCTGTGCGCCGAGCGCGTGACGACGTACCACATCGCGGACGCGGACTGCCTGGACGTTGCTACGGGTAGCGTGCGTTACCTGCCCATTGGCGGCAAGGCCGAAGTACAGGCGGATTCCTGGTTGATCGCTGACGGTCCGGTGCGGGTGGGACTTACCGCTGGAGCGAGCACGCCGAACAATAAGATCGGCGATGCTGTGGCCCGTATCTTCGCCACGCGTGGCATCGAAGAGATCGAGTAGAGGGTTCAGGCAATCGGCGCCGCTCTCCTGCGGCGGCGCTCCGTTGTACGATCGCGTTAGCCTGTTTTACCGTACTTCGCCGGTCCACTGCGTGTTCCCAAGTAGATCACGCTCCTTGAACAGGTCCTGCTACCGCCCTCTACCGCGCCCTCACTTTCGAGGGCGCGTTTCAATTCGGCACCAGTCGTAGCTTCGACCGTACTCGTTCCCGACCTACGGCTCCCGGTCTGAGAGTCAGACGGGTCAGCGAACGCTACCCAGGCCATCGAAGGGAAGATTGAGGACGGGGTAGCTGCGCCAGCTCTGGTGGTCAAAATGCCACCATTCCGGCGGGTAGACGTCAAAGCCCTCGCTCTCCATCGCTCGCCGTAGCAGGTCGCGGAGGGCGCGCTGGCGCGCCGTGCCGCCTGGCCAGTCCCAGCGCGCGCGGGGTGAGAATTCGTCGTAGCCGCTGGGCATTGTCACCGGTTCGTCGGTAAGCAGATCGTAGAGCGTGAGGTCGACCGCGCCACCGCGATTGTGCCGGGAGCCGTTGGCGGGGTCGGCTACGAAGTCGTGCTGGTTCTCGGGCGTGGCATCCCAGAACATCCGCGTCACGTACCAGGGGCGGTAGGCATCGTGAACGAGCAGCCCCAGGCCGAATCTGTGCAGACGTTCGCTCACCCGCACCAACGCCTCGGCTGCTGGGCGTTGGAGAAATGCCCGCGGCTCGTCGTAGAAGCGCGCACCCATGAAGTTGTTGGTCGTCGCGTAGCGTACGTCGAGCTTGATCGACCGGTCCAGCGTGATGAGCTCGACGAGGTCGGGTGCCCGCAACGAATCGGGTTGAGCGGGCGGCGTGGCCGCAATCGCCTCGGTGCGCAGTTCCTCCACCGGACGCTCGGGCACGATTCTGAAGCTGCCGCCGTCGTCCGGCGCGACGTGCAGCCGAGCGTAGTCACGTCCGCCCAGACGAACCGCGGTAACCGCACCGGAATTACCCGTTATTAGGCGAAGACTGTCTCCGGCATGTCCGGCCAGGCGGTAACTGAACAGCGATGAGTCGGCGGCACGGAGCGGGCTTCGGGCAGAGTCGGATGTGAGCAGTTGAAGCCGACCGTCTGCCTCCAGAAGGATCAACGTATCTGCGTCCGACGCGTAGAGTCCGACGGCAGCGGCAACGTCGCTGGACGGCGGCGCAGGCCAGGCGACGCTGCTGGTGACCGTGTCCGATGTTGCCTCGGCCAGCCTACCGCGGGAATTGGATGGACTGCAACCTCCGGCGGTCGCCCCAACAACGATTCCGGTAACGAGAACCAGACGGCGAACGGGCGGCAGGTAGCGGACAGGCATCGGTATGTGTCAGAATCAATAGAAGGTGAATGCTGTAGCTTGCTAAGCTGGGGCTGGGCGCTCAGTGTGGGCAAGGATGGCGTCACCGCGGAACGTCGACGGCAGCTCCTTGAGTGCATCGCCCACTTTCAACAGCACTAGCGCTTCTCTCCGATCCTTTCTCTCTGAGAATGTTCTCTCTACCCTCGCACCGCTCCTCGGTCGCCACCGTCGGTTCGTTGGCGATCCTGGCCGCCTCCATCGCCGCTTGCGCGCCCTCCACGACTGCGATGCCGGCCGCCGGTCCGGTCTCCGCGGGCACGCCGGTCGCGCGTCGCGCCATCGTGGTCAGCTTCGACGCACTCAACGAGCAGCGCATGCTCCAAACCGTGGATGCGGAAGCAGTACCCGCCTTCCACGCCCTCTTCACTCAGGGCGCCTGTGCCGACGGCGCGCGCCCGGCATTTCCCAGCGTCACATCGCCGGGCCATGCCGCTCTCTGGACCGGCGCTTACGGAAACGTGAATGGCATCGCCGCCAACTCCCAGCCCGTGCTTCCGCAGCCAGAGCATACACTCCTGGAGAGTGTCTCCGGCTACAGTTCGGAGCCGTTGCGCGCCGAGCCAATCTGGCTCACCGCGGGCGCGAGCGGACTGACGACGTTCGGTCATCAGGTCACGCAGGCTCCAGGGCCGCCAGGCTACCCTCCGGTCGGAGCCGTCGCCGAGCCGCGACTGGATTCGCTGCGTGAGGCGGGAAGGCGACTGCTGGCGCGCCCTGGCGTTCAGGTAGTGAATGGCTACAACAGGCAGATCGCTCAGGATCGTGTGCTCACCGAGCTTGACACGCCAGCGCGGCCGGCTGTCGGCTGGGCGGGGCTGGATGGACTCCGTAGCGGCGTCGCGCCACGCGAGATTGCGTGGGCAGCCGGCGACGACTCCATCTTTGCTCTTCTACACGGTGCTGACCGTTACGACCGTGTGCTGGTAGCCCGCAAGCGCGACGTGGCGGGCGGAGTGCTGGCGGTCGCCAACCCGCTGGAGCAGGCCCCCCTGGCCGGTCGCGAACTTGCGCGCAACTTCTCGCCGCCGCTCGTAATTCCGGTGGACAGCGGAACGATCTTCCTGAGGGCTCGGCTGTTCGACGTCAGCGCCGACGGTTCGCGCTATCTCCTCTTCGTTCCGGAGCTGCGAGTGGTGGAGGGGAACCGTCCCGAGGTGGCGGCAGCCTACGATGCGGCGGTCCAGGGCTGGTACGGCAACGGGGCGATCAACCTCACCGAGCGCGGCGCATTCGGAAAGACGCTCTGGCAGGGAGGAGATGGCACTGCCGAGTCGCGCTATCTGGAGACCGTCGAACTGGTGACGAGGCAGTTCGAGCGCGGGAGCGAGTGGGGCTGGAAGACTCTGCGACCGGCGTTGATGCTGGACTACTTCCCGCTCATCGACGAGGCCGACCACATGCTGTTCGGCCATGTGGTGCCGGCATCTCCGCACTACGATGCGCAGGTGGCCGCGAGGGTACAGGTTGTTCGGGCGCGGGCCTGGGCGCTGGCCGACCATCGTCTGGCTGCACTGCGGGCTCTTGTAGGCAACGATCCGAATGCGGCCCTCTTCGTTGGCGGAGACCATGGTATGCGGGCTACGTGGCGGACGTTTCGCCCTAACGCCGCCCTTGTCGCAGCCGGCCTCATGACGCTGGATTCGGCCGGCAGTATCGACCTTGCAAGGACACAGGCGCTGTCGCCCAATGGCTACTGGGTGATGGTGAACCGGACCGCGTGGAAGGGCGGGATCGTCCCGCCGTCAGAGGAAGCCGCGGTCCTGGCGCGGGCAGCGGCAGCGCTGGAGGGAGCGCGCGGCCCGGACGGGCAGCCGGTCGTGACCCGACTCTGGCGTCCGGCCGAGCACGATTCCCTGGGCATGGGCGGACCGGTGGGCGGCGACCTCTACTATGAGGTAGCCGACGGCTACAGGTGGACTACGGACCCGCGCGGGGCCGTGGCCGGTCCCGACCGCGCTGGTGCCGGTCACGGCTATCCATCGGTAGCCGCTGACATGCAGACAGTGCTCTGCGCGTCCGGCGCCGGCTTTGCACCGCGTCGCATTGGGCCGGCGAGCACGGTGCAGATGGCGCCGACAGTGGCCGCCTGGCTGGGAATGCGCCCACCAGCTGACGCCGTGGGACGGTCTCGATTGGCCGAACTGCGCGGACAGTGACGGCAGCGAACTTACCACACCAGAGGGAGAGAAAGGGCGGGGTGCCCCCGGTGTGACAGTGCGGGAAGGCGCCCGGGGTGAGAGCTGTTGCCTCACTCGGGCGCGTCTCGTCAACGGCTGAGAACCCGCGATCGCGCGGGTTGCCGCTGCCCCGCCACGGGGCCGTCCTCAGCCCTGCTGTTGCCATGCCAGTTCCTGCCCCTGCCAGACTAGCTACATCCGTCATCCTGATCGCCGCCCTGGCCCTGTTCGCCGCCTGTGGTGGCAGCGACGCGCCCACCGGTCCGGTCACTCCCCCGCCCACGGGTGGACATGGGGGCAGTGGAGATGTTGCACGGTTGGCGATGGTGCGGGTCACGCCGAGCACGGCGAACGTACTCGCTGGCAACACTACGCGCCTGGTGGCAGCGGCCGTGGACGCCAGCGGTCGCACGGTGAGCGGAGCCTCGCTGAGCTGGGAATCGCTCTCGACGTCGGTGGCAAGAGTCGCCGGGGACGGCACCGTCACCGGCCTTGTGGCCGGAAGAGCGCTGATCGTGGCTCGGTCGGGCGGGTTCGCCGATACAGCTACAATCACCGTGGAAGGCATCGCCGGCGGCAGCGTGACGGTGGAGCCGTCCAAGCTTGCACTCCGACTGGGCACGACCGGAGTATTGACGGCGTCGGTGCGCGATGTATCGGGCACAGTGATCGGTCAGCCCGTCACCTGGAGCACGGATGCGCCGTCAACGGTGTCCGTGTCGTCTATCGGTATAGTGAGCGGCATGGCAGTGGGCACCGCGCGCATAATCGCCACTCGCGGCACCAGAGCCGACACATCGGTCGTCACGGTCGCTCCCACGAGTATTACGGGGATCGTTTCGACGGTAGCAATCTCGCCGGACCCGGTCGTCGTACCCCGCGGAAAGACAGTGCAACTGTCCACCGTCGCCCACGACGATCAGGGGGCGTTGGTGAGTGGCTATCCGCTCTCCTGGCGGTCGCTCGACCCGTCGGTGGCATCGGTTTCGGCAGGTGGAACGGTCACCGGCAATGCACAGGGGGTGACAAGAGTGATCGCCGTCGTAGGAGCGGCAGCGGATACGGTCGGTGTGACAGTCGGGCCACCGCCGGTAGGATCGGTGCTCATCTCGCCGCGCACGATGACGCTCTCCATCGGCTCGTCGACGGCGCTGGTAGGTATCGCGCGTGACGTGCTGGACAACGCCCTCGCCGGTCGCACGTTGAGTTGGCGCAGCGACAGCCCGGACGTCGTCAACGTGACGGCTAGCGGTCGTGTGACTGCCTTGAGCGCTGGCCTGGCACGCATCATCGTTGCCGCCGAGGGCCATGCCGACACGGCTTACGTGACAGTGCGGGCGGGTGCGGCGCCGCCAAAGGCGACGTCGGTAGTGGTGACTCCCTCGCCTCTCTCACTCACGGTTGGCGGGAACCATCTCCTCTCGGCGACCGTCAGCGACGGCAGTGGCGGCACGCTGGGAAGCGCCAGCGTGATATGGAAGAGCAGTAATCCAGCTGTGGCAACCGTCTCGGTGAGCGGCACTGTCACCGCGGTCGCCGCCGGCAGCGCGACCATAACCGCCACCTCTGACGGTGCCAACGGTACGGCTGCCGTCACGGTGACGGCCCTCGCACCCAGCGCGGCGACGGTAACGGTGAGTCCGACTCCGGTGTCGCTCAAAGTGGGTGGCACCCAGGCGCTCGCCGCGGTCGTGCGCGACGCCAGCGGCGGTAACATGGGGAGCGCCGTCGTGACGTGGAAGAGCAGCGACGCAACTGTGGCCAGCGTCTCCGGAAGTGGAGTGGTGACAGCCGTCGCCGCCGGCAGCGCGACCATAACCGCCAGCTCGGGGAGTGTCAGCGGTAGCGCGGCAGTTACCGTGGCGGCAACACCGCCGGGGGCGACGAGCGTCACTGTCACGCCGAGGGCGCTCTCGCTCGCGATGGGTGGGACGCAGTCATTGAACGCGGCGGTGCGAGATGCTAGCGGTTCAGTGGTGGGCGGTGCGATTGTCGAATGGAAGAGCAGCAACTCGGCGGTCGCGACGGTTTCGGCCAGTGGAGTCGTGACCGCGGTATCCATCGGCTCGGCGACAATCACGGCTACATCCGGAGGGGTGAGCGGCACGTCCACCGTGAGTGTGGTGCTTGCGGAGCCAGTACCCGCCAGCGTGACCCTGAGTCCGTCGTCGGTAACACTCCGAGTGGGCGTCACCGAGGCACTCCGAGCGATAGTGCGCGATGCTGGCGGCACCGTTATTGGCGGCACGACGATGGTGTGGGAGACCAGCAATGCCGCGGTGGCAACTGTCTCCAGCACGGGCATCGTGTCGGCGGTGGGAGCCGGCAACGCGACCATCACCGTCACCACCGGCGCCGTAAGCGCCACCGCCCTGGTGACGGTCACTGTGCCGGTGCGCCAGACAGTGGTGAAGCAGGCCACCGACATCGGCACCATCGGCGAGATGGACGGGATGGCGGCGCAGCTACCCGGAGTTCTGGTGGCCGGCGACGACGACGAGAGCGACTTCGCCCCACTCCAGGCCTTCATCACCTACTCGTTGGCTGACCTGCCGACGGACGCTCGGATCGAGAGCGCGTCGCTGGGGCTGGTGATGGAGTCAGCAGGTGTCTTCGGCAATCCGTTCGGCCTGGGCGGTCTCTACGTGGAGTGGACCAGTGCTCTCGCCATCAACCATTCGGCGCCGACCATCGCTTCAGTGCTGGTAACGGGTTCATTCGCCGGGACGACAGCGACCGACGTGACCTCGCTAGTGGAGGCCGCGCGTCAGGCTGGCGCAACGAGCATCACCTTCCGCCTCCGCTTCGCACTGCCGCGGAACAACAACGACACGACGGACCAGTTGGAGTTGGCGGCTGATGCGCTGAAGATCACGTACGCGCGCTGATGGCGGTCTCGGGTACGGGTGAGTGGTCGTAGCGTCCCGGGGCAGTCATCCCCCATGAGCGAGCGCAGCGAGCGAGTGTCGGGATCTACTGTCGTTACCGCGATGCTGGCCACGAGGTACGGAGAGTAGATCCCGACACTCGCCCGGCCTGCGGCCGGTCTCCTGCGGGATGACTGCTCGGGGTCCGTTCGGGAATCGGCTATGAGGTGCGGCCGGTCCGGGCGAGCGGGCATGCGGCCGCAAGTGCTGCGGGAGGGGCCAGCGCGCTCTCCGTCACCGGACTGTCGTGGAAGGCTCCGCGGTCCACTCATGTCGCGATTGTCGGCGCCACACTCTCGTTCGCCTGGAGAATCGTGGCATGCTCCGCGGTATACTCCTGTTGCGAGTGCCGACGCCACATTTCCGTTCGCCGGCACGGTCGCGACGTGTCCCGCCGAGTACTCTCAAGTCGCGGCGCTCTGTTATCGGTGCCGTGTCGTAGCCTGACGCTCCCCGCCTGCTGCCCGAGTTGAAGCATGTCCCATATTAGTAAACTCATCCTCGCCATCGTCGCGCTTCTGGCCAGCGGCGGATGGACCACGATTGCTCTCGCGCAGCGGCCTACCGCTCAGGACAGCCTCCGTCGCGATTCGACCGCGCAACGACTGCCGGGCGTCACGGTGACGGTGACCGGCGAGCGCGAATCGCTCATCCGTGCGCCATGGGCCATCGGAGTGGTCGAGAAGAACGCCCTGCGCGGCGCCCAGGCCACGGTGGGGCTGGACGAGGCGCTGGCGTCGATACCTGGCGTCTACGTCGGTAATCGCTACAACTTCGCCCTCGACCAGCGAGTCTCGATCCGTGGTGCCGGTAGTCGCGCCAACTTCGGTGTCCGCGGCGTGGTCGTGCTACTCGATGGCATACCGCAGACGCTGCCCGATGGTCAGAGCCAGTTGAGCAACGTCGAGCTGGCCACGCTCTCTCGCGTGGAAGTGCTGCGCGGGTCGGCGTCGTCGCTCTATGGCAACGGTGCCGGCGGTGTGCTCAGCTTCACCACCGACCTGGGCGCGTCGACTGCATTCGAGCCGTCAACGCGGTTGGAGACGGGGTCGTACGGCATGCGGAAGTGGCAGGCACGGGTGGGCGGACGCAGTGGACGAGCCGTGGGCGCTCTGTCGCTTTCCCGGCTGACCTGGGACGGCTTCCGCCCGCACTCCGACGCCGACGTGCGACAGCTGAACGCCGCCGTGGACTACGCCACCGGGCCAAACACCACTGTCGCCCTGCGTCTCAACCTGGGCGACGTTCCTACCGCCCTCAATCCCGGTGCCCTCACCGCCGCCGAGTTTGCCGTCGATCCGTCCAAGGCCGCAGAGACCAACATCCTGCGTGGGGCCGACAAGCGGGTGAGTCAGCAGCAACTGTCGCTCCGCATGCGGCACGATGCCGGCAGCGAGAGCGAATGGAACTGGGACGCCAGCGTCTTCGGCCTGGCGCGCGACCTTCGGAACGCCATCGGCTCGGCGCCGCCGCCGCCCAGGGGGCCCACCAACGGCACATATATCACGATCGACCGGGCCGCCGCTGGGGCACGGGTCTCCGGCGGACGTCGGCTGGGTAGCGCGGCTCATGCGCCGCAATTCATTGCTGGCGTACAGTGGCAGTGGATGCGCGACGATCGGGCGAACTATCGCGCTACTGGTGGTCGTCCGACAGCTGCCACCGACACACTGCTACTGGACCAGCGGGAGACCGTGTGGAGCATGGGCCCGTTCGCCCAGCTCACCTGGTCGCCGCTGTCACCGCTCACCCTGAGCGCCGGCGCGCGCCACGATCGCGTGCGCTTCGAAGCGGCTGACAACTTCCTGAGCGATGGTGACGAAGGTGGCGCGCGCACGCTGCCGGCGTGGAGCGGCCATCTGGGCGGGAGCTACATCGTAAACGGCGCCTTCGTCCCCTACGTCAACGTCTCCACCTCCTTCGAGACACCGACGACGGTGGAATTGCAAGGCCGGGCCGATGGGGGCGGCGGCTTCTCCGCCGAACTCGGGCCGCAGCGTGCCGTGACGTTCGAGACAGGCGCCCGCGGCACCCTGGTCGACGAACGCTTCACCTATTCCATAGCTGCGTTCCGCACTCGCGTGACCGACGCGATCGTGCAGTACCAGGAGACGAACGGACGCGCCTTCTACCGGAACGCCGGTGCGACCGACAACGACGGCGTGGAGTTGGGCGTGGATGCGCGCCTGCACAGCGCGCTTTCGCTCTCGGCCGCCTATACCTGGGCGCACTATCGCTTCGGCGACTATCGCGTGGTGAGTGGTGACCGGACGACGGTACTCGACGGCAAGCAGATACCCGGTGTCCCGACGCACTTCCTGCGACTGGGTCTGCGCGCGCGGCCGACATCGAGCGTCTCGTTGGACATCGACCAGACGATCAGTTCGGCCGTCTTTGCCGACGACGCCAATGCGTTGCGGGTGGAGGGCTGGGGGCCGGGCATCACCCGGGCGCGGGCGTCATCGGCGATCCGGGTGGGCGGTGTGTCGGTAATGTCCTTTGCCGGTGTGGAAAACCTGTTCGATCGGGCCTACGTCAGTACAGTGGTCGTGAACGGTTTCGGTGGTCGGGTTCGCGAGCCGGGGCCGGGGCGGAACTGGTACGTCGGCATGGAGATCGGCCGGTAGTCGTTGTAACTGAGGCTTGAATCGATGATCAGGGCGCGCGCGATCAACCGCCACGATCACCGGTAGTCATGCCTGCGCGCGTGCTCCGCACCCACCGGCGCCTTCAGCTCGTGGAAGGTCTTGCCGCGCAGGTTCACGACACCGCTTTCCACCTGAAGCGTGCCGCGAACGAGCATGAGCGGAGCGGTGGATATCAGTAGTTCCTGGTTCAGGAAGCGGCGTGGCGTGACGACGACGTTCAGGCATCCTGTCTCATCTTCCAGGGTGAGGAAGGCGAAGCCCTTTGCCGTCGGCGGACGCTGTCGGCAGATGACGAGTCCGGCGAGGGCGACCCGTTCACCATCCCTGCCATCGAGTAGCGACTGTGCGGTGCGGACGTCGTTGGGAGCGAGGATCTCGCGCAGGTGTCGCATGGGATGGCCGTTGAGCGAGAGCGCGGTGAGACGATAGTCGGCCTCCGTCAATTCCATGGGCGATAGCGGAGGGAGTGGCGGCGCGATGGGGCGCGAGGCCATCGGAGCGAGAGGACCAGCCGCTCCACGCTGTGCCTCCAGTGCCTGCCAGAGTGCCGTCCGTCGCCGCTCGGCGGGTGGCTGGTCGGCTACCAGATAATCCAGCGCTCCCGACTCAGCCAGCAGTCGCAGTGCGCGCCGGTCGAGCTGCGTCCGCTGCACGACATCCATCACCGAGACGAACGCGCCATCGGCCAGCGCACTTTCCAACCGCGTGCGCGCGCGATCGCCGAGGCCGCGAATCGAGCGCAGACCGAGCAGGAGTTGCGGCTCGTCGCCATTGCTAGCGCCAGCGTTGCCATTGCCAGCGTCGCCATTGCCAGCGTCGCCATTGCCAGCGTCGCCATTAGCAGCGTTGCCATTACCAGCGTTGCCATTACCAGCGTTGCCATTACCAGCGTTGCCATTACCAGCGTTGCCATTACCAGCGTCGCTATTACCAGCGTCGCTATTGCTAGCATCGCCATTATCAGCACCGTCAGCACCGTCAGCACCGTCAGCACCGTCAGCACCGTCAGCACCGTCAGCACCGTCAGCACCAGCACTGCCTCTAGCGCCATCCTCGCCCCGCACCAATCGGTGGTCCCACGTCGAACGAGTGATGTCTACCGGCAGCACCACCACACCGTGACGTCGCGCGTCGTCGATGATGGTGCCGGGTGAGTAGAAGCCCATGGGCTGCGCGTTGAGCAGGGCGCAGGTGAACTCCGGCGCGTAATGGTGCTTGAGATACGCCGAGGCATAGACGAGCAGCGCGAAGCTGGCGGCATGCGACTCGGGGAAGCCGTAGTCGGCAAAGGCGTTGATCTGGTTGTATATCCTGACCGCCGTTTCCTCGGGGATGCCGTTCCGCGCCATTCCCTGCACCAGCCGCTCGCAGATCTCGCTCATCCGTTCGCGCGAACGCTTGTGGCCCATCGCGCGGCGTAGTTCGTCGGACTCGCCAGGAGTGAAGCCGGCGCAGGCGATGGCCACCTGCATCCCCTGCTCCTGGAAGAGCGGGATGCCGAGCGTGCGGCGCAGGATGGGCTCGAGGGCCGGATGCGGATAGGTGACTGCTTCGGTGCCGGCGCGGCGGCGCAGGTAGGGGTGCACCATGTCGCCCTGAATGGGGCCGGGTCGGATTAGCGCCACCTCCACCACCAGGTCGTAGAAGTTGCGCGGCTTGAGGCGCGGCAGGGTGTTCTGCTGTGCGCGGCTCTCTACCTGGAAGACGCCGATGGTGTCGGCGCGGCAGAGCATGTCGTAGACGGCCGAGTCGTCGGCGGGGACGGTGGCCAGGTCGAGCGAGATGCCGCGGGTGGCACGCAGGTAGACGAAGCAGTCCTGAAGCAGCGTCAACATGCCCAGCCCCAGCAGGTCGATCTTGACCAACCCCACGGAATCGAGGTCGTCCTTCTCCCACTGGATGACGGTACGCCCGGGCATCGAGGCGGGCTCGATGGGGACGACGGTGTGGAGTGGCTCGGCGGTGAGCACAAAACCGCCGACATGGATGGAGCGATGTCGTGGCACCTGCCGCAGGCCGTCGGTGATGATGGCCAGGAGTTCGGTCGTGCGTGGCGTGTCGGTCGCGGTCGCGGCCGTCGTGGTAGTCGCCGCCGCGTCTGTGGTCGCTTCTGCGGTCGCGTCGGTGGGCGTGTCGGAGATGCCGAGCACGCGTAGCGCGTCGCGCATGGCGGAGGGGCCGCGCCAGGTGATGTGCTCGCAGACCATCGCGGCGTTGTCGCGACCGTACCTGTCGTAGACGTACTGCAGCACACGTTCGCGTTCGCGATGGGCGAAGTCGATGTCTATGTCCGGCGCCTCGCGCCGCTCCTCGCTCAGGAAGCGCTCGAAGAGAAGCCCCATCCGCACCGGGTCCACGGCGGTGATGCCGAGGCAGTAGCAGACGGCGGAATTGGCGGCCGAGCCGCGCCCCTGGCAGAGTATTCCCTCGCGACGGGCGAAGCGCACGATGTCCCAGACGATGAGGAAATAGCCGGCGAGGCCGAGCTTGCGAATGAGGGCGAGCTCGTGGGCGATCTGCCTGGACTGAGCCTCGTCGAGCGCGCCGCCCCACCGCTCGGCGGCCCCGGCCTCGACGAGTGAGGCGAGGTACTGATCGGCGGTGACGGCGGGCGGGAGTGGGAAGTTGGGGAGGGTGGGGCGCAGCTCGGAGAAGCGGAAGGCGCATCGTTCGGCTACGACAAGTGTCGCCCGCAACCCGGACGTGTCGTGACGCCAGCGCGCATACAATCGCCGCGCGCTGTGCAGGCACCACTCCCCGTTGGGCAGCAGGCGGGTGCCCATCTCGTGGAGTGGACGCTGGTGACGAAGGGCGCAGAGGACGTCGTGCACGGGATGGCCGGAGGGCGCTGCGTAGCGCACGTCGTTGGCCACCACCCAGGGCACGTCGAGCCAGCGAGCGAGCGGGGTGAGGAGGGCGGTGAGGGCACGCTCCTCAGCCAGCCCGTGATACCAGCATTCCACCGTCAGCCGACTGCCGAACAGTTCGTGCAGCAGGCTGGCGGCGTGGCGGGCGCCGTCGTTGTCGCCGACGATGAGCCTGGCCGGCACCACGCCGCGCGGTCCGCCAGTGAGGGCGGTCAGCCCCTTGGTGTGGGCGGCGAGGATGTCGAGCGGGACGGCGGGCCTGCCGCGGGGACGGTCCATCCGGGCGCGGGTGACGAGCGTGCACAGGTTGCCGTAGCCTTCGCGATCCTCGGCGAGGAGTACGATCTGTCCGTGGAGGGTGTCGGTCAGTTCCACCTCCAGTTCGGCGCCGACAATGGCGCGTACCCCGGCGGCGGTGGCGGCCTGATCGAAGCGGACGATGCCGCCCAGGTCGGCGTGGTCGGTGAGGGCGAGGGCGGGGTAGCCGAGTGCCGCCGCCCGGTTGATGAGCTCCTCGGGCTGGGAGGCGCCGTCGAGGAGAGAGAAGGCGGAATGGCAGTGCAGTTCGACGTAGTCGTCGGTGGCGTTGGCACGGGCGCGGACGCGAGTGGCGTTGGTGCCGTTCGAGCCGTTCGAGCCATCTGAGCCGTTCGCGGCGTTCGCGCCGTTCACGCCGGGCCCGGCATGCTGGTCAGTCATACCATCCCTGCAGGTACCACTGCGGTGCGGTGGGGCGTGTCGAGCTGTGGAGGGTGTCGCGGTAGACGAGGAACTCGCCGTCGGCGCCGATGCAGCGCCAGTAGTCGCGTCGGTATGGCTCGGTCCACCAGTCGCCGGCCAATCGTTCGGGGCCGTCGGCTCGTTGGACGGGAATGCTGCGTCCCCGCCACCAGAGTGTGCGCGGGATGCCGGCATCCCAGTCGAGGGTCACGGGCTCGGGCGTGGCGAGGAGGCGGAGGGCGAGTGGAGTGGGGGAAGGGGGTGGGTGGTGAGAGGGAGAGAAGGGAGGCTGGACGAGGGGCGAGGAGAAGAGGACGGGAGGCGAGGAGGGAGCGGGAAGAGAGTGGTGGGAGGGTGATGAGGCGGGGAGCGAGGAGGGAGGCTGGACGAGGGACGGGGAGATAGGGGTGGTGTGCGAGGAGGAAGCAGAAA
>CAJDWZ010000088.1_pt1 | contig 13913 bp, 10 predicted proteins | sample 7391701 | NCBI WGS metagenome assembly CAJDWZ01 (sample SAMEA7055744, study PRJEB34461) | soil metagenome | biome: terrestrial ecosystem; feature: Peninsula; material: soil | place: Antarctica | collected 2016
TCCATGGGTCGCCTGTCGGTCGCTGACGCGGTGACCACTTCGATTGAGGCCGAGCGCGCTGAACCGCGCATTGGCGTGGTGGTGCTCAACTGGAACGGTACGGCCGACAGCATTCGCTGCATCGCTTCGCTTCGCGACGCCAGTCCACGGCCATGCTGCGTCGTGATCGTCGACAACGCATCAAGCGAACATCAATTCGGGTCGCTGCGGGACTGGATAGATGCCACCGCACGGCAGGATGGCTGGCGATGGACCGAGTGTTTGGACGATGACTGCCTGCCACTTCAGGCTGTTGAAGAACCCTGGCTGGTGCTACAGCGAATGACCACCCAGCGCGGTTTCAGCGGTGGCAATAATGCGGGCATCCACACGCTGATCGCCAATTCTCGGCCGACGCACCTGCTCCTGCTCAACAACGACACGGTAGTGACCCCCGACTACTTCGCCCATCTATCGGAGGCCCTCCGCGCCGCCCCGACGGATGTCCTGATGAGCGGGACCATCCACGAGATGGACGACCGTCAGCGAGTCTGGTATGCCGGCGGACGGTTCCTGCCGTGGCGTGCGCTGGTCATTCACGACTACGACGTACCACCGGATGCGACGCCGCGACCCACAAGCTTCGTCAGCGGCTGCTCGCTTGTCATCTCCCGCTCCGCGCTGGACGTGCTGGGACGGCTGCCAGAGTGCTATTTTCCCGCTTACATGGAAGACGCGGAGTACAGTTGGCGCGCGCATGAAGCGGGCGTGGCCGTTCTCCATGCGCCGCGGCCGCTCCTCTACCATCGAGGTGGGGCGTCGGCCGGACGAGCAACGGAATCTCCCTGGCCCGCCTACCTCAACGTGCGCCACCGAGTCTTCTTCGCCCGCCGGAATCTCCGCGGCGTTCAACGCGTTGTAGCGATCGGCTATCTCATCTCGACCAAGCCTGCCCGCGCGCTCGTTGAGTTGATCAGCGGACGACCGTCGATGGCCAGCGCGCTCGTCCGCGGACTCCTTAGCGGGCTGTTCTCGCCGGCTGCGCGGCAGCAACCGCGGCCTCGCTGACGCTGCCCGTCCGCCGACGCACCGCCAGCAGGATAGCCTCCCTCTCATCTGCACGCAGTAGCAGGCGCCAGGCGGCAAGCGCCTGAAGGGCAGACAGCGCAATCGCACCCATCAGGATCAGCCAGCGATGGACGTTCGCGTCGGTGCCAGCGGCGGCAACGCGCAGGATCCAGAGAGACGGCAACAGCACGCCCAGAATAGCAGCGACGCCGAGCATGCGACCGTCGGCCAGACGGGCGATTCCCACACCTAACACTCGCTTAGCGGCCGCGAACACGAGACCAGCGTCGAGCAGTGCGCGGAGAGTCCAGGCAATCGCCGCACCGGCAATGCCGAAGCGACCGACCATCCAGAAGGTAAGAGGAATGTGGAGAGCCAGCTCGAGGATGTGGAAGCGAGCCATCAGTTCGGGCCGTCCCGCTGCCTGGAGAAAGGCGAAGGGCACATGCCCGATCGCATTCACGAACACGCCGATGCAGAGGATCTGAAGGGCCACCGAGCTCCTCCCCGCGTACTCCGCGCCCAGCCAGAGTTGGAGCAGGTCCGGGGCGAGCACCACGCCGACGGCGGTGATGCCGATGAGTGCGACGACGAGAGCACGCACGGCACCGGCGTAGAGTCGCCGCATACCGTCCATATCGCCACTGGAGATGAGCGCGCTCGCCATGGGGTAGAGCGTGGTGACGAGAGCTGCCGGGATGACAAGAAGCCGCAGGCTCGCCTCGAAGGGGGCGGTGTAGTAGCCGAGCGCGACGACGCCGAGAAGCGCGCCGACGACGATCCGATCGAAATAGATGAGCAACGGCGAGACAACGTTCGAGACCGCAACCCAGCCTCCAAAGGCGAGAAGCTCGCGCAGCGCCCGCCACTCGCGTGGCCGTCGCCATCGAAGTGCCGGCAGGGCGCGTCGCACGGCAATGAACTGGGCCGCAGTGCCGGCCGCGCGTAGCACCAGCAACGCCAGTAACAACTCAGGCAGGTCGCCGCCAGCGACGGCCATGAGCGCCGGTACGATGAAGGTTCCAGCAGATACCGGCATGCGGATGGCATTGCTCAGGTCGAATCGCTCCGCTGCCTCCAGGAGCCCGCGTAGGGCCAGACCGAACATGAGTAGCGGAACGGTCATGGCGAGTACGCGCATCGCCAGAACCGACTCGGCAGCGATCGCCGGCGGCACCTTGAGGAGCCGATCCACAATGACGGGCGCGAACGCCGCGAACAACAGTCCGGCTATCGCACCGAGCAGGACCTGGATCGTCACGGCAGCCGTCACGGTCGCCGATAGTGTTAGCGCCGCCGGCGTCGTTCGCGCCGCGACTCCGTCCCGCTGCAGCACCTCCCGCTCGCCGGCGACGGCGCGTATCGTGGCGCGTCCGAGGCCGGCATCGAAGAGCGAGAAGTATTCGAGTAGCATCCATGCCAGCCCGAGCACCCCGAAACGCGCCGGCCCCAGTTCTCGAGTGAGCACGGGGATGGCGAACAGGCCGACGGCGAACGGCAGTAACACGCCGAGCAGGTTCCAACCTGTGTGGCGCACGGCGCGCCGCGACAGAGACCGTTCGCGTTCCCCGCCCGTCTCCCCCTCAGCAGGCGATGGTGCGGTCACACCAACTCTCGGTAGATCGACGCCAGTGAGGTCGCGGCATGCTCCCAACCGAACTCTGCCGCCCGAGCCCGTCCGCGCTTACGCAGCGCTTCCCGGTCCTCGATGGCTACTTCAATCCCGGCGGCGATGGAATGCACGGATAGCGGATCGACGAGCACCGCGGCTCCGCCGGCCACCTCGGGCAGCGCGCCCGCCCGGCCGGCGACAACTGGACAACCCGCTGCCATGGCCTCCAGCACCGGTAGCCCGAACCCTTCATGCAGTGAGGGCATTGCGAGGCAGCGTGCATTTGCATACAGAGCGCGTAGCGTGACGTCGTCTACCCTACCGAGCCGCACAGTTTGTGGCGTATCAGGGAGACGCTCATCACCCCAGCCAGACGCGCCGACCAGCACCAGCTTCTCTGTCCTGCCGTGGGAGCGCAGCTGTGCCATCGCTTCGAAAAGGCGCGGTAGGTTCTTGCGCGGCTCCGGCGTGCCTACAAAGAGGACGTACGGCCCCGAGATTGGAGCCGGGCCAGCGGGCGCGCCGAAAAAGGCGTTGTCGACGCCGTTCGGCACCAAGCGTAGGCGATCGCCATCCACTCCCAACAGACGTTCCAGGTCGTTAGCTGTGTCAGCGGACACCGCGACGATACGGTCCGCTGCGTCGAGGACCCGGCTTAGGGTGGCTCTGGAATAGAGCGCGTTCCACCGCGACATGGTCTCAGGAGCAAGGATGGCGGTCAGGTCGTGAATGGTGACGACCAGCGGCAGCCGACCACGCTTGAGAGGGGCCCGCGGCGACGGACAGTGGTACACCTCGGCACCCGCCGCGACGGCCGCTCGCGCTCCCTGCAGCGGCGACCAGACGAGGTCCAGTCGCAGGGTGAGGGCCCGCTTGCGCCAGCCACGCGTGAAGGCAGCGCTGCCGTCGCCAACCGGCAGGACGACTACGTCCTCACGCTCGTTCAACGCGCCGTAGAGCGCCCTCGTCGTCCGAGCCACCCCGCTCCGCGCGAGGCGGGTAACGGAAAGATCCAGCGCTACCCGAACCGGACTTGAGTCGGATCTCACCCTGCTCCGCCGGTAATCCTCCTGGGTGAGTGACGACGGTCGCTCCACCCTCATCCGCCAGGTAGCGCCGTCAGTAGGCGCCCGTGCGTCCGAGCACGGCCGGGATTGTTCGTAGCAGGATCCGGATGTCCAACCAGGGTGACCACTGTTCTATGTACTCCCTATCGAGTTGGACGACTTCCTCAAAGACAACTATCGCGCTCCGGCCACTCACCTGCCAGAGACCGGTGATTCCAGGCTTGGCGCCAAGGCGAAGGAAGTGGTGGTCCTCGTACTCCGCCAGGTCGCGCTCGAAGAAGGGACGCGGCCCCACCAGGGACATGTCACCCACCAGAACGTTCCACAGTTGCGGGAGCTCGTCCAGACTCCACCTGCGCAGCCAGCCTCCGAACCGGGTCACGCGTGGATCGTCCTGAATCTTGAAGAGACGCGGATCGCCACTGGAGTTGAGGTGGGCGAGACCGTCCTTCTCATCGTCTGCTCCGCAGCGCATGGTGCGGAACTTCAGCATCCGGAACCTGCGGCCGCCGAAGCCCGCGCGGTGCTGTACGAAGAGCACCGGGCCCGGCGAATCCAGCCTTATGAGGAGTGCCAGGCAGAGCAGAAGGGGTGATACGATCAGCAGCAGAAGCACCGAAGCGACTGCATCGAAGATACGCTTTATTACCAGCGCACTTGGTTGCAGAGCCGCGGCGCCGAGAGCGAAGTACGGGTGCTCGCTCCGCCAGACGACTCGCGGGCGCGCCATGTCGCTGAGCGTGTCCGTCGGAGCCGGATACAGCAGTTCGCATCCGGTCACACGACAGGTCTCTCGTACGCGTCGCAGCCGGTCATCGCGCATTCCAGGACCCACGACGATCGTGTCCACATCGTGCTCTTCGAGCAGGCGCTCCAGCGATGACAGGCCTCCCAGCGCGTCGGCGCCACGTCGCGCACCCACGGCGACCCAACCCACAACACGGTGTTCACGCCAGCGGCCGCGCTTCAACTGCTCGAGTAGCGAGAGGTATTCCATCCGCGACCCTATGACCAATGTGGCCGCCAGCCCGCTCTCGCCTGGCCAGAATCGAGCAGCAAAGAGACTCGAGAGGCGACGCATGAGAACGAGGGAGCACCAGGTCACCAGCACGGCCACCATCACCAGTGCAGTCAGACGCGGCGATATCCCGCCGTCCGTCGGTGTCCACCCAATTAGCGGTGCGAACCCGATGATGGAGGCGCCAAGCAACGCGCCGGCGCCAGACTCGCCGCGAGCCTGCGATCCATAGGCTCCCGTCACAGCAATAGTCAACAGCGCCAGGCAGAGAAGTAGCGGTAGCTGCGTAACCGCCTGATTCGCGACAGATCCCAGGTCGGCCGGAAGCAGGACGCGCGTCGTGGCGGCGAGCGCGCCGACAGTCAACAACGCAAGCGCGTCGCCCACCAACGCCACCACCGTTCTCTGGATCCCTCTCCGTGCCCTCTCATGTGCCGCCGTGGAGTGGCGGAGAGAAAGCGAGATGCGGCGTCGTTCCCGACTGATCGCGGGCGGACGGAGCGGAAGAGGATCGAGACGAGGAGGAGAAGTCGTACTCACGAGGGACCGAGGTGGGCGCCGGTGCGGAAGGCATGCCGTGCGCCCGAGGCGCGTCTGGTCGGCAGGTGCAAGGCGCGGGCCGTGGTCACCGTACACCTCGCAGTCTCTTAGCCAGCGGTCTGACCGTCAGCGACAGGAAGCGGCCGCGAACATCCCTCATGTAAGCGCCGTTTGGGCAGCCGGACTTGTTCTGAAAGAAGGCGTTCATGCGATTTGGCAAAGCCAGATCGATCTCAACCATTCCAAGTCCTGCGCGCGACATGTGCCCGCGTACGCCTGGATAGACCGTCACGTCGTGCTCGCACCAGCCTTGTGGGAAAGGCATGAGGAGGTTGGCGTCGTCGTTGAACCGCGTGCGCCCAGCATAGACCCCGACGCCCCAGTCCGGCGCCAGCCAGTCAACCCCTACCGACTGCGCCGACGACCCCGGACCGATGGCCGCTCCGAGCATCTGGCCACGATGAGTGAAACCCTGACGGGCAGCGAGACTGGTGCCCCACGATCCGGTGGGTCGATGACGATACGAAGAACTCCGCTCCAGATATGTGAATTCACCCTGCAGGCGGACCGCACCGGTGCCCACCGGACGTAGATATTGCATCCCGCCCGTGTATCCCATGGAGTGACCCGGCTCCAGCAGCAGGTCCTTCGCGTTCCGCGGCATCTCCGCCCGACCGATCTCGGCGTATACCTCCAGTCCATCGCGGGGAAAGACCCAGCGAAAAAAGAGAGACATGAGTTGGTCACGCCCGGGCGGAGTGACAGAATCCACCAACGGGAAGCGCGGATCGTCCGCTGGCCAGCGGCCGACCTGTTCCGCAACAGGGCGCACCGAGTTCGGCCGACCGGTATTCGCGAAGACGTCCAACCAACGGCCGAATGGCTGCGTGTTATTGCGCGCCGGAGCCATGACCATCCTTGCCGCCCCGATCGTGAGGCCGTCGACGCCAGCCGGCGCCCACGTCACCGCGGCCGCGCTCAAACTGCGGTGGTCATTTGCGGCCAGTGTGTCATAGAACGCTGACTCCCTCAACGCCCCCACCATCCAGCGTGCCTCGAAGCTGCCCAGCGCAGTGCGTAGCGGCCGGGCCGTGCGCAGGAAAGCATGTGGAAAGCCGCCGGCGTTGTTGGAAAGGAGGAGTGCATTCCGCATCCCTGGCCCCCACCACTCATTCTCCGTGCCCACCCCGGCAGCCAACGCCGAGTGCTCTAGCCAGAACGCCGACTGTCCCCAGTCCACCAGGGAGATACCGGCCTCGCCGAAACGCGTTGGCAGGTCGATCGAATACGGATACTGATTCCACGGCGAGGCGTGGACCGAGAAGCGACCGTCGAGCGCGGGTGCCCAGTAAGTGGTGGAGTCGACGACTGTATACTGGTCGTTCGTCGACACCACCCACTCCGGGCGGAGGACGAGTCGCAATGGGCCCCAGGCGAGAGCTCCACCAGCGGAAATGCGCAGGTTCTGCCCGCGACCGGACCAGAGTGCGCCATCGTTACCGCCGAATGGCAACGAGCTGTTGGAGACGAAGTCCACTTGCGGGACGAGTGCACGAAAGACCAGGGGACTCGCGCCCGAGCTGGAGTTCCCCGGTGGCCGGGAGAGCAACGGGGCCACCCGGGACGACAGTGAGCGGAGGAGCAGGCCGGCAGTGGAATCACTACCGCTCAGCTCCGAAAGCCTTAGCCGATCCTCGGATACCGATCCAATCGGCGGAGTCGGGAGCCAGATCGTGGCACCCGGAGGCGACGACTGAGCAGCGCAGATGCGCGGCACGCAGATAGCGGAAGAGGCGAGAAAGATTGCAGTGAATGTACGGCGATGCATCGGATGGTGATGAGGCTCACTTACGGGCGGCTGACGTCGCTCGCAACGACAGCATGACGCTACTACGACGTACTATCACTACTTCATACTACGGCCATGCCAACCTGCCAGAAACTCGCCGTTGGCCCTCCACGCGCTGTAACCAAGACGAACGTCATGCCAAGAGCACTTCCGAACTGGTGGCAGCTCGCTGTAATAGCCTCATGCATACCGCTCGCCACTCACGCACAGAAGCCGCAAACAGAGCCGCTGTCCATCAACATTACTGGCGAAGCGACCGTGAACAGTGAGATGGAGCGTTACCTGCGCGCGCTCCAGCTTCAAGGTGCAGCGCCAGAAGTCGCGTGGTCGCTGCGGCCGCTCGCTCCCAGCCAACTTGATCGGCTGTGGAGAGAGAGTCGCTCGCATCCGTGGGCGACGCGCTTCACCAGCGTCGACAGCGGCGCCCGGAGTGCCGTGCACCTCGTCCAACCGTCGGCCCAGCTGCGCTTCAATAGCGGCTATGCCTACGGCAGCAACGATGGACCCACATGGAGCGGTCGCGGACTCACAGCCACTGTATCTGCCGGCATAGCGGGCAGATTCGGCCCCCTGACCCTTGTGCTTGCACCCACCGCGTTCGTCGCACAGAACAGCGATGTCACGCTCCAACCCAACGGCCGCGACGGATCGGCGAGTTATGGCGCCCTGCAGTTCGTGGAGTCCATTGACCGACCGCGGAGATTCGGCGATGGCAGATATTCACGCGTCGACTGGGGCGAGAGCACCCTGCGCCTGGATGTGGCGGGCGCAGCCGTGGGCGTGTCCACAGCCAGCCAGTGGTGGGGGCCGGCCGACCGCTATCCCTATCTGCTCGGCAACAATGCCGGAGGCTTCCCACATCTGTTCGCCGGTACCTCGACACCGGTGGATTTGTGGATAGCCCGTGTACAAGCGCAGGTGATCTGGGGCCAACTCGCGCAGAGCGATTACTTCGTTCCGATCGGGCTCGCCCGTAGAAAGCGGTTTGCGTCCGGGTTGGTCGCCACTGTGCAGCCGCGTGGACTTCCCGGGCTGGAGGTGGGGGGTGCGCGCTTCATTCATGCACCCTGGCCCGACAAGGGGCTGCCGGGCCGCTACATTTCCCGCCCCTTTGGCGGACTCCTGAAGTCGAACCTGTCGGCCAGCGAAGACGGCATCCCAACTGATGACCGCTCTATAGACGGTGAGAACCAACTCGCCTCTGTATTTGCGCGCTGGCTGTTTCCATCCAGTGCGTTCGAGGTGTACGGCGAGTATGGCCGCGATGACCACAACTGGGATGGCCGCGACCTCCTCCTTGAGCCCGATCATCAGGCGAGCTTGCTACTGGGCTTCCGCAAGCAGTTTGCGCGCAGCGACGGAACACTGTTGGTGGTCAGAGCCGAGCGGATGGACTTCACCGCCAACACCTTCGCCATCAGGCGTGGCGGTGGCTGGACTTACACCCACAGTTCCGGCTCCAATCAGGGCCATACCCTGCGCGGACAATTGCTTGGCGCCGGCGTGGGGGCCGGCAGCGCTGGCGGACTGAACGCGGCTGTGGACTGGTATCGCCCCGATGGTCGTTGGACGATCGAGTTCCAACGGGAGCAGAAGCAGGAACATGCCGCCACCGTCGGGACCGATGGCGATCCGCGCCCACTGGAGGTGGAGTACGCGATCGGTGCCGAGCGCCTGCTCTTCCTGAATGGATTGGAGCTTCGAATGGGGCTGACGGCGTCGTACGACTTCAACCGCGACCTCGCTGCCGACCGTGCAAACCTGAGTCTGGTCGTGGGCGCCCGAGGACTGCCCAGGCTGCTAAGGTAATTTCCTGCGGCCACGTCACGTGGCTCAGCAGAGACGACCGGGCCCAGCAGAATCGCAGTGCATCGATCGCCGTGAGTGAGCTGGCGCACACTGTGGTGACGAAACCCGAGGCGCGTGGGTCACTAGGTCCAGAACGTGCAAGTCGTTGTCAGCGCACGGCGTCGCGACAGTTCCACGCTGCAACTGAAGGCCGCGACAGAATGGCCTTTCGCGTTGTGCAACTTGTCTTCAAATGACGGGTGATGAGAATGGGACGGTTGCTGGCTGGTGAGGGAGCGAGCACAATCTGTCTTTTCCGCACGGATCTCCCGACACGCTACCAATTCGCGCGTTATCCTCGGTCTCCGCACGGAGGCGCCCTTTGATAGGCGCACCCGTTCTGCGCGAGGCGATGCGTAGTCGTTACGCCTGAGCACGGTCGCACATGCTATTCCTTGCAATTATAGGCCTCGCCGCCCTCGCGGTATCGATGGCGGTAGTTCCACCAATCGTAAGCTTGGCGCGTTCGCTCAACCTCCTCGATCGGCCCGATTGTCGTCGTCGCATACACACGGAGCCGGTGCCACGGATCGGCGGTATAGCCGTATGGTTGGGTGCCGCTGCCGGATTTGCTCTGTGGATCTTCATGGCAGGACGCGGCGGAAGTGCCGCAGCCCGCTTCGCGCTTGACGGCGTCTCGAGCTTACCCTCATGGAGCTGGGGCGCGGCCGTCGGGCTCGCCATAATGTTCGGCGTGGGGCTGGTCGATGACGTGCGGGGCGTGCGGCCACGGACGAAGCTCATCGCTCAGCTGGTTGTCGCCCTGGTCGTAGTTGGCGCTGGTTTCAGCATTGACTCAATCACTCTGGGCGGAAACTCGAGCATCTCGCTTGGCTGGCTCGGGATGCCCATCGCGGTTCTCTGGATTGTGGGCGTTACCAACGCCGTCAACCTGATCGACGGACTGGACGGCCTGGCCGGCGGCATCACTCTGGTGACGATCGCAGCCCTGTTCGCCTCGGCAATACTGGGCGGGACGCCGGCAGTGCTCCCCGTGATGGCCGCACTTGCCGGCGGTATGCTTGGCTTTCTCCGCTTCAATCGGAGTCCCGCACGCATCTTCCTCGGCGACGTGGGCAGTCTTTCGATTGGCTTCGCGCTGTCGCTTCTGAGCATCGAAGGCTCTCGGCAGAGCGGCGGCCCGATCGCTGTGATCGTCGCCGCGTTCGTGCTTGCCTTCCCCGTGCTTGATACGGCGATCGCGATGTTGCGACGCTGGTTGCGAGCGGTGCCGCTGTCTGGCGCCGACGATCGTCACGTCCACCACCAACTGGTAGCACTCGGCCTCACGCATCACAGGGCCTCCGCCCTGATCTGCCTGTTCGCCGCCGGCGTAGCATCGCTGGGACTCTCGATCACGTACGGACCTCCGGCACTCACGGTCGCCATCAGTCTGATAGGGCTGTCGGCGTGGCTGCTTCTCGTGGTCCACGGTACGAGGTGGTTGCAGTATCACGAGTTCCAGGAGGCTCAGGCCAGCTTCACGTCGGGCTTCCTGCGGGCGCGGCACGTCATCCGGGACAGGATCATGGCCCGCGACCTGGAGTTCAGGATTCGCGGAGCGGAGTCGGTGGAGGACATCAGCGAGCATCGCTCGGCGCTGGGCTTCGACATTCTGGCACTGAGCGACGCGACCGACGTTCGACTGCGCACGGCGACGGCGCTGGCGGTTACGGATCAGCGACCGCAGCTGACCTTTCCAGTAACGCCCAAGAGTTGGGGGGCTGGAGAGGGACTTCAGATAGTCGCTGCCTGGCGCCGTGAGACTCGCCTGCCGCCGCTCTATTCGGAGCGAGTGATCCGGATCATCGTGCCAGCGGTGGAGGAAGTTTTGGCTCGGCTACGCGTGCCGGAGAGGGCGGCCGTTTCGGTGCCGGCTGTTGTGGTTCCGCTCCGCGGGAGTGACGGGTACGTGGAGAGGCCGCACGTAGCTGCGGCAGTAGCCGCACGTCGTACAGCTGAAGTCGTCGCACACAGCGTTTAGACGGCAGCAACCCGTGCGATCGGATAACCGGTGTGTCGATCCCGACGCTGCGTGAGTCGCTTTACCCGAACTTCACTGCGTTGGTGTTTTGACGGAGGGCCTTAATGCAGTTACGATCGTCGCTTTGCGTCCTCATCACGGTTTTGCTTGCTGGCTGTTCTGACCCCACGTCGCCTGCCAGTCCCGGCCAACCGGTCGCAAGCGCCAGCCGGGTCCGAGTCGACACGGTGCACGTCAGGCCTGGCGTCACAGGCACTATCGGTCTCAGTGCACTTACCGATCATTCGGGAATTGTCTCGGCCCGCGTTCTCGTCTCGCCGATGGCCGGCAAGGCCGTGATCAGTTCCACGTCGCTGCTGCACTACACGCCGACGGAAGGTGCCAGCGGTGAGGACGTCCTGTCGTACGAGATCTCGACGTCGGACGGTAGCGTCGAATCAGGTTCTCTCGTCTTCATGATATCGTCCAGTGCCGACAGGATTCATGGCGTCACGATACTGCGACAGGCGGCAGTTCCGTTGGAACCACGAGCGGAGCGAATCCGATACCAGGGCGTGGACCTTACCGATCCACGAATCACGGCGTTGAGGCCGCTGGTGGAAGAGATTCTGACCGCCTATCCGGTCGCTGGGAGCGCTTTGGACACTGCTCGGATACTGCGCGACTGGCTCGCGCGCACCGCAGTTCATCCCTACCCTCCCTTCCACCTCGATGGGAGTAGCGCCAACCTATCAGTGCTACCGGCGGGCACTCGGTGGTCGGACGTGAACGCACTCTACCATGAGCGGTTGGCAGGGGACAGCAACTACTGGACTCAGCTTTACCTTGACGGTCCGCAAATGCTCGATCGTCTGCTTGGGACGCAGGGCGAAGTACAGGATGCCGCAAACGGCATGATGGAGCGCATCGGTCCTGCCAGGTATCGGATACGCGATCTGGAGGACTACCGTTTCGTCCTCTGCAGCTACCAGTCGCAGATGCTCATTGCCCTCTGGGCCGCGGCGGGCCTGCAGGGAATGATGGTTCCGACACTCGGTCACGATGGCTCGGCGGTCTTCATCGCGGACCTCGGCAAGTGGGTCTACATGGACCCCACCTACAACGAAGAGTACACAATGATCGGCTCGAGTACGCCACTCTCACCGCGCTCGAACTGGTGACCTACTCGGCGACTGGATATGTCAGCAGGCTGGAGTCGCGAAGCATCGGTGGGCCGAGTTGGGATCGGGAGCCGTACATCGACGCCGTGTCCGATCCCGCGGCAAGCTACATAGGAGAGCACCCCACCGGCTTCCTCTTCATTGGCAGTCAGCTCAACAACGCCGTTACCACTCCGTTCGGGGTCCCAGTGCGGCACGTGCAGATGGACAACGTCGCCGTTGCTTCAGATCCTTTCTTCGGTAACGAGGGATCCTTCGCTCGCGTGATACCATCGGTGGCCTTCCCCGATCTCGGGGTCGGCATCTCGGCGGTGCTCCCTGTGAAAGATGGCGCCATAGTCCATTTGATCTCGAGCGTGCCCGGACACATACGCTTCGAGCGACGTGCGGGCAATCAGCCATGGCGGGAATGCTCCGAGATCGACTTCGTGCAGCGCGGTGCCGGCCTCGTGGAGTACAGAAGCTTGGACGCCACGGGCGCCACCGGAATGACGGCGATTATAGAGAGCTAGCGCTCCTGGCATCGGCCGCACGGCGTCGTGAACCACGGACGCGTGACGGAGGATCAGACCTCGGCGGTCAATTCACGGTAGATGGCGAGTTGCTGTCCGACCAGGAAATCCACAGTGAACTCCTGCTCTACGCGGTGCCGCCCTGCTCTACCCATACGTGTACGACGCTCAGGAGCTTGAATCAACGACTGCAGCGCGTCGGCGAGTGCGACGGCGTCACGGTGGGGCACCAGCAAGCCATTCACTCCGTCGGTGACAACTTCGCGGCAGCCAGGGACATCACTGGTAACAATGGCCCGACCGCACGACGCCGCTTCCAACAGCGACCTTGGAACCCCCTCCCGATAGGAGGGAAGACAGACGATGCTGCTGCGCGCGTACACGTCCGGCATGTCGCTGCGGAATCCCCACCATTCCACAGTGCCCTCGCTCACCCACCGCTCCAGTTGATCCAGCGGCACCGACGATGGGTTACCCTCGTCGACGTCGCCCACCAGTACTAGAGTGGCTACGACGCCCCGCGATCTCAGAAGCCGAGCGGCCTCGACGAACTCGCCCACGCCCTTGTCCCAGAGGAGCCGGGCCGGAAGCACTATGAACGGATTGTCACCTTCCGGTTCTGGCCGTTGGATGAACTCGTCCGGATCGACACCGGAGCCGCGGACAAGTCGCGTATCGCGACTGCGTAAAAGGCGCCGGCGGACGAAGATGTCTCGATCATCGGGGTTCTGGAAAATCACGCGCAGCTTTGGTTGCCGGAAGGCCACACGATACAGCGTCTCAACAGCGGCTCGCCTTAGCGCCGCTACTGACCCGGACGTGGTATAGAGATAACCCAGCCCTGACATTGCGTTCACGACGGCGGGCACGCGCGCGATGCGGGCCGCAAGCGAGCCATACAGGACGGGCTTAACCGTCACATGATGGACTATGTCGGGCCTGAGACGGCGATACAACCGGATGAGCGCGCGAAGGGTTCCTCCCTCGCTGGCCAGTGTATTCCTGCCGCGCGAGAGCGGGACAGGGTGGACATGAAAGCCGTGCGCCGGCAACGCATCAAGCGCCGGCGACGGCGGGCAGGCCACGTGCACCTCGAATCCGGCGGCAATAGCGGCAAGGCCGAGTGGCAGTCTGTGAGAGGTAAAGAAGGCCGCGTTGTTGACCACGATGAGTAGTCGAGGCGGCACATTTCTCGTCGTCATCCCACTCTCTCACCCGGCCGAGCATCCCCCGGAGATCCAGCGGACTTCTTTTTCAGAAGTGCGTCGTCGACAGC
>CAJDWZ010000005.1_pt3 | contig 13912 bp, 12 predicted proteins | sample 7391701 | NCBI WGS metagenome assembly CAJDWZ01 (sample SAMEA7055744, study PRJEB34461) | soil metagenome | biome: terrestrial ecosystem; feature: Peninsula; material: soil | place: Antarctica | collected 2016
ACTGGGGCGGCTGCCACATGCGCCAGCAACTCGTCCAGCGGTCGTCCGCGCCAGCTACCCACTCCCTCACCCACTTCCCGCCCGGTGAGCAACAGCAGGAACTCGGCGCGGTTGCGTGCGGTGGTGAAGAGGGCGCGATAGAGCAGGTGCTGGAGCAGGTTGTCACGCCTGACGTCGATCATGTAGGCGATCTGCGGACGGCTGGCGGCGATGTAGGAGAAGTTCTGATCAGGGCCGACGCCTATGTAGGCGCCGCCAGTCGAGCCGTGTTCGACGAGCGCGTCCACCGCGCGCAGATAACTCGTCTCGTTGGAGACGAGGTTGTCGGTGTCGAAGTAGCCACCCGGTTCGGAGAGCGCGGCGACCGTGGCGGCGAAGTTCGAGTCCGCTAGCGGCGTCGTGTCGCTCGCGACGGCACTTCGTGGCGCCGCCCGTTCGGCTGGCTTCGGCGCACCGCATCCGATTGCCGGACCACCGTCTGCCCCATCCCTGATTCATTGTCTGACCTCCGTGCACTGCAGATGGATGGTTCCGGCGTCCAGCCGCGTTCAAACGGCGGTGGAGCAAGTCCACCTGACTCTGATAGTAAAGCCAGACCGGCACTTTTTCGCGTTTGGCGCGTAGGATATAGTTGGCGGGCTCTTCACACAGCCCTGCCTGATGAGCCGCCCTATCGCCGGCTTCGTCGGCTCTCGTGTTGGCTCTTGTGGCGCGACACCAATTTTTCGCTTGATGTGAGGAGCATCGGTGTCGTGAGAGACGAGTCTGGGTCTGGCCTCTGGAGGTCCCGCGTCCTAACTTTCAGTAGGACGTCCCTCCCCATCTACGCGGGAGTTCCTGTGTCGAATCTCCGTACAGCTGAAGAAAGACTGTCGGCGCTTCACCGGGGCGTTGGTAGTCACCGTTGGCCATGTGGCGTGCTCGCAACCGCTGCAGCCGCACTGATCGTGCTAACTGTCCCGGCGGCATCTTTGAAGGCCCAGACGCCGCCGCCCGCAGTCGCCGGCCAGAGCGGTACTCTGCAGAGCGGTTCGGTCGTTGGCACCGTGCGCGACTCTCTGGGGCTACCCGTGAGTGCCGCGCAGGTAGCAGTGGCCGGTCTACTCGTGCGTGGCACGACGGGCAACGACGGCGTCTACAAGATTGCCGGCCTGCCGCTGGGTCCGCGCACCATTCTCGTCCGCCGGATTGGTTTCCAGCCAGATAGCGTGCGGGTGGAGGTGACGCCGGGCGGGGAAGCGACCGCCGACGTGACCCTGACCCCCATTGTGCAGCAGCTAGCGCCACTGGTGGTCCGGGCGGGCAGGCCGCGCTACACCGGCCGCATGGCCGCGTTCTTCCAGCGACGGGACCGGGGTCAGGGCACCTTCTTCACGGCCGAGGATATCGATCGCCGCAGTCCGCGCCTTACTACCGACCTTCTCCGCACCGTGGCTGGCGCACGGATCGAGCGGGTAGGGGCCGAGAGCGTCGTCTACTTCCGCGGCCAGCGATGCGTCCCTCTGGTCTGGATAGACGGGGCGCCGGCCACCGCAGGCTACCTCAACCCGGACTACTTCGATCCTTCCACTCTGGGTGGGATAGAGGTCTACATGGGCGTCGCGACGGTGCCCGTGGAACTGATGTGGATGCGTGGGAAGGGTGCCTGCGGCGTCATCGCGCTCTGGACGCGACTCGATGACCCGCCGGGCAAGCAGCCGAAGCGTAAGGTGAGTGCCCAGGAACTCGCCAACCTCGTCGCCTCGCTGAGTCTTTACACGGCCGAGCAGGTGGATGAGCCGGCTCGGGCTGATAGTGGTGACCCGGTGTCGCCGCTCTATCCGGACTCGTTGCAGCGCAGCCACATTGGTGGTCGGGTACTGGCCGAGTTTGTGGTGGACAGCACGGGGCGACCGGAGATGGAGACGTTCGGCGTGGTCTTCTCCACGGATCGTCTCTTCACCGACGCCGTCCGGCGGGCGATAGCCATCGCTAACTTCATCCCGGCTCGTCTGGACGGTAAGGCTGTACGGCAGTTGATGCAGATTCCTATCACCTTCGTAAGTCCTGTCTCGTCCACCACTAACCAGGCGCCAGAGCGCCAGCCAGCCGGCGTGAAAACGCCGACAGGATAGTCAGCACGGCGCCGCAGCGGCCGGTGACTACCCGCGCGAAGGGAGGCAGCGATGTTGTTCCAGAGTATCACGGTCAGGCAGCGTGAGACGTCCGCCTTCAAGGGGAGCACCCTCGTCAGCATAACGCTGCATGGGGTGCTGCTTGGCGCAGTCGCGCTGCATGTGAGCGGCGGCCCGGCGAAGATGCACGATACCATCGCCGAGGGAATCATCTTTCTGGCGCCGCTCCCTACGGCGACGGCTGGCCCCGGCGTGCCCACCGAGCGACTGACCTTCACCAATCTTCCCGGTTTGGAGGGAACTGGTGACATCCTGGGTAGCGACGCAGGCAGTCTGGCCCGTGCGGTTGAGGGGGCCATGGGCCAACTGGCCGGGCAGACCGAAGCGGGTCAGGAAGGCGAGGAGTCGCACGAGCTACCCAATATATTCGCCACCCGCTCCGACTCCATCTATCTCAGTTCCCAGGTAGACAACCCGGCCGCCTTTGATGCGGCCAGCGGCGCACCGATGTATCCCGACTCGCTACGCAACGCGGGTGTCGAGGGCGCCGTGACCGCCCAGTTCGTGGTCGACACGACCGGACGGGTCGATATTGGCAGCTTCGTTCTCCTCGAGTCCACCCACGGCCGCTTTACCCAGAGCGTGCGCGAAGCACTGCCGCGCATGCTCTTCCGACCGGCTCAGTTGCACGGCCAGAAGATCAAGCAGTTGGTGCAGTTGCCATTCATCTTCAAGATTGAGTCAACTGGCGCGGCGACGCCGCCGCCGCGGTCGGACACCTTGCTGGCCTCCCACCTGGGAAGTGGTAAATTCCCACCGGAGTGATCCCCGGCAGATGGCCTGGAGGGTTGTCGACGACGCATGAGGGGCCCGATCCACGAAGCTGGATCGGGCCCCTCATGCGTCGTGCATTGCAACTACAGCAAATCTCAAACGGCGTCGGAGAGCGAGGTGAAATTGAAGTCGCGGATCTTCAGGCTGGGCATCACGATACCGGACGACACACGCTCGGCCTTCCCGATCTCCTCGATCCGGTTGAGGGCGAGCAGGGGGCTGTCATTCCAGCGGAAGTTCTTGAGCGGTCGCGTGATCTTGCCGTTCTCCACCAGGAAGGTGCCATCCCGGGTGAGGCCGGTGAGCGTCACCGTGCGCGCCTCGAGCGACCGGATGTACCAGAAGCGAGTGACCAGGATTCCGCGCTCCGTACCAGCTATGAGCTGCTCGAGAGTGCGGTTGGTACCCACCATCTTGAGACCGCCGCCGCCATTGGCCTCCTTGCCCTGCTTCTCCGCCCACCAGCGGGTGTAGCTGAGGTTCTTGAGTACGCCATTCTCGATCCAGATGGCGCCCTTGTTCGGCAATCCCTCGTTGTCGAAGGGAGAGGTGAGGAGCTCTGGATCGGTAGGGTCGGAGAGGATCGTGACGCGCTCGTCGGCGATCTTCTGGCCCACCTTGGTGCCGCCTCCGGCGACACTGAACGGACTGCGTCCCTCGTCTGCCGAGCGAGCATTGAGCGCGCCTCGCAAGGAAGGAATGAAGTCCGACACTGCCTGCGGCTCGAGGATTACCGTGTAGCGGCCCGGCTCCAGCGTCTGCGGATCGCGAGAAGACATCCCCTTCTGTGCCGACCGCCTGCCCATCGACGCCGGATCCAGCGCTTTCCAGTCATTCGCTCCCTGAGCCACGTAGCCGGATCCGGTGCCGTCTGGCGTGCGAACGGTCACGGAGAGATCGACGTTGGTGCTCGGGTGGTAGGCGAACAGGCCGTGAGAGTTGGCTACGGCGCTGCTCACGCCGGCATTCGCCTCGAGAAAGCCAGCGACGAAGAGATCGTCAGTGCTGGTGCCGGCCGCCGCGCCGGCCTCGCGCACTCCCGCCAGTACTCGCTCTACGGCCAGCGCGCGGGCCTCCGGAGTGAGGTCGGCGGTGGCCTCGGAGTAGGCGGCCACGGTGGCGTATTGCTGTGGTCCTGGCTCGGGAAGGAACTCGGCGTCCTCGGGCGACAGACGGGCCAGGCGCTGGGCCTGGTCCACCGTACGCTTCAGTGCTTCATCGTCGAGCACGTTGGTCGTCACCGACGCGCGGCGCTTGCCGACCGTGCTGGTGACGGTGACACGGATATCGGTGGTGCCGCCGGCGGTGGTGATCTCATTGCCGGCGAAGCGCGTGTTGCCGCTCCAGCCGGCGGAGAGGTTCACGCGGGTCTCGTCAGCCGTGGCGAAGCCGAGCACGCGGTCGGTCAGAGCCTTTGCCTGATCGCGCGTGAGAAGTGTATGGGCCATGTGTTGAACGCAGGGGAACAGGAAGACAGGGCGAGCCGGAAGGGGAGGGAGTTGCTAGACCGCGGTGCCCGTGTTCACGATGTTGACGTTCTTGAACCGCGCCGGCGGACAGCCGTGACTCACCGCATTGGACTGGCCTGGCTCGCCCTTGCCGTCGCCGGCCGTGCCGCCCAGCCAGTAGCTCTTCTCGCCTCCAATCATGTCCATCGAGTTCCAGAAGTCCGGAGTGCGCGACTGATAGGCGAAGTCCTTCAGCATGCCGACGATCTTGCCCTTTCTCACTTCGTAGGCCACCTGGCCGGAGAACTGGAAGTTGTAGCGCTGCTGATCGATCGACGATGAGCCACGGTTCTTGACGATGATTCCCTTGTCGGTGGCCGCCGCGATGTCGTTGATGTCGATATCGTCTTCGCCGGGCATGAGCGATACGTTCGGCATCCGCTGGAAGGGCACGTCTCCCCACGATTGAGCGAAGGCGCAGCCATGGCTTCGGGTGACGCCCGTCTGGTCGGAGATCCACGACGCTTGCTCGCGGGTGGTCTGGTAGTCCTTGAAGATCCCCTTCTCGACGATATTCCACTCGTCGGCGGGCACGCCCTCGTCATCCCAGGCCACGCGAGCCAGTGAGTCGGGCTGGGTGCGGTCGGCGCGGATCTGCATGAAGTCCGGACCGTAGCGGAACTTGCCGAGGAACTCCGACGGCGGGGCGATGAAGCTGGTGCCGGCATAGTTGGCCTCGTGTTGGTCGGGTCCAGGATAAGGTCATATCGGCCCACCTCCACCGACTTCGCGCTGAGCTTCTCCACCGCCAGGTTGGCCCACTCCTGCGCGTTGGTGGCCATGTCCAGGCCGGCGATGTACTCCCAGCCGGAGCCACGGGGGGCGAGTTCGGGGATGTAGCTCTGGTACTCGCTGCCCTTGATGGCTGTCGCCGAGAAGGACGGGGCGGCGCGATAGAACGTCTGCGTGACGAGTGTGCCGTCGGTGGTGGCGAGGGTCTTCTCCTCGCGCAACAGCGACAGGCCGGAACTCGCGAAGCGGATGTTCGGGACCTTGAGCGCGGTCTCGTTGGCGGCGAAGAGTAGCGCCACCACTTCCTCAATCGGCACGTCCAGCGGGTCGCGCTGCACCGGCGTGCTCCACGAGCCCTGCACGGCCTTCACCGGCGCGAGCTCGATCGGGCGACGCTGCACCCGCTTCCCCGCCCGAGCGGTGCGGGCGGCCTCGCGGGCAGCCGCGGCCACGCCGTCGGGGGTGAGAGTGCTCGTGGCGGCGAAACCCCACGCCCCGTCTACGAGCACTCGTACTCCGATGCCGAACGACTCGCTGTCGCTGACCCCGGTCACCTGACGCTCACGGGTGCCGATCGACTGCCGGCGGTAACGTCCGACGCGCGCATCGGCGTACGACGCTCCTGCGTCGCGCGCGGCCTGCAGCGCCATCATCGCCATCTCTGCCGGCGGAGCGCTCGGCTCGGCCGTGAGCAGCACTGGCGCCCGCTGTGCCAGGCTCGGACGGGCCACGGCCGCCGCGACGGCAATAGCGGATGTCGACTTGAGGAAGTCTCTACGACTGGACATGGAGAACAGGGGAAGGCAGGGAAACGACAGGCCGCGGCGCAGCCAGCGACTATCCTCTTATTCTACGCAGGAGACGCGGTGATTGCTGCCATGGCAGGTCAGTATGACGAGCGCCCCGTGGCTCGGAAGGCCGCGGGGCGCTCTACTGCGAGTGATGCGCGTTAAACCGGCCTCACTCGTAGCGCAGGGCGACGATCGGGTCGAGGGTCGCGGCGCGCCGTGCTGGCCAGACCCCGAATACCACGCCAACCAGCGCCGAGAAGACGAAGGCGAGCACGATTGAGTCGCTGGAGACGCTGGTAGAGAAACTGCCGAGGGCACTGAGCGCCCAGGCACCGCCAGTACCCAGGATCACACCCACCAGTCCGCCCACCAGGCAGAGCACCACTGCCTCGATGAGGAATTGCAGCAGGATGTTGTTGCTTGTCGCGCCGAGCGCCTTGCGCACCCCAATCTCACGGGTGCGCTCGGTTACTGAGACGAGCATGATGTTCATGATGCCGATTCCGCCGACGAGCAGGCTGACGGTGGCGATGCCGGCGAGCAGGAGGCCGAACACCGCCGTCGTCTCGGCGGCAGTGCTCAGGAAGTCGGCCTGGTTGCGCACCTGGAAGTCGTCGGCCTGACCCTGACGCAGGCGGTGCGACCGACGGAGGTGCTTCTGGATGTCGGCGATGGCGAGCGGGATCTCGGCCTCGGACTTCGCCAGCACGCTGATGGAGCGCAACCGGTCGGTGCCGAATGCGCGGTAGCGCGCCGTCTGGATGGGGATCAGCACCTGGTCGTCGGGATCGCTGAAGCCCGACGCCGAACCTTTAGTCTTGAGCACGCCCACGACCTCGAACTGCAGCCCGCGGATGCGAACGGGCTGGCCGATAATCGCGTCCGGATTGTCCAGTCCCAGGGAGGTGAGCACCGACGGTCCGACCACGGCCACGCGGCGACGGCCCATGTCGTCGGCGGTGGTGAACATGCGGCCGGCCTGCAGCTCGTACTTGCGCACTTCCAGGTAGTTGGCCGTGGTGCCGATGACCTGGGTATTCGTGTTCTTGTTCAGATACTGCACCTGCAACTGACGGCTCATCTCCGGCTGGATCGCTGTGGCGTGAACCATACGCTCGGAGAGGAACGCCGCGTCCTCCAAGGTGAGCGGAGCGCGCGAGTCGGCGCTCGCCACTCCACGGCCAAATGCCTGGCCGGCACTGACCGTGAGAAGCGTCGTGCCGAGCGCGGAGATGCGCTCGTTGACTGCCTGCTGGGCACCGCGGCCAAGCGCGACCACGGCGATAACCGCGGACACGCCGATGACGATCCCGAGCATCGTGAGGAAGGAACGCAGCTTGTTGGCGCGCAATGCGCCCAGAGCCACGCTTACCGTTTCACCGATGAGCATTGTCCTTATCTCCCCGGCGGACGGCCACCGCCGCCCGGCGCTCCACCACCACCTGAAGCACCACCACCGGCAGCACCAGCGGCCGGAGTGCGGCTCATGCCAGGCACGCTCATCCGGCTACGCATCTGATCGGTCGCCTGGGTCCGCTGCGCCTGAGCGGCGACGGCGGCCAGTAGCGCTACGTCCTCGCCTTCCTCGAGGCCAGACATGACCTGGGTGTAGTCGAAGTCGCTGGCGCCCAGCCGGACCATACGCGGCTCGTAGGTCAAACCCTTCTTCACGAACACCAGCCCCGAGCGAGCGCCACGCCCGCCAGCGGCCATCGCGCCACCCCCGCCCATGGCGCCACTCATGCCCGCCGGCGCGGCGCTCATGCCGGGCCGTGCACCGCCCCCGCCCTGCTGGGGCGCGGCCATCGGAGCACCAGCGCCGCCCGGAGCGCCTGCTCCACGCGGAGCCCCCGCCGGAGCACCGGGACCGGTGCCGTCTCGGCGCTGACAGGCGCGCACCACCTGCGCGTCCACGCCAAGGGTGGCGTAAATACGCTGCGACTCAGCTGCCAGCGCTGTACGATCACCGCCGGCCATCATCTTCTCGCGCACCGCATCCAACTGCTTGCGAGCGTCGGGATTCTTGGCGAAAGCTGCCTCCACGGCACGGCACTGGTCGTCGGTAACCGTGATCTGCGGCTGCTGCGTCCGTCCACCCTGAGGCGGCTGGGCATCCAGCGCCACGTCGCCTCGCGCCACACGAACCTCGGCGCCGCCCGGAGCGGTATCGCCTCCGGGGCCACCAGCGCTCGGGCCGGAGAAGCCGCTCCGGAGCTGTGCCTGCACGCTGTCCGCATTGAGGCCGAGCATCTTGGCGACCATCTGGAGCTCGCGCATCGTGCGGATGGCATCGTTCGGGATGGCCAGCACGTTGTCGCGCTGATCCACGATCACCGATACCTCACCATTCATCCCTGGCTTCAGCATCCCGTTCTCATTGGAGAGGGCGATGAGCACCGGGAACATTGTCACGCTCTGCTCCACCACGGCCTGCGGCTCGATCTTCTCCACCGTGCCGGTGAACGGCCGGTCGGGATAGGCATCGACGATGACCTGGGCGGGCATTCCCGGCTGGATCTTGCCGATGTCGCTCTCGTTTACCAGCGCACGAACGCGCACCCGGTTCAGGTCAGCCATCTTCAGGATCGTTGTGCCGCCGCTGGCCGAGCCAGTGGCGGAGGCGATCACCTGGCCAAGCGAGACCGGCTTGTCGATAATCGTTCCGGCTACGGGCGCGCGTACCGTCGCGTCTTCCAGGCGCTGCTCGGCGATGTCGAGGTTGGTCCGCGCGCGCACCAACGCCGCTTTCGCATTCTCGTCCTCCAGGCCCGACGATTCGAGCTCCTGGCGGGTGATGATCTCGGCGTCGTACAGATCCTGTGAGCGCTTGCGCTGGGACAGCGCGACTTCCTGCCGGGCCTTAGCCGCGGCGAGGTCGGCGGCCGCCTGGTCGTACTGGTTCTTCACGTCGCGCGGGTCCAGCTGGACCAGCAGGTCACCCGGCCTCACCTCGGAGCCCACTTCGACGGGCATCGTGATGATCTGTCCGGAAGACTTCGACTTGACCTCGACGACGTTGATCGGCTCGACCACGCCGGTAGCCTGGGCGTCGACGATGATGGTGCGCCGCTCCACCGGCGCTGTCTCTATGGGCAGCGACTCTTGCTTGGCGCGGCCGCAGGCAGCCAGAGCGAGGAGCGATAGGACGATGGCGCGATAACGCATTGTTGACTCGGTTGTTCGTGAGGGCGTATCAGATACGTCTGGTGGAGCGGTATGAGTGCAGGATCCCTACTGATGACTACGGAAGTTCCTGACCTATCAGTGCTTCGATCTGTGCCTTCGCGACACGAGAGTCATAACGTGCCTGAATGAGCGCGACCCGCGCCTGGATGAGCGTCGTCTGCGAGGTCAGTACGTCGAGCAGCGTTGCGGCGCCCAACTGGTAGCGCTGCGTCTGCACGCGCAGATCCTCCTCGGCCGCAGCCACGCTGGCGTCCTGGATCGACGCCCGCTCCTCAGCTAGGCGAAGCGTGCCCAGCGCCTGGGTGAGCGTCTGCTGGGCGGCCAGGCGGGCGTCGCGTAGCGTCGCCTCGGAGTTTCGCTGGGTGACCTGCGCCTGAATGATCGACGTCTCCCGCTGCAGCTGGTTGAACAGCGGATAGGAGATGTTGAAGTTGAGGCGCTTGTTGTTCGGGTTCTGGCCGCCGATGAGGAACAGGTTCCCCGGCTCGAAACCACCGCTGGACTGGTTGGCGCTGAACGAGTACGACGCCGAAAGCGACGGCAGCCAGGCGGCGCGGGCACTCTTCACCGCGGCCCGCGACGCGGCCAGGTCGGCCTGCGCCTGCTGGAGCGCCGGCGCCTGATCGAGCATGGCCACCAGCGTCTCGTTCTCCAGCATCACAGCGGACGGAGCGATGGTGTCGGCAGACGTCGGGGTAACGACGAATTCAGTGCCGACGAGGCGCGTGAGACCGGCGTTGGCGACCTGCAGGTTGTTGCGAGCAGTGAGCACGGCCAGCCGTGCGTTGCCCACCTGGATCACCGAACGGAGCGAGTCAGACTTGGTGGCGGCGCCGGCGCGGACGCGCGCCGTGGAGGCCGCCATCTGCTGCTCTGCCTGTTCGAGCTGACGTAGCGCAGCGGCCTCGAGCTCCCGTGCGGCGAGGCCGTTGAAGTACACCTGCTTCACGCTGAGCGCGGTATTGTAGAGCTGGGTGCGCTCACTCGCTTCGGCGGCCGTCTCGACAGCCTTCGTGCGACGAATCTCAGACATCCGGCGACCGCCGTCGTAGACTTCGACGTTAGCGGAGATGCTGTTGCTGAAGCTCCACGCATCACCACGCAGCGGTACGAGCGCACCCTGGAAGTAAGTGGCGCCAGCAGACCGACCCGAACTGATGGTGGTATTGACGTTCGGTATGAAGGCCGCATAGGCGCGCTTCACGCCCGCCGCCGAGCTACGCAGCGAGCCGCGAGCCTGCACCAGTGCGGGCGCGTTCAGCTGGGCCATCCGGACCGCGTCGTCCAGTGTGATCTCCCGGGCCGGCTGGCCGCCGGGGGGCACGACCTGCGCGGCGAGGGTGCTGATGAGGGCGCTTGCGGGCAGGGCAAAAAGCAGCGGCAGCGCGCGGGCGGCCGCATGTATCGAGCGCATGGCAGTCATTTGTGACGGTTGGTTGTGTGGCGTGGTGCGGGTGTCAGTTCTTCGAGCGCTCGTCTGACGCGCGCACCTTCTCTTCGAACTTCGAGCGCTGGTCGGCTGTCAGCAGCGCGCGAATCTCGTCGCGCGCCACTTCCATGATGGAGTCCATCTGTGGTCGAACCGGCGCCACCACATCGTCGATACGCCTGTTGCGTACGTCGAGGATGCTGTCCACCGCCGTGCTCTGTGGTCCGGTCAGCGACAGATCCTGAGCCAGACGGCTCCGAAGTCCCCGTTGATCCATACTGTCGCGGATCCTGTCCTGCATTAACACGCGGTCAACGGTGAACCCGAGGAGCCCGCCCACGAGCAGTGCGCCCAGCAGAAAAGCTAGGGCTACCGACTTTGGACGCGTCATGGGTGCGATTCGTTAAGGCGGGTCGACTTCGGTCGATCAGGGCAGGCCGTAACGCAGGATCGGATTCGCCAGCGAAGCGTCCGGATCCACGTTCTGACCCTTGGTGGTCATGTCCAGCGAGTACGCGGCCGGCTGGCTGAGCACCTGCTCGTAGGCCAGGCGGGAATCGCGCGCCTCGAACTGGAAGAGCAGCGCTCCCGCCAGGATAGCCACGACCACGGCCGCCGCCGCGCCAACGCGCGCCCAGCGGCTGAGCACCATCCACCACTCCTCGGCACCAGCGTTGAACACGCGATGCAGGATCCGGTTGTGCAGGTCGTCCCAGTAAGGACCGTCCGGCGGGGCCTGATAGAGCGGCTGCAGCAACTGGCCGATCTCACTCTCCGGCCCGCGGGATCTTCCGGGGAACTTCAGTTCGTTGCTCATAGGTCGCTCCGGATGCTACCGAGGATTCGGCGTAGTGTTGCTCGTGCGTGATGGAGGTCTGAACGCGCTGTACCTTCGGGGATGCTGAGCATCGCACCGATTTCGGCGTGCTTGAAACCCTGTACGTCATGAAGGACGATTACCGATCGCTGTCGGTCAGTAAGTTCCTTCAGCGCCTCTTCCAGACGGATCCGCAGGTGATCCGATTCTCCCGGATCGCGGAACGGCGCGGCAACCGTCTCTGGCAATTCGTCGGCCGCCCTCACCTTGCGCCGACGCATGAGGTCAAGCGCCGCGTTGGCCACGATCCGATGCAGCCAGGCGCCGAACGCCTGATCGGGCAGGAACCGGTGGAGAGCCCTGTACGCATGCAGGAACCCATCCTGAACAGCGTCCTCGGCGTCCTCGTGCGTGCCGACGATTGCCCGGGCCACCGCGTAGGCCCGCCGCTGGTGCAGCAGGACGAGTTTACTGAACGCCGACTTCTTCCCGCCCTGCGCGTCCAGCACCAGATCGCGCTCGTCGAGCTGCGCGTCAGTCATGACCCGACCGTTCCGCCGCATGAGTCGGGGTCGTCCGGTGCGCACGCCGGGGGCGGAGGCCGGGCCACCCGCCTGGGGTGAAAGCTCCGTCCTTGGCGGCGCGATTCTCAACGCCGAATTCCTGGTCATCTGGCCTCGTCACGCATGTATCCTGATAACGTGACCGGTCACGCAAACGTTGGAATACCTGTTGCATGGGGCGCCCGGCGCCCGTTCCGTCAGGAAGTCGGCCCGGCCGATGCTGGCCCGCCAGGAGTGCCTTCGAGACCGAGCGCCACCGCGGCGCCCTGCATCGCGGCGATGACCGTGGCGATGTGATCGTCCAGCTCCACTCCCAGCTCGGCCGCCCCCTGCACCACGTCCTCGCGGCTGACGCCGCGCGCGAACGCACGATCCTTCATCTTCTTCCTCACTCCGCGCACGTCCACGTCGTGAACGCTGCGCGACGGCTTCACCAACGACGTTGCCGTGATCAGGCCGGTCAGCTCGTCAACCGCGAAGAGCGTTCGCGCCATGGGGGTCACACGAGCCACGCCAGTGTAGGCAGCATGGCCCAGGATCGCATCCAGTACGTCTTCCGGGTAACCCAGCTCGCGCAGTATCCGCACCCCCTCCGCCGGATGCTCGGCGTCGGCTAACTGGTCGGCGTTGGGGAAACGCTCGTAGTCGAAATCATGGATCAGACCGGTCAATCCCCAGCGTTCCTCGTCCTCATCCATTTGACGGGCATAGGCGCGCATCCCGGCCTCCACCGACAGCATGTGCTTTCGCAACGAATCGCTGGCCGTGTACTCATGGACGAGGGCGAGCGCGTCAGCGCGAGCGGGAAGTGGCTTGGGCATGGGAATGAGTCCGAGCGGGCGGTGGCTACCGTTGAACTTCCAGCACTCCGCAGGCGATGACGGTGTCGTCGGAGCGAGAGCGCAGGATGCTGATGTGGTACTTACTGTCGACCGGCAGGGTGATGGGCAGAGTCGCCGTGGCGCTCGCCGTGCCGTCGGCGTTTACCCTAAGTGGGGTGTTGGCCGACGTCGGAGCAATATCGTTCCCCACGGCAGTGCCACAGTCACCGCGGCGGATCTGCCAGCGATGCTCCAGTCCCACCACTGAGTTGCTGATCTTCACCGAAGCCTGCACCTCGCCAACTGTACGACCGGGCGTCAGGCGAGCCTCGCCGCTCACTGGAGAGTTGAACGGCTGAAGGGTGGCAACAAGCGTGACGTTGGGTACCGCCGCGGCGGCGGTCAGCGGCGCGGGCGCGTCCGAAGTCTTGCCCCTGCCACACGCGGCGGTGGCAAGGAGCAGGAGGCCAGCTATTAAAACGCGGCGATTGACCATGAAGTACGCTCCGGAAGTATGGCGGGCCGCCACTGGCCGAGAACCAGTCGGCCGGTCAGGGCGCCAGCGCGTGCATCCCGTTCCGGCCGTCGGAGCCGTGGCGGGAGGGACGAAGATGAGACCTCGCCAGAGTGGGCGCAAGTCGCAGCCGGCAGTCGCGCAGGGCCGCCATCACTTCGTGAGGATGTGTGTCTCCACCGACATCCCCGGCCGCAGCGGCCGGTCGACGCCGCAGTCATCGGTGATGTGGACTCGCACAGGCACCCGCTGCACCACCTTCGTGAAGTTGCCGGTGGCATTGTCCGGCGGCAGGAGGGCGAACCTGGCACCGGTCGCCGCGCTCAGACTCTCCACGGCGCCATGGGCCGTGCAGCCGGGGTAGGCATCTATCTCAACTTCCACTGGCTGACCCACCCGAATCCTGGCGAGCTGGGTCTCCTTGTAGTTGGCCGTCACCCACACCCCGGTATCGGACACGATGCTGAGCAGCGGCTGGCCGGGCTGCACTAGTTGGCCGAGTTCCACCTGCTTTCGCGCGACCACTCCACCCAGAGGTGCGGTGATGGTGGTATAGGAGAGTTGCATGACGGCGTTCTCACGGTTGGCCCGGGCACTGGCCAC
>CAJDWZ010000045.1_pt1 | contig 13724 bp, 7 predicted proteins | sample 7391701 | NCBI WGS metagenome assembly CAJDWZ01 (sample SAMEA7055744, study PRJEB34461) | soil metagenome | biome: terrestrial ecosystem; feature: Peninsula; material: soil | place: Antarctica | collected 2016
TGGCCTTCGGTCTCCGGCGCCAGGCCGTAGATGATGAGGCCCGCGACCAGCCCGCCCAGCGTTGTCGACAGCGGGATCAACCAGTACCAACGCGTGAAAACCGACGGCGCCAGGGTCATCGCGTGGGCCGCCTCTACTCCGATCTCCCGGTACCCGCCCACCCGCGCGAGCAACTGGCTATCGACCACCTGCAGCAGGAAGAGGAACAGCTGAGCCCCGAGCGCCCCGATCACGCCCAGCACGACGCAGAGCAGAATCAGGCGCGGGGTTCGTTCGAGCTTGAGCAGCCACATTCCGTACTCTCCGCCGCGTGCTCGTCAACCAGAGTAGTTGACAGGGCGTAGCCTACTCGGCACGCCAGAAGCCGCCTGCGCAAGAAGTGTTCAATGACAACGCGGCCGCCGGAGTCTGCTCCGGCGGCCGCGGTACATGAACTGGTAGATCGAGTTGGCGCCCTACGATCGCGGCGGCAGTATCCTGTCGAACGCCGTAACTACCTGCTCGGCGACAGCGGCAAGTGCCTTCGCCGCTGCCGACAGCGGCTCGGCGACGACGATCGGCGTGCCCGCGTCACCGCCCTCAAGCACTGGCGGATAGAGCGGTACGTTGCCGAAGAGCGGGATGTCCAACTCGTCGGCCAGACGCTGGCCACCGCCGGATCCAAAGATGGCGAGCGGCTTCCCCGTGTCCGGCGACTCGAAGTAGCTCATGTTCTCGATGATTCCGAGCACCGGCACTTCAACCCGCTCGAACATCTTGGCGCCGCGCAAAGCATCGCCGGCGGCCACTTCCTGCGGCGTCGTGACGATGATCGCTCCGTCCACGTGGGTCGCCTGCACCAGGGAGAGCTGGGCGTCGCCGGTGCCCGGCGGCATGTCCACCAGGAAGTAATCCAGCTGCCCCCACTCCACATCTCGCAGGAACTGAGTGATCACCTTCATGATGATCGGTCCACGCCAGATCGCCGGCTGGTCGCGCTCGATCAGGAAGCCAATGCTCATGATCTTCACGCCGTGCGCCTCGAGAGGGACGATCTTGTCGCCGTGGACATCGGGCGGCGCGTTCACTCCCATCATCCGGGGGATGTTGGGGCCGTAGATATCGGCGTCCATCAGCCCGACCCGATAGCCTGCGTTGACGAGCGAGATGGCGAGGTTGGTGGCGACGGTGGACTTCCCCACCCCGCCCTTGCCGCTGGAGACGGCCAGGATACGGCCCAGGTGCGGATAGGGTACGGGAGTGGGCGCGGGCACCCGCGCCGCCGGCGCCTTCTGCTCCATCATCGGCAGTGCGCGACGCGGCGCGGCAGCGGGGGCCGGGGCCGGCTCGCCCGACGACGCCTGAGCCGGATCCTTCACACCCACACGCACCTCCGTCACGCCCTCCAACTGCTCCACCGCCTGACGCGTCTCGCGCACCAGCCCCGCATCGTCTTTGGCGTCGAGGAGGAGTGTGAAGCGCACCTTGCCGTCGACCGTGGTCGCCACGTCGCGCACCATGTCGGCGCTCACGACGTCGGTCTTTGTACGCGGGTTCTGCACGCGCCGCAACGCCTGCTCGATTCGATCGTTGAGGGTGGGAGCCATGTTTATGGGTGCGGTCCGTTCGGACTGTGATCGTGGCGCGCCGGTCATCCAACTGGCCAGCACAGGGATGTCATGCGACTTCACTACCGGTCGAGTCAGGCCGGGAAAACAGCACCCGCGGAGCGGCGATCGGAAGCGAGGACGACCTGCTCAACGTACCCATCGAACGCTGGCGGCGCCGGGCACGGCAGGCGTCGGACTGCGACACCGCCGCGCGTGCGACGCCTCCATTCATGGAAGTTAGGCTCCAGCCGGCCGGACGCGCAAACCTGTACGCGCGTCAGTGCGCACGCCCCCCTGTGGCGGTTCACCCGACCGGCCGGGCGTCAGTGGCTCAGCGGGTGACGCCGGCCTACTTCCCAACCCTCAGCCGCCGCTGGCCGCCGAGTCGGGTGCCGTCGCCTGCTCCACCACGCGCGCCGAGTGCACAGTCTGGACGCCCAGCGAATCGGCCGACGCCCAGAAGAGCCGACCCGTGCGGATGGTCATGGGTACCGAGCGATCCAGCGGCGGCGCGGGGAGTTCAGCGACCAACACGCCGGTGCCGTCGAATACATCCATGCGGTAGCCATCGGCGGCCACAGCCTCAACCCAGAGCCGCCCGCGGTCGTCGAACAGGGTACCCCGGAAGTAGGGCTTGGATGCCGGCCTCCTGATGCTGCTCACGTCACAGTTGGCGCCCCGATTCTGCTCTCGAAAGAGCGTCCACCGCACCTCCGCGTCAGCCCACTCCGAGTCCGACACCGGAACCGGCGGCTGCACGCGCTCCATCACCCGCACCGTGTCACCAGCGGCGTCAAGCAGCGCCAACCGATAGGCGCCGGTGCTCCCGACCACCGTACCATTCGCGGGAGCCCGCGCGGCGTACGGTCGCGGTGCGAACGGGATACTGAAGCCGGCGATCTGCTGTGGCGAAATACAGGTGACCGCGGCCGAGCGCGACACCGCTGCACGGTATTCGGGGATGGTGTCGGGCACGCCGGTTCCGATCAGCCGCAAATACTTCGTGTCCACCCGTCCCTGCTCGGCCGACGGCACGGCGATGGGGGCGTAGGCCTCACCCGGTCGCGTTTGCTCGAGTCCGAAATCCCCTGTGAGCGCCTGCCACTTCACGGAGACTGGCGGGTCCTCGCCGTCGGCGGCGAGGAGGGTGATGCGCCCGTTGCCGGCGTCCAGCGAGGCGAGCTTACCGGCCACCCAGGCAAGACCTTCCAGCGACCGGAACTCGCCAGGCCCCGACCCCTTGCCGCCCAGCGAGCCAAGGTATGACCCGTCGGGACCGAATCGGTAGACGCGGAGCGCGATCGCGTCGGCAACGTAGACGCCACCCTTCCAGTCGCCGACCACGCCAGTCACCCGGCCAAACGGCTCGCCGCCCGCGTCCGAGATGGTGACGTTCGAGTCGAGGCTCCACCGTTCTGGCGTGCCCGAATTGAGCACGTGCGGCACTCCGCCAACGGTGTCGATGGACACTACGAGACCGTTCGTCGCAGTGGGGTCACCGCCAGCGCAGGCGATGGTGCCCAGGCCGACCGTGAGCAGGGTGAGCAGGAGCGGGGAGCGCGAGGGACGCGCAGGGCTGGCGTGTCTGGTCATGATGTCCGTCGTGGCGGGAGCTGGGTCATGGTGTCCTGCTTACCCTGCCATGGAGACGCCAATCGGGCAAGAGCGTGCCGGGAGTGATTGTTAAAGTCACGTGAGCCGGTCACGCCCGGCCGACGCGCCAGCATCCGTTGACCCGGTCCATGAGAAGGATGGCGCTGTTGACGACGATGCCGCGGCGAGATTGATCGTCCGGGCCACGCTTCCATCGGAAGCGGGACGGTTATGCGTTGCGCGTCGGGATCGTGCAGCATCAGCGAGTCGCCCGCAAGGCGGCGCAGCCAGGTGACTCGCTGATACTCCCCCCGGCCGCCGCTCTTCCCACCCTCACGCCGCACGAACGCGCCTGTCGAGTGGTAGAAGCGCACCTCCTGCGAACCTCCGTCGCCACGAAGCGGAGAAGTGCATGATTAGATCATAGGAGGCACCCTCCGGTCATTCGATCTCCTTCTGTCTGATGCCCCGCGTGGCGTGCCTAATGCGCAAGACGACGGCTGCGCGAGTAACCGCACACAAGTGGTGCTGCGGGCATTAACATGAAACGTAACCGAGGTGATGACGATGGCCGCTGAACCGGAAGCCACTATCGACCGCGATGCGCTGGTGCGCGCCATCGAGGAGTCCTCATCCTATCGGCTTGCCCATGAGGATATGGCTTTGCTGGCAAGTGCCGACCTACGGCCGGTACGCCTGCAGCTGGAACTGCTCAAGCCCGAGCATGATCTGCGCGGACAGGGGATCAACTCCACTGTCGTCGTCTTCGGCAGTGCACGCATCCTCTCCCTTGATGAGGCGCAGGCAGGGCTTGCTGATATGGAGGGCACACTCGCATCGGGGCAGACCAACCAGCAACAGGCGCAGGGGCTTGCCGCTGCCAGGCGCCAACTGGCGCATGCGCGCTACTACGAAGAGGCCAGGCGTTTCGCGCACCTGATCTCGTCCCGCTTCCAGCAGCAGGGGCGTGCCGATTTCGTGGTTGTGACCGGAGGCGGTCCCGGTATCATGGAGGCGGCCAACCGCGGCGCGTTCGAGGCCGGCGCGCGCTCCATCGGGCTGAACATCACGCTTCCGCGAGAAGAGGCGCCAAATCCGTTCGTCAGTCCCGAGCTTGCCTTCCGGTTCCGTTACTTCGCGTTGCGCAAGATGCACTTCCTTCTCCGTGCAAGAGCACTAATCGCCTTTCCCGGCGGCTACGGCACGCTAGACGAACTGTTCGAAGTGCTGACCCTGGTGCAGACCGGCAAGATGGCGCGCATCCCCATCGTCCTGGTCGGCAGCGACTTCTGGCGGCGCCTAGTCGACTTCGACTTTCTCGTGGAAGAAGGCTTCATCGGTCCGCAGGACAAGCAACTGTTCACGTGCGTGGATGTCGCGGAAGACATCGTGGCGGTGCTCGAAGAGTTCTACCAAGGCACGCCGCCCGGCAGTTCTGGACCTGTGTCGAAGTGACCAGCCGCACGCTCGATTAACCAGCTCGGCGACTGGAGAGTACGGGCTACCATCGATTATTTCTAGCAACCCGCCAGACAAGGAGAACATCATGGAAGGCAAGAAGAATATCGCAGCCGGCTTTTTGTTTCTCGCCGCATTCATGATCTATGGTTTTGTCCTGATCTACCTGCGCGACTTCGCACCTGGCAAGGAGCAGTGGGTCGCCGAATACGCCGCGGGGAAGCACTTCGAATCGCGTCTGGCACATGTCCACGGCAACCTTTTCGCGTTCATCAACATCGTCGTGGGTTACCTGTTGCTGCGGCTCCCGATCGAGGCTGCTTCAGTGAAATGGATCTCGTGGCTGACGTTGGCCGGCATGCTGATGCCGCTCGGGATCCTCACCGAAGTATTGTTCGGCGTGCCACCGGTGCTGGTAATAGTTGGAGGCATTTCCATAGTTGTTGCAATGGCCTGGTTCGGCGTGGTGGCAGCAACGATGCGCCCAATGAACTCCGGAGGGCCGGCATGACATCATTTGTGCGGGCCGTCGTCCGCCTCATCTCATGAAGCGAAGAAGTACGGGGTGTGAGCATATGAGGTCGCCTTCCGCTCACGGGCTCACCTTCTGTCTCATGCCCCGTGTGGCGGGCCCAATTCGCAAGAGGAAGGCTGCGCCAGGAACAGCACATAAGTGGTGCCACGGTCATTGACTACAGCCTGGTCGACTGTGACCAGAGTATCGCCGACAAAAGTCACCTGCGGTCGCGCATCACCCGAGAAATTCAGCCTCGTGTCTATACAGCCCTGGCCAGTGGTCAGATCAAGTGTGCTGAGAAAGCCATCGGCGGTGATCACGTTTTTATCGTACGTGATGTCGAAATGCACGGCCTGCAGGATGGCATTACCGGGAGCATTGAGAGCCACCAGACTGGAGGCCATTCCGGCGTAGTTTTCAGCCCTTGTCGTCTTCTCGAGTCGCGCCGCCAGGTCGGCTGGCGTTCCGCGCCTAGCGCGTGTCGGAATGACATGCATGGTCGCTGTGCCCGTCCTAAGATCTGTTGCCGTTACGGCTGAATCAGCAACGAATGCATCATAGAGGATGCTGTCCGACACGGTCGCCGCCACGTGCCCGTAGACCTGCCTCAGCCGCTCGGAAGCGCTGTAACTCGCGGGAATACTGCCGTGGTAGCGCAGGCTGTCCGCATCGATGTCCCACTCGGTAACCGTGGAGCCTACTGAATTGCGCAGGAGCCCCAACCATACGCTGTGTCCGCTGCCGACAGTCGTCAGGGCCGTACCCACCCGCTTGATGGACCTGACGTAGCTGCCGGACGGGTACGTAAACAGCAGGAGTTGCTGCGCCCCAGCGTCATCAACGACCATTAGAGTATCGTCGATAAAAGCCAACCCCGATGGGAACGATAGTTCCCCTGGGCCCTTCCCCTGCCGGCCGATGGTGCGCTGGAGGTCACCCCGCCGATTGTAGACGTAGATACGTCGGTTCTGACCGTCGGCGATTGCGATATTGCCGTCTGGGGCGATAGCGATGGCACTCGGTGACGCAATGAACGCAGAGTCATCCTCGATCAGAACGATGCTGTCGAGTGTCGCCACGACCGTCGTGAGCTCGTTCGGCGGAGGCTCATTGGAAGCGTCGCTGCTCTGACGGGCGGGCTCCTTTGTACAGGCCGCTAGTGTGAGGACGGTGAGGGCCGCCAGGTAGAGCCGTATCACTTTGTGGAGTCTCCTGGAATCCCGGGGCGGTTCAGTCTAGGTGTAAGTGATGCCCCCTTTGAATGCCGGGCGGCTCGACCCCTTGTTCGGCTAGCCGAGCGAGTACATCAGGCTCGACTACTGAGGCCGTTGCCGCACGGCCGCGAGAGAGCTACGCGGGCGAAACCTCGCACAATTTGACCCAGTGCCGAGTGAGCATTGAGCGCGGAACTCAAATTATTGAACAGTTCCGTCAGAGAGCAGTAACGCTGCCGACGGTCGCTAACGAAGCAGAAGGAGCGGCGTTCACCACGGCCCCGGCCAGTCGCCTCCGCTCCGTCCCCCGCTCCAACAGCAGATAGATCGCCGGCGTCACCAGCAGTACCAGCACCGTCGAGCTGGACAGTCCGCCAATGAGAGAGTAACCGAGCGCGTTCCAGATATTCTCATCGGCGTACTCGCTGAATAGCACCAGCGGCAGCAGCCCGAATATCGTGCTGGCGCTGGTCATGAGGATCGGTCGCACGCGCTGCAACGTGCCCGTCATGAGCGCGTCGGCAAGCGACTGCCCGTCGTCGCGCCGCAGCTGGTTCACCCGGTCTATGAGAAGGATGGAGTTGTTGACGACGATGCCCCCCATCATGATGACGCCGATCACCGCCTCGCGGGTGAAGCTGGCCCTCGTGAGGTAGAAGGTGACGAAGACGCCGATCAGTGCCATGGGCACGGTGAGCAGCACGCAGAACGGCTGGCGGAGCGACTCGAAGAGCGCCGCCGTCACCATGAAGACGAGCACCAGCGACAGGCCGAGTACGCCGTATAGCTGTTTGGCCTCATCGTCGGACCAGCTCCATTCCTGTTCGCCAACCAGGGTGTAGCCGTCGGGAAGGTTGGTGGCGTTGATTACCGCGTCACGGATGCTCACGCCCAGCTTCTGTGGCCCGCGGAACTCGTAGGCCACGGTGCGCTGGTACTGCTGGTCCTTGCGCAGCACGCGCCCGAGCACGTTCTGCTCTTCTGCCGAGGATATGTCACCCAGACGCACTGCCGTGCCGGTGCGAGTGGGGATGAGCAGCTCCTGCAGCGCCAGCACATCCAGGTCGCTGGCGCCGGCCAGCTTTACCTCCAGCAACCGCTCCTCGCCGCCAAGCCTGACGCTGCCGCGCATGCGGCCGCCGGCCACCGCTGAGCGTACCTGCTGCACGACGTCGCGCATGGTGAGGTCGTGCAGCGCCAGGCGGTCGCGGTCCACGTCCAGCACGATCTCGCTCGCCTTGTCGGAATCAAACCAGCGGCCGGCGGCGTTCACGTCCACGTCGCGGATACGGTTGAAACGCTTGAGTCGCTCAGAGAGACCGTCGGCGATGGCCCGGACGGTGGTGTAGTTGTAACCCAGGATCTGGATGGAGAAGTTGGGCGGCGAACTACCGCCACCGTAGAACGACGGGCCACGGCCGATCACGCGGATCGTCGCTCCACCAAACCCAAAGCCAACGGCTGTCAGCTCCTCTTTCAGCGCTAACGGAATATCGGTGTGATCTATGGAATCGGGAAAGGTGACGGTGACCTGCGCGTACTGCGGATTCACATTCGTGATCACCCGAGCCACGTAGGGCAGCGGGAGCACGCGCGCCTCGAAGAAGCGAGCCACCTCGTCGGTCCGCGCCAACTCCTCGCCGCGCGGCTGGGTGACCCGCACGACGACGGCGGACCGTTCGGCGCCGCCCCATTGCCCCCACACCAGCCCGCGAGCCACGTTCCGGTCGAACAGCCAGTAGCTACCTCCGACCATGAGCGCCGTCAGCAACACCGTGCTCCATGGGAAACGCAGCGTGGTGCGGAGAGCCGTCGCGTAGAAGCGCTCATAGAGCGGCCGTCTCGCTGGCTCGCCATCCTTGCCAATCTTGCCACGGTCGGCGTCGCCGGCGCGTAGCAGCCGCGCCCCAAACGCGGGGATAAAGGTGAAGGAGACAAACAGGCTGGCGAGCAGGCTCAATCCCACCACCATTGCCAGTGGCACGTAGTACAGCCGTAGCTCACCCTGCAGGTAGACGAACGGGATGAAGACTACGAGCGTCGTCGCCGTCGCCGCCAGTATCGCCAGCACCACCTCCCCTGCCCCCTGCTCGGCGGCCTGTTCCACTCCCTCGCCGGCGCGCCAACGGCGGTAGATGTTCTCCAGCACCACTATCGCATTGTCGGCAATGAGCCCGAAGCCCATCGCCAGCCCCATCAGGGTGAGGACGTTCAGCGAGTAGCCGGCGAAGTAGATCAGGTTGAGGGCGATGAGCACCGAGAAACCGATCGTCGTGAAGACGATCACCGCGGAGCGCAACGAACCGAGGAAGGCGAGCAGCACGGCAAAGACGACCAGCGCCGAGAGGATGGCGCGCGAGCGGAGATCGGTGAGCTGCTGGCGGATTGCTTTGCTCTCGTCGCTGTCCAGAATCAGGCGCACGCCCGGCGGCAGGCCGCCAGCTTCAAGGGACGCGAGGCGCGCCTTCACCGAATCGGCGAGCTTCACCGAGTTGACGCCCGCTTCCCTGGTGACCACGAACTGAACCGCCGGCTGACCGTCTATGCGGTAGTACGACCGGGCGTCTTCATAGATATCGTGCACCGTACCGACGTCGCCCACCCGCACAACGCGCCCGCCACGGGTGCTCACGACCGCCTGGCGCACGTCGTCTATGGAGCCGGCACGCTGCCGGATGACGAGCGAGCGCAGCACCCCGCCCTCTTCCACCGATCCGGCCTCGCGCACGATCTCCAGCCCCATCACGCGCTGGCGCACCTGCATTGGCGTGATCCCCTGCGCGGCAAGGGCGTTGTCGTCCAGCCGCAGCTCCAGCACGCGGTCGCGGCCGCCCATCGCCGTCACCTGAGCCACGCCGTCCAGTTGCTGCACCGCCGGGGCAACCTCCTCGTCCACCGTCGTGCGGAGCGCCTCCTGGGTGAACGGACCGGTGACCGTGTAGCGGAGGAAGGGCATGCGCTGGGTGCTCAGCTCCTCGGGCACGTAGGCCTCCACGAACGGCCCCGCTACCTGCGGCGGCAACTCGCCTTCCAGCGCCGCGAAGCGCTCCAGCAGGTCGAGCCGGGCAAAGTTCATGTCGGTCTTACGGGCGAACTTCACCTCTATCAGCGCCGTGCCTCGGCCGTTGTCCTGGGCCGAGGTGGAGCTTACCTCCTCCACGCCGCGCACCTGCTGGATCGCCGCTTCCAGGGGCGAGGTGACGAAGGCTTCCATCGTCTCCGGCGAAGCGCCGGAGAGGTTGGCCGACACGGAGAGCCGCGGCAGGTCGGTGTCCGGTAGCAACTCCACCGGTATATTCTGCCACGCCGCCACGCCGAGTAGCGCGGCGGACAGGTAGAGCATGGCGATGGCCACCGGGCGGCGGATGGAGAAGCGGATCACCGGATCACCTGAGCGAGATCGTTACTCAGCGCGTCACGGCGTTGCCGCCGTGAGCTGGAAGAGCTCCACTCGCTCCACCTCGTTCTCGTCAGTGGCGACACCAAGCACGTAGTCGCGGCCGAACTCCAGGGCGCGGAAGTTGGCCGGCATAGTCACCGTTCCGAACATGCGCCCGCCCTCGAGGAAGGCGGTCCAGCGGGGAATCGTGTCGCCAGGCGGGTTGGTCTCGGCCACCCATAGCCTCCGCGTCGCGTCGGTGAGTAACGCGCCGTGGGCGGGCATGGTCGCCGGCATCGCCCCCTTCCACCTCTCCTCGGTCATCTGACGCAGCGCATCGGCCATGTCTGCTGGCCCTGATTGCTGCCGCTCGAGATCGGCCTTCTTAGCCGCTTCAATTACCGTCGGTGTGACGGCGATCGGATCGACCATGCGACGAACTATGAGGTCGAGCCGGCCGTCGTCGTCACGGTGCTCGAGTTGGTAGCCATCGCTGGATCCAAACCAGAACCCGTTCCGGTCTATGGCGACCTGTGATCTCCTTCCGAACGGCGGTGGTCCGACCATGACCATCCGACGTTCAGCGCTTCCACTCACGGACGCCTGCTGCTCGTCGGCGACCAGAGTGCCGAGCGTATCGCGCAAAGTGCCGTCGGCGGCGAGTCGCACATAGGTTGACGAGTCGCGCTTCACAGTGGCGCCGGGCTCGGTGAGGGCGGGCTGGCCTCGGGTGCGAGCCAGGAACGAACCGTCTTCCATTACGCCCAGTACCTCATACATGCCCAGGCCGCCCATAGTGATGCGTCGCTCGCCGCCGCCTGCGCCAGAGGCCGGCGACGTCGATGGCACCGCGGCCGCAAGGTTGACGGTGCGCGCCACCGTGCCGTCGGGCGCAAGGACCGTGATGCGCTGCGCCTGCATGTCACTCAGCATCAGCGAATCGCCGGGCAACCGCAACAGCCAGGACACAAACTGGTATTCACCCGGACCGCCGCCCTTACCGCCGCTCCGCCTGATGTACTTGCCGGTCGAGTCGTAGTACCGGACCTCCTGCGAGCCGCCGTCGAAAACAACTATGCCGCCGTCGAGCAGACGCGTCGCGGCTCGGACCTGATACAGCTGGTATTCCGGGGGCCCGTCCATCTCCCCTATGCTCACCACAGGCTCGGCCGATACGACGAGCTCCGAGCCCTTTCTCCACGATGGGCCGGTGTTCTCAACGATTGTCACGCCGGCGCTGTCTCGCTCGGCCGAGGCGGCGAGCCTCGCCGCGTCGGAGTCGGATCCGCCACAGGCGGCGCTGGCGAGAAGTAGTACGAGAGGGAAGATCTTTCGCATCACGCTATCGGGTTGTGGGGCCATGCGTCCGGGGGTCACATCAGTCGCCGGTGGCGGCGTCTGGAATGCTGCTAAGCGCGGGTGCTCCGCGGCGCAATGCGACACGCTCGCGAAGCTCCTCGATCACGCTGTAAGCGACGGGGATGACGATGAGTGTGAGCACGGTGGCGCTGACCAGTCCGCCCAGCACGGCCACCGCCATCGGTGCCTGAAGCTGCCCGCCGGCGCCGATGCCGAGCGCCATTGGCAGGAGTCCGAGGACGGTGGTGATGGTGTTGATGAGGATCGGGCGCAGCCGCGCGTGACCGGCCTCCTGAATAGCCTGCCGCACTGCGTGACCCTGAGCGCGCATCTGGTTGATGAAATCGATCTTGATCACGGCGTCGTTGTCAACGATGCCGATGAGCACCACCATACCGATCAGGCTCACCACGTTGATGCCGCCACCGGAAATCCAGAGCGCGACAGCCGCACCCAGAGTAGACAGGGGCACCGACAGCAGGACTATGAACGGATGCACCAGCGACTCGAACTCGGCGGCCAGAATCATGTAGACGAGTAGGATGGCGAGCAGCATGGCGAAGCCGAGGGCGGCGAAGCTGCGTGTCATCTCCTCGTTTTCGCCGCCAATCTCCACCTGCATACCGCGCGGTACGGTGATGCCGACCAGCGCGTCGCGCACCTCCTTCACCGCGACATCCAGGTCGCCGCCGGCCACGTCGGCGTAGACCGGTACTACCCGCGCCTGGTCTACCCGGCGCACCTCGGTGGGGCCCATCCCGTCTTCCACGGTCGTGAGCTCGCGGAGCGGCACTCCGGCCACTCTGATTCGCTGCAGCACGTCGAGCGAGCGCCGGTCGGCCTCCGGCAGACGCACCACTATCGGCACCTTGCGGTCGAAGTCCACAAAGTCGGTCGCCCGGTCGCCGCGCATGTAGCGCTCAACCGTCGTCGCTACCGTCGCCGGGTCTATGCCATAGGACGCGGCGCGGTCGCGGTCCACCTGCACCCGCACCTCCGGATGACCGAGCTCCGTGCCCAGCCGCACGTTGGTGACAGCGTCCAACGATCGCAGCCGACTCTCTATCTGCTGAGCCAGGGTGAGCATCCCGTCCAGGTTCTCGCCGCGCACGCGTACCGCGAGGTCCGATTCACCGCCACCGAGCAGCTTGCCGAGCGCCGTCGCCTGCCCCGTCTCCACCGTCGCCGCGCCGCCAAAGGGGGCCAGGTGCGGCCGCAGCCGACCGATCACCTCGGCTGTCGTGGTACCATCAACCACGCGCACATCGAGCACCGCCGTGTGGAGTCCGCTGGCGTCGTCCACGCCGGCCACCGCCGCCTGTCGGCCGACGCGGGTGAACACCGCCTCCACCCCCGGGTCGTTCTGGAGCACTGTCTCCAGACGCGCGGCGTCCTGCGAGGTGCGCTCCAGTGGCGTGCCGCGGGGCAGCGAGAGGGCGACGCGGAAGGAGCCCTGATCCACCTGCGGCAGCATGCTCCGCGGCAGCGCGAGCATCACGAACACGGCCAGCACGAGCAGCACCAGGGCCACGCCGAGCACCGGCCAGCGATGGTCGAGAGCGAGCGCCAGCATCCGCTCGTACCAGGCGGCGAAGCGGGCGAAGGAGGCCTCGAAGGCGTCGAGGAAGCGTGTGATGATGTTGCGGTTGCGCCTGCTCGCACCGTCGCCACCAGCGGCCGACCCGTCGATGGAAGGCGCGACAGTCCAGCGGGCGGCCATTGCCGGAAGCAGGGTGATGGCCACCACGACACTCGCCCCGAGGGCGAAGGCGACGGCAAAGGAGAGAGAACCGAACATCTCCCCGGCCACGCCGCGCACATAGATGATCGGGCCGAAGACGGCGATCGTCGTGAGCGTGCTGGCGACGATCGCCCGCTGCACCTCCTCCGTGCCCACCGCCGCCGCTTCCACCGGGCCCAGCCCCAGCTCGCGCTGCCGGATGATGTTCTCCACGACGACAATGGAGTTGTCCATCAACAGACCAACACCGAGGGCCAGACCGCCCAGACTCATGATGTTGATGGAGATGCCGGCGGCGTCGAAGAGGGCGAAGGTGGCGATGAGTGAGATGGGGATGACGAGGGCGATCGCCACCGGCACCCGCACGTCGCGCAGGAAGAGGAAGAGGACGAGGAAGGCGAGCACGCCGCCCAGCAACACCTCCTGGATGACGTTGGAGATGGCCTCGGAGATGAAGCCCGCCTGGCTGGTGGCCACCGCCAGCCGCAGTTCCGGATACTGCTCGCGGAGCTGGGCGAGCACCGTCTCCACCCGTTCGGCCACGCGGACGGTGTTGGCGCCCGACTCCTTGAAGAGGAGCAGCCCGACCGCCTCCTGGCCGTCGTAGCGGGTGATGGACTCACGCTCGCGGAAACCGTTGGTGACCGTCGCCACGTCGCGCAGCAGCACCGACGACGACTGGGCGCCGGCGCGCACGCTGGCGCTGTCGGTGCCGCGGCGCGCCACCACCACGCCGCCAATATCCCCAATCTCCTGGAACTCGCCCAGCGTGCGAAGGGCGTAGCGAAAGCGCCCGCGACGGATGGTGCCGCCGGGCGCGTTCTGGTTGGCGGCGTCGAGCGCCTGACTCACCTGCTCGATGGTCACGCCGTAG
>CAJDWZ010000060.1_pt1 | contig 13545 bp, 10 predicted proteins | sample 7391701 | NCBI WGS metagenome assembly CAJDWZ01 (sample SAMEA7055744, study PRJEB34461) | soil metagenome | biome: terrestrial ecosystem; feature: Peninsula; material: soil | place: Antarctica | collected 2016
CATGGACGCCGCATCGGTAGCCTGGCGTCCATGACGAGACGATCGCACCCGCATCTGCACGTCCTTACCGAGGGTCCCGTCCGCACCATCACGCTGGCCAACCCGGGCCGGCGTAACGCGCAGACCCCCTCGCTGTGGCTCGCGCTGGCCGAGGAGGCGCGATCGGTGCCCGACGGGGTCCGGGTCGTGGTGATCCGGGGCGAAGGACCATCCTTCTCGGCCGGCATCGACACGGCGATGTTCTCGCCGGAAGGCGTGACGGGGGAGGAGAGCATCCCGGCCTTGATCGCGAAGGGGCCGGCGGCGACCGCCGAGCGGATCGGGGACTGGCAGCAGGGCTTCACCGGCTGGTCGACGTGCCCAGCGGTGGTCATCGCCGAGGTCCAGGGCCATGCGCTCGGGGCCGGCTTCCAGCTCGCCCTGTCCGCCGACCTGCGGGTCGTCGCGCCCGATGCGGTGTTCGCGATGAGCGAGATCAGCTTCGGCCTCGTCCCGGACCTGGGGGGGACCAAGCCGCTCGTCGACCTCGTCGGCTACGCCCGCGCTCTCGAGCTGTGCACCACTGGGCGATCCGTGTCGGCGCAGGAGGCCGAACGGATCGGACTCGTCACGGTTCTCGCGGCGAAGGGTGGGCTCGATGACGCGACCCGGATATTGGTCGAGGCCATCCTGGCGGCGCCCACGACCGCGGGGCGGGCAGTGAAGCCGCTGCTTCGTGCCGCGGTCGGCTCCGAACTGCCCAGCCAGGTCGAGCGCGAGCGTGGCCAGTTCCGGCGTGACCTCCAACTGCTCCACGACCGCGGTTTCCGGCCTGTGACGATGCAGCAGGTGATGGATGGAAAGATGGACCTGCCACGCGGCATCTCCCCGGTCGTTGTCACCTTCGATGATGCCTCACCGTCGCAGTTCAGCTACATCGAGAAGAATGGCGAGCTGGAAATCGACCCTCGCAGCGGCCTTGGAATCTGGCTCGACTTCGGGCGCTCCAACCCGGAGTGGAAGAACCGGGCCGTCTTCTGCATGCTCTCCGGTGCCGCTGCTGGCCGCTCGTTGTTCGGCGAGAAGGGGATCGAGGGCCAGAAGAGTGAGTGGCGCTTCAAGAAGGTGCAATTCCTTCACGAGCAGGGCTTCGAGCTCTGCAACCATACCCTATGGCATGCCAACCTCGGCAAGTATGGCGACGCCATGGTCCAGGAGCAGATCGCCCGCGGCGTCATGGCCATCGACTCCGCGGTACCAGGATACAAGGTTCGCACTTTTGCCCTTCCACTCGGCGTGTGGCCTAAGAACCGGGCTCTGGCATACAAGGGTAGCTGGACCGACCCGAAGAGCGGCCGCACCGTTAGTTACGCCTTTGACGCCGTGCTCGAGGTGGCCGGGGGCCCGACCCGAGGGCCGAACGACCCGGCGTTCAAGGTGCCCGGCAACTTCAATCGCATCGAGGTAATTGGCGACGCGATCGAGCGGTCGATCAACCAACTGGAGAAGGCAGGTCAACGCTACGTTTCCGACGGCGATCCCAATCGAATCGCCAGGCCGGCGGCAGCCGCCGCCACCGCTGCCCCCGCCACGCCCTGACGCCATCAGCTATTTAGTGACTGTTTTACGGCCGGCTCGTCCAATTCCAACGGCTGTATAGAGTCCAATTGTTATTACCAACTCGACTATTGCGCTCCTGACTGACGGGAGGCAATCTTGTCGGCACACTGCACCTCCGCGCCTGCGACCATAAGCCGCTCCCACTACGGAGACGTTCTGCGTCACCTCGCGTTCTTCCAAGCGCTCGCTCTCTGCGAGGAAGAGTCCACCGACTGGCAGGCCATCACGGCCGGGCTGTTCACCTTGCGACTGGTGGACCGCTGGGTAGGTGATGGCGCCGAGGCGGTGCGTCAGGATAGCTGGTCTCTGCATGCCGTCCGTCGGGCTGTAGAGGGCATGGATCACGCGCTCCACGCGAGGGTGATTCTGCACGGCATCGTGGATTTGATGGCCACCGCCCCCGTGGTTGACGTCGACCTACTGGCCCCCAGACTACTCGCTTACGGGCATGCGCTGGATCTGGAGGGCAAGTTTGCGCTGGCCGTCGACACCCTCCAGGCAGTGATCGGCTTCGTGGATTCCGAAGTCCACGCCGATGTCGCCATCGACGCGTATATGCGATTGGGTTTCTGCCTGCGTATGCTGGGCACACTGGAGGAGGCAGCGGAGGCTTATGGTACCGCCGGCAAGCTGGCGCAACTCATGGGCGATACCCCGCGTATCCTCCGCGCTCGGGTAGCTGATGGTAAGCTGGCGCTCGCCCGCGGTAACCTCCCGGCTGCCGCACTGATACTGGACGAGACGGTCCAAGCTACCACCGGTAGCCCAGGACTGGCCGAGTTGCGCTCATCGGCGCTCCACGACCGCGCGGCGGTGGCGTTTGCCGCTGGGGAGCATGAGGCTGCGGTGCACTTTGCCTTCGCCGCGCTGGAAGGGAGCACCCGGCAGGTAGCACGCGACCGTGTACTCGCCGACCTCGCGACGATGTTCATCCAGCTCGGCGTCCGCGACGCCGCTCGCGACGCTCTCGTGCTGCTGAGCGTCAACGCGGAGGAGCAGTACACCCGCTGGATGGCGCGCATCAACCTGATGGAGCTGTCCGCGCTGGAACGGGCCGAGCTTCCCTTCGAGCAGCATCGACGTGCCCTTGCCGACGCCGCACTTCCGGCCGACCTGGCCACGCAGTACGCGCTGCACGTGGGCCTCGGCTACCACACCTTCGGGCGCCGGGCGGCGTCCATGAAGGCGTTGGAACGTGCGCTCTCGCTGGCCAATCAGCACGACTTTCACCAGCTCGCCTTCCAGGCCGAGCGAGCGCTGGAGGCGCTGCGCCGCATCCATGCGCGAGACGACGCTCCTATCAGCCCCGCGGCGCTCCGTCCGGAGCCGGTCGTCACGCCGGCCTCGCTCCAGCCGGTAGCGACGGCAATTCGCCACCTGCGCGACCTCTCCGGCGTCGGCTGACGCAATCGCCGGCATCAGCCGCGCGCCAATCAGAGCAGGCCAGACTCAACGAGGCGCCCCCCACCAGTCAGGTGAGGGGCGCCTTTTCACAGCCGGCCGTGGTTACCGGCCACCGTCAGTGCGTCTCACTTCGTCATGCAGGTGTTGGAGCCACCGACGACGCCGCTGCAGATCTCCGGCTCGGTCGGGTTGGAGCAGGCAGCGAGGGCGAGGGCGACGACGGCGAGGATGAGGGAGCGGCGCATGATGTACCTCCTGAAGGTTGACAGCGTCCAGTGCTGCGGGGCTGCAGAGTAACCTATAGTCGAGCTGGCCTCTCGGAATGTCTATTTTGTGCCACTACCGTGCTGTTTTGTGCCGCCGGCATTACTTTCGGGTGTGGACGTCATCGCCTACCTCTCGCCACTGCTCCTGATGCAGCTGCGGGTCGTGCTCGGGCAGTCACACCGTCTCATCCAGGTTGCCGACTGGCAACAGCTGGATACGACAGTCCGCCGGACCGTTGTTGACGTTGCGGTGCTCGACCCACTCGCCGACGGCAGCGACGGGACGGCGGAGGTGAGCGCCTTCCAGGAACGGCATCCGTCCGTCCCGCTAATTCTCTACATCCAGCTCTCGCCGGCCAGCCTGCGGTCGGTGGTCTCTCTAGCCCAGCACGGACAGCCGCAGGTGGTCCTGAACAGGTTCGACGACGATCCGCTACGATTCCGACAGCTGCTGGAATCGCAGCCTCGTGAAATGTACGCAGAGTTGCTATTAAGACGTCTGAGCCCGGCACTATCACAGCTCTCGCTGCCCCTTGCCGGTGCGGTACGGCTGCTCTTTCGGCAGCCACACAAGATATGGAGCGCGCAGGATCTGGCTATCGCGGCCGGAAGTCCCAGGCGTTCACTCTATCGTCAACTGGAGGCGGCGGGCTTCTGCTCACCGCGACAACTGGTACAGGCGGCCAGGCTGTTGAGGGCCTTCGTGTACCTTAGGGACCCGGGAAACCTGGTGGAGGATGTCGTCGCGAAGTTACGCTACGGCTCTTCCCACGTCTTCATCAGGCACACCCGAGAGACGTGCGGACTGACTCCGTCGGCCCTGAGAGATCGGGTCGATGGTGACATGCTGGTTGAGAGACTCAGCGACAGGCTGCTCGGACCAGCGGCGACAACAGGTACAGAACCGGCGCGGACGACGGCGGAACGTGACGGGCAGTTGGAGCGAACGGAAGCGGCACCGAATGGGGCTGTCCCCAAAGGCGACGCACCGGACGAGGATGAACGAGACGAAACGCGGGATCGATCGTGACAGTCAACCCTAAATCCGGCGAATTACCCAGCCGTCGTTCCGATGATCGCCAGTCGGCCCCGCCCAGAGTGCTGGTGGTGGACGACGAGCCGTCGATCTGCCGGGCTCTGGCCATCGCCCTCAAGCGCGCCGGCTGCGATGCGTTCATCGCTCCCGACGGAGACGCCGCGATCGACCTGCTGCGCCGGGAACATGTGGATGTCATGATCCTCGACCTCCGCATGATAGGCATGCGCGGAGATTCGCTCTTTCACGTCGCCGTCGCCATCCAGCCTCATCTCCAGCGGCAGTCGCTCTTCATCACCGGAGATGTGACGGAGCGCGCCGATATCCTCATTCGTAGCTGCGGTGTGCCCTACCTGCGTAAGCCGTTCGCGCTCAGCGATGTCATCAAGGTCGTGTTCGAACTCGCGCCCGACCGCCGCAGTGCAACTGCGTGACGGTGCCTATCCGGCGTCAGGAAGGTCGTCGTTGACCAACCGGGCTGTGATCTACTCACCCCATCGCTTCGAGCTCCGACCAGCGAGCCACGGCCCGGCGCAGATGCGGGATGACGATGGATCCGCCCACGATGAGGCCCACCGAAAGCGTGTCGAAGATCTGGGCGCGGCTCACTCCTTCCTCGCGGCAGCGAGTGAGATGGTAGGTGACGCAGTCGTCGCAGCGCAGGACGAGCGACGCCACCAGCCCCAGGAGTTCCTTGGTCCTGACGTCCAGCGCGCCAGACTCGTAGGCCCGTCCGTCCAGATTGAAGAAGCGATTCATGACGAGGTTTCCCTCGTCCAGAATCTCCTTGTTCATGCGCTCGCGGAAGGCGCGGAACTCAGCCAACTCTCCACCGGCCAGCGATGCTTCGGCGCCCCCGTCGTCCGTTGGCGGACTGTGATCCGCGTGCTGATTGGCGTCGCTCATATCTTCCAGGCTCGCAGCGTCATCAGCGCCTCTTCGAGGGCGATGCGTTGGTCCTGATGCTCGGCGCGCTCCAGCAGTTTCTCGTAACTGGCTATGGACAGCACCAGCGCGTCGGTGTCGTGTTCGGCGCCGGCGAGACTGGCAGCGTTGTCGGCGAGGCTGGCAAGGGCGAGTTCGTCAGACGGGAAGCGGCCGGACACCTGTTGCCAGCGGGCCACACGCTGCCGAGGATCGGATTCGGCGAGCGCCCAGAGGTGCCACGCACCCCGCTGCTCCGGGTCCGAGGCGATGGCTCTCGTGGCCAGATCCTCCACCACTTCCGGTCCACGACCGGAGAGCCAGTAGCAGTTCGCGAGGATGACGAGGGCACGCGCGTTTTCCGGTTGGTCGACGATGATCTTTTCATAGATCGGGCCGGCGACTTCGGGCATTTCGCGGTAGGGCTCGACAGCGACGATAAGCGCATCGGCGGTGGCCGCGGCAGTCAATTCGTCGATGGAGCTGAGCAGCGCGGTCATGTTGGCGTGCGCCCGGTATTCTTCTACGGCTCCGGCGAGCGCCGCACTGAGATCGGAAGGAGGTGCTTGCATGGGTCGTAATCTAGCCGCGAAGGGAGGCGATTCGGCACCGGAAAAACGTTGGGACACGGTCACTGCCGTCCGCCACGTCACCACGGTTGCCACAATCTCGATCGCACCTTCGCTTCAGACGCTGGTGAACGATGCTCTGTCGACCTGGATGCCGAGGACGATAGTACTGCCCATGAACCGCGACGAGGTCATCGCGAACCGTGCGGTGGAGCTCGTCATAGTGGGGCCGGCGACGGAGGGAGTGGCCGCCCTCGCCGAGTTGCGGCTCCTGCGCTCCCAGGGCTATAACAACGCCGTCGTGCTGCTCAGCGCTACGGACGCCGAGCTCGGGGATGCCGAGCATGTCGAGCTGACCCGATTGGGGGCCCGCCGCTGTGCGGTGAGCGATGGCTTCGCGGAGCGTCTGGCCGTGCTGGCGGCCGCGGCCGGCGGTGGTGTGTCCGCAGAGGCAGATACGGCCGCCATCGGTCTCCATGACGAGCTGGAAGAGACACGCAACCTCCTCGCACTGGCCGAGGTGGCCCGTCGTCTTCCTCACGCGATGAACAATCCGCTTTCCGCTCTTCTCGCCGAGGCGCAGCTTCTGGAGCTGGAGGAACTGGCGCCTGAACAGCGGGAAGCGACCGAGCGTATAGTCAACCTGGCCCGGCGGGTGATCGGACTTGTGCGAGAGTTGCAGCAGGCGCAGCCGCGAAGGTGACGTGGTTATTTCCGGCCGGCAACTTGCGATGAATTCGTTCGACGGTGCGGTCAGACTCTGGATCAGAAACGGGCGGAATTCCGGAGCCGCCGCTGAATCATCCGGGCGGGCCGCTTGTGTTGAGGCGAGGAAGTAGCGATTATATTGCATTATCGCGTCGTTGGGACCGCCTTTGTCAGTCCACGCGCGCCGTCCGTGCCCTGTGCGTGGCGTCGCCGTACGATCCGAAATAGCCGCCGCATGAGGCTGGGACTGTTGGTGGTCGTTCAATCCGGTGTGACTACTCCACCCGTCGTCGACCGTCGCTTCGCCACTCGTGCCAAGCACGCGCACTCCCTGGAGTACCAGCACGCCCGACCGGTGGAAGTTCGCCAACCCTGAGACGACGCTGCGCCCGATCCGGCGCACCTGTTGCGACCGTCCCCGGGATCCTTCGGGCCCTTACAACGCTCGCCGCGATCTCGTCTAGTTGACGCGTCGTGTCCATGCCATGCTGTCGTTCGCGGGTGCACCATGCACCCCTTCGACGCAAAGCTGGCAGGGGCAACCCTTTCTCCTCACTGCACCCGTTGCATGACCGAACGTCGCCGTCCCCACCGCCGCGGCCGCGGCCCTCGTCCGTCTGGCCCAGCTGGAGTGGAATCCACCCTCGATGAGACGAACCCATATCGCGATGCAGACGATGCACCCGGCGGCGACGCCGGTGTGAGAGTCAGCACGGATACTCCCACGTCGACGCCCGCTCCCGCTGGCGACGACGGTGCGGGTACCCCTGCGCGCGATTCCTCGCCAGCGACGGACTCGACGCAGCGCGAACAGTCTCCACGGGAGAGCACACCGCGAGAGTCAGCAGCGCGGGAGGCCCCCCGTCGGGACAAGCGCGGCCGACCACCACGCGACAATCGAGAACAGCGGGAGCCCCGGAGCGACGGGAAGGAAGACACCAGCCGGCGCCGGCGCGGTCAGAGTAGCCGCCGACGCGGTCGCACGCCGCGCAGTGACAAGCAGCAGGTAGCAGACCGGGTGCCCACCCAGCCGGTGAGCGTGGACGGTGAAACGACAGGTTGGTTCGAGATCGCTCGCGATGGCGGATACGTGCGTCTCGCCGAGAATAGCTATCTGTCAGATCCGGGTGACGCCTTCATACCTGCAGCGGTGGTGCGTTCGGCCGGGCTGCGGCGTGGGGACCTGGTCACGGCCACCTTCGGCAAGGACAATCGCGGCCGGGTCGTGGTCTCCGATGTGGTTACGGTGAACGGCAGCGAGCCGGGCACGACGAGCCGGCCCGATTTCGGCACCCTCACGGCATCGTACCCGGAGCGCAAGCTGTTCCTCGAGACGGGACAGCCGGCGAAGAGCGGACCAGAGCTCACCCGTCGGGCGATCGACATCATCGCACCGATTGGGAACGGCCAACGCGCCCTGATAGTGGCCCCGGCACGCGCCGGAAAGACGATGCTTCTCCAGGCAATAGTGGAGGGAGTGGCCACCAATCATCCCGATGCCGCCCTCTTCGTGCTGCTCGTTGACGAGCGACCGGAAGAGGTAAGCGAGATGATCACCTGGGGCTACGGCGAGGTGGTCGCATCCAGCTTCGACCAGCCAGCAGAGCGTCACACCAGTGTGGCCGAGATGGTGTTGGAGCGGTCCCGCAGGCTCGTGGAACTGGGGCAGGACGTGGTGATCGTGCTCGATTCCATCACCCGCCTTGCCCGTGCCTACAACACGGTGGAGCGTGGCACCGGTCGGACTCTCTCCGGCGGGCTGGACGCGCAGGCCATGGCCAAGCCGAAGGCCTTCTTCGGTTCCGCCCGCGCGGTGATGGATGGCGGCTCGCTGACGATCATCGCGACGGCGCTCGTGGAGACCGGTTCGCGGATGGACGACGTGATCTTCGAGGAGTTCAAGGGAACCGGCAACTGCGAGATCAAGCTTGACCGCTCGCTCGCCGAGAAGCGGATCTTCCCGGCCATCGACATCGCCACCAGTGGGACCCGACGCGAGGAGAAGCTCTTCCGACCCGACCAGTTGGACGCGGTTTACACACTCCGCCGCGGGCTGCACCAGATGCCCCCCCAGTCGGCGATGGAATGGCTCATCAAGCGTATAGCTGGCACTCCCAACAACGACGCGCTACTGGACGGGCTATGATCCCGTGGGTGAGTCGCTCGGAGCCACTCACCCGGCATCCCGCCGACCACCGCCGTCGTACGTGACAGTCGGCCCACGCCTTGCTACAGCCCGAGGCATGCCCCCGCTACGATCAGCGGCCAGTTGCGCACTGCTCGCAGTCGCGCTGGCCGTTCCCGCAACCTCGGTCTTTGCTCAGCCAGGCGCCCGTGGCGCCCGCCAGATGGAACGCCCGGAGGTCAGCGCCGTGGATTTCCGCGGCGTCAAGCACGCCGACGTCAGCGAACTGGAGCTGAGCGTCGCGACCAAGCCGTCGAAGTGCAGTAACTTCGTGCTCAAGTACAGCATCTGCCTGATCACACACTCGGCAGCCGTCTACAACCGCCACTACCTCAACCGCGAGGAACTCGCCCGCGATATCCTGCGGCTGCGCGTTCATTACTGGCGTCGAGGGTATCGCGAGACGAAGGTGGACACCGTCGTCAACCGTGTTGGCGACGACAAGGTGAAGGTGGCCTTCATCATTGATGAGGGACTGCCGACGCTGATCGATTCTCTGGTCGTTACTGGCGCCGACAGCCTGCTCTCGCCTGGACAGGTGTCCCGGCTGCTCGCGCTGCGCAGCGGCGACCCGCTATCGATGCTCGCTCTGGACACGTCGGTCACCAAACTTCGCGACGCCCTCTGGGAGTTGGGCTACGCCGACGCCTCGGTGGATACTGCGGTGATCGTCGACGCCGCAGCCCATCTTGCCGATGTACGGATCAGGGTCGAACCGAACTGGTTGACGCGTGTGGGACCGATCCAGATCCAGGGACTGGAGAAGCTGGATCCGGAGGCTGTGCGCAACTCGATCCTGCTCCGTCCCGGCGAACGCTTTCGACGCAGTGACATGCTGCGGAGTCAGCTCAACCTGTACGCGTCGTCGCTCTTCCAGAGGGCCAGCATCGAAGCCCTGGGTGATAGCGCGGTCAAGCCGATCCTCGTTCAGGTGAAGGAGGGAGACCTACAGACGGCACGCCTGGCCGGCGGCTTCAGTACTATGGACTATGTCCAGGTGGACGGACGCTATTCCAACTTCAACTTCCTGGGCGGTGCCCGCTCCCTGCAACTCCAGCTGACTCTCGGCAACCTACTAGCATCGGCGCTCGAGGATGAATTCATCTTCGCCAAGCTCGGGGTGAGCGACGACTTCTCAGGCGAGCGCTCTCCCTTCCTGAAGCCGAACTGGCAGACGAGCCTGGAGCTACGGCAGCCGTGGGCAGGTAACCCTCGCAACACTGTGGGCACATCTATCTTCGCTCACCGGCGCAGCACACCGGGCGTGGTGATCGACCGTGGCCAGGGTGTCTCGGCCTCCTTCACGCGGAACCTCGCCCCACGCACCGACGTGAGCGCGAACTACCGTTTCGAAGTGGCGCGGGTGGAGGCGGGGAACGTCTATTTCTGCGTCAACTTCGCCATCTGTGACCCGGCTACCATAGACGCAGTATCGAAGGCGCAGCGGCTCTCTCCGGTCGCCATCATAGCCACCGCCAATCGTGCTGACGACCCACTGGAGCCCCGCCATGGCTACATCGGTTCGTTGACGCTTGAGCATGCCAGTCAGTACACGGCATCTGATTTCCGTTATCATCGTGCCCTCGTCGATGTAGCCGCCTACCGCCCCATCGGGCCGGGCGTGCTCGCTGGTCACGTGAGAGTTGGTTGGAGCGAAGCGCTCTCCAGTGAATCGCTGAATATTCCGGGATTTGGCGATGTGCAGGTTCTCCATCCCAGGAAGCGCTTTTACGCCGGCGGTTCGCGCTCGGTGCGCGGTTATGGTGAGAACCAGTTGGGCCCGCGCGTGCTCACCATCGCACCCAGCAAGCTCCAGGAAGCGGGATGCTCGCCTCCGTTCGATATGTGCGACAAGCTGAATGCCTTCGATAGCACGGGCACTGACAAGCTTTTCGCCGACACTGACTTCAACTCGCGCGCTATTGGCGGTTCGGCGATGGCTGAAGTGAGCGCCGAGTACCGGTTCCCGGTCTGGGGCCCACTGCTGGGGGCGGCATTCGTGGACGCCGCCGTGCTCACTGCCAGGGACAACCAGCTCTTCTCGCTTGGCGACAACTTCATGGCCCTCACGCCGGGTATCGGCGTCCGGTACCGGTCGCCGGTAGGCCCGATCCGCGTCGACATCGCCTACAGGCCACGCATACACGGAGAGAATGGCGCAGTCGGCGAGGGGCTGCCCGTGCTCACCCAGGTTTTCATAGACGGGAAGCAGCGAATAGTGAGGGTGGGATCGGCCCTTTCAGCCGATCAGATACCACTGCGCATCTACGACGCCGACCAGAAGTTCTTCTCGCGCATCGCGCTCCACCTCTCCATCGGTGAGGCATTCTGATGGATGGGGAGAGTATTTGGCACTGCCCGTCGGGGGTCGGAAGCTAGTGGAGATGTCGCGGGCCGGACGCCGGTCGCTGCGGGTTGTAGGCTATGTGATCGCCTCGCTGGTTGGCCTGCTGGCGGTGGCCGGCATGGCCGTGCTCGTGCTGACCAACACCAATTGGGGGCGCGAGCGGGTGCGACGTCAGGTTGTCAGCTTGCTGGATGATCCGGCACATCGCCAGGTGCACATCGGTAGCATCGATGGCAATCTGCTGCAGGGCCTGATCGCGACCGATGTGAGCATAACCGACAGCGCTGGCGCGCCGTTCGTCACTGCCGACTCGCTCAGCACTGGGTTCGACCTCGCGGCGCTGCTGGACAGGAGGATCGTGCTTCGCGACCTGCGTCTGGTGCGGCCGTTGATAGTCGTGGAGCAGCCGCCCGATGGCGAGTGGAACTTCGCCCGCATATTCCCGAGCGACACCACCGCCCCGCCCGACAGCACACCAGGCTGGGGATCGTGGCTGCGGATGGAGGATGTGGCGATAGCTGACGGCCATGTGATAGTGCGCATGCCCTGGTCACCGGACTCCGGACTGACGGACGTGGCGCGGGACAGCGCAATCACTGCCGCACTCTCACCCGAGTCGCGCACAAACGTGGAGGCTGTCCCGGGCGGCTGGCAGACGATATACGACCTGCGGCACCTCACCGGCCGGTTCCCACATGTCCGCATTTCCGATCCTGGCGAGGCGGCGATGCTGGTGGAGGTCGCCGCTCTCAGCACCGAGGCCTATCCGTTCCGGCCGCCGGCAGCGATGGTGACCGACCTGCGAGGCACCTTCAATTTTGACGGTGACTCGCTCTGGTTCAGCGATGTTGACGCAGTGTTCCCGGCGACCCGCGCGTCAGGCGGCGGCACGGTGGTATTCGGCGGCCGGACCGAACTCCGGCTGGCGGTTCCCGAGCTGGACCCGGAAGACATGCAATGGCTCTATCCGGCCCTGCCTGCGGATGGCAGCGGCTCGCTGGACGTGGCCGTGCTGATTGACTCTGATAGCTCCAGCTACATGGTACGGGACGCCCAGTTGGCGCTGGATAGCGCGACGGTTAATGGCGATATCGGTATCGTACTGCGCGGCGACACGCTTCATCTGGTTGGAACGGACGTGACCTTCGCCTCGCTCAGCACCCGTCTCATCGAGCAACTGGCGCCGGGTGTGACGATGCCGCGTCGCGGTATACTGGGCGGTCACGCGGCGCTGGACGGTACGCTGTCATCGCTGAAGGTGGATGCGGACGTGCGTCTGCAACTGCGCCCGGTGCAGGTGGCGCTGGCACGCATGGTGGACCCGACCCTGCCCGTCGGGGGCGTCGTAACGGGCTCGGCGACACTGGACGGCACGACGGCCAGACGGCTGACAGCACGCTACGACCTGGCGCATGCCGATGTAACGGGCGTGTCGCGACTGGCCGGCACCGGTTGGGTCAGACAGGCGCCGACGCTGACCTACGAGATGGACGCGCAGCTCCTTCCGCTGACGCTGGCCACGGCCGGACTGTTCGCGCCGGCGCTGGAGCTTAGAGGCACCGCCAGCGGACCGTTGCATGTACAGGGGAGTGCTGACGGGGTTCGCTTCGAGGCTGACCTCGGAGTGTCTGGCGGCGGTCACATCGTGGCAGACGGCACGCTCGGCCTGGGCGAGACACCCACCTACGACGTCCGCACGTCGCTCAACCTGTTCGACGCGAGCGCGTTGACAGGGCGAGCGCCCTCGACCTCGATCACCGGCGAGCTAGCGGCTGCTGGCAGCGGCTTCGATCCGGCGACGATGAACGCGACGATAGTCGCCGAGTTGGCAGCTTCTCGGGTGGACACGATCGGCACGGATTCCGCGCTGGCGCGGGTGACCATCGCCGAAGGCATGGCCCGTGTGGACACGCTCGCGGTTTACGGTCCGACCACGCTGATCTCGGCGAGCGGCGACTTCGGTCTCCGGGCCGATCGGCAGGGGACGCTCGTCTATCGTGTCTCGGTGGATTCGCTGGCCGCATACGCTGGCCTGCTTGCAAGCGACGACACGACCGAGGTAGCAGCGCGCCCGGCTCTGGCTGTCCGTGCGATGGCCGCCGCAGTTGCCGACTCGGCTCGTATCGCGGCGGAAACCGAAGTTGAGCGGATGGCAACGGGTGCACCTCCGCCACGAATCACAGTTACGGCGGAGCTGCCGCCGATCCCGCGCGACTCGGTGGCTGGATCGTTCTACGCCGCTGGTGTGGCGCGAGGAAACCTGGAGAGTGTGGACGTACGCGGGCGGCTGGCCATGCAGGACGTGGTGCTGCGCGGCAATGCAGTGCGCAGTGCTCGCGCCGAGTACGCATGGGTAAATGGACTCACGGACCAGGCAGCGATCATCGGCGCCCTCAAGGTCGATACGCTCCGCGCCCTGGGCCTCGCCCTCGACAGCGCCGACGTACGGGTGGCCTACCAGAATGAGCAGGGCACGGCGGACATCGTCATCGTGCAGGACGATACGG
>CAJDWZ010000067.1_pt1 | contig 13519 bp, 9 predicted proteins | sample 7391701 | NCBI WGS metagenome assembly CAJDWZ01 (sample SAMEA7055744, study PRJEB34461) | soil metagenome | biome: terrestrial ecosystem; feature: Peninsula; material: soil | place: Antarctica | collected 2016
CCACGCTGGGAAACGTGCCCGCTGGGACGCGTACCGTGGGTGTCGTACCGCTCACAGCCGGCGACTCCGATCTGGAACCGTTGGGCTACGCCCTTGCCGATCTGATACTCACCGATCTCTCGCGCAGCCGCCAGTTGAAGGTGGTGGACCGGGCCGAATTGCACGCCGTGTTGCGGGAGTTGGACCTCGCCTCAGCCGGCCGCGTGGATAGCGCGACGGCGCCTCGAACTGGTCGTCTGCTGCGGGCCAGCCAGCTGATTGTCGGAGGGGTCGCGGCGGGCGAGGGTACCGGCGCGCTGCGCGTGGAGACGCGCACAGCAGACGTGACCAGCGGACGACTGGATGTCGCCGTCACCACCAACACAACCATCAACAACGTGCTCGACGCGGAGAAGGCGATCGTCTTCCGACTCTTCGACGCGCTGGGCGTGACGCTGACGCCGGCCGAGCGGGCGGCAATCGACCAGCGTCCGACTCGAAACCTCGCGGCCCTGCTCGCATACGGCCGCGCAGTGCGGTACGAGGTGGAGGGGCGATACGGACCAGCCACCGCAGAGTACGCGCGCGCCGCGCGACTGGACGCCGGCTTCGGGATGGCCCGTAGCCGACTGTATGACCTGCGTGCGCACGCCGATGTCTGGCCACTGCCGGTGGTCCCCGTCAGTGGCGTGTCGCGCGGCTACACGGCGGGCGCGAGCACTCTGGGCGCGGCGATGGTGGACAATGTGAATCGCACCTTCGCCTTCGGCACCTCGGCACCGGACGTCAGATCGGCGGCGGATCCGGTCTTTTCGGCGGCGCAGGCCACCATCATCCTCACCATCAAGCTTCCATGATGCGGGCATCCAGTCATCTGTCATCGGCCCGCCCGCGACGTCACAGCAAGTCGCAGATTCTTTCTGGAGCAGCGCTCCTCGCTGGCTGCATGGTAGCTGTCGCCAACCCTGTCCAGGCACAGGGCACGCTCGTCGGCCGGGGTACGGCGAGCGTCGGTCCGGTGGCCGAATGGGCGCAATTTGGTGACGGAATTGTGCAACCATCCCTGGTGGGCTCTGACAGCGCGAGGGTCAAGAGTGCCCGGCAGTGGTCGGTGCCGTTCGCCCTCATTTATCCTTTTGGCGACCGCGTGACGGTGGATCTCGCGGGGACCTATACTGCCGGCGAGGTCACTCTGGACGGCACGGACGCAGCCCTCGGCAAGTCGACATACGAGCTGCGGGGGATGTCGGACCTTCGTTTGCGGGCGACGACCCATCTGGTGGGCGACAACGTGCTCTTCACGTTGGGCGCAACCCTCCCCACTGGCACGACAGAACTGAACCGCGAGGAGTTAAGCGCGCTTCGTGTTCTGGCTGCACCGGCGCTCGGTTTCCAGGCGCCGGGAGTGGGACTGGGGCCAGGCGGCACCGCCGGGCTGGTGCTGGCACGCCAGATGGGCGCCTGGGCCTGGGCACTGGCTGGTTCGTATGAGATTCGTGGCACCTACAGCCCGATCTCCGCCTTCACAGCTGGCCTCCCTGCTGCCGACTACGATCCCGGCGATGCCGTCCATCTCTCGCTCGGCACTGACGGCCTGATCGGTCAGCACGCCATGACCTTCACCGTCAGCACGGACATCTTCACGAAGGACGAGCTGAGCCTGCCCAGTGGCTCAGGTGGGAACATGCCGCCTATCGCAGCCGTGCAGATGGGTCCTGTATACGGTGCTGACTGGCAGCTCCACGTTGGCACGACGGCATTTCGGGAACTGTCTTTCTACGTGAGCGACCGTTATCGCACGAAGTACGAACTCAACGGCACCGCGGTGGATGGCTCTTCGGGTAACTACCTGGATGCCGGTTTGCGCTCGGTGCGACCGCTGGGCAGGAATACTGACTTTCTAGCCGGCCTCCAGTTCCGTCACCAGACGGGACTCGATGCGGACCGCACTCTTGCCACCGCGGCGGCTCTATCAGGTGGACTGACGCTGGGTCTCTCTCGAGTAGTGGGCGTGCTCATCGTCCAGCCTTTCGTGCGCGCTCAGGTGGGAACTGTGGACAGCGGCGGAGAGCGAGTGACCCTCACCGGAATGGGTGGCGGGCTGGCAATTGGCGCACGGTTCTAGTCGTCACCGTTCACGCGAATTACAAACTGCGCTGAGCAAGAGAGAGCTGGCAATCGGCGCACGGTTCTAGGCGTCACCGTTCACGCGAATTGCGGACTGCGCTGAGCAAGAGAGAGCGGGGCGGGCGACCAACTGGTCACCCGCCCCGCTCTCTCTCACACCACATCTGACCAGGCCGATTAAAAGCCGGCCCGTTCTCCCTCTGGCATCTGTGGCGGTCCGTCAGCGGCCACGCCCAGGCAACTCGCCGTCAGCCGCCAGTCTTCTCGAGCTTGGCCAGGCGGGCCTTCGCGTTGTCGTAGTCAGGGAAGACGTCCAGCGACTTCCGGTAGAGCTCCACAGCCGCCGTACGATTGCCCTTGTCTTCCTCGGCGAGCGCGCGCGAGTAGAGCATCACGGCCTGGAAGTTGGCCTTTTTGGCGCCGCCCGAGCTGGCGGTCGACGCCTTGTTGCTCTTTGCAGGGGCAGCCTTGCTGGAAGCGGGGGTCGCCTTCTTTTCGTTGGTGGCAACGTTCGATGTCGGGACTGCCTGCGTTGCCGGAGTAGTTGCCGGCTCGGCGGCGCTGCCAGTGCGCACCGCCGGCGTCGGCAGGTCGGGGAGGTCCATTCCCTTGTTCAGCTTCTCGCTCAACTGGGCAATGAGATCCATCACATCATCTTCCTTGCCGGTCACCGTTTCCACATGCTCGATGGCGCTTGTCTCGGTGCTCACCGTGTGGGCGTCCAGCCGCAGCCTCCCCTTGGGGTCAATGAATACGCTCCCCTTGATGAAGTGGTGAGCGCCGAGAATCTTGCCGACGCGAACGGCTGTGGCGTCGTTGATCCGGTTGCTGGTGCCGAGGTCCTGCTCGTCAAGGATGCGACGGAGGTTCTCGCGGTCCACCACTCGCAGGGCGGGATTGGCCGAGAGTTCGCTCACGAGTAGGTCGGCGATCCCCTGGCTGAGCGGGGCGTAGTCAGCCTGGCGACCGAGCGCGCTGACCCTGAAGTCGACGACGAAGAGGGTGGGGCGTCGGTCCGGAGCGGGAGCCTGCGCGAGCAGCGGTGGCGCAGCAGCGAGCAGGAGCGCAGCGGCTAGGGCAGCGCTTACGGCTGAGGTCCTCATTTGAGCATCCTGGAGGTAAGAGTCGGTCTGGCGCTGGGCGTCGAGCGCGTAGCGAGTTGTCGTGGCCGAAGCTACGGCTGATCGTCCCACCAGTATCGGGCGTCATGCGCCCGACCGTCAAGAGTGAGAGTGGACGTGAAGCTCGGAAGTACCGCTTTCCTTAACCCTGCGGCGGCCGTACTGTTACGACGACTCGGCACCCTTCGGCGCCACCACCGGTCGGAATAATCCGACCGCCGACAGGAGTGGTTGCCACTCTCTGCTACCCCGCTACGCGAGATCGTTCGCGGTCGCTTCGTCCGCACCGTGCCATCCCGCTCGCCCCGTTCCCGTCCGGTATGACATCCGTGCTCGCTCCACTTCGCCAGGCTCTTGGCGAGTCTCACGAACCACTTCATTGGATAGGTCGCGCTATCGATGGCGGCTGGCTCTGCCTTGCCCGCGAGGTGAAGTCCGGCGACCTGGTCGCACTGGCCTTTCCGTCTTCCTGGCAGGGTCCCCTGTCGTCGGCGCCGCGACCGCGCGAGTTGCACCAGTTGCCGGCAGCTGTCGCCGTGAGCGGGTCGGGACGTGCGGTTGCCGCCGATGACCCGGCGACTGGTGGTCTCACGCGAGCACAGTTGATGGAGGCGGTACGAGGTGCTGCCGCAGAATCGTACGACCTGCTCGGCGACCTACCGCGAGAGGCGGATGGTTCGCTGGTCTACTTTGCGACTGTGCGCGGCGGAGATGCGCTGTACGCGTTGCGCCTGGTGCCAGAGGTGCAGGCGGACGGGAGCGAGGAGTTCGTGCTTGCCGCGGAGGCGGTGGACGTGGAGGGGCCGTCTGGAGAGGGTGGTGCGGGAGAAGGCAGTGGTGTGGCGGGCGCCCAAGCTGGTCAGTCCGCGCCCGGCAAGGTCTGCCCCCAGTGCGATGCGACCTATCCGGCCGACGTGCGCTTCTGCCCGGTGGACGGCTCCACACTCATCACCACCGGTTCGGGCGACGACCTGGTGGGTCAGGTAATTGCCGACCGCTATCACGTCGAGAAGATGCTCGGCGAGGGCGGCATGGGCCGCGTCTACCTGGCCGAACACATCCGCATGGGGCGAAGGAGCGCGGTCAAGGTCATGGGGCGCTCGCTCGTCACCGATCGCGACGCCCTCAGCCGCTTCAACCGGGAGGCGGCGAACGCTGCGCGCATCACCCACACCCACGTCGCCGCCATCTATGACTTTGGCGAGACACATGACGGGCTGGTCTACCTGGCCATGGAGTACGTGGACGGCGAGCCGCTCACGTCGCTCCTCAATCGCGATACACGGCTCGAGCCGGCGCGAGCGGCAAGGATAATAGCCCAGGTGGGCGATGGCCTGGACGCCGCCCACGCGCTGGGAATCGTCCATCGCGACCTGAAGCCCGACAACATCATGATCACCCGCGGTCGTGACGACAGCGACTGGGTGAAGATCGTGGACTTCGGAATCGCCAAGGACGCGCGCGGTGGCGAGGGGCAGCAAGTGACGAAGACGGGGCTCGTAATCGGGACGCCCGAGTACATGAGCCCCGAGCAACTCACCGGCGAGGCTGTGGACGCGCGCAGTGATGTCTATTCGCTGGCGCTGGTGGCATTCGTGCTACTCACCGGCCAGTTGCCATTTGCCAGTGGCACCACCGAGCAACTGTTCATGTCGCGCCTCGCCGGCCAGCCAAAGACGCTGGCCGAGGCCTGCCCGGAGGTGAACTGGCCGGCCGGAGTGCAGGCCGTGTTCGATCATGGCCTCGCGCGGGAAGTAGATGCTCGACCGGCCACCGCCGGCGAATTCGGAATGGCGCTCTTCTCTGCCGTGCGCGAGGGATTCGGACTGACAACATCGGCAATGGCGGTCCCACGCGGTATCACGCCGGCGCGTGGTTCCGGTTCGATCGCCGAAGGGGGCGCCCGACGCGCTGGGGCCGCAATGCCGCAGACGCAGATGGCTTCGTCAGGTGCTGGTGCTGGTAAGGGGACGACGGCACCTACGAGCCGGGGCCGGAGCCGATCAGTGATCGCTATAGCCGCCGCTGTTGTCATCCTGGGCGGCGGCGTCGGGGCGGCAATGCTGTTAAAGGGTGGCCAGGCAGGCGACGCCTCAACCGCAAGCACAGGCGCGGCGGCGGACACGCAACTCATGTCGTCGTCCACGCCCGTTGTGCCGGAGGCGGCGGCTGACCCTGGCGGGGCCGCCGCGGCCGCCGCGGCCCATGCCGAGCTGGAGCGGATCGCCCAGTGGACCGATCCGGGCAGCGGTAACGAAGCCAGCGCCCGTCGGGCCCTGGACGCCATCCCCAAGCTGCTTCCGCAGCTCCAGACCGCTGCCGACAGCGTGGAGGCGCGCTACTACGGTGTGGCCGCTTCGATCGCCGTCGGGGAGCTGGAGGAGGCCTGTCGTGATGCCCGTGCCCTCCTTCCAGACGCCCGCAAGGCGCAATACTTCGTGCCGGCGATCGAAGCGGTGGTGAACGGCTGTCCGTGAGCGGACAGGTCGCTCGTCACGGAGTTGGCGCTACCATCTGCTGGGCCATCCGGATGGCGGCCATCGCGTTCACGACACCACCGCTGATCGAGAGGTCACCGAAGCGCACAGGCTCGGCTGGTCCGCGCCTGGCGCCGCTCTCCGGCGGTACCACCATCTGGTTGGCGTAGGAAGTGGCCGAACTGACGATGATCTTCTTGACGTCGGTTGCGGTGAGGGTGGGATAGTAGGACATGAGTAGCGCCGCCAGCCCGCTCACCACGGGCGCGGCCATGCTCGTGCCGCTGTTACGCTCGTAACCGCCTCCAGGCACGGTGCTCAGGATGTCGACGCCCGGGGCGAAGACATCCACCTCGTTGCGGCCGTAATTGGAGAACGGCGCGACCAGACTGTCGAGCCCCTTCCACGACGACGCACCGACCTCGATCCAGTTCGGCGCACGACCGCCACCGCTGTAGACCGGCGTCGGGAAGTTGTCATTTTTGGAGATGTCCTCACCGTCATTGCCGGCCGCGTGCACCAGCAGGACGCCCTTGTCCTGCGCGTACCGGACAGCCGCGTCCACCGCGTCCTTGCGTGGCGAGTAGGCCTTCCCGAAGCTCATGTTGATGATCTGGGCGCCATTATCGACAGCGTAGCGGATGGCATTGGCAACGTCCTTGTCGCGCTCGTCGCCGTCGGGCACTGTGCGCACCATCATCACCTTCACCGCCGATGCTATGCCCGCCATGCTGTCGTTGGGAACGGCGCCGATGATTCCGGACACGTGCGTGCCATGCTCCGCGTCGGGACCCATGACGTCGCTGTTACCATAGATGCGCTGACTGACATCGGCATAGTTGTCGCCGACGATGCCGCGCGGGTTGTAGTCGGTGTTGAAGCCGTAGCGAATCTGCGACTCGTAGGCCTTGAGCGCCTCGGCGATGACCCGCTCAGTGATGCCATCTGCATCCAGCTCGAGGAAGAGCGATCTTGCCTGTCGCGCCTTACCCGACGATGGCATGAGAGCTCGCACGGCAGCGACCGTCACAGTGTCGGTACCAAGCGCCTTCTTCAACTCGGTTATGGCACCGGAGAGAGCTCCGTCGGCAGCCCGCACGTTGAGAAGTGTCCGTTCAGCCTCTGAGCGTCGACGGTCGTAGTCGGCGCCGATCGCCGGGCAGCGAGCCCGCAACTCAGGAGGCACCGAGTCTGCACTCGCCATCCGGCAGGTGGAGTAAAGGCGGGTCACCTCATGGGTATCATGCTCCACATCACGGCCGTCGGCGCCACCGATAAAGTTCCAGCCGTAGACGTCGTCCACATAGCCGTTGCCATCGTCATCCTTCGAGTTACCGGGGATCTCTTTCGGATTGGCCCAGAGGTTTGGACGCAGGCTGACGTGGGCGGTGTCAATGCCTCCGTCGATCACGGCAACGATCACTGTCCGCTGCGGCTGCTGGCCGGCCAGCAGCTCGCGCACTGCGCGCTCACTGCTGATGCCCATCACGCTGTCGGTCTGCCAGTCCAGCCGCTGCCAGTCGGGTGGTGCCTCGCGGACCACTGGCGCACTGGTGGAAGGCGCCGCGGGACCGGGCGGGGCGGCTGGTACGGGTGCCGGAGTGGTACGAGCAGGCGCGCTGGGCGTGCATGCCGCGAGTACGACTACGGCCAGACCGAGGATGTTGTAGCGCTTCATGGGCAGGTACGGATGAGGTTCAGTTCGCTGGTCGGGCTCGTACCCCACACGGCAAGAGATGCTCCCGCATCTACGCGGCGCTCGGCGGGGGATTTCAAGGTGTCTGCGGCCGGATGCGGATGAGGGAGTCGGCGCGGAGAGAGTCGGCCCTGGCAAGAGAGTCTGCACGGGCAAGGGAATCTGCCACCGCGGGGTCTACCCGCGCGCGCACCCGGGCCATCATTCTCATGTTCTGCGCATGGAGCTCCCGGTCGCGAGCTCGTTGGGCTCTGGACGGCCCGCCGCCTGGCAGGCCTATGGGCAGGCTTATCCCGCCACTCATAACGGGCGGGCCGCCGGGATCGGTCGGGCCGGCGCTGGCAGCGCCGGCCAGGCGGCCTCCGCGCTCCCGCGCCAGTTCCGGCACCGATTCCCCCAGCTCGCGAAGGCGAGCGGCCCGGTCGGCGCTATCCAGGCCGGCCGGGCCCGTTAGCGGGCCGGCGACCAGAGCGTCACCGCAAGGAGCCTTGCAGGCTGAGTCCAGAGCACGACGGTCGCCAACACTCGGTATCGTGACGGGGCTGAGAGGCATTGTCGGGAATCCCGGTATTGCGGCCGTCGTCGGCCGTGTGGGCAGGCGGCTACCCGCGCCACGGCTGACGCTGTCCGCCGCGTCGGGCGACTGACCGCCCAGCGGGGCCGCCGGCGATGAGCGCGGCACGTTCAGCGGTGATTCTGCCGGGGAGGGCAGGGCAATATCCTCCTCCGGCGGTGGCAGCGGCGTTGGCTCCACTACCGTAAACAGCAGCCTTTCCTCCAGTGCCGCATCCAGTGATCTACCTGGTGAATGCTCCAGCCTGCTCCCTGTGATGCGGAGCCCGCTCGCCAGGAAGAGAACTAGTAGGACGGTAGCGCCAACGCCGCTCGCCGTCGCCCCGGCCGCGGAGGTGGAGCGAGACGCTGGAAACCGGAAGGCAGGCGCCGGACGCGGCCGCCCGTTCGATTGCGGGGGTCCGCCGTGTTGACCGGCGTCTGTCGGACGCCGCTGATCCGGAGGCGCCGAGGGTGAGGTCACGCGCCGCCCGTCAGCCTCACCGGCAGTCCGCTCCCCGTCCATCTCCAGTACGGATGGCGGGCGGTAGGCTGAAGCGCGAGAGCCGGTGGCATCGATTAATGGGTAGGTCTATATGGAACTTCATGAGGCACTTCATGGGGCACGTCATGGGGCACGTCATGGGGCACGACATGGGAGACTTCATCTGACACTATCCTCCGCGAGAATGTTGCCGTGAGGATGTTGCACGTGAGTCATCTCCGCGTCTTTCCTGCAACGCCGCGGTCGATCCGACCGGCTCTCCGCCTGCCCGGCGGCGCGTTTAACAGCACGACGGAGCGGCACGTCCGTTGGCGTTATTACGACCGGCCATCGGGAGTCTTCGGACCTCCGGTGGCCGTTCGTCTATCCTGGGACTGGATCCTGAGGGAGAGCAGAGGCAGGATGGGGTAGCCCTGGCCGCCACGTTGTATGTACGCGAGGCCTCCTCCGTCACGTTCGCTTGCGGCGTTGTCGGCACGCAGGCATGGTGCGCGACGGACCACTGGCGTAGTTTCGCTGCGCGACCCGGCCGCGCACGGTTCATGGAACCGTGGGTGCACGTTCCTGCGTGAGCGGCCGTCAGTCTGGAGCCCGGGCGGTCTTCCGCCGCGGGCCCTCCTACCCGTCCATGAGGAATGACAGTGGCAGATACGACCGAGCAGAGATTCTCTTCACGCTGGGTGATGATGCTCACCATGCTCGGCATGGCTGTGGGCACCGGAAACATCTGGCGCTTCCCGCGTATCGCGGCACAGAACGGAGGCGGCGAGTTCCTCGTTGCCTGGGTGGCGTTCCTCTTCCTCTGGTCGATCCCGCTGATCCTCGTGGAGTTCAACATCGGGCGCATGACACGCAGCGGGCCGGTGCGTGCGTTCGCCCGACTCATGGGTCCGAAGTGGGCGTGGATGGGTGGCTTCATCGCCTTCGTGGCAACGGCGATCATGTTCTACTACTCGGTCGTTGCCGGCTGGACGTTCCGCTACGTGGTCGCGTCCGTGATGGGTGACGTTCCGGGAGCCAATCCGGGCCAGTTCTGGGAGACGTTCGTCCACTCTTGGTGGCCGGTGGTCGGGCACGCCGTCGCGATGGGACTAGCCGCCTTGGTCGTTGCTCGCGGTGTTAAGGCGATCGGGCGCGTCTCGTCGATCCTCATGCCGACACTGATAGTGCTCGTCGTCCTGCTCACGTTGCGTGCGGTGACGTTGCCCGGCGCTTCAGACGGTCTTGCCTTCTTCTTCGGCATCGAGTGGCACAAGCTGGGCAATGCCAGTATCTGGCTGCAGGCGCTAACGCAGAACGCCTGGGATACGGGAGCGGGATGGGGGCTCGTGACCGTCTATGCCGCCTACGCCGGGTCGCATGAAGACACTGCGTTAAACGCATTCATACTGCCCGTAGCCAACAACACCATCTCGCTTCTTGCCGGCATGATGGTGTTCTGTACCGTGTTCACGGTCATCCCGGTCCTCGTCGCCAACTTCGCGTCCAACCCCGACGCGCTGTCGGCCTATCCGGCGCTTGCCGAGGCGGTTCGCGGAGGCGAGTTGCTCTCCGCCGACCTGATCCAGCGCACGATCTTCGGCGCCGGCAACGAGGGCCTCACCTTCATCTGGATCCCGCAACTGTTCGCCAGCCTGCCGTTCGGCCAGTTGCTCATGGTGGTGTTCTTCGTCGCCCTCGCTTTTGCCGCCTTCACCAGTCTGGTGGCGATGATGGAACTGGCGACACGGGTGGTGGTGGACATGGGGGTGAGCCGGGAGCGGGCCATCTGGATCGTGGGCGTCGGTGGCTTCGCCCTCGGCTTTCCGTCGGCGCTGTCGCTGCAGGTGCTGCACAACCAGGACTGGGTGTGGAGCGTCGCGTTGATGGTCTCCGGTCTCTTCTTCGCCATCGCCGTCATCAGCTATGGCGTCCGGCGCTTCCGTGTCGAGCAGATCAACAACCCCTATTCCGACATCAAGGTTGGACGGTGGTGGGAGATCGTCATCAGTGTTCTGGTGCCGCTGCAGGCCGTGGTACTCATCATCTGGTGGATTTACCAGGTGCGCGGCGCGGGTTGGCTGAACCCGTTCGGTGTCGAGAATCTGGGGACGATTATCTTCCAGTGGGGCATCGTGCTCTTCGGCCTCATCCTCGCCAACCGCTTGCTGCTACCCAGAATTACCGCGATGGCTCGTGCAGACGAGGAGGCGGCCCGGGCAGAAATGCCCGCTTCCGTGCCCTGATACTGGGGCCTACTTTGACGTCCCTCAGGCACCTTTACCGGTCGCTTGTACCCATGGTCCCCTGGTCGGCAATACCGCCTTCCAGGGGACTCTGATTTCCTCTCAGGGCACGGCATGTGCACTGTAGCACCCTGTCGTTGCCCTCACGGACGACGCAATCATCCTGTCAGGAGGTCAGCATGGGTCTGTTCGACAAGATCTTGGGAAAGGACGACGAGAAGCCGACGCCCAAGGCAGACTTCTCAGATGTCAGCAGTGGGAGCTCCTCCACAGCACCGGTCAGCGCGGCCGCTGGTGTGGCGAGCGAGAGCGAGTACACGGTCGTGTCTGGCGACTCGCTTTCGGCTATCGCCAAGCGCCAATATGGTGACGCCTCGAAGTGGCATGCGATCTACGAGGCCAACCGCGACACGATCAAGAATCCAGACCTGATCCACCCGGGTCAGAAGCTGCGCATACCCGCCAAATCCTGAGCTCGGAGATATATATGAACCGTATGACTTATCGCACGATCGGCCTGGCCTTTGGCCTGACTGTAGCGCTCGCCGCATGTGGCAAGAGCGACTCAGGCGACAACGCCATGGTTGATGTGCCGCCGGCCACCTCGGCCGCGCCGATGTCCATGCTCGCCGTCGACGAACTCCATCTCGGCCGCTCCCTGGGCGCTGACGGACGCGTCGCCGAGGATCGTGACGAGTTCGCTCCCATGGATACGATTTTCGCTGTTGCCCACACCACCGGCACGGCTACTGGAGCCGCTCTAACCGCTCGCTGGACCTACGGCGACGGGCAGATCGTGGACGAGAGCTCGCAGACCATTTCACCGACCGGCCCGGCGATGACCGAGTTCCATATCGCCAAGGCATCCGGCTGGCCAGCTGGAGACTACAAGGTCTCGATCATGCTCGACGGTCGTGAACTTGAGTCCAAGGACTTTAAGGTCGGCGGCTGAGTTCAGCTAACGATGGCATGACATGAAGTGAAGCGGGGCCGGAGAAGATTCTCCGGCCCCGCTTTGTACGTCCACCATCTTCGTCCGTCGCCACAGGTCCCGCACTACATCATGGAGACAACGGCCGACGAACACGCTCCGAGAATCAGGGTGTGGGCGAGGTCCTCGCCGGACTGGCCTGCTCGAAGATGACGTCCACCGGGATGCCCTTGTTGGAGAGCGCTGCCAGCTCGTCCCGGAGCTCGGGGCGAATAACTCCCATGGTCCGCATGAACTCGGCGACGCCCGCATAATTGCCATCTCCCTGGAGCTGAAGGATGCGCGCAGACAGGTCGTTAACCGCCTGCTGCATGCGCTCCAGGTTCACGCTGTATCGCCCGGTCGTCGAGTCACGCGAAAAAGCTCCTTCGTCCTGGAAGAAGTTGAACGTCGCCATGTTGGCGATGCCGTGCGCGTCGCTGGCGCCGAAACGCACTGAGCGGAAGAGGCCAGCCAGAAAGGTGACGTAGTTGTCCATCAACTCTGCCGCTGGTAGCTCGCCTTCCTTGGTCAGTTGCGTGACCATGTAGAGTCCGAGCACGTCGGCCTTCTCCTCCTCCAGTCCACTCGCCAGCTCCTTCAGTGCCTCCCGTACGGTACCGCCACCGCTGATGGTGTTCTTGATGCCCAGACCATGCGCCACCTCGTGGAACATGGTGTTCTCGAAGAATGCGTCGAAGGTGATATTGCCCTGCTGCTCCGGCACTATCAGTTCCCCGGCAATAGGAACAAGTATCCGGTCGAACTTTGCCCGCATGGCGTTCTTGAGCTGCAGCCGGCGCGTTCCCTTGGTGAGCTGCACTTCCTCGTCGTTGGGCAGGTTGATGGCGATCGTCTTCGCGCCTGCGTTCGACTGTCCCGCATAGTAGACGGCATCATAGGCATTGAGCTGGGAGCCACTGCCGGGCGTCTCGCGCCGATACTGCTCGTCCACCGGAAGCCCACGCTGCAGCCCTGGAAGTAGATCGATGTAATGCGCCAGTCGCTGGCTCCACTCGCGATCCTTTACCAGCACGTAGCCTTCGTTCGCCGCTTTGTAGCCATAGAGCTGGTCTTCGTAAGTCTCGATCGGTCCGATGACGACGTCCAGCGTGTTGTCCTTCATCTCCATCCAGGCGAGATCACTTGCGTGGAAGTCATCGGAGAGTAGGGCATCAGCACGCAGGTTCAGGTAGCGTTGTAACGCCGCCGACTCAGCAAGTGCGGCGGCCTCCCGGAGTAGCGACGCGGCGCGCTGGAGTGGCTGCGCGTACGCTACGTGGTAGGGGACCGCCGTGAGCTGTCCCGCGGAATCGCGTCGGACGAGTGTATAGAGGCTCTTCAGTGAGTCAGCGTGCGCCGCCGGTCCGGCGGTTACGGCGGCATCGAATTCGGCCTTCGTAATGTCGTGCGGGTAAAGGTTGGCACCGTCTGGCTTCGCGCCAACACCGGCAATGAATGGGCGGTCCTCGTCCAGTCTGTCCCACGGACCGTAATTGATGGCCGCGAAACGGCGAGTATCAGCGTCGCCGAGGGAGGTCAGCAGGGAATCACCGTTGCCATAGGCCTGATCCCAGTAGATCTCGTTCATCTCGTTCGCCGCGGCGATAAGCAACGGTAGCATACGCCGTTCGGCGGGCGTGAGCGCGGTGGTGTCGGCCACCAGCGGAACGGTGGTGTAGCGAGCCAGCCCGGCAGCAACGGTCTCCACGGAGGGTGTCGGTGTCATGGTCGCATCGGGAGCCGCCTTATCGCAGGCGTTCGTCATCAGGATAGCCGCGCCAATCACGGCAGCGCGGGGAAGAGCTGAAAGGTGCATGAGATCCTCAGCGAGTTGCGATGTCTGGTCACCTGACGCGGTTCACTG
>CAJDWZ010000115.1_pt1 | contig 13471 bp, 11 predicted proteins | sample 7391701 | NCBI WGS metagenome assembly CAJDWZ01 (sample SAMEA7055744, study PRJEB34461) | soil metagenome | biome: terrestrial ecosystem; feature: Peninsula; material: soil | place: Antarctica | collected 2016
CAGGTTCGCCGCGGCGGCGTCGGCCGCAGCCTGCGCCGCGTCCAGTTGCTGACGCGAGACAATCTCCTTGGCGGCCAGTTCGCTCATCCGTGAAAGATCCGCCTGCGCCTTCGTGACGGCGGCCTGCGCGGCAGACACCTGCGCGTCGAGCACCGAGCGCTGGCCAGCGGCGGTCTCCACTGCCGCCTCTGCCTGACCGGTCGTGCCGTCAGAGCCGACAGCAGCCTGCGCCGCCGCCAACTCTGCCGATGCCTGGGCGAGCCGAACCCGGTACTCGGACTCGTCTATCTGCACCAACATCTGCCCCTGGTCGGTGTGCTGGTTCTCCACCACGTTCACCGCGGCCACGTAGCCACCGACCTTGGCCAGCACAGGGACCAGATGACCATCCATCTGGGCGTTGTCAGTGGATTCGTGCGCCCGGCCGTAGTTCCACCGCTGCACTCCCCATACGCCGACGGCAATGACGACCAGGGCGACGACGGGAATGACGAATCGGCGCCGCCTCCGACCGTTGGGTGGAGCAATCCCGGCGTGGCGCGTCGTCGGCCCGCGATCGGGAGATGGTTGGCTGTTCGGGGACGCGGTCGCGTCCGTCTCAGCCGGAGTGGTCTCGAGGTCAGGCATGTTCACGTCGGTGCGTCGTCTGGTGAGCTGCGAGGTTCAACTTCATGGTAGTGCGGTCACGTCGCCCTGCGCGCGGGCAAGTTCTACTCGCGCGGTCTGATACGAGGTCAGGGCGTCGTTGACCTGGGTGCGAGCGCCGGTCAGGGAGAGCGACGCTGTTATGACGTCGGCGTTCCCGCTGATGCCGGCGCGGAACCGCTCGCGCGCCTGTTCCACCTCCTGTTCGGCCAGCCTCAGTCGCTCCCCTGCGGCCTCTGACAACTCGGCGGCCGAGGACAGGTCCAGTAATGCTGCCTGCACGTCGGCCGCCACCTGCTGCTCCAGGTCGTGACGGCGAAGCTGAAGTTCCTGGAGCTGAGCCTCTCGCTCGTCGGTCTGTCCGTCCCGCCGGAACCCGTCGAACACGGGCACAGTCATCTGTACACCCCAAGTGTAGGTGTTGAGCAGATGCGCCACCGACCTGCCAATTATGCCATCGTCCACGAACAGTGACACCGTGGGCAGGCGCTCGGCGCGGGTGGCCGAGATGAGCTGCTGGGCAGCGGCGAGCTGGGCATCGAAGAGCTTCAGGTCGGGTCGAGTCTGGAGCGCCTGGTTCACTGCGTCCGCCTCCGCCGGGACCGCCGTCCCGTCTGGCACGCGAAGGGTGTCGGCCAGAACGAGCCGAGTATCCAGCGGAAGGTCGAGCGCCCGGCGCAGTTCCAGCTCGGCCCGATCCCGCTCGTTCCGCGCGACCAGCAACTGCGCCCGTGTCGCAGCCACCTGGGACTCGGCGCGAGTGACGTCCAGCCGCACGCCCACGCCGGCGGTAAGCTGATCGCGGGCGACACCCAGCAGTTCGGCGGCCAGGGAGGAGTCGGCGGCACGAGCCGTCAACTGGCCCAGCGCGTGCTGCAGCCGGACATAGGCTGTGGCGGCCCTGCCGGCGGCCTTCTGGGCGGCACTGGCCACTTCCACTCCGGCGGCGGACGCCGAAGCGCGAGCGCCCCGGTAGCGACCCAGGGCGGCGAAGTCGACCAGCGGAGTTGTTACCCGGCCGCGAAAGTCAGTGGTGTTCACGGGACCCACCACCTGGCCGTCCGGGTCGAACAGAGGCGGATTTCCCGGGGTGGGCGGAAAGTCGATTCCCAACGTGGCCGTGTTGAAACTGCGCCCGTTCTGGGCGGCAATGCCCTGAATGGTGGGCAGGAGATCCGAGCGACTCTGTTTCGCCCGCGCCTCAGCCTGGACCGCGCGGAGCTGAGCCACGGAGACCGGCACCGCCTGGACGGCAGCCAGGCGCGCGGCGTCGCCGATCGTGATCGGTCCGGCGGGGCCCCGGTGCTCGGTCGCTCCCGGCGTTACGGGCGCGGGCGGCTGAGCGGAGAGTGCGACCGGAACCGCGACCCCTACGATGACAACGGAGAGGAGGATTTGAAGCAGGCCGGGTCGGGCGCGTCCAGAATGACGAAACGTCAGGAGCATCCTCGTGCCTGACTTACGGAGCCGGCAGTGGGTGAGGGGAGCGGTGAGTCGTGGGACAAACAGGGGCCGGAGCGCGAGTTGCGCACCGGCCCCCTGGCGTCACCCTGCCGGCGACCGGCGCCGGCAGTACGTGTCACTACTTGGTAGCCTCGGCAGCCGCTGGGTTGTGGTCAGCGAACCGAGCGTTCGTCCAACTGATCAGACCGAGAACCATTACAAGGACGAGTATGGCGCCGCCGAACAGGCCGACGAATGCAGCTTTCTTGTCTTCCGGGTAGAGCGACATTTCTGATTCCTGGGAGAGGGCGGGTGTGGGAGCTAGCAGGCGAGGCGGCTAGGCCACCCGCACCGTCTTCATCACGTCGTTCGGCTTGATCTGTTGCATCACATCCAGCCCTTCCGTTATCTGGCCGAACACGGTGTGCTTGCCATTCAGGTGATGGGTGTTCTTCTCGCTCAGCACCATGAAGAACTGGCTCCCGCCCGTGTCCTTGCCAGCGTGCGCCATGGAGAGCGCGCCCACTGTGTGCGTGTGTGGGTTACCCGCCGTCTCGCACGGAATCATGTAGCCGGGGCCACCGCTACCAATCCGTCTGTCGCCTTCCGGCAGGTCGCGCGACTGCGGGTCGCCGCCCTGGACGACGAAGTCGGAGATCACACGGTGGAACTTGACACCGTCATAGAAGTTCTCGTTGGCCAGCTTCTCGAAGTTCGCGACGGTCTTAGGCGCGTCCGCTTCGTAGAGTTCGGCGACGATGGTTCCCTTGTTCGTTTCGAACGTTGCGGTCTTGGACATACTGGAGAAGATAGCCTGAGATAGGGGGACGATCCAGAGCCCGGCGCCACTCGCTAGCCCAGCCCCATCAACTCGACGAGCTTCATGGCGTTCGCCGACGTCGCCGGTCCGGGGCGGAGCAGGTAGTCGAAGGTCATCCGGGGGCCGTCGGCGGTGGCCGACAGTTGGTCCCTGAAATGGACCGCGCGGGCGGCGGCGTGAAGGGCGGGGGTATCGGCCAGGGACAGGTCGTGGGTGGATACCGCGCCAATGGCTCCCGCGGACAGCAGGTGATGGAGCACCCGCCTCGCGGCCACCTGACGCTCGGCACTGTTCGTACCCTGCAGGATCTCGTCGAGCAGGTAGAGCACCCGCCGCTCGTTGCCGTCCGCGTGGGCAGTGCGGGCGGCCTCCACCACCGCCGTCAGCCTCACGAGTTCGGCCATGAAGAAGGAGAGACCGGCCTCCAGGTCGTCGCTCACCCTCATGCTCGTGTGGAGGGCCAACCAGGGTAGGCGCATGCGTTGCGCGCACACCGGCCCGCCAGCCAGGGCCAGGACAACATTGGTCCCCACCGCTCGCAGCAGTGTGCTCTTGCCGGCCATGTTGGAGCCGGTGACGAGGAGGAAACTGCCCGGTGGACCCACGGCGACATCGTTCCGCACGCACTGCTGCGGCGGGAGCAGCGGATGCCCCAGACCCTCGGCCACCAGTTCACTGGCTTCGTCCGCCAGCTCTGGCAGCGACCAGCCAGGTTGATCGCGCAGCAGACTACCAAAGGCAGACAGCGCTTCGGTGTCGCCGAGCGCGTTGAACCAGCCGGTGGCCCGAGCGCCTGCCCGTTTCTGCCAGCGCTCGAGAGCGGCGAGAACGTGCAGATCCCAGGCGACCACCACATTCACCGCACCGTGCAGCATGGGCGAGTAGCGCAGTTCGGAGGCGTCCAGGACGCGGCGCAGGCGATGGAGTTCGGTCGCCGCCGGCACGCCGTCGTCGATCAATCCGGCCTGCAGTTGGCGGAGCAGCGGCGCCTGGAGCGGCTCTCGGACTATCCGCCCGAACTGCTCGCTGAAGATGCGGAAGGTGGCCGCGCCGGGGGCGGCGCGCCCGAGGAGGGTCCGCGCCGCCCGTCCGGTCAGCGTGCTGACGACAATGCCGACTATGAGCGGGACAACGAGCGCCACACCCGGCAGAAGGCCAATTGCCACCGTCAGGGCCACCGCCACCCAGATGGCTGGCACCAGCCAACGGGCGGCGGAGAGCAACGGCCGCCGTCCCAACCACAAATCGCCAGGCGCCCATTGTAGAAACTGCGCTATGTCGCCGGTGCGGCCGCTACTGGCCAGGCGGGCCCGCGCAGCCAGCTCCAGGCGGAAATCTTCCCGCCCGGCCAGCTCGGCCACAGCCAGCTGCCTGGCCCTCAAAGTGTCTAGCGATGCCGGCTCCAATAGCCAGCGAGCCGCGGTCGGAGCGCCGGTGGCGGTACCGAGTGGCCCCAGCAGACGCAGCAGCGAGGCCCGGCCGGCTACGACGCCCAGGTCGGCCGCATAGGGGTGCGCGGCGGGGACGGCGGGAACAGCGGTCACCGGCAGCTTGCTCCAGGCGCGCTCGCGCCTGTCCACCGCTTCAACGCAGACAGCAGCAATGGATCTGTGCCAGGCGGCGCGCCGCTCAGCGCGCCGCTGGGCGCGCGCGGCGGCAGTGAAGGCAAGCGTAGTGATGGCCAACGCGACAGCAAAGACAGATGCGCCGGCGTTGGTGGCGGCCAGCCCCATCACGGCCAGCACCACGCCGACGAGAAAGATCAGCACGCGGAGCCACGACCAACGGTCGGCACGGCTACTCTCGGCCGCTGCCAGAACCGACTCCGCATCGGCGCGGCGCGCCAGATCGGATGGCGGCGCCTGCTCGTCGGTCAGTTGGTCGGTGGTGCTGTCCGGACTCAGAGCCGTCATGCCTGGCCGAGGAAGATCGGTGCGCTGGGGCAGATGTCGTTCAGCGTACACACGGCGCAGCGTGGTTTACGGGCGATGCAGACACGTCGGCCGTGGAAGATCATGAGGTGCGAGAGCATGGTCCACTCGTCGCGCGGGAACTCATCCATCAGCTCTCGCTCAATCTTCACCGGATCGCTACCGTGGGAGAGGCCCAACCGGCCAGTGACTCGCTGCACGTGAGTGTCTACGACTACGCCCTCGTTCTTGCCGAATGCATTGCCGAGGATGACGTTGGCCGTCTTCCGCCCGACGCCGGGTAGCTGCACCAGCGCGTCCATTTCGGCCGGTACCTGGCCGCCATGCCGCTCTACCAACCCCGTGGCCATGCCGATGAGGCTCTTCGCCTTGCTCCGGAAGAAGCCGGTGGAGTGGATGAGCTTCTCGACATCTTCCTGTTCTGCCGCGGCCAGCGCGTTAGCATCGGGATAGGCGACGAAGAGCGCCGGGGTGACCATGTTGACGCGTACATCGGTGCACTGCGCGCTCAGGATCGTGGCGACCAGCAGTTGGAAGGGGGACTGGAAGTCCAGCTCGCAGTGGGCGTCCGGATGAGCGGCCTGCAGCCGCTCGTAGGCTAGCGCGGGGGGTGCCGGCGGAAGGGCCGCATGTGCGGGTGCGGCGGACTTCGCCCTGGCGGCTCCCTTACGAGCTGGTTTTTTGCTGGTGGACTTCCTAGCGGCGGACTTCGTGGCGGCGGACTTTGTACTGATGCCGGACCTGGCGGTTCCCTTCTTGGCGGTTCCCTTCCTGGCGCTACGGGATTCTGCGCTCTTGGCTACTGCCTTACCCGATTTTCCGGCGCCCTCACGGGCAATTCGGCGCGCCGCCGAACCCTCGGTCACGCCGGCGCTCCCGTAACGACGCCGTCGCGACGCCGGGCGGCGAATGCCAGCACGTCGTCGGCCGAGCGGGCGTTCAGCACGTCGGACGCCGAGAGCCAGCCCTTCCGACCCATGGCCACGCCGAGTTGCATGTTGTCCAGTCCCTGCACGGAATGCGCGTCGGGGCCGATCTCGATCGTCACGCCACGGTCGCGGGCCACGCGCACCAGTCGCCAGTCCAGGTCGAGCCGGTGCGGGTCAGCGTTCAACTCGATGGCTACCGCGCATTCCGACGCCCGCTCGATCACCGCGTGCATGTCGATCGCGTAGGCCTCACGGGTGAGCAGCAGCCGTCCGGTGGGATGGCCGAGAATGGTGAGGTGGGGATCGTCCAGCGCCTTGAGAACGCGCTCGGTCATCTGCGCCTCGTTCAGTCCGAAGCGGGAGTGAACGGACCCGATCACATAGTCGAAGCTGCCCAGCGTCTGGCCGTCGTAATCCACCCGGCCGCAAGGCAGGATGTCCGCCTCGATCCCCTTCAGCACCCGGAAATCGCTCAGGGTTGAGTTCAGGCGGTCTATCTCCTCGTGCTGGCGAAGGATCCCCTCCGGCGTCAGGCCGCCAGCGTAGAAGGCGCTCTGCGAATGGTCAGTGATGCCGAGGTAGCTCCATCCCCGAGCACGCGCGGCGGCGGCCATCTCCTCGATCGTACTGTCGCCGTCCGAGAACTGGGAGTGAGCGTGCAGGACGCCCCGAATGTCGGACAACTCCAGCAGCGGCGGCAGCGTGCCGTCCTCCGCCGCCTCCAACTCGCCCATCCCCTCTCGCAGTTCAGGAGCGATGTAATCGAGGCCCAGGCGGCTATAGAGCCCGGCCTCATCGCTGATCGGAATCGTCTGGCCGGAGGCGTCGCGCAGCTGATCACCGACGAATACGAGCCCGCGATCGCCGGCATGGGCGGTCACTGCGGCTACATGCTCGGGGCCACCGGTGGCGCGCCAGAGGGCCACGGCAAAGTCGGCCATCGGAACGCAGCGCAGGTCGAGCAGCGTACCGTCCACGAAGCGCACCTGAAGTGACCGCCCGCCACCGCCCACGACGTCTTTCACCCCGGGCCACTGGGTCACACTTGCCGCCACGCGGGTTGGCGAGCTTCCGCAGCCGGCGACGATCACAACCGACCGAACCACCTCGGTGTAGCGTCGGATGGATCCGGCCACGTCGGCGCGGAGCACGTCGGGGAGCTGCCGAATGGCGGCCACCAGTCGCGCCGCCTCGGCCGCGGCATGCGGATGAAGGACCAGCGAATCAGACTGTCGCAGGAAGGCAATGCCGTTCAGGATCCTGGCCGCTGTCTTCGGGCCGAATCCGCGCAGCTTGGTCAGGCTACCATCGCGCGCGGCTTCTTCCAGCCCCTGAAGAGAGTCCAGGTCCAGGCCGGCGTGGATCTGATGAATCCGGGCCGGACCCAGTCCGGGCACCCGGAGCATCTCCAGCAGCCCCTCGGGGGTCGACTCGCGGAGACGTTCGAGCAGCGACGAGTCACCGTCATCCACCAGATCCCGTACCACTGACAGCGTCGCTGGCCCCAGTCCGGGAAGCTCTTCCAGTTCGCCCGATCGGAGCAGCGGACCCAGATCGTCGCAGTCCAGACCCTGGATGGCTCGCGCCGCCTGCACGTACGCTCGCGACTTGAAGCGGCTCTCGCCGTTCAGCTCGAGGTACTCGGCAATCCGGGTCAGGGTATGGGCAGCGGAGCGGGAGTCCATCCTCTCAATATAAGGTCGCGAGGGATGAACGGTCAGCAGTCACCCGTGCAGTCCGCGCCGGGCCAGCAAGCTGTCGGTCTCGGCGAGAAAGGTTCGCGCTGCCTTGAACATCCGTTCCGGTTGCTCCACGTAGGGCACATGCCCGCAGTCGTCAATGACGATGAAACGTGAGCCGAGCTGGGAAGCGGCCGTCTCGCTGGACTCAATGGGAATGGGATCCTGACGACCGTGGATGAGCATGCTGGGACAGCGGATGGTGTCCAGGTCGGGCGCCAGGTTGTAATGCTCGAGGCTGTCCCAGACCGATTTCTGGATCTTTGCGGTGACGCGGAAAGGTGTCAGGTCATGCGCCCGCCGCGGGTCGGCAAAGTAGGCGGCAACGCTCAGCTCGAACGCACGCTGGCGATACGCGTCCGGGTCACTCTCCCGCAGCCCCGACTCCGCCAGCTCGGCGCGCATTGCCACCAGCTCGGGCGACTGCTGACGTCGCAGCATCTCCGCCTCGAACTCCTCGCGAAGCCGGCGCGAGATCGGCCCCGGACTTACCAGCAGCAGGCGCTGGGGGTGGCGGATGCGGGCAGGATCGTGGGCCGCGTCCAGAGCGTGGAGCATCGCCAGCAAGGCTCCCCAGGAGTAGCCGACGATGGAAAGAGGTTCCAGGTCGAACTCATTGACCACCCGGATCAGGTCATTCACCTGGGTGCGCCAGGTGATCGGTTTGGGGTCGTCGGTGCGCGACCGGCCGCCACCACGCTGGTCGTAGAACAGAAGCTGGTAGTTGTCAGTGAGTTCCAACAACTGCGGCAGCATGTAGTCGTGGTGGGCGCCGGGACCGCCGTGAAGCACGAGCAACGTGCGCGCTTCGGCTGGGCCGTACCGGGCCCAGTAGAGAGGCACCGGTGTCGTCGTGGTGTAGCCGCTCTCGCGCGGCTCGGGGATGCTCAGCGGCAAGGAATCTGGTCGTGACGGGTGAACGGAACTACGGCGGCGGGAGCGCGGGTACCATGCGGGTACTCCGCCCGTGCCACAAGGTGGCGAACGACGGCGCAGCCGTAAAGCGCGAACCACCGCACCGAGTGGCCGCACCGCGCAACGCGTGGTGCGGCCCGTCGAGCGACGAGGACTGCCGTAAGCTCCAGCCGTTGGCCAGCGCGGAGCACTACCACCTTCACCGAGTCGCCCGGCTTGTGGCTGCGGAGGGCGTCCGTGTACGCGTACAGGTCGTCAATCGGCGTACCGCCGAACTCGATGATTGTGTCACCCGTCTTCAGACCGGCCTTGTCGGCGGGACTGCCCGGGGTGACGCCACTCAGATGCATCCCCTTCCCGGTGCCCGCGCCCATGTCCGGCACCGACCCGAAGTAGACGTCACCACCGCTTGTGCGCGCCGAGCCGGCCACTGGCGCGGGCTGGCTGGCGGCGATTACTGGGAGACGGTCGGGGCGGTCGGCGAGGTCGCGGGCGACACGCTCGGCGAAGTCCACCACGCGCACCACACCGGCAAAGTTCACCAGCGCCACGTCGTCGGTGGCCTTGTGGTAGTCGTCGTGGACATCGGTGAAGAAGTGCAGGACGGGAATGTTCTTGGCGTAGAACGAACTGTGGTCCGACGGACCGTAGCCGTCCGTCACGAGCGACAAATCCAGTGCCGGGTCGCCGTTGGCGGGTGTGTTCGCGGACTCCAGGACGCCGGTAAGGGCGGTGGCGGTGCCAGTGCCGTAGACGATCAGCCGGTCGTTCCTGAGCCTGCCGACCATGTCGAAGTTCATCATCGCCTGGACGCTGTCCAGTGATACCGGAGCATTGTCAGCGAAGTAGGCGGAGCCCAGTAGCCCCTGCTCCTCGGCGGTGAAATTGACCAGGAGCACCGTGCGCCGGGCTGGGCGGGCGGAAAAGCGCCGGGCCAACTCGAGCACGGTGGCCGTACCCGAGGCGTTGTCGTCGGCACCGTTCCGGATGGCGTCACCGGCCTGCGGATCCAGGGCGCCATCGGTGGAGCGTCCGAGGTGATCGAAGTGGGCGCCTATAACGAGCACCTGACCACGGAGCGCCGGGTCGGAACCGGGGACGACGGCGACGACGTTCTGGGTCGGGCGAGCCGGCCGGCCGGAGTGGGCGTCGGCGGCGCTGTGTGAAGAGAAGTGCTGGAGGTAGCCGTCCACGCACGCGGCCGCCACGACATCTCGCTTGCAGGCAGCCGGATCGGCGCCAGGGAGCGGTGAGGCGACGCCGATGCGGGCATACCGCCGGGCCAGATAGGCGGCGCTGGAATCGTTACCCGGGGTGCCGGTCTCCCGACCTTCGCGGGCGTCGTCCGCCAGGTAGGCGATGTCTGTTCTCAACCGTTCTTCCGTGCCCGCGTTACCGCCGGGGGTGCTGGCCGCGCTGGCGGCGGGGAAGTTCGCGGTCGAACGGCAGGCCGGAAGAGCAATAAGGGATATGAGCGCCAGCAAACATACGGCGCGAATCTGGGACGTTGGCTTGGGCATGGTCGTCTGGTTTCCGGAAAGCGCAGCGGATCATATGCCCGCCGCTTCTGGAATGTAGAAGGTTTGCGAGGCTACATGCCACACACTCCAAATGGGCAATTCCACGCCGTCATAGATGTCGTATCCGTCGCAATTCGTTGACAGCCTGGACGCCCTTGTGCGGCTCTGCGCCGCCCGGCCGGAAGCGTTTCATGAGCAGCAGGAGCTGCTCGGCGTCGCCGCGCGGGCTATCACCGCTGGCGAGGTCACGGTTATATCCGGCCCTACCTGGCCGCTGCTCAACGGCGCGCAGATGGATGGAGCAGCGACGGCGCCCGATGGTCTGGTGTCGCGGCTGTGGGGACGCGGTTTCCAGCGGCTGTTCGTCGCCCGTGACGCTGAGGCGGCCGATCTCCTCCTTCTCGCCCGCGCTCTGGCCGGGGTAGCCACCGGCGAACAGGATGGCGCCGAGTTGCAGTTGCGGACGGTGCGAATTCTACCGGTGGTGAAGGACGGGGCTGGCGTCGCGCCGAGGCCACCTGTCGGCAGCTTCACGGCGTCGCTGCCAACTGGCCAGAGTCCGTTCGAGCCAGCAGTGCTTGACCTCGCGTCAACGACCGACATGCCGGCAATTGCGCTGGAGACGGTAGTCGGCCAGGACGAGGTGTCGGAGAGCCAGCAGCGTTTCGCGCCAATGATTAACACGCCGATACTGCTGCGCACTATCGTGGATCACGACAAGCGAGACCTGCCTGTCAACGACCTTCTCAACCTCCTGTCGGGGCTGGACCGGCTGGCCGGGTGGCAGCGAGTGCCCGAGCTGAGCCTGATCCTCGAAGAGATGGGACGCCGGGCCGAAGGCGCGCTGCGCGATGACGACGCGCCGCTGCTGCTCAGGATCTGCCTGGCCGTTCTTCGGGGGGCCGATGCGGAGACGCATCCGGAAGGGCAACTGGCCTACCGTCAGGCGCGCCGACGTTTGCTCGCGAGACCGTACCTTCAGGTTGTCGCGCGCATGCTTCCTCGTCATCCGGCGAGCCGGGACGACCTGGTCTACCTACTCTTCCAGGCCGGCGAGGAGGCGGCGGACGCGGTCATCACAGAGTTAATAGAAGCCAAATCGCCGTCGGATAGAAGCGCCTATATCGCCACGCTTGTGCGATTGAAGGCTGGCGGGCGCACTCTGCTCCACATGCTCACCGACGAGCGCTGGTTCGTTGTCCGCAATGCCGCCGACCTGCTCGGTGAGATGCAGGTGAAGGGCGCCGAGGAGCCGTTGCGCGACGCATTGCGCCACGACGACGAGAGGGTGCGATACTCGGCTCTCTCCGCGCTCGGCCGACTGGGCACTCCTGGCGCACTACACTTCGTGCAGGGGGCGCTGGCTTCTGAACACGTTGCCATGCGCATCCAGGCAGCATCGGTTCTCGCGTCCTCCGACTGGCCGTACACGGTGACTGCCGTGCGTCGCCGGCTGCGCGAGGAGGAGGATCCCGCAGTGGAGCTGGCGCTAGTAGCCGCGCTTGGACAGGTGGGTTCGGAAGAGGCAGTGAGCGTGCTTGCCGGGCTGGTAATACCGGAGCCGCTGTCGACCCTTCTCCGACGTCCCACACCGCTCCGCACCGCCGCCCTCAAATCGCTGGTCGATGCGGGCACTCCGGCTGCCCGAACGATCGTGGAGAAGTTGTCGGGCAATCGGAGCAGTGAGCTGCGTGCCGAAGCACGGCTGGCCATGAAGACATGGTCAGATAACTGACCTTGCGCCTCACGGCGCCGCTACTCAGCGCGCCGTGAAGTCGATGTCGGCAGGCACCGCACGGCAGGTCTCGGCGAGCAGATTCGCCGCGGCGTCCAGATCGCGCAGACTCACCATCTCGTTGGGCGAGTGCATGTACCGGTTCGGCACGCTCACCAGACCCGTTGCTACACCCTCGCGGGCGACGTGGATGGCATCGGCGTCGGTGCTCGTATCGCGACCGGCCGCCTGTACCGAATAGGGAATGCTGTGCGCTTCAGCCGTCTTCTCCAGCAGGCTGAAGACAACCGGCGAGATGATCGAGCCGCGGGTGAGGACCGGGCCGCCGCCCAGCTTGTGGTCGCCGAGTTCTTTCTTCTCCAGCCCTGGGTGATCGCTGGAGAAAGTGACGTCCACCACCAGCGCCATCTGGGGTCCGATGCAGCTCGCGCAAACGAGCGCGCCGCCGCCATGTCGGTAGGCGATCTCCTCCTGGGTAGTGGCGACGGCTACCACGTGCGCGGAGCCTGGATTCTCGGCATAACGGCGCAACGCTTCCAGGACGACGAAGGCACCGATACGGTCGTCGATCGAGCGCGACACGATGCGGTCGTTGGGAAGCTCCAGCATGCGAGCGTCCAGCACGCCGGGATCGCCTACCCTGATTACCGCCTCGGCTTCCTCTTTTGAGGCTGCCCCGATGTCCACCCAGAGGTCGATGAACTTGGACGCCTTCTCGCGCTCCTCCTGCTTGATGAGATGGATCGGCTTCTTGCCGATGACACCCAGCACGTCGCCGTCGCGGCCCATGAAACGGACGCGCTGGGCGACCAATACCTGCGGGTCCCAGCCACCAATCGGGGCGATGTAGACGAAACCCTCGTCGTCGATGTAGGTGACGATGAGGCCGATCTCGTCGATGTGGCCGGCGAGCATGATCGTCGGCGAGCCCGTCGGATTCACCTCGGCGATGCTGTTGCCCGACACGTCCCCCCGAACCTCGGCGAACTGGCTTGCTTCATCACGCCAGACACGAGCCGGCGCGCTCTCGAAGCCCGATGGGCCGGGTGTGTCGAGGAGTCGCTTCAGGAAGGTGAGGGATTCGTCGTTAAGCATCGGTACAGTCCTGGAGGCTGAGGGTTTAGAAGGTGCGTCGCAAACTAGTTTATGCGGCCGCCGGCTGGCGAGGGAATCTCGGGATCCTTGCGGCGCGAGTCTTTCGCGGCCAGCGGACGCCCGCCCTCGGGTACGCCACATGCGATAGGCTGACGACCATGAGAAACAAGTTGGAGGCTTCCTGGTCGCGTCTCATCTCCACCCTCTGGTTCGTGCCAACCCTGATAATTATCGGGTCGCTGGCGCTCGGAATGGTGATGGTGCAGCTATCGGCTATCGCGGACAACGAGGTGCTGGCCCGCTGGCCGCGTCTTTTTGGCGCCAACGCGGAGAGTTCGCAGGCCATGCTCTCGGCCATTGCCGGATCCATGATCACAGTGGCCGGCGTGACGTTCTCAATCACGATGGTAGCTGTGACCCAGGCGTCCAGCCAGTACACGCCGCGCATCCTGCGCCATTTTATGCGGGACCGCTGGAATGGGCAGCGAATATCCAACTTGGCGCCAGCATACCAAATTTGCTGATGCTGGAACAAATCCAAACGGGCGGTGAATTTCACCAAAAGCTGCTGACCAAACCCATCATCTGGGACGAGGGCTATATCCATGTGCCGACAGGGCCCGGCCTTGGGGTGGAACTGAATGAAGATGTCGCCCGCGCCCACCCCTATGATGGCACGCGTCTGCATCTGCAAATGCA
>CAJDWZ010000146.1_pt1 | contig 13433 bp, 13 predicted proteins | sample 7391701 | NCBI WGS metagenome assembly CAJDWZ01 (sample SAMEA7055744, study PRJEB34461) | soil metagenome | biome: terrestrial ecosystem; feature: Peninsula; material: soil | place: Antarctica | collected 2016
CCGCGCTTGGTGAATATCTGGACCACGCCGGCCGATGCCTCGGTGCCGTAGAGGGTGGTGGCGGCGGCGCCCTTGATCACTTCGATGCGGTCGATGTCGGCCGGGTCAATGTCCGACAACGGACTGGCGGTGACGTTGCCGCTCCGTCCGTCGAAGTCGCCCGGAGGCACGTTCTTCTTGTAGGCGTCACTCTTCACACGCACGCCGTCTACGTAGATGAGCGGCTGGTTGGTCTGCGAGATGCTGACCGTGCCACGAAGACGGATCTGCGAGCCGGAACCCGCCATGCCGACCCCTTCCGTCACGATCATGCCCGGCGTGCGCGACTGCAGCAGCTGATCGACGTTGGCAACCGGCTCGATGACGTCGTCCATCTTGATCTGGGCAATCGAGTTGCCCACCTCGCGCTTACGCGCGGCGCCAGCAGTACCGGTGACCACCACTTCGTCCAGCGAGAGGGCCTGGGTAGCGAGCACGAAATCGGCCGTGGTGGGCTGATCGGCGGCAACGGTGACCGCCATCTCCTTGCGCGCGAAGCCAATCATCTGGGCTCGCACGGTCTGGGAACCCACCGGGACGTTGGCGATCGTATACTCGCCCTGCGGGTTGGTGAGGCCACCTCGGGTCGTTCCAACTATGGAGACCGTCGCCCCTGAAATGGGACGCTGCGCCTCGTTAAGCACCTTGCCGCGGATGGAACCGGTAGCCTGGGCGGCCGCCGTAGTCGATACCAACGTCAGCAACGACAGTATCAGTGCACACGACTTCATGCACTGCAGACGAATTTTAGACGTCATTTCCCCTCCTCATCGAGCGGGTCGCAGTGAGACAGATCGGAACGGGGCAGTGCGTAGAGACAGACAGAAGATCCTCCGAATAAATATGGAGCACGTCATGGCTGCGATCAGGGGTGATCGCAGAGATGGTCGCTCCAGACGCAGCGTGACGGTCAGACGGCTTGTAAGGACAGAGTACGAGAGCTACTGGGCAACAGTACGAACAGGGTTGCGGTTCGTCAACAACAGTCTGCCGTAAAGTCGGTAATCTCACCGCATAAAAATGCGTAAAAGGGGAACGCGAGATTCCGACGGCCCGCCACCTCCCCCGTCAGGCGACGAGCCTGTCTTGCCGGAGAACGCTTTGTAGAGGAGGAATCCGGTGGCGGCGGCCACCCCACCAACGGTCAGCCCGGTTCGCAGCTTGTTGAGTTGGCGACGCTCTATCGACGTCACGTCGTCCTTGGGCAGGCGAAGCTCTTGATAAAGAACCTGCTCCCCGAAAGCGGCCGAACCACTGCTCGGGACGAGAACGACTATCTCGTTCGCCGTAGAGCGGGTTACCTCTCCATCCAGGACGCGGACCCGCTCGCCGAGGACTTCAGCCACCCGGGTGACTCCAGCGTCGGTGAGGTGTACGCGCGAGCGTCCGGGTTCGATCTCGCTATCGAGTCGGATCGGGGAGAGGGTGAAGCAGCCAGCCAGGACGAAACAGCCCGTCCCGACGGCCAGCACACGAAATGTGTGCGCCGCACGGGTCATACCGACCGTACCGGTTCTTCCTTCTGGCGAGGCAGATCTGACGGGAGAGCAGAATCGCATACTGCGTGGGTCGGGATCGGGGGGAGGTCGTAGGGAGTGGGCCGCGATCCTGGCCACATCCAGATCGAACAAGCGTTCCTGTGCCGTGCGATCGCCTCGACGAGGCTGTTGAAGCGCCGTGCCAGCGACGGTCGATCAATTCACAGCCTCATCCACGTCGACTCCGACTCTCTGGCGCTGCACCTGGTGGCACCCCGGGTAGCGGCAGGATAGGAGGCCGCGGCTGGCGGCGGACCTACGTTAGTGGAATTCCAGTGATCGCTAGGATACGGTGGGCGTCAAGGAGGTGTCAAGGCTGCCGAGCGGGAAGTATGGATGAGCGCGCTGGCCCTGCCTCAAACGGTTTCCCAATCGCGCGATGTCCCCGCCCCCGGCTCCGTCTCTTACGCACTATCGACGTTTCCCTCCTCTGAGTTATCTGGCGCTGCGCATCCCGGACCGCGGAGCAAGCTCGACCGGCACTGCAGCTTCAGCCCGCCTGTCCTGTGCGGGTCCCAAACGACTTGTAGGTCAGCGAGGCCGTAGTGCCCGCCATCTCAGCCCATGTCGACCAGCCAATGTCGATCAGCCCGTCTCGATCAGCCTATGTCGAATGGCACGTCAGCGGGGTGTGCCACGCCGCGGACGTAGCGGTCGAGTAGCTCGAACGACGCCGGCTCGTAGGCCTCAACGGGCGGAAGCCCGCCGTCCAGAAGCGGCCCTCGGTCGCGCAGCAGTCGCGCCACTGCGGAGATGAGCCATGAGGTCTCATGGTGCTCGACCACACAGGCATCCACCAGCTCGATGAGCTCGCCTGCCAGTTCCTCAGGGCTTGGGTCGCCGACAGCCCGCCAGCCAATAGCCGTGAGCGCGTTCGTCAGGCCGGCCACCGCCTCACTGGCATTGCGGTCCCCGACATAGCGCGCGCGCAGCGCGGCGTAGCTGATCATGAAAGCATCCCGATTCCAGTGTATGACGTGGTTCCGCGGCCCGCTCTGCTCGCCTCAATTGGCAGTGGCCTGTGCAGAAGCAGCGCGCGCGATTCCTCGCAGCATACCGGCAAACACCAGATCGTGCAGAGGGAGAAGGCCAAACCAGTAGGCGCGGCCATACCATCCGGCGGGATCGAAGGTAGCCGTCTGTCGGATGGTGGTGGTGTTGGCCCCTTCCGGGATGACCTCGAACTCCAGCCACGCCCGGCCGGGAAGCCTCATCTCCGCGCTCAGCCGCAGCAGGCGGTCGGGCTCGATTGTCTCGACGCGCCAGAAGTCGAGAGCGTCGCCGACGTGGAGCTTGGTCGGATGGGGTCGCCCTCGTCGCATTCCGACGCCGCCCACCAGCAGGTCGAAGAATCCGCGCACCTCCCAGAGCCAGCTCGACCAGTACCATCCGGTGTCTCCGCCAATGGCTTCGATGGGTGCGAAGGCTGCCGCAGCCGGTGCATCAACTGTCACCGTGCGCGTATCAACCAGACGCGTGCCGAAGCGATCTCCGCCCCACGCAGCAGGCTCACCTGACGAGGACAGGGCATCGGACCAGCGTGTCTGGGCCACCTCCTGCTCCTCGTGCGCGACGGCCCGGCGGATGGCCTCCTCGATTCCCATCGGCTGAATGTCGAACATCCTGAGTGCAGCGTCGTCTCTGACCACCGTCGGGTGGACGATGCTCTCGATGAGCTTGCGTCCGACGCGTGCGTACAACGGAGTGACCAGGCCGAGCCAGAGGCTGGACACATACGGAGTGAGCACTGGCACCGGGAGCATGCGGAGACTCCGTCCACGCTGCCGCGCGTACTCCCGCATGATGTCGGCGTAGCACACCTGGTCCGCGCCACCGATCTCGTAGACGGCGTAGTCAGAGACGGGAAGGGTGAGTGCCGCCAGCAGGTATTGGAGGAGGTCGTCGATGGCGATGGGTTGCGCCATCACCTTCACCCACCGAGGCGTGATCATGATCGGTAGCCGTTCCACCAGCGACCGGATCATCTCGAACGAAAGGCTCCCCGAACCGATGACCACTGAGGCGCGGAACTCGAGCACCGGCACGCCGGAATCTCTGAGTATCCGTCCCACCTCCTGCCGGCTCCGTAGGTGTGGAGATAGCTCCTCCTCATCGCTACCCAGGCCACCCAGGTAGATGATGCGTTCTACACCAGCGGCCTTCGCTGCCTCGCCGAAGTTCGAAGCGGCCACGCGGTCTGCTTCCTCGAACGAGCCGCTCGAACCCATCGAATGCACCAGATAGTAGGCCGTCTCCACACCCTTGAACGCCCGGTCCAGGCTCGCCCGATCTAGGACGTCGCCGGCCATCGCTTCGGTCGACGAACCGATCTTTTCGCTCAGCACCTCCGGGCGCCTGGCCAGGGCACGCACGCGAAATCCCCGCTGCTCCAGCAGTGGCAACAGACGTCCCCCCACATATCCGGTGGCGCCCGTAAGCAGGATCATCATGTCTCCCATTCCATGACTCTGTATGGTCGGTCAGCGATGCTCCACGCCGGCGGTTCCGGTCCGATGCTGCCGATGTTGCTCTGCAAGTGCATGGGTCGAGCCTGAGAAGCACGACGTCGACTCCGCGACCGCCCGACGACGGCGACCGCAGTCCCTGATGTCCATGCGACAACCCAACTCTGGGGCAGCGCGAAAGCCATGGACGTGCTCGCCATTTCGCTGCATGCGCGAGGTGTGGTGGCATGCCGCCTGCCTCTAATTACGCCTACGACACTCAGTACGGCGGGCACGACGGACCGGCTGACGTTTCCCACTCCTCGACAAAGGAGCTTCATGATGGCGGAGAGCAAGCAGGCCGACAGACATATCGGCCAGACCAAGGGCATCAGCAATCACGACCACGACCTCATCCATGAGCTGAGCGTTCGCCTGGATGCCATCTGGCGGTACGACCAGTACATCGCCAACGCCGAGACGGAGAAGGCCGAGGAAGCAAAGACGCTCTGGGACGAGATCAAGCACCAGGACCTGAAGACGGTCGAGCGTCTCAAGGAGCTGATCCGCGAACATGTCCGGAACAACGATTTCTGATAGTTCCCGAACCTGCTCGATGACGAATCAGCGACTGCCTCGCCGGGTCCCAAATATGACCTGACGAGGCAGTCTTTTTCGTCCCTACGCGTAAGGTGACCAGTACGCGATGAGGCGTGAGGGAGCGAGAATCGGGACTGGTAATGCCGGTGCCCCAGCCTTGCACCAACGTCGGCGCAAACGCATGCTTGGCGGTCTCCCACCCGGCCACGCACGTTCTCTCTCCCTGAATGCAATGGAAGACGGCTTCCGCACTGTTCCGCGAGTCTTATCGCGGTGACTGCGCCCCACCATCTCCTGGCCGTCTGGGACCCCTCGCGCGGACCCGACCCATTGCAGGCGCACCTGCAGTTTCTGCTCGACCGTCGACGCCGCGAGAAGTCGAAGGAACTGTCGGACGAGGACGTCTACGTCTGGTGGGGAAAAATCCGCTCCCCAAACAGGCAGCAGCCGCTACCGCACCTACAGCAGATCGTCGCCCTCGATGAGCTGCTGCGGGGCGAAGAAGGGCCGGACGCCGAGGTACACCTCTATCTCACCGACTATCGCTCACTTTACGTAGGGCATGTGGGCGAGGTTACGCTGGAAGACGTGCGAAATCCGACGGACGGCGAGGTCGAGCCGGAGGAAGTCGTCTCGCTCTACGATGACGTGGGCTGCGACTGCTGGTTCCGTCTCCTGGATGTGAGGCGCATAGTCCAGGACGACACACTGGGCGTGGTGAGAGAGCTTCGGAAGCTCCGAAACGTGCGCTACCACGACCGGCCGGTGTCGATCTACGGCGGTATGGTAGAGCTACCGCTGTTGGTTCGCCGCGACGACGGTGCGCGCTGGTTCGAGCCACGCGTGCGTGAGCAACTCATCGAGGGGCGATCGTGGGCCGAATTCGACGCCGAGAGCACGGGACTGGGGAGCATCGAGCGCGACCTACGCGAGAACATGCTGGGCGAGGCTCCGTGGCTCGGGCTGGACCCGGCTGCCCGCACCTTCGTCGCCTCAGCGGAGAAGGTGTTCCGGGATCACCGCGGTGAGCCTGCCTTCGACTTCTCGCCGGTGCTCGTGAATTTGGCCAAGGCCGTCGAGGTGCAGGTCAACGACCTGCTGAGACGGGCGCTCCGTTCGGCGCCGCCGGCGGCCCGACTGGCCAACGTAGATGGTCGGACTGTAGACGTGGTGGAAGACGGCCCCTTCTCGCTCGGTCAGCTGGCGCGAATAATTGGCGGAGAGCGGGAGCTGAACGAGGAGTTGGGGCGGAGGCTGGAGCAGCCGAAATGGGTCACTGGCAGTCTCCCGTCCATCCTGGACGAACTGGCGGAGCTGAGGAATCCGGCAGCGCACCGCGCTATGTCGGGTCGCGAGCAGGTTGGCCGGTTGCGCGACCGGATGGTGGGAGTGGGGTGCGTGGGGGATCTGGTGGAGTTAGGGCTGGTGCGGGTTCGGTGAGAACTCACCCGTAGCGGGCGGCGCGCTTCCTGTCCGCTCGCTCAGCAGTCGCTGCATGAATCGCTGCCCCTCCTCCATCCGCTCGACCTCGGCGATGGTACGCTCCAACTCCACCTCCAGACGCTCAACGCGCCCGCGCAAGGCGGTCCCGTCGCCTGGACCCAGGTTGCGCTGCTCAACGGCGCGCACGTAACGCAGGAGGAGATAAAGTCCGCCTCCGACGACGGCTAGCGGGAGCAGCAAGAAGATCGGGAGGAAGAACATGTCTATACCATACCTCAGTTGAGGTTGAGTACTTGCGACATTGGCGACGCCACGTCCGTGGTAACGCTGCTCTGGCCGCGGCTCGTGCGCAATATGGGCTTCGCCGTCAGCGACAGAGCAGCCAGCTCCACTCACGGCGACCATGCGTCATGCCTTCCTACTCAGCCAGCGGCAGCGGCGCTACCAACCTCGGCGAGCACCGAACCTATCTTCTGCGCGCCCTGACCGCCCTTCTCACCCAGACCGTGCCGCTCGCCCATCCAGGCCGCGTCAGTGTATGTGAGCCAGACGCGCGAATCTGCGTCCTGCCAGGCCAACATCTTTGCCGGCAGATCCAGGCCAACGGTCTGTCGGTCCTGCATCAGCGTCGAGCCCACTTTGGGATTGCCAAAAATGAGTAGCTCGGTGGGCCTGAGCTCCACGTCCACCCCGGCGGCGTTCTTCGAGTGATCGATCCGCGCGAAGATAGTGAAACCCTTCTTCTCCAAGACCGATGCGAGCCGATCGATGGTCTCGCTCACGGAGTGCTCGCTGGGGATAGTGACCAGGCCATTCTCTTTCATGCGCTCCTCCTGAGAGCTCGCGCCCTCTGATACAGCAGATGAACCGTCGCTGCTCGGCAGCGCGGGGTCAGGGAGGTGGCCCCATCCCCCGATCAGGTGCCTGTCCGCGATTCATCACGACCTCCCGGCGTCGAGCGAGATGGGAACGTCGTGTGGTGCGGGAAGGCGGAGTGACGCCCGATCGTGCAACGTTGGAAAGTGGATCCACCGAGTGCAATCGCGACGTAGCTCCGCCCGCGCCGCTCGTTACTGGTTACTGGGCGCCTTCGCGAAGCGCAGGTAGGGCAGCCGAATATCGAGCTCGCCGAACTTCTCCTTCGCCTGCTCGTCGCTAAGCGCCGTACTGACTATGACGTCCTCGCCAGGTACCCAGTCGGCGGGCGTGGAGATCGGCGCATTATCCGTTGCCTGGATGGCATCCAGCGAAGTTCCGGCCCACAGACATCGGATAGGCCAGGGTGAGGCGGACCTTCTTATCCGGACCGATGATGAACACCGTCCGCACGGTAGCGCTGTTGGCAGGAGTGCGACCGTCCGGCAGATACGCATCGGCAGGGAGCATATCGTAAAGCTTGGAGACGTTCAGCGACGTGTCATCGATGATCGGGAAGTCTGCGGGCGCACCGGCAAATGACTCGATGTCGCGCTTCCACTTCTTGTGCTCTTCCACGCTGTCCACGGACACGCCCATAACCTTGGTGTTGCGGCGCTTGAATTCCGGCACGAGCTGGGCGACGGCCCCGAACTCGGTGGTGCAGACCGGCGTGAAGTCCTTCGGATGGGAGAACAGGATGGCGTAGCTGTCGCCGATCCAGTCATGGAGTTTGAGCTCGCCAGCGGTGGAGTCCGCAGTGAAATCTGGCGCGACACTGTTGATGCGAACAGACATGCTTGTGCTCCTCGATTGTTGGGCAGATGTCTCTGCGTGTCATGGATTCTGAGGTGAACACATCGTAATTCCAACATAACTCAATCGTCTCAGGAGGCCCCAGCCGACCTCAGCAGGCAGCGTCACATGGCCGGCGCTATTGATTGCTATATCCTGACCTCCAGATTGACATGACGAAGCGGCCAGGCGACGCCGCGGGATCGCCGTCCTGACGGACCGATCTATCACCCAACCATCGCCATGCCGCGCACTGTCCGCCACGCCTCCACCACCGGGAGTTTGAGCATGTCCCGACCGACCGCGATCCTCGCCTGCCTGTTCATCTTCGCCACGGCTTGCGGCACTGACTCCTCCAGTGGCGCTTTCGTCGACCGGACGGACGGGGAACCGGCGGCCCAATCGGCGGACGCCGCCGAGGGTAGCAGCACATCCTTTGTGGAAGGGAAGGACTACATGGTTCTCGAGCGCGCCCGGATCCTGGATGAGATGGGCTTCGACCGTCCCGTGGAGGCCATGAGCGTGCTCGTGCCGCGTGGCTGGCGCACCGAGGCTGGGGTGCGCTGGAAGGGCGTCGATGAGTGCCGCGGCGAGATTGTCACCTGGCAAATGACGGCGACTTCACCAGATGGTGCGATCCGCTTCGCCGTCCTGCCCGGTCGCACCTTCATCTCCAGCCAGGATCAGATGATCCAGCAGGCGCTGATAGCCGCGTCACGGCAGGGCGGGTGTGCGGTGAGCACTCCATTCAACGCGCGGCAGTATCTGGACAATTTCGCGCGCAACGAACTCGGCGCGTCGACGATCAGCGACGTGCGCGATGATGAGAGTCTCCAGGCCGTGGTGGAGCGCATGTCGGCGGAGGTCAACGCCGCTTCGCGTCAGTACGGAACGGGCATCACCCAGTCTGGTAACGCGGTTTACGGCACGCTCCAGTGGCCGGATGGCTCGAGAGGAATTGCCAACGTCGGAGTAATGGTGGCGGAGATGCCAGGGGCTGACCTGTATGGCGCCCCCAACGGCTCCGCATCCACCGTGGTCTTCCACCAGGCGTATATCCGGTACCCCGCCGACCGTGAGGCCGAAGCGCTCAAAATCTTCGGCACCATCCTGGCCAGCCACCGCGTCAACCCGATCTGGCAGAAGGCCAAGGACGGATTTCTCACGCAGCTCGGCAACATCGAGCACGCGGGACGCATGGAGCGCATCCGTCTGGCGGGCGAGCAGAGCGCGGCCTACGCGCGCGCTCAGGGCGAGGCGTCTGACGCTCTGATGCGGAACTGGGAACGGGCACAGGCGTCGTCAGATGCGAGTCAGCACCGTTTCATCCAGACCATCCGCGAGGTCGAGAGCTGGAACGACCCGAACGGCGGTAAGGTGGAGTTGGGCGCCGGTTACGAACACGGCTGGAGCAAGGCAGATGGCTCCATTATCCTCAGCAACAACTCGCTCTTCGACCCGGCGGTGGAGCTCAAGCAGGACTGGTCGCGAATGGAGAAGGCAAAGCCGTAGATTTTCGCCGTGAGTTGGCGTAGCTGGACGCTGACATTTGCCAGCGCCCTCACCATTGCACCCCGATGCATTTCGGCGCCGACGCAAAGCCTTCAGCGCGACTTGGGCTTCTTCGGCTTTTTGGGCTTCGGCTCCGGCAGTTCGCCCTCCGTGGCGCGGACGAGTGTCGCCAGGAAGTCGGCGTCGTCCACATGATCGTCGAGCAAGAAGTACAGGCTGGAGCCCGGATAGGGCGGGACCTCAACCGGGGTCCCGAGGAGCGCCCGGCCGGCATCCGTTGGCTTCAGGAAGAGACGGTCGTCGCAGACCAGCGCGACCACCTTCCGTCCCGCGTAGATGGCATACTCGCCGAACATCTTCCTCGCGGATATCTCGCCGGCTCCGCGCAACTGTTCGCTGATGAACTCTACAAAGCCTGCATCGGAAGCCATGCGCTCACTGGTAGATGTATGGGCGGAAGATCGGGCGGGGAGAACACACCATCATCGAAGTTCGGCGGACGGCAGCCACATCACCGAGGCACCATGTTCGGCTGCTGCACGCGAGCCCGCATGAGTCGCCCGATTGAGCTGCCGAGCATTAGCTCGTCGAGCTGGTCGTCCCAGCTTCACGTACCACTATCTCGGTAAGAACCGAGTTGGCGATGTAGCAACTCTCGTGGGCACGGTGATGGAGCTCCGTCTCCTGCTCAAGGGTCGGCCTGGTCTTTCCCCCATACGCGATCCGCGGCTCCAACTCCACCAGACTCACCCAGGGCACGCCGCGATCGTTCTTCGTCAGGTGCCCGACGGCCTCGTCCTCGTAGCTAGCCACCTCAAAGCCAGCATTGGCCGCGACAAAGAGGAATGAGAGCATGTGGCAACTGGATATCGCCGCCACGAACGCCTCTTCCGGGTCCACGTTCGCCGGGTTGGCATAGGGCATCGGCACGACAAGGGGCGATGGCGACGCCGGAACGACAATGCCGCCGTCAAAGGTCCAGCTATGCTCGCGGGAGTACTGCCGCTTGGCGAAGGAGCCGCCGTCGTGTTTCCAGCGAATATGGGCGCGGTGTTCGGACATATTGTCGGAATCCGGATCGAGGAATGGAGGTCAGTCTGCAGCTGTATCAACTGTCGACGCAGGACGTCCGCCAGTGGCGAGCCGAAGCGCCAGGTGACTCTTCACGTCCGGCCATTCGGCGGCGAGTATGCTGTACATAACGGTATCGCGTACCGTGCCGTCGCGTCGCGCCCGATGATGGCGCAGCACTCCATCACGCCTGGCACCCAGCGCCTCTATTGCCCTTTGCGAACGGAGGTTGAGGTTGTCGGTGCGGAGCCCCACCACTTTGCACCCCAGCGCGTCGAAGGCGTGCTCGAAGAGCAGCAGTTTGCAGGCCGTGTTGACGTGCGTGCGCTGGCAACGCGCCGCATACCAGGTGTAACCGATCTCGACGCGATCGACCGACGGCAGGATGTCGTGGTAGCGCGTGGTGCCCACGATGTCGCCGCTCCCAACGTCGCGCACTACCCAGGGCAACATCTGTCCGGCTAGCTGACCAGCAAGGGCGTCGGCGATATAGCGACGGGTCTCGCCGGGACCGGGCACGGAGGTGTACCAGAGCTCCCAGAGTCGGCCGTCGGCGGCAGCTGCGGCCAGCCCGTCTTCATGAGCGGGCTCGAGGGGTTCCAGGCGAACGCCGTGACCTTCCAGAGTAACGGGGAAGACGTCGAGCATGTGTGGGACGGTCTGTTTGGGTTGGTCGGGCGGGAGTGAGGTAGAGCGCGACTCTAATTCCACGGCCGTAGTGTCGGAGCGTAGCGACGTTTCAGGATTGCCGCCTGAAGCCGTCACTTCGAAGAGTGCCACCGGAAGAAGTCGGCGAAAGTACTACCGCATGGCGCACTAAACTGTCCGAGACAGAAGCCAGCCACCGTGAAGCATATCCGGAGGGTGATTGCGTCGCATGGCGGCTCACCCCCTCGTATCCGACTCTAGCTCCACCACCGCACCCACTTCAGGTGCACCCAAAGGCGGCCTCACCCGATCGGCGGGCCAGCCGAAAAGGAACTGACAGGCCGGTCCACAGACACCACCCTGACACGGGCCCATGCCAATCCGCGAGTAGAGCTTCGCCTGGCGCACGGTCCACGAAGGATCCAGACGCGAGCGGGGCACATCCTCACACCGGCAGATGATGGTGTCCGGCTCGGCCAGATGGCGCAACTCATCGCGCGGCGCGAAGGAGGTCGCCAGTAGGTCGGCGAACTCGAGCCAGCTCGACCGCGCTCGCGCCAGCGCTGGCTCGCCGGACGTATCGCGCCCGGCGGCGGCCAGGCCGGCAATCTGCCCCTCGGTGATCGCCGCCAGTTCGCCACCGATCCCGGTGGGCTCGCCGGCGGCGTAGATGCGCGGAACACTGGTGCGCTGCCGTCCGTCCACCACTACTCTGCCGCCGTCGATCGCACAGCCCAGTAGTGAGGCGAGATCCACGTTCGGGACGAGACCATAGGAACAGCAGAGCAGGTCGCACTCCGCGGTCCAGCTCCGCCTACCGTCAGTCATCACCACACGCTCCACCCTGCCTTCCCCGTCGGCCCGAACTATCCAGCTACCAGTGCGGTAGGCCGTGCCGGCGAAGGCGGCCCGGTAGCGGGCACCGTCCATCAGCTTGGATGGATGCCGCAGGAGCGAGGTGCCGAAACTTGCCAGCCGGTCGAGCGACGCCTGTTCCAGGACAGCCTGCAGTCGCGCCCCGCCCCGCGCCATCGCCGCCGCCACCGGGAGGATGAGCGGGCCGCTGCCAGCGACCACCACTCGCCTGCCCCGCACGTCCAGACCGCCCTTGAGCAGCGCCTGTGCGCCGCCAATTCCCATCGCCCCGGGAAGCGTCCAACCGGGGTAGGGGATGAACAGCTCCCGCGATCCCGTGGCGACAACCACAGCGTCGGCATGCACGATCATGCTCTGCCTGTCACCCACCACGCGCAGCACACCGTCTGGCGTGGCGTCGATCACTGTCGCGCGCGAGAGCACGCGCGCGCCGGAGCGGCCCAGGCGATCCATCCACTGGCGGGCCAGACGAGGGAGGTCGGCCTCACTCCGATGCCTCCATATCTGGCCGCCGGGTTGCACCCCCTGATCGATCACGAGAGTACTGGCGCCGCTTTCCGCCGCCCGAACTGCTGCAGCGATTCCCGCCGGGCCACCGCCCACTACGGCCACATCGCATTCCAGGATCTTCACCTCGCCGGCGGCGCTCGCGATCTGAGTCATGATGCTTGCCCGCGCGCTGTTGCATCACATCCCATGATCTCGCCCACTCCGTCAGCGTCGCGCTCGACCTGAGTCATGGTGCCCGACCTTGCCCGGTCTCGACGACCATTCCGTCCTCGCAGGAAACGAGGCAGGAGCGCTGGTGCGGTGTCCCGTTCACCGTCACGCGACACTCGAAGCAGCTACCCATTCCGCAGATGGGTGCGCGAGGGTGACCGGAGATGGAAGTGCGGAATGCGTCGACGCCGGTATTCATGAGCGCCGCCGCCAGCATCGTCCCCGCAGCCACGGCCAGGCGTCGGCCGTCAACGACTATCTCGACCATGGCGCGTGGCATCTAAACGGCAGCTGAGAGGTTGGTGGACGGCATGGCTCGCCCGGGGGCGAAAGGCATGGGGTCGATGGCCGGAGTGCGACCCATGATACCATCAGAGATCATTGCCGCCGTGGCCGGCGCCAGGGTGATACCCAGCCCTTCATGGCCGGCGGCGATCCACACGCCGTCCGCTCCTTCCCAGCGCCCGATGAGTGGCAGCGCGTCTGGCGTCGCCGGGCGGAAGCCGGTCCAACTGCGGGTCACCGCGCACCTCGCGAGTTGCGGCATGAAGTCGACTGCCCGCCGCAGCATCGTGCCCAGAATCTCACGATTGATTCCCGAATCACGTCCCACCAGTTCGCGCGACGAACCGATGAGCAACTGACCTGTCGCGCGCGGTTGGACGTTGAACGCCACCGACGGTCCACCCAGGGTGTGCGCGCTGTCCAGGTAGCCCAGCTCCACCACCTGATGATTGCAGAAGCCCGGATATCGGTCGGTGATCAGGAGGTGCCCTTTCCGCGGCACGATCGGCAGCCCTGGCGTCAGCCGTGGGGCGTCGATGCCTGCCGC
>CAJDWZ010000093.1_pt1 | contig 13432 bp, 12 predicted proteins | sample 7391701 | NCBI WGS metagenome assembly CAJDWZ01 (sample SAMEA7055744, study PRJEB34461) | soil metagenome | biome: terrestrial ecosystem; feature: Peninsula; material: soil | place: Antarctica | collected 2016
ACACCACGAAACGCGCGTGTTAGGTCGAACTGGCTCACGTAAGTTTCGAACGCCTTCGCCGACACGTCGTCGTTCGAGGCGAACAGTCCTCGCGCGCCACGGAGAACGGTGACATACGTGTCCAGGCGACTGTCCAACCGGTCCAGGGTAGTCTCGGCGGCCTTCTTGAAGCGCGTCGCGTCACGTTCGCGGCCGCTGTCAGCGATGATCCACGCTGCGGAGAGCGAGATCGTCAGCGATGCGATGAGGACTACGAACGGAAGGTGTCGTCGCGGCACGATACATCAGGTGAGACAGTGGAGCGACGACGATTGCCCACGGCAGACCAGCCCGTCGTCACCTTCGCAGCACGTGGATTGCCAGACATGCCCAACCCACCAGGAAGGCCACGCCTCCCAGTGGGGTTACTGCGCCGAGCCACCGCTGTCCGGTGAACACCAGAAGGTAGAGGCTACCGGCAAAAATCACCGTGCCGACGACGAACGACCAACCAGCCCAAGTCACCAGCGCGCCCGGCCAGCGCTGGAATGCCCAGGCGACAGCCAGCAGCGCCAGCGCGTGGTACATCTGATACCGGGCGGCCGTCTCGAAGATGGCCAGGTCGGCGACCGGCACCCGCGCGCGCAGGGCGTGCGCACCGAATGCGCCCGCCGCCACGGCTATGCCGGCTGAGAGTGACCCGAGGGCGAAGAATATGCGGTCCATGACTCAATGATATCACTAATCCGGGCACTGCATGGAACTATCGTGAACCACCGTCGAGGCGGACCAAGCAGGATCTCACTGTTCAACCGGCTCAGCGGACGCGCCCCACTCGGACCATGAACCATCGTAGAGGGATGCGTCGGTGACTCCCAGTCGATGCAGGTTGAGAAGCAGGGAGCATGCACTAGTGCCAGAGCCGCAACTGGCCACGATCGGACGATCCAGTTGCACGCCGGCCGCCGTCAGCCGGGCTCTCAACGCTGCCTCGTCGAGCACGGTGCCGTCGACCGATACGAGCTCGGAGAACGGGATGTTGACGCTGTCCGGGATATGGCCGCCGCGAAGTCCGGGGCGCGGCTCCGGATCGCGTCCGGCGAAGCGACCCTCGGGGCGCATGTCGACGATCTGACTGTCGCCGTTTGCCACATGCGCGCGGACTCCCTGCAGGTCGCGAACGAGTTCTGGTCGTGGTCGCGCGGTGAACTGCGCCGCTGAGATCCGCGGCTCGCCAGTCTCCAGTGGTCTTCCTTCCGCTCGCCAGAGGGAGACCCCGCCGTCCAGTACCGCCACGCGATCGTGGCCGAACACCCGGAACATCCACCACACCCGCGGGGCACTCAGGTTCACCCCCGAACCATCGTACACCACGACCATATCACCATCTCCTACACCGAGCGCGCCCATCTGATGGCCGAACACGTCCGGCGTCGGCAGCATGTGAGGCAGATCCGTGTCGTGCGCGCTGACCGCATCAATATCGAAGAATCGTGCGCCAGGCACGTGGCCGGCCAGGTACTCGGCACGCGCATCCCGTAGCGCCCCAGGTAGGTACCAGGAAGCGTCGAGTACGCGCAAAGCGGGATCAGCAATGTGCTCGGCGAGCCAACTGGTGGAGACGAGAGATGACATGGGCTACCGGTTACGGGTCGCGGAATGCTTACCCACTCTGACTACGCGCTAGGCCCGTCCGGTGCAAGAGGGGGGTGAGCATCCCGACCACCCCCCTCACGCAGCTTCCCTCACCGGCAGTATGTTGGAAACATGGTCCCTCACCTGACGCTCTCCACTCCCGACCCAGGCGTCGTCCGCAATCCGGGCACTCCGTTGGATCTCGATATCGTCCGTCGAACAAGGGTCAACCGCAGCGCAGTCGAGCGCCGCGCGGCAACGATCCCCACCCGCCGAACGGTGAAGAAAGACTGGCAGGCTGCGTGGTTGTTGCGCGCGGTGAGTTGCATGGACCTGACGACTCTTAGCGGGGACGATACTCCGGGCACTGTCCGCCGGCTCTGTGCAAAGGCTCGCTCTCCGGTGAGAGCTGACGTCCTCGACGCGCTCGGTGCCAGCGACCTCGGCCTCACCGTCGCAGCTGTCTGCGTCTACCACGCAATGGTACCAGTAGCCGTGCGGGCGCTAACCGGCTCGGCGATCCCGGTGGCCGCTGTATCCACCGGCTTCCCCGCGGGCCTCAGTCCACTTCCCCAGCGCATTGAGGAGATCCATGCATCGGTTCAGGCAGGAGCGTCGGAGATCGATGTCGTCATCACCCGCGGCAATGTCCTGACCGGCGACTGGAGCGCTCTCTACGACGAGGTGCGAGCCTTCCGCGCGGCCGTCGGCGAAGTTCACCTCAAGGTCATACTTGGCACTGGCGACCTTGGTATTCTCACCAACGTCGCCATCAAGACCAGCACGGGGAAGGAGCCGGTGAACGCGACGCTCCCCGTCGGGCTCGTCATGGCTCGCCAGATCCGTGACTATCACGAACGCACCGGCCAGCTGGTGGGCTTCAAACCGGCTGGAGGTATTCGCACAGCGAAGAACGCCCTCGACTGGCTGCTGCTAATAAAGGAAGAGCTGGGTGACCGTTGGTTGCGGGCCGATCTCTTTCGCTTCGGCGCCAGCGGTCTCCTTACCGATATAGAGCGACAGTTGGAGCATCACGTCACCGGCCGCTACTCCGGTTCCCACCGGCATCCGATGGTCTGACAGCCACGTTCACGCACTAGCAGCGCCTGCTGTCGCACTGACCGCCTGTCTGTCATTCGCACGTGCGTTTTCCTGTCGACCCGAACCGTCCTACCAGCGTATCCATGTCATCCGTCGCCGAGATCTTCCAGAGCATGTCGTACGGTCCCGCGCCAGAGAGCGATGTCGCTGCGCGACGCTGGCTGGCGGAGCATGAGAATGGTTTCGCTCACTTCATCGGCGGCCGTTGGATCGCCGCGGCCGATGAATCGCACTTCGACGTTTTCGAGCCGGCCACCGGCCAGCTACTGGCGAGGGCGGCCCAGGGCTCCGACGCCGACGTGGACGGCGCGGTAGCAGCGGCGCGTGCAGCGCTGCCGGCGTGGAGCGCTCTCCCCGGTCATGCGCGCGCACGCTACCTGTACGCGCTTGCCCGCGGGGTGCAGAAGCACGCGCGCCTGTTTGCCGTGCTGGAGACGTTAGATAACGGGAAGAGCATCCGCGAGACGCGTGACCTGGATATCCCGCTCGTAGCGCGGCACTTCTACCATCACGCTGGCTGGGCGCAGTTGATGGAGTCGGAGTTCCCCGGCTACGGGCCGGTGGGTGTGGTGGGGCAGATCATCCCGTGGAATTTTCCGTTGCTGATGTTGGCGTGGAAGGTGGCACCCGCGCTGGCCGCCGGTAACACCGTAGTTTTGAAGCCGGCCGAGTACACACCGCTCACCGCGCTCCGTTTCGCCGAGCTTGCCGCCGAGGTGGGGCTGCCGCCGGGGGTCCTCAACATCATCACCGGCGACGGCGAGACGGGGAAGGCGCTCGTCTCCCATCCCGATGTGAACAAGATCGCGTTCACGGGCAGCACCGAAGTGGGGAAGCAGATTCGCCGCGCGACCGCCGGCAGCGGCAAGAAATTGAGCCTGGAGCTGGGCGGGAAGGGCCCATTCCTCGTCTTCGAGGACTCCGACCTGGACAGCGTCGTGGAGGGCGTGGTGGACGCGATCTGGTTCAACCAGGGTCAGGTCTGCTGCGCTGGCTCGCGCCTGATCGTTCAGGAGGGTGTGGCCGATCAGTTGCACGACCGCTTGCGAGCGCGCATGGAGCGGCTGCGGGTGGGCAGTCCGCTGGACAAGGGCGTGGACATGGGCGCGATCATCGCTCCGGTGCAACTGGAGCGAATCCGCGAGCTGGTGGAGCAGGGAGTCGCCGAGGGTGCGGTCTGCTGGCAACCGTCTTGGGCCTGCCCGACGGACGGCTGGTTCCATCCGCCAACGCTCTTTACCGGGGTCGCTCCGGCGTCGACGATCGCCCAGGTGGAGATCTTCGGTCCGGTGCTCGTCAGCATGACGTTCCGTACCCCGGACGAAGCGGTGGCACTGGCCAACAACTCACCGTACGGTCTCGCCGCCAGCGTCTGGACGGAGAACATCAACCTGGCGCTGGATATTGCGCCGAAGCTGCAGTGCGGCGTGGTCTGGGTGAACGCGAGCAACCTGTTCGACGCGGCAGCGGGCTTCGGCGGCTACCGGGAGAGCGGCTTCGGTCGCGAGGGGGGCCGGGAAGGGATGTGGGAGTATCTGGCGAAGGTGGAAGGGGCGGAGGCTGGGGGAGGGTTGTCGGGCGCGCGGGGGGCCCCCCCCGAAAACCAATCTGGCGCCGATCTTCCTTCCAGCCACCACCATTCCGTCGCTGACGCCACCACTGCCCCTCCAACCGAGCGGGCGACCCCCACCCCACTCGGCGATACACCCGAGGCCGCCGCGTCGGAGCCTCCCCATCTGCCGATACTCGACCGTACCCCCAAGCTCTACATAGCCGGCCGACAGGCCCGCCCAGACTCCGGCTACAGCATCGCCGTCCACGCTCCCGATGGCCGGACCATCGGTCAGGTAGGCGACGGTAACCGAAAGGACATCCGGAACGCCGTCGAGGCGGCGCGGGCAGCGACGAAGGGCTGGGCGAGAGCCACTGGCCATACTCGCGCCCAGATCCTCTACTACATCGCCGAGAATCTGTCCGCCCGATCCACCGAGATGGCGCAACGGATCGCCCGGATGACCGGTGTCAGCGAGGCCGACAGCGACGACGAGGTCCAGGCAACCATCGCCCGTCTCTTCACCTATGGTGCGTGGGCCGATAAGTACGATGGGGCAGTCCACAGCGTGCCTATTCGCGGCGTCGCCATCGCCATGCACGAGCCTATCGGTGTGCTTGCCCTCGTCGCCCCCGAGCGCTGGCCTCTACTGGGTCTCGTCTCGCAGATGGCGCCGGCGATCGCCATGGGAAATACCGTCGTCGCCATTCCCAGCTCCCGTCATCCGCTCGCCGCCACCGACCTGTATCAGGTCCTCGATACCTCCGACGTTCCGGCCGGAGTGGTCAACATCGTGACCGGCGACCGCGACGTACTCGCTCGCGTGCTCGCCGATCATGACGATGTCGACGCCATCTGGTACGCGGGGAGCGCTGACGGCATCCGCGCGGTGGAGCACGCGTCGGCCGGCAATATGAAGCGTACGTGGTGCGAGCGAGAGGACGCACGTGAATGGCGCGACCCGACGAGCGGCGAAGGGCGAGTCTTCCTTCGACACGCCACCCAGGTCAAGAACGTCTGGGTGCCATACGGCGAGTGACACCAGGTCACTGAAACCCATCCTGGCGTTCGTCAGTAGGGAACCACACTCACGTCGGCTCCCTCGGACCGGTCGCCATCATGTTCGTTGCATCGCTAGCCTCGTCCGTTCGCGTAGGCCTCGAGACTCTGCGCTCGAATCCGCTCCGTGCGGTTCTCTCGACCCTCGGCGTGATCATGGGTGTGTCGTCGCTGGTTGCCGTGCTGGCGGTGGGCGACGGGCTGGAGAAGTTCGGCCGAAGCATGATCGAGGGCGAGGGGATGCAACTGGTGGTCGTACAGTCGCGGACGACGACCGAACTGGATGGCGTGACGGTGAATCGCGACCATTTCCCGACCTTTTCCAGCGCCGACGCAGCACTGTTGGAGAGTTCGCTGCCCAGCGGATCCAGCGTCGGGATGACCCTTGAAGGACCGTCCACGGTGACGGGGCCGCACGATGACCGGCGGCGTGGCGTCTATCTCACCGGTATGCTGCCCGCGCCAGCGCTGCAGCCACGAGTTCCGGTAGCTGTCGGCCGGCTCTTCACCGCCGACGAGGCTCGTTCAGGCGAGCCGCTCATCGTCCTCTCCCACGACCTCGCGGCCGCTCTCGCCGCTCCCGACTCCGCGGCCTCGATGGTCGACGCAACAGTTGCGGTGGGCGAGCGCGACATGCGCGTGGTGGGCGTTCAGGCCCCGCCGACCGGACGACGGGAGCCCTTCCTCACCGCCATCGTGCCGGTGGATATGGCCGACGCGCTCATGCTACCCAGCGCCCGTCCTCGCGTGCCGCAGCTCGTCGCCCACGCCACAAGCATCGAGGGCGTGGACAGCGTGAAGATCGCCGCCGAGAGCTGGGCGTCCGCGCGCTGGCCGGAGTGGAAGAATGAGGTGCACATCTCTGCCGCCCGTGCCGAGCGCATCGAGCAATTGCAGAACGGCGTGCTGATCTTCAAGCTGGCGATGGGCGCCTTCACCTCCATCTCGCTCATCGTCGGTGGAATCGGGATTATGAACGTGCTCCTCGCCTCGGTTACCGAGCGCACACGTGAGATCGGCATCCGGAAGACCGTAGGCGCACGCGGTCGGGACATCCTTACCCAGTTTCTGGCCGAGTCCGTGGTGGTGACCGGGGTGGGGAGTGTGATTGGAGCGGCAATTGGGTTCGCCGGCGCCTTCAGCGTGACGTGGCTCATGCGCTCCCAGACGCGGATGGAGGTGTATGCAGCGTTCAACTGGCAGACGCTGGCCGTGGCCGCCTTCGCCGCCATCGTCGTGGGGCTGGTATTCGGCACCTATCCCGCCCGGCGCGCGGCTCGACTCACTCCGATCGAGGCCATGCGACACGAGTGATGGCCGACGGGCGAACAGTCAGCGGCAACGAGTCACTCCCTGGCGATGTCCGCGACTGTCGCCTCGCAGAGCCTCACGAGGTCCGCCGGATGAAGGGCTATCTCGAGGCCGCGGCGGCCGGCGCTGACGTGGATGCGGGACAACGAGAGAGCGCTCTCGTGGATCAACGTAGGCAGGCGTCGTCGCTGGCCGAGCGGGCTGATGCCGCCAACAACGTAGCCGGTGGCTCGTGTAGCGTCAGCGACGGGGGCGAGAGCGACGCGTCGGACGCCGAGCGCGTCGGCGGCGGCCTTGAGGTCGAGCGAGTGGTCGACGGGTACCAGGGCGACGGCGAGCCGGCCGCTATCGGTGACTACGACGAGCGTCTTGAAGACCGCGCCCGGTGCCAGACCCAGCGCCTCGGCGGCTTCCAGCCCGTAGGATGGAGCGTCCTCGTCATGGGTGTAGCGGAGAATCTGGAAGGGGACGCCGGCGCGTTCGGCGGCGCGGATGGCGGGAGTGATGGTTGGATGGGTGAGTGGGTAGGAAGGGATTGGGAGCGGCTGGCTACCTGGCGGCGCAGCGGGTCGGCCGGACTGCTCCCCATTCGACCGAATCGTTCCCCGCAGTGCTGACGAGCATATTGCACCGGCTCCCAGGCTGTGTTAGAATACAGGCTAGCGATTTCCGTGTCGACGCTCTTAAGGGCGGCACGGACAAGTTCCGGACGTCTGGTTCAGGGGCCTGGCATTTTCGCGCCGGCCCCTGTCGTGCGTCTGTACCGGTGGCGACCGACGCAACTGCGCTCGCAAAGTCGCACTATAACCGGTGTCATTTGCCAGGGAGATGCACGTGATCGAAGTACATCTGGACGAGAACGACCGCCTCGATTGGGCGCTCAAGAAGTTCAAGAAGAAGGTGCAGCGCGCTGGCCTGATGCAGGATCTGCGTCGGAAGCGTCACTACACCAAGCCGAGCGAGGCTCGCCAGTTGAAGGCGCAGGCCGCTCGTCGTCGCCGGCGCGTCCGCGCCCGCTAAGTAGTTGTATCCGGGACAGCGGGAGCGATCCCGCCGTCCCGGTTGTGTAACGCCGCCGTAGCGGCCGCTGACGCAGTGCGTCGCGGGAGCGCGGCCCGGCGCGAGCCCCGGACAGGCTCGCACGACGGGTGCCCTCCCGCGACGCGGCCGCGAATAATCGTGGCCGCGTCGCGTCGTTCCGTCAGGTGAGGATCCGGTAGACCGCTGCTCAGTCCAGTTTCAGCCGCCCTTCCAGGTAGCCCAATACGGCGCCAGTGAGCACGGGAGCAATCACGGCGATACCGCTGATGAGCCACGAGTGGCGCTCCAGCGCACGCTCGGCGGCGGCGGGGAGAACCAGCGGCAGGAGGAGTGCTCCCACGGCGACAAGTCCGAGGCCGACGATGAGGCCGAGGATCGCCCCACCGCCGGCGCTCCACCAGAGAATCGAGCTGCGCATGGCGTGGAATCTAGCCCGGCGCGAGATCCCCGACGCCAGTGTCGCCGGCCAGGCCCGGGGGAACTGTCAGTCACCGGTGGCAGAGTCGGTACTCCGGCCCTGTCGGTCGCCCACGTCAGAGCGACCGCTCCCCCGGAGCGCTATCAGCGGCCAGCGCCGAAGGTGTCGCAGGCGTTGGGATCGCCCGTCTCCAGCCCCTTTCGCAGCCAGGACACCCGTTGCGCCGAGGAACCGTGGGTGAAGTTATCCCGACCGACCCTGCCGCCGGAGAGCCGGTCGTCGCCGATCGCAGCGGCTGCGTTCAGCCCTTCTTCGATGTCGCCCGGTTCGAGAATTCCCTGTTTGTTGGCCTCATGTCCCCAGACACCGGCCAGGCAGTCGGCCTGGAGCTCCAGTAGCACGGAGAGCGAATTGGCCGAGCCCGGATCCTGGCTCTGGAGCCGGCGTACCTGCTGGTCAATGCCCAGGATGTGCTGCACGTGGTGCCCCAGTTCGTGGGCGATCACATAGGCCTGGGCAAAGTCGCCAGGGGCGCCAAAGCGCTCGCGCAACTCGTCGTAGAAGGAGAGATCAATGTAGACCTTCTCGTCATTCGGACAGTAGAACGGGCCCATCGCCGACTCGCCGGTGCCGCAAGCGGATTGCACTGCACCGCGGAAGAGCACGAGCTTGGCATCGCGGTAGGGAGTGTTGGCCAACTCTGGCAGCACGCGCGCCCACATATTCTGGACCGAGTCGAGGACGGCTGAGACGAAGGCGACCCGCTCGCGCTCCGCCGGCGTCTCCTCGATTGGACCCGTAGTCTGTCCAGATGGCGCCGTCACCGCCCCGTCGCCGCCGGCGAGCCCCGTCAGATCCACTCCAAAGACGGCGCTGAGGAGGAGAAGTACGAGCATCCCGCCACCGCCTATTACTGCACCCCCGCGGGCCAGCCTGCTCCCCCGCCTGTCTTCCAGATTCTTGCTCGGTCCACTCGGGGTCCAACGCATTACGGTCCTCCTCCATCAGTGCGATTTGCGCCCTGTCACCGCTTCTGCGGCAGAGCGGGAGCTACCGGCGACCGGCGCTCGAATGCCTGCCCTGGGGCAAGAAGCCGGCCGCTACTGTGGCAGACGCTAATCGCACTATTTTTCGGCCTTCGGCATCTTGTCGGTGAGCATGGGAAACGCTATCTTACTTCTTCATCGCGGCATGTCGGGGAGTTCACTTTTTTGAGCCGACACTATTGAAGCCGGGAGGCCGATTTCACGGCCGACGCCACGCCCCCAGTGCGGGGGATCGCGGAAGTCGGGGGGCGGTCACCCAACGATTCTCAAAATCGGGCTTCAGAAAAACCTTCCCGGCATGCAGCGACGCGGCCCGACTCCCACCAGGAGCGGGCCGCAGGTGTTCCAGCGGTCAGCGTGGACGGCTGCCGCTTAGGTGGCTGCTCTCCGCGCGCCAATTCATTCCGCAGTCGATCCGGTCGTGCTCGCCATGCCGCATCCCTTAGTAGTGCACCACCGCAAGTCGCCCTATGACGTCTTCGTCGGCCGCACCCGACGCGGCGACCAGTGGAGCAATCCGTTCTCAGACAAGACGGTAGACACCCTGGCCACGGTGCGCGTGGGTTCGCGTGCGGAGGCCATCCAGGCCTATCGCGACTGGCTGGCAGGGCTGCGCGACGTGCCCGGCCTCACCCCGCCGACCCGCGAGGAGATCGTGCGCGAACTGCGCGGACGCGTACTCGGCTGCTGGTGCGCTCCGCGCGCCTGTCACGCCGACGTGCTGGCGGCGATCGCCAACGACGAACCGGACACTACGGACGGTCGGCAGTACGTGCTGATCTAGCGGGTAGCTGTGCCTAGCGCGCGTTCTCGCGGTCGCCGGTGTTTCCACCCGTCCCGCTCACCCGCCAGCGCACCAGATAGGGCACGTCATCGCCGTCCAGCACGGTCCCCCAGGCCCGGTCGCCACGCATGACCTGGAGCGTCGCCCGTGGCGGTAGCTCGAGGTGGCCGAGGAAGGTGCCGTCAGGGTCGAAGACATCCCACGCCTCTGGCTCGATCCAGTGGTCGGGGAAGATGAGCCCGGTGGATGTGGAGTCGCGCGGCTCGCCGGACTCCACCGCCCGCGTGTGAAGCTGCACCCACAGGCGGCCGTCAGGCGCCACCTTTAGCGTGCGGATGAGAGGCTTGGTCGACGGCACGGTGATGCGTTCGCCTATCGGATTTCGCTGGGCCAGGGCAGTGAAGAACGCTTCCTCGTCGGCGCGCTCCTGAGGCAACAGGTCGATCGGGGCGACGGATGGGCGCTCCACGCGCAGCACCCGTCCAGCGGCATCGGGGACGTCCACGACGTAGCGATCGGAGCGGGCGACGGCAAAGGCGCCATGCGGCTGGAAGGCATTCAGGCCGCGCACGTAAAAGCGCATCATTGGCGGGGGTATCTCTGGCCACGTTGGCATCTGGATGGTGTCGCGTGCCGTGCCGGTGGAGTCGAGATGGAGGAAGGCATAGCTGACCAACATCGTCTCTCCTACCCGCTTGATGCCCGAGTTGATCATGGTGTAGGCTCCGCCGTCGCCGTCGGCCTCGCCTAATCTCAGCTCTTCTACCAGCCGCACCGAGTCGCCCCACATGCTGCCGGCAATGGTGCGCACGACGATGGTGTCGCCGACCGTGTCACGCTCGACTACCAGTGACGACGTGTTAGCGGTGGTGCTGCGGTCACAGGCTGCCGCGAGAGTCACGGCGAGGAGCAATGCGGCGGGCACGGCGAGCGGACGTAGCTCGAATCTGTGCATGGCTCTCCGGTGATGAAGTCGGTCGGCGCTTCGTGGCGAACGTACTCTCCATGGCCGGGGTACGCCATCAGGCAGGTCGTCGTCCATAGCTTCGGGCGTCGCCTTGCCGTAGCCTCATGAGTCTTCGTAGTGCGCCGCCCACCCAGGCCGCACGTTCCACGCCTGCCTCCCGCTCCAAGCGAATGCCGGCCATCCAGCCACGTTTCCAGTTCCTAGCCGTCCTCCTGTCGTTTGCCGCTTCGTCGCTGGCAGCACAGAACCCGCCGGACATCGCAGCCGTCGGCGCCGACTCCATGTCCGCGTTTGTCGTCCTGGTGCGGGGCGATACCCTGGGCGTCGAGAGGTTTGTCCAGACGTCCGGCCGGCTGGTAGGTGAGTTGACGCTACGCGGGCAACCGCGGTTGGTCTACGACATCGTCCTCGATGGACCGGGGCAGACGCGCTACATGTCGCTCAACGTCTACGCGCCTGGCTCATCGCCGCAGACGCCGCCAGCACAGCGGCTGCTCCTTCGGCCGGCCGGCGACAGCGTAGCCGTGGACATGGCTTCTGGCGGTACCCCGCCGCGCACCCAGCGAGTGGCCATGACGCCCGACGCAGTACTCGTCATCGGTAACGCTTTCGCCACCCTCCAACTGGCGGTCGAGCGGGCGCGCAGCCTGGGTGGCGATTCCGCTCAGGTACCGGTCTTCCTGGCTAACGGCGGTCAGCAGGCCATGACCACCGTGCGCCTGGTGAGTTCCGACTCGGCGGTGCTGGAGATTGGCGGCGTGGAGGTCCACTTCACATCGCACAATGGTCGGGTGACGCGTGTGGCCGTGCCGGCACAGGGAGTGCTGGCCACGCGCCTGGATGGGATGGCTGCGTCGCAATTGGCGTTCGGCAAACTGGATTATTCAGCACCCGAAGGCGCGCCGTACACAGCGCAGGAGGTGCGGGTGCCGACGCTGAATGGAGATACCCTGGCCGGCACGCTCACCCTGCCTAAGCAGCGTAGTGGACGTGTGGCGGGCGTGATCACGATAAGCGGTAGCGGCCCACAGGAGCGTGACGAAGCGCTCCCCATTGTTCCCGGCTACCGTCCTTTCCGGCAGATCGCCGATACCCTGGGCCGACGTGGTGTGGCCGTGCTACGGCTGGATGACCGCGGCTCCGGCGCGTCGACCGGCAACTTCGCCACCGCCACCACCGCCGATCTCGCGACGGACGTGAACACGGCGCTGGCTTGGTTGCGCGCGCGGCCGGAGATAGACCCCGCACGGATCTTCTTGCTCGGTCACAGCGAGGGTGCGGTCATCGCCCCCATGATAGCCGCTGACGACAAGGCTCTGGCGGGCATCGTGTTGTTGTCCGGCCCATCGTGGACGGGGAAACGCACTCTCGAGTATCAGATCCGCTACGGCGTCGAACAGGATAGCTCGATTGCGCCGGGGGCACGTGCGACGACCATCGCTGCACGGATCGCTGCGCTGGACACGACGGCGACACAGCAGAACTGGCTGCGCTACTACGTGACGCTCGATCCTCTTCAGGCGGCAGTGCGCGCTCGGGTGCCTGCACTCATCATCCAGGGCGAGACCGATCGTCAGGTACCAGCCGAGCAAGCGGAGGAACTGGCGGCGGAGCTACGCAAGAGCGGCGAAGGGGATGTGACGCTGCGGCTGCTGCCTGATCGCAATCATCTGCTCCTGCCAGATCCTGACGGCCACCCGGCGCGGTACGGTGAGTTGAAGGTGCGTCAGTTGGGGGCGGACGTGCTGGGGCCGATCGTGGAGTGGATCGTCGGCCATGGTGCGAAGGGCAACGGCTGACCCGGGGGGGGGCCTGGGTTCTGACGAGCGGGCGGCCTCGGGTTGACCATGCTTCGTGCGGGTGCTGGGTTTCGGAACTGCAGTTTTCGGAGACGGTCTGGCGGGGTCCGGCGCGGTCTGGCAGGATCTGGCGACCAGGTCGGGTTTCCTAACAGCGGTATTCGCAGGTACGCAGAGGAACGGCAGGGGCGCAGAGGGACTGCAACTGCAGGGTGGGCGTGTGGGGATGGCACTGGCGGGGCAGGGAGGCTCCCGGTGTCGCGACGATCCGCTTTTGGGAATCTGCTGTAGAAGATCCGTGCGCGGTGAGTTCCCAGAAACAAAGGTCAGAGTCGCGTGGTGCGATCATCAGCGGTAACCGATAGTCGATCGACTCCTGTTCGGGCGCAGTCAGGGCATGCCGACATCCGGACTCGCAGTTCCTCCGCGCCCTCGCCGTTTCTCTGCGTACCTGCGTCAATTGCAGTTACAGAGACCAGCAGCCGCGATAGGATCGTCCACGGCGCCACTACACGCGAAGATTGCACGCACCGGTGCCAGCCACCCGCCCGAGACGCGTCACGCCTTTAAGCGCTCGCACGGCCACGCTTCCCTGATCCGCTACCTCGACGCATTGTACAGGCGTCCCCTGATGGAGCCAATGGTACGATGACCGTTCCTACGACCGTTCGCGCCCGCCTGCTCGCCGGCGCTCTTGCCGCATGCGCCCTCAGCATTCCGGTCGGCGCCCAGCTCGAAGC
>CAJDWZ010000148.1_pt1 | contig 13351 bp, 10 predicted proteins | sample 7391701 | NCBI WGS metagenome assembly CAJDWZ01 (sample SAMEA7055744, study PRJEB34461) | soil metagenome | biome: terrestrial ecosystem; feature: Peninsula; material: soil | place: Antarctica | collected 2016
GGCCGCCGGAGCAGACTCCGGCGGCCGCGTTGTCATTGAACACTTCTTGCGCAGGCGGCTTCTGGCGTGCCGAGTAGGCTACGCCCTGTCAACTATTCTGGTTGATGAGCGCGCGGCGGAGAGTACGGAATGTGGCTGCTCAAGCTCGAACGAACCCCGCGCCTGATCCTACTCTGCGTCGTGCTGGGCGTGATCGGGGCGCTTGGGGCTCAACTGTTCCTCTTCCTGCTGCAGGTGGTCGATAGCCAGCTTCTTGCCCGGGTGGGCGGGTACCGGGAGATCGGAGTGCAGGCGGCCCACGCGATGACCCTGGCGCCGTCGGTTTTCACGCGCTGGTACTGGTTGATCCCGCTGTCGACAACGCTGGGCGGGTTGGTCGCGGGCCTCATCATCTACGGCCTGGCGCCTGAAACCGAAGGCCACGGCACCGACGCAACGCTGCGTGCATTTCACCAGAACAACGGTCGGATGAGGGCGCGCGTGCCCTTCGTCAAGACGCTGGTGAGCGCGATAACCATCGGTTCTGGCGGCTCCGGTGGGCGCGAGGGTCCCACCGCCCAGATCGCCTCCGGCGCCGGTGCGATACTCGGCAATGTCTTCAAGCTGCCCGACGAGGAGCGACGGGTTGTCGTCCTGATCGGCATGGCCGCGGGGCTCTCGGCGATCTTCAAGAGCCCGCTGGGCACCGCCATCTACGCCGTCGAGATTCTCTATTCGCGCATGGCGTTCGAAGGCGGGGCGTTGATCTTCACGCTCATCTCCGCCTCGGTTGCCTACGCCGTCACGGGACTCTTCTCGGGCTACACGCCGCTCTTTCTGCTTCCCTTAAACACCCGCACGCTCAACCCGCTCGACCTGCTCTGGTTCAGCCTGCTCGGTATCCTGGCTGGCGCGGTTGGCGCGCTACTGCCGACGGTCTTCTACCGGGTGCGCGACGCATTCACCGCGCTCAGCGTGCCGCGGGCGCTCAAGCCTGCCATAGGCGGGCTGGCGGTGGGACTCATCGGCATCACAATGCCGCCCATCATAGGAGGCGGCTATGGCTACATGCAGTTTGTTCTTCAGGGTGGGTCAGGTATCGCCATCTGGGCCTTGCTACTCTTTGCTTTCGGCAAGATCATCACTCTCTCCCTGACAGTCGGGTCGGGCGGCTCGGGTGGCCTGTTTGGGCCAACTCTGTATGTAGGCGTCATGCTCGGAGCCAGCTTTGGCGGCTTGCTGCACACGCTCGGCGTCGACGTGGACAGCAGCTGGCTCGCCGTCGTCGGGATGGCGGCGGTCTTCGCTGGCAGCGCCCGGGTGCCGATAGCGGCGATGGTGATGGTCATAGAAATGACCGGTGGTTTCGAGTTGATCATGCCGACGATGATTGCCGTCGCTGTCTCATTTCTGGTCCAGCTCCTGCTCACGCGCCACGCCCGCTACCCGACCATGTATGAGTTTCAGGTGAAGACGCCCGCCGAGAGTCCGGTCTATCGCGACCTCTTCTACCAGACTGCCGCCAACCTGCTCAGGCGACAGGATGTCCATCTGGATCGGGACATCCTGGATAGCGAACTGCAGGCGGTGCTCGACCGGGGCGAAGGAGTGGCGCTGCGACGGCGTCAGGAGCGTCTGTACAGCATTGCTCTCCCCGCGGGTTCACCAGCCGTAGGACAGGAGTTGCGCAGCCTGGGGCTTGGCGGGATGGGCGTGCTTATAGTTGGGGTAGTACGTGGCGAGGGTGAGATCGTGCCCAACGGCACGACTCGTCTCCAGGTTGCCGATGGGCTTCTGGTGGCCGCGAACGACAGTTCCATAGACCTGTTCAGAGAATTGATCAAGCCGCCTCAAGCCGAGAGTGGCGCGGCAACGGTCGACGAGCCAGCGCATCGCGACGACGGGTAACTGCCTTGCGGCGTGGCATGACTGAGCTGCCGAAGTCAGACCCGGGCTTGCGGCCACGATGCGCCTGGGCAGATTGGCGAACGAGATCCGTGTCAGCGACGTGACCGCGGATGTCGTCTGACGATCAACCATGATGTGATGCTGCCGCCTCGCTGAGCGGCCTGAAGAGCGATCGCCTCCTCGAAATCACAGGGTTCTGATGCGCTCTTCCGCGTCGATCGCGCTGTTGTCTATTCACCCACGAGCAAGGGGCGGGGCTCGCCACCGAAGTTTGGCTGGCCCGGGCACTTCCGGACTCATGAGGAAGTCTACCCGTCAGCATCTGGTGGTTCTCGTGGTTCTGTCCTGCCTGGCCACCTTCGCCAGGCCTGCGGCCGCGCAGCCTCTCGCCGTACCCGATACCGGAGCCGCAGTTGCGGTGGCGGCAGACCGGGGGGCCACCGCGCAGATCGCCGACCTGATGGCCGGACGTCTCTCTCCGGACGTCGACGTGACGACGCTCTTTCGTCTGCCATTGGGCAACGCCGACCTGCCAAGAACGCATGCAGTCCTGGCCATGGTCGACGATACCGGCCTGTACGAAAGGGCGCGTGCCGATCCGTCAGTGCTTGCCGGCCTCACCGCCGACAAGGCGGCGCTGGCTATCGCTCAGGCCGGCTTTCTGAGGCTGTCCTCGGTCCGTCGGACCGCACTCATCGCACGACATGAGAAGGCGGTAGAGCAGTCAGCCGCGGAGCAGCGGCAGGCGAGGCAAACTGAGGAGAAACTGGCGCAACTCAAGAAGACTGCGGTTGCACTGCAGGCGTTCCTGGATGGCCAGAGAACTGATTCGTCGGCACTGTCTATCAATGCGCTGGATGCGGCCGGAGCGGTAGTCTCAGCAACACGCCGCGCCGTGCTTCTCGATAGCGCCGGAACGGCCGCCCAGGGCGACTCGATCGGAGCACGGACGGAGGCGGACGAGGAAGCTGTCCTGACGCGGCAGGTGGATCTGTTGCGTGCTCGCATCCTCGCCCTGCCTTCCGACGAGCGGTCGCGACTCATAGCCGCACAGAGCGAGGGGCCACCGCCCAGCGCCGTGGCCGACGAGGCCAGACGACAGGCGGACGAATCAGCCCAGGCCGCTGCCCAGGCTAGCAGCGAGATGGAACGTCTTATAGCCACCGAACGCACCCGGCTACTGCGCGTTCGCGTCGCGCAGTCTCGTGCTGAAGAGGCGCTGGCCGAGCGGGGGCAACTGACGGAGGAAGTTCGCGAGTTGGCGCTCGGCTGGCGGCGTCAGGTCCGCGAGCTATTGGACAGCACTTTGACTGACGATCGGCGGGCGACGGAGGCTGACCGTCTCTACCCGCAGCTCGTTGAGGCACTCCAGCGCGTGCGCGGTGATCTTGGCCGTGCGCTGGGCAGTTCCACAGCCCTGGACGATGAGCAGCTAACCCCGCAGCCGCTGGACGACGGCATTCCGTCAGCGAATCCTGAGCAGCTCACCCTCACCACGCTGCATCAGGAACTGAGCGATAACCTCGCCCGGATCCGTGACATGGATGGGCTGGTCCGGCGCGAGCGTCGCGACGCTCTGTTCAACGCCATGACGGAAATGAACGCAGTCCGGTTAAGCCTCATTCCGGCGCTCTCAGCCTCCATGCGCAGGAGAGTCACTGGCTTTGGAGACGAGGGTTTCGCACAGGTCCGGCGCGAGATCAATCAGATGGTCCTCACTCTTCGCCACACCTTTGTCTCCGGGCCCGCCCGCGCCCGTCTGGCAGTGGAGCCTCTGCTGCATCCGACTCCGCGCCTGGTCATTTCCCTTCTTGAGGTCATTCTGTTGTGGCTCGCCTTCCGCTACTGGCGGCGCCGGGGCGATGATATGCTGGCGACGATTGAGAGCGTCAACGCTGCGCGAACACCTGCTACGCTCGTCTCCGCCGGAATGGCGATAGCTATGGGCTACGTCCGCCGGGTTCGGCGCCCGTTGGACTGGCTGATCTTCGTGGTGCTCCTCTCCTGGCTGATTCCCAGAGCACTCGATTTCAGCGCCTTTCGCTTCGTCTTGATGTTTGGCAAGTGGGTGTTATTCACCGTCTTCATGGTGCGGTTACTGGACGTGCTCGCACAGGGGAGGCGCGTCAACGACCCACGGTCGACGCTACGTCGGCGGTCGTTGCTACTGGTGGCTGGGGTGATTCTGGCTGTTGGGTTCGTGCTATCCCTCACCAGCCAGTCAGTGGGCAAGGGCGCCATCTACAACTGGGTGTTCAGGGCGTGCTGGTTCCTTCTCATACCTGTCGCCCTGATCCTGGCGTCGTGGTGGCGGGCGCGGATCATCGCATTGGCGGAAGCCGCCGGGGCTACGAGCCCATTTCTGGCGTGGAGCGCGCGCAACCAGGATGGCATCTTCGGCAACGTGGTTCTCGTGTTTGCCGGAGTCGCACTGATGTTCACCGGTGCTCGCGTAATCGTCGCCCGGCGCATCAACGAATTTGCACTCATCAGGGAATTCTCGGATCAACGCCAGCGGGCGCGAGCGGCGGCGCGGGTGACCGCCGATGAGGAGAGCGGCCGCTTCGATCCACTCCCGGTGGAGATGGTCGAGGCGCTTGCGCCGCACAGGGAGCCGTTCTCGGCCGACCCAGGGGACCGATCAGGAACGCAGAGGGCGATGCCGGCACTCTCGCCCGGCGCGATACTGGCCCTCGTCGGCGAACGAGGGCTGGGCAAGTCGACCATGCTGGGCGATCTCACCTTCGGCCTCGCTGCCGACATGGTGCTGCGCATATCGGACGTCACACAGGGGTTTGAAGGCATCTGCGCGCAACTCGCCGCCTCCCTGGAGGTGGAGTGCAACGTGGAAGCGGTCAGGGCTGCCCTAGTGGAAAGGTCAGGGCACGTCATCACGATCGACGACCTGCAACGTCTGGTGGTGCCAGCGATAGGCGGCCTCCAAGACTTTGACAGACTGGTTGGATTGGCAAGGGCCACCAGCCCGGCCACCACCTGGATCCTGGCGATGGGTGCGCCAGCCTGGGCTTACATCAAGCGCGCCCGCGACGATCGCGCGATCTTCGACTCAGTCACCCTCCTGCCGCGCTGGGACTGCTCCGCCATCCGCGCACTAGTCGAGCGTCGGACCGCCGAATCCGGCATGACTCCGTCCTTCGATCCTTTCGACAGCGGGAGTATGGTTACGCTCGATGCGGATCTGAGCCCCGAGGAGCGGACCAGACGCGCCTATTTTGCCGACCTGGCCGAATACAGCGCCGGGAATCCAGCCGTCGCCATGGAGTTCTGGCGTCGCTCCCTCTTCCTGGATCACGATACACGGGACCTGGTAGTGCGCACCTATCGCACCCCGGATACCGAGTCGCTTGCCGAGCTTCCGGAGACGACGTCATTCGTACTCCGGACGATACTGCAGATGGAGGTCGCCTCGGTGGACGACATTCAACGATGCACCGATCTGGGCACGGTGACCGTCTCTGATGCGACGCGGATCCTCGCCCGAATGGGTGTGATCACCGAGTATGAGCGCGGCTACCGGGTGACGCTTTTCTGGTTTAGGGAGGTACGGCGCCTGCTGGAACGTCAGAACCTTCTCGGGAGCATAGCGGCATGAGGACGCCGCGATGGTCCATCACGACGTTTGCGTTGTCGTTCACATCGGCGAATCCGCTACTGGCTCAGCAACTGCCACCGGTAGAGAGTATCGCCCAGATAGTCGATGTGATTCGGTGGGGCGGCATCGTCACATCGCTCTTCGTGATCCTGGGTGCCTGGATGCTACTCCGGTTGCTCGGCGCCTTCGTCGGCCGGTTCAGCTCGCGATTCGCTGCCCGCCGGCGCTGTCCTTCCGGATCAACCAGACCCTCCTCACCCTGATCGGCGGTACGGCGGCAGTCGCCATCGGCTTTGCGCTCAAGGACCTCGTCGCCTCGTTCGTGGCCGGCATCACGATCCTCCTCGACCAGCCGTTCCAGGTTGGTGACAGGGTCGAATTTGGCGGCTACTACGGCGACGTCACGGCAATCGGGCTTCGATCGGTGCGTCTCCAGACGCTTAACGACAACACCGTCACCATCCCGAACAGCAAGTTTTTGAGCGATATCACGTCGTCTGGCAACTACGGTGCGCTGGACATGATGGTGCTGATGGACTTCCACGTCGCGATCGACCAGGACATTGACCTCGCGCGGTGTATCGTGAGCGAGGCGGCCCTATCCAGCCGCTACATCTTTCTCGACAAACCGGTCGTCGTTCAGGTCAACCAGCTCCTGATGGAGAATCTGATCTCGGTCCGCCTCCGACTGAAGGCGTATGTTCTGGATACGCGCCACGAAGGGGCCTTCGAGACCGACGTCAACCTGAGATGCCTGCGGGCCTTTCGCGAAGCTGGGATCGAAGCCCCGTCGCTGCTGCCTGCGGCCAACCTTGGGCAACGATGACCATGACAACGCCGTCGCGAACTCCACTGCTACCGCGCCCGACCGCGACGTGTGCACCGACGCGCCATTCGGGGTAGAATAGCAGAATGGCGCCCGTCATCACGATACTCACCGACTTCGGCACCGCCGACGGCTACCTGGCTGAGATGAAGGGGGTGCTGGTCACCCTCGCTCCAGACGCCCAACTGGTGGACGCGAGCAATGACATCCCACCGCAGGATGTCGAACTCGCCCGCCTCACCCTCGCCCGCTACTGGCGTCGCTATCCGCCGGGCACCGTCCACCTGGCAGTGGTTGACCCGGGCGTCGGGAGTGACCGGCGGGCGATCGCGGTGTCTAGCGACCAACGATTCCTCGTCGGGCCGGACAACGGCGTTCTCTCGCCGGCGCTTCTTCTGCCCAATGCCGAGGCCGTCGTCCTGCAGGTGCCGCGTGGGGCGTCGGCGACCTTCCACGGTCGGGACGTCTTCGCGCCGGCGGCAGCACTCCTTGCCGCCGGCCGCCCGCTGTCGTCGCTCGGCACACCATGCCCCGACCCACTGATCCGTCGGACCCCGGAAGCGGTGCGCATTGCCGACGGCGTCGTGCGCGGCCAGGTCATCGCCGTCGACCGCTTCGGCAACCTCATTACCAACCTGGTCACCGGCAGTGCCGCGACGGTGGAAATAGGTCCACATGTGCTCCCTCTTCGGCACAGCTATGCCTCCGCCGCCGCCGGTGCGCTCGTCGCCCTCACTGGCTCATCCGGCCTCGTGGAGATTGCGGTGTGCGAGGGTGATGCCGCCGTAAGGCTTGGCGTGGGGCGTGGAACAACGGTGGTTCTGCGGTCAGCGAGTCACGGCTAGCCGGTTGCCTGCTGGTTGGTGCTCTACTCGCCAGTCTTGGCCCCAACCTCAGCCTCAGCCTTAGCCCCTACACTATCCGAGTCACTCGCTTCCTCCCCGCCATCGCGACTCACGCGGCCGGTTCGCACCACGCGGTCCAGCGAACTTCCGGCCGAAACCTGACCGCCCAGTAGCGTTCCACCGCGAGGCTTGATGAGACCCGTGCCCTTGTGAAGCTCGGAGTTGAGCTCACCGCCAATTAGCAGGACGACCATTGACAGGTACATCCAGGTGAGCAGCACGATGACGCCGCCAATAGTGCCATACGTCTTGTTGTAGTCGGCGAAGTTGACGACGTAGAAGCGGAAGCCCATCGTCACCGCGACCCAGAGCGCCGTCGCCACGACGGCGCCGGTGAGCGCGTGGAGTCGGCGCTGGCGGACGCAGGGCAGGATCATGTAGCTGAGGTACCCGACTCCCAGGAGGAGTAGGAGCGCCACCGTGTACTGGACCATCAGGATCGCCTCTGCCTTGCTGGCGTCGAGCCCGATGACACGGGCGATGGTGTCCACGATGCCCTGACCGGCCACAAGGGTCACGCTGGCCACGATCACGACCACGCCGGAGAGGAGTACCATACCTATGGCAATCAGGCGGGCCTTCCACCACGGGCGGTCCTCCTCGACGTCGTAGGCCGTGTTCAGGGCGCCGATGAGCGAGTTGAAGATGTTGGAGCCTGTCCACAGGGCGAGGACGGCACCTACCGACATCAGGCCCGGCGCACCATCGGCGTAGACCACATTGGCCACGATGTCGCGGAAGAGTTGGAAGCTCTCCGGCGGAAGCGCCCGCCCGAACTGGCCCATGATCAAGTCCATGAACCGCTGCTTGTCGTCCACCAGGCTCAGCAGCGGCGTCAGGAAGAGCATGAGCGGGAAGAGCGAGAAGAAGAAGTAGTACGCCGTCTGCGCCGCCAACCCGAGGATGTTGTCCTCCAGCGACTCGCGGACCACGCTCTTGGCGACCGTCTTCACCCTGTATCCCATCAGCACCATCTTTACTACCTCCCGTTGTCTGGGAGGTAGAGGGGCAAGGGAGGGGCCAGCGAAGAAGGGCGGTAGCGGGCACTACTGACCCGCTACCTGTCCACTGTTCTCGTGCGGAGGCTCAGCGGCTGTGCGTGGTGGGGCGACGGACCGCTTTTACGCCGCCGATCGGCGTCGGAGTGAGCCAGGAGATCTCGTCCTCTGGCTCCGGCTCCTCCTGCGGCGGCGTCGGACGACGGGTGCCAGCGCGGGATCGGAGGGCGGCCCCGAAACCTGCCGTCACAGCTACCCAAGTCAGGACAAACGCGACGCCGCGGGCCACCGCCGCGGCCGCCGGCAGTGGAGTGAGCAGCGCCGCTGCCAGCCAGACGGCTATGAAGATGACGATCCCGACGAAAAGAGCCCGCAGGGCCGCACCGCGCTCGGACATGCGTCGCCGGCTATCTCCGCCGGTGACCGCGCTTCCGGTGACCGATGTGACGGCAAGGAAGCCGAGCATCATCAGGCCGGCCGTGGCGAGCGCGATGGCGACGATGGCGAACGGGATGAGTAGGACGCCGATGACGGTGACGGCAAGGGCGACGACAACCATCAGCACCGCCGGCAGCACCGCCAGTTGCCCGGCCACGCCGAGCAGGAGCGAGCGAGCGAAGCCGCCGTGCAACGCCTCCACCACACCATCCAGCGGTCCGCTGGCAAAGACCAGTACGCCCACTCCGATGAGGATGAGCACCGTCAGCCAGCCCACGACGAGGCCCAACCTGTCGCGCACCGTAGCGCGTGGGGTGGCCGCGGCCACCTGAGACGATACGATGGGCGCCAATGCGCCACGTACGGAACGCACCTCGCCCCCAACGGCACCGCCGAGTAATCGCACCTGACCAAGGACGGCGATGGCGTCACCCGTTACGGTAGATCCAGGGTGAAGGATGATGTCGCCCTCATACGCCACAGCATCCCCGTTCACGACGCCATAGACGTCGAGCGGAGCACCACGCGAGGCGATCGGACCGGTCACCGTGTCGCCCGCGGCCACGACCTGCGGGCCCGGCGGTACGTCGCGAACCATTGGGATGCCAGACCACGGCATGCGCCGCTCCAGCCTGGCCAGACGGTCCACGACGCGGGCGACGAAGCCGTCTGCCCGCCGCTCCGCTCGTTGCGTGACGGTCCCTTGTACCGATGCCGACGGCGACAGAGCCGAGTCCGTTTGACCGGACTGAGCCGTCGCCTGCTCCCCGGACGCCTGGAAGTCAGCCGTGCGCTGCTGGGTCTGGGCCACCGCCGCGACCGTGCTGTCCTGGAAGCTCACGCCAGCGGCCTGAAGAGCAGTTGGCGAGACCGCCAGTACCAGGGCAGCGAGTATTCTGCGCATCACTAGTGGCGCTGACGGCGGGAGACGACGGTGGCTGAGCGCAGCAGAGCTATCGCCATCACCAGGGATACGAGGAGTATGGCCAGAGCGAGTACAACCCCTTCCGGTCCGGCGCTGGCCATGGCCCCCAGCGCGCCATCCCCGAAGATCGTCCTCACCGCGCCGCCCATCAGGCCGGTCAGGGCGGAGCGGCCGCGGTCCAGGGCCAACTCCACGCCGAAGATCACCGCGTCCCGGCGTGTCGCCAACACCATCACGACCATGGATACCACCAGCGTTGCCATCACCCCTGCCACGCCGGCCAGCGCGCGCGCCGGACGCGAGGTCGGCACGAGTCTGCCGATCGTGTCGCCCAGAGAGATATACCACGGTTCGAAGACCTGGACGCGAGACATCACCCGGTCGGCAAAGAACGGCGCCGGGGCGAGATCTGGCAGCTCCTCCAGAAACTCAACCAGTTGGCGACGTTCAGCGAACTCGGCCCGGCACTCCGCGCACACGCGCAGATGCGCCTTGAGCGGCGTCAGGCCGAACCCGACGTCGCCATCCAGTAGCAGGTCGAATTCGTTCGGAAGTAGATGTCTATTGTCCACGAGGTTCCTCCAGTGGAGCCCTACGGGCGGGATCGACTCTGAGTTTCAGTCCGGTAGTGCCGGGCGACAGCCTCTGCTGGCGGGCGGCGCACTCGCCTCTGGCCAGCTCTGCCGGTGGCTGGCCGGTAACTGCTTGCGCGGTCTTTGCCATCATTCTCGTATGTCCTGGAGCGCCTGGCGTAACTCGTTGCGAGCACGGTGGATATATGTCTTCACCGTTCCCAGTGGCAGGTCCAGCGTGGCGGCGATCTCCTCGTACGATCTGCCCTCCACGTGGCGCAGCATTATGCAGGAACGGTACTCCGGCCGGAGGCTGGCGATGGCCCGCTCGATAGCCCCGCCAATCTCCTTGGCCTCCATCTCCTCCAGCGCGCTCTCCTGCTGGGCCGTCAGGTCGAACGAGCTGGCTGCCGCCTCGGCAATGCTGGCGGCGTGCGGGGAGCCGTCAATGCTCACCGTGTCCAACTGCCGCTTCCGCAGGTGATCTATCGCCACGTTATTCGCGATCTTGAAGATCCAGCTGGAGAACTTGAACTCGGGACGGTAGCGGTCGAGGTGGTTGAGGACCTTGACGAAGCTGTCCTGGGCGAGGTCCTCGGCAGCCTCGCGGTCGCGCACCATCCGGAAGATGAGCGAGAAGACTGGACGCTCATAGCGCCTCACCAACTCCCTGAACGCGCGATCGCGACCCTGGCGTGCCAGGGCCACAATCTCAGCGTCGGGAAGGTTAGTGAGTTCTGGCTGCGGTGGCATTGACGAATGAAAGGTCGGCGGCGGCGGCAACTAACCGCGCAGGCACAAGCTAGCCCGCCCGTAACGGTGCAGCCAGAAGGCCGAAGCCACACTTCGTCACCGGCGCTCGCCTGGTGCCGCTTGAACCGGCCACCTCCGTGGGCGAAGTTCCTCCGGTGACATCCTCCTCTCCACGCCAGCCAGCCCCCTCGATCGACGAGGCTCGCGCCGCCGCCGCCGGGGGCGCCGGCAAACGCGCCTACGTGCGCGAGATGTTCGGTGAGATCGCACCGAGCTACGATCTCCTCAATCACCTTTTGAGCGCGAACATAGATCGCGGCTGGCGCCGGAAGGCGATTGCCGAACTGGACTGGCAACGGCGGCCGGACGGCCGGTACGTGGACCTCTGCGCCGGCACGCTCGATGTCGCCGTCCAGTTGGCCGCTACCTCGGGCTTCCGCGGCCACGTGGTCGCCGCTGATTTCGCCGAGCCCATGCTCCGCGCGGGCGACCGCAAACGGGAGGGACAGCCGATCTCGCCGGTCGTCGCCGATGCGCTGGAGTTGCCGATGGCCGACGGTTCGGCGGCCGGAGCAATAGTCGGGTTCGGGGTGCGAAATCTCGCCGACCTCGATGCCGGCCTGCGCGAGGTGCATCGGGTGCTGGAGCCCGGAGCACGTTTCGTCATCCTTGAGCTGTCCCGCCCGCGCTCGGCGGTGGTGAGAGGCGGTTATCAGCTCTACTTCCAGCACCTCCTGCCATTCGTCGGCCGGTTGGTTAGCGGACACCGAAGCGCCTACAGTTATCTGCCCGACTCGGTAGCCCACTTTCCCACCGGGGATGCGTTGGCCGAGCGACTGCACGGCGCCGGTTTTGCCACTGTCCGCTGGCGACCGGTCACCTTCGGAATCGCCGCCATTCATACGGCCATCAAGAGCGCCTGACGCTGCGTGCGTCCGTGACGCTGTGAGGAATCCATGTCCACAGTACCGCCCGGCACGCACGTCGTAGGTCTCATCTCCGACACCCACGGCCTGCTTCGGCCGGAGGTACACGCGGCGCTGGCGGGCGTGGAGTTGATTCTCCACGCCGGTGACGTGGGCGACGACGAGATACTGGACGAGTTGGAACTCATCGCTCCCGTCCAGGCGGTTTATGGCAACACCGATGCACCCGGTCGGTCCAGGCTCGCGGCCGCGCGAACCGTTGAGGTTGGCGGAGTAAAAATCCATCTGAGCCATGGCCACGAGTTGGGCCAACCCACGCCTCAGGCGTTATTGAGCGCCTACGCCGAGGATGTCATCGTCTATGGCCATACCCATCGCCAACTCGTCGTCCGCGCCGACGGCCGACTGGTTGTGAATCCCGGCGCTGCCGGTGCGCGCCGCTTCAACCTGAGGCCGAGCGTGGCAAGGCTGACCATCCGTGGCGGACGCGCCGAAGTGGAGATCCTGGTGCTGACCTGACTGTGGCCCGGCCGTCCTGCGCTGCGGGACGGGCACTTGGCAGCGCTATGGCGGCCGGTGGAACTGCTTATCCTTCCGTAGTACCCGTGCCGCGGTCGCCCGTGGTGCGTCCACCTCCTTGATGAGGTGGTCGTCAGCGCGGGCCTCGTCGGATACACCGACGATCTGAGACCGGACATGGGTGATGCGAATCTACGAGTTCTTCACGACCTACTGGCCTCATATCGTTTTCCTGGCCGGACTGACGGCAGGGACGGCCGCCGCTGTTCATGCGGCGATGACGAAGAACGAGGTGCGCGCGGCCATCGGCAAGGTGGCATAGGCCATGGTCGAAATCGGCACGAACACCAGCCCGAGCCCCAGGCCCTGGATGACGCCGGTGTTGATGAATGGCCACATCGGTACGTCGGCATTCCACTGGCTCATCATCCACATCGACAAGGATGTCAGCACGATGCCGATGGCGACCGGCAGGCGTGGGTCCACGCCGCGCGCCAGTAGCCGCCCGACCACGATCATCGAGAATAACCAGGTTGGCGGCACCGAAATTGCGGTCGCGCAGCAAGGCCAGGTCCACGAACGGGTTCTTTCGGGTGCGCCAGTGCACGTAGTACAAATACAGACCCAGCAGCGCCAGCGCCAGCTCGATCCGGATCTCGGTCGAGGACAGCCAGTCCTTGACGTTGCCGCGGTCCAGAAACAGTTGCAGCGCGCCGATGCCGATCGCAATAAACAACAGGCCGCGCAGGTCAAAGCGGGTCGGCCGGTGCTCATCGGCCGGCATGCTGGCCATCACCCCCAGCAGCGCGATGATGCCGAGCGGCACATTGATCAGGAACACCCAATGCCAGGAATAGTCCTCGGTCAGCCAGCCGCCCAGAGGCGGGCCCAAGATCGGCCCGACCATGATGCCAATACCCCACATGGCCATTGCCGCGCCGTGCTTTTCCGGTGGAAAGGAATCCAGCAGGGAAGACTGCGAGATCGGC
>CAJDWZ010000103.1_pt1 | contig 13331 bp, 10 predicted proteins | sample 7391701 | NCBI WGS metagenome assembly CAJDWZ01 (sample SAMEA7055744, study PRJEB34461) | soil metagenome | biome: terrestrial ecosystem; feature: Peninsula; material: soil | place: Antarctica | collected 2016
GAGCGGTTCGACGGCTACCGCGGCGGCGGTGAGGGCCGGAATGTCGCTGCGGGCGACGACGAGGCCGAGGCCGAGGCCGGCCAGGAGGCCGATGAGTACGCGCGTTGTGAGAGACACGCGCCAATACTGCACAGACGGTCGGACTGACGGAAGACGTGGGCGTGACTTCTGCTACCGCTTGTCGCCGGGGCGCGGCGGGGTACATTTCCTCCCGGCTGCTTCGGTGCCGCATCGGAACCAGCGGCGGCCCGCTCTACGACTCGTCTCGCTGCCGGCGGGAGACCGCGGCCGGCGCGTCAACCAGGAGAGGAACGGATGGCATCGAACGGAGAAGGGCACGTTGTCGGTTACACGCCGGCAAAGACGAACGAGGGTTGGGGTGCAGCGCTCTTCATCTGCGCGCTCACTGCGGCGCTCGCGCTGACGGCCTACGTCATTCATGTGAAGACGTTCGAGGATTTCACGGACCCGCGGTCCCGCGACCTCGGTCGGCCCACGGCCGTTCACGAGGCGCCCGCGGCCAGCGCAGCCACCGCTCCCGCCGTCCAGCACTGAGCCGCCGACAGTACCGGCCAGAGCGGCGTGCATGACATGCCGCTCCGCAGCCGGACTTCGACGTCGACGACAACAGACGCAGGATCCGCAACTCTGGTGAGCTCGTGAACCGCCGTCACTGGCCGCCGGCCCTCGCGCCCGGTGCCCGCGTGGCGCTGGTGGCGCCAGCGGGCCCGTTAAGCGACGAGGCCGACGTTGCCCGCGCTGTCGGGAACGCCCAATCGCTAGGCTGGGATGTTCAGGTGGGCGACCACGTTCTCGACCGCCGTGGCTACCTGGCGGGGAGCGACGCCGATCGTCTGGCCGACCTCAACGCCGCCTTCCGCGATCCCGCGGTCGACGGCGTCTGGTGTCTGCGCGGAGGCTACGGCACGACGCGTATCCTACCCGGCGTGGATATCGACGCCCTCATCCGGCATCCGCGTGCCGTTATAGGCTACTCCGACATCACCGCGCTTCATGCGGCCGTAGGCCGGCGCGGTGGGCCGGTAACCTTTCACGGACCGGTGGCCCGGGCGCCTCTCCCACCTTTCTCCAGCCTGTCGCTCCACGCCGCCGTCGCAGCTGGCAGCCAGCCCTGCGGTCTCGCGCCAGCGTCGCGCCCGCTACGAGACGGCGTTGCCGAGGGAACGCTGGCCGGCGGCAATCTGGCCCTGCTCGCTGCCCTCGCCGGCACCCCCTTCGCCCCCGACATGCGCGGAACCATTCTCGTTCTCGAGGATGTCGGCGAGTCTATATACAGGATTGACCGGATGCTGCAGCAGCTCAGGCTCTCCGGCATGCTGGACGGTGTGCGGGGCATCGCTTTCGGGCAGTGTACAGATTGTCCGCTGGAGAGCGACGTTGACGCGCGCACCCTGGATGATGTACTCATCGAAGTTGCCGACGCCCTGAGCATTCCCTGTCTCGCCGGCCTTCCGATTGGCCACATTGATGAGCAGTGGACAGTCCCGCTCGGCGCTTCCGCAGTGCTCGACGTGGCGGCAGGCCGGCTGGATGTCCTGATGGCCGGCGCATCTCAGGTAACCGTTTCCACGACCGTCGGGATCGCCGATACGGTCGTCTCTCGCTACAGTAACCTCAACCCGCACCGGCCGACGCCGAAGGACCGCATGACGCAGAAGAGTTACACGGACCTCGTGAACGAAGCAAAGACACGTATCCGCGAAGTAACCCCGAAGGATGTGCAGAACATGGTCGCTGAAGAGCGTGATGTCATACTTCTCGACGTGCGTGAGTCGAACGAATGGAACCTTGGCCACCTGCCTGGAGCGGTCCACGTCCCGCGCGGCACGCTGGAGGGTAAGGTGGAGTTGGTGGTGCCGCGGGATCGGGAGATCGTTATCTATTGCGCCGGCGGCAGTCGCTCGGCACTCGCCGCCGACACGATGCGCCAGATGGGTTACGACAACGTCTGTTCCATGTCGGGCGGATGGCGCGAATGGGTGTATAACGGCGGAAAGGTGGAGGGGTGAATCACCGCGGTGGTGAGCGGTCGGCGAACGGGTCCGAACAGGGGCCCGACGCCCGGCGGCTGCTCGTGCCACCACCTCTGGCACACCTCGCTCATACCCTGATTGAGCGACCTGGCAGAATTGCCGACGTCGGTCCTGACGTGCGTCGTGCCGCGGTGGCTCTCGTCCTCCGTAAAGGACTGCGCGACCGGTTGGAACTCCTCTTCATTGAACGCGCGGTCTACCCCGGTGATCCGTGGAGTGGTCAGGTGGCGTTCCCCGGCGGGCGACATGAATTAGCGGATGACAGCCTCCGTGAGACCGCCGTGCGTGAGACTCGCGAGGAACTCGGGTTCGACATCGAGAGCGATGGTGTGGTACTCGGCAGACTCGACGAGCTTCCCCCGCTCACCCCTGCTCTGCCGCCGATAGTCGTCCGACCCTATGTCGCGGTGGTCGCGCCCGACGTGGCCCTGACTCTCTCAGGTGAGGTTGCCCGAGCCTTCTGGGCTCCGCTCGACGAACTCTGTGAGCCGGATGCGAGCGTGTACGCCCCGGTTACGGTGCGCGGTGAGACGTGGACGGTGCCTTGTGTGAGCCATTCTGGCTACACCATCTGGGGGATGACCGAGCGCATCTTTCGCGATTTCCAGCGTCGGCTGGAACCGGACGCGTCCTCAACCCGTAGGTAGGGTGTCATCGCCGCGCCGTCGCTTCCTGACAGCGGCGACGGTGACGGACGCATGTGCCTCAGAAGCGGAGGTTCAATATCTCCCCGAAGTACCCGGAGACCCCGCATGACCGATCGTAGAGAGTTCCTCAGGACCGGAGCCGCGGCAGCGGCAGCGGCAGGAATCCTTGGCGGTTGGCGCGCTCCATTGGGCGCCCAATCTCTCGCCAGTTCCTCCGTTGCTGCCGTCATGCCGCCCGACGCATCCATCAAGGAGTTGATGATGGAGGCGCTAAACGCCGCGAAGATGGCCGGTGCGAGCTACGCCGACGTTCGCATCCAGCGTCAGCGCCAGAACTTTATCTTCACTCGCGAGCAGCAGATCCAGAACGTCGTTGACACGGACTCCCTGGGTTGTGGAGTGCGGGCGCTGGTCGACGGCACCTGGGGCTTTGCAGCCTCACCGCGGCTCACCACGGAAGGGGTGGCGGCAGCGGCGAAGGAGGCGGTGGCGGTGGCCAAGGCCAACCGCGTCGCGCGCGACAGGATGGTGGAGCTGGCACCCACCACCGCGCATCCGAACGCATCATGGAAGGGCGCCTTCCAGACGGATCCGTGGGATGTCTCAGTCGACGACAAGGTAGGCTTGCTGTTGAAGGCGAATGCCGAGGCGCTCAAGGTACCCAACGTAAAGTTCGTCAACAGCGGGCTCTTCTTCGTCAAGGACGATCGCAACTTTGCCAGCACTGATGGATCGGTGATTAACCAGGCTGTCGTGCGATCCTGGCCGGTGATGGCCATCACCGCTGTCTCGGCGGATTTCTCCGACTTCCAAACGCGCACCAATGTCGCTGCGCCCATGGGTCGTGGCTGGGAGTACGTGCTCGAATGCGACCTGGCCGGCAACGCGCGCAAGTGGGGGGAGGAGGCGGCCGAAAAGTTGAAGGCGAAGTCGGTCGACGTCGGTCGATACGACCTTGTCCTGCATCCGTCGCACCTCTGGTTGACGATCCACGAATCGGTGGCCCATCCGTCCGAGTTGGACAGGGCGATGGGATACGAGGCGAATTACGCCGGCACCAGCTTTCTCAGCCCGCCGCGAGAGATGCTCGGCAAGTTTCGCTACGGCCCCGACTTCATGAACATCCAGGGTGACCGCTCCCAGGAAGGCGGCCTCTCCACTATCGGTTACGACGATGAGGGCGTGAAGCCGGACACGTTCCACATCATCAAGAACGGCATCGTGAACGACTACCAGACCACCCGTGAGCAGGCTCCCTGGCTGGACTGGTGGTACACGCAGAACAACGAGCCTATGCGGTCGCACGGTTGCAGCTACGCGCAGGGCTGGGACAACGTGCAGTTCCAGCGAATGCCCAACGTCTCGCTGCTGCCAGGTGAGAAGGACCTGAGTTGGAATGACGTGGTGGGCGCCACCGATCGCGGTATCGCCATTATCGGTGACGGTTCATTCTCCATCGACCAGCAACGCTACAACGCCCAGTTCGGCGGTCACTTCTACGAAATCAAGGGCGGCAAGATCGTCGGTATGCTCAAGGACGTCGCCTACCAGATGCGAACGCCGGACTTCTGGAACGCGATGGATATGATTGGCGGTAAGCGAAGCTACGAGATGGGCGGCAGCTTCTTCGACGGTAAGGGACAGCCGGCTCAGGTCAATGCCGTCAGTCACGGTGCGGTGCCAGCGCGTTTCCGCCAGATCAACGTCATCAACACCGGGAGGAAGGCATGAGCGCCCCCAGAAGGCTGCTGCGTCGGGAGGTCGCTCCAGGTGACGCGTTGCTCTCACGGAGTGCCGCCGAGTCTCTCGTCGAGCGCGTCGTGAAACTCTCCACGGCCGACGTGGTGGAGATCAGCTTCGCCGCCTCACATGTTGGCAACACACGCTTCGCCGCCAACCAGATGTCTACCTCGGGCGTGATCGAGAACGTCGGAGTGGGCATCCAGAGCAGCTTTGGTCCCAAGTCGGCCGTGGTTACCACCAACGACCTCTCGCCAGAATCACTCGCCCGTGCCGTGAAGGAGTCCGAAGCGCTGGCGAAGCTAGCGCCCGACGATCCCGAAGCGATGCCGCGACTGGGTCCGGAGCAGTACGAGCCGGTGACGAGTTATTTCGAGAGCACGGCACAGCTCACACCCGGTGACCGGGCGAGAGCAGCTCTCGCCGCGCTCGAGCGGACGCGTAAGTCAAACGACCTGCAGGCGGCCGGCTTCATCGTCACCGGCAGCACTGTCAGCGGATTGGGCAACAGCGAGGGCCTCTTCGCCTATCATCCCAGAACGAGCTGCAACTATACCCTGACCGTTCGCACTTCGGATGGCACCGGCTCCGGCTGGGCAGCGGCCGATCATCAGGATTGGTCGCAACTGGATACCGAGCGCGTTGCGTCGCGAGCGATCGAGAAGGCTAGGCTATCGGCCAATCCGCGCGCTGTGGAGCCAGGTCGCTACACCGTTATTCTCGAGCCACAGGCCGTGGGCGACCTCGTGCAGTTGGTGGCCGGCTACGCCGACGCCCGAATGGCCGACGAAGGCCGCAGTCCGTTCAGCAAGCAAGGCGGCGGTACGAAAATCGGGGAGAAGGTGGCTGACGAGCGCGTGACCATGTACTCCGATCCCGCCGATTCACAGCTTCGCTCCGCTCCCTTCGACGCCGAGGGAACGCCTCTCGGCCGACAGGTCTGGATCGAGAACGGCATCCTGAAGGCGCTCTCCTACAGCCGTTTCTGGGCAAAGAAGCAGGGGAAGATGGCCACCGGTCAGCCCAACTCGATGAAAATGGCCGGCGGCACGAGCAACGTCGACGAGATGATCCGATCTACTCCACGCGGTATACTCGTCACTCGCCTCTGGTACCTGCGCGAGGTGGATCCGAGGACGATCATGTACACCGGCCTCACGCGCGACGGCACCTTCCTCATCGAGAACGGCAAGATTTCCCACGCGGTGAAAAACTTTCGCTTCAATGATTCGCCGCTCTTCCTGCTGAACAATCTCGAAGCAATGGGGGCGCCCGAGCGACTGGCTGGGACTGAAGCTGGCGGTGATATCGTGATGCCGGCAATCAAGGCACGCGACTTCAACTTCACCAGCCTTTCCGACGCGGTTTGAGTCTGAGGGTCACGGGGAGTAGTACCGGATAGCGAACACGGGGGTGGCCAGCCGGCCACCCCCGTGTTTCTGGTAAGCGGTACTGGATATTTAAATCAGTCTAAAGTAGACTTTGCCATCGTGGAAAGTCCAGATTCGGCCGACTCTGAGCCGGCAAGCCAGCAGCCTGATGCCTCGGAGCCCGCGTCACCGGGCGCGGGCTGGAAGCGCGTCCGAGTATCGCCCAGTCTGGCCGAGTCGTATCGGTCCATTCCGGTCGCCAAGGGGCCGTGGTGGCGAAAGCTTATGGCCTTCGCCGGACCCGGTTATCTGGTCGCCGTGGGCTATATGGACCCGGGCAACTGGGCCACCAGCATCGCCGGTGGGTCGAGCTTCGGCTATACGCTGCTCTTTGTAATACTGCTCTCCAACCTGATGGCGGTGTTGCTGCAGGGGCTTGCAGCCAAGTTGGGCATCGTGACCGGTCGGGACCTGGCCCAGGCCTGCCGCGACCACTACTCGCCGCCGGTCAACTTCGTCCTCTGGGTGCTCTGCGAGATCGCCATCGCGGCGACCGATCTCGCCGAAGTGATCGGGTCGGCGATTGCCCTCAATCTGCTCTTCGGCATCCCCATCGCCTGGGGAGTCGGGATCACCGCGGTCGACGTCCTCATTGTGCTCTTTCTTCAGCACAAGGGATTCCGTGTTGTCGAGGCGATCGTCATCGTCCTCATCGCGACCATAGGGATCGGCTTCCTCTTCGAGATCATTCGCTCCCGCCCTGACCTGGGCGATGTCATGGCCGGGTTCATTCCCACCAGTGAGATAATGCGCGATCCGAAGATGCTGTACATCGGTATCGGTATCCTGGGCGCGACTGTGATGCCGCACAATCTCTATCTGCACTCTTCCGTGGTGCAGACGCGACGTTACGACGAGACGACGGAGGGTCGTCGGGAGGCTGTTCGTTATGCCTTTGCTGACTCCACCATTGCCCTCAGCCTGGCCCTGTTCATCAATGCGGCCATCCTGATAGTCGCGGCGGCGGCGTTCCACACATCAGGCAGACATGACGTCGCCGAGATACAGGACGCCTACCTCCTGCTCACGCCGCTGCTTGGCGGCGGAGCGAGCGCCGTCTTTGCCATCGCCCTGCTGGCTTCGGGGCAAAACTCAACGCTCACCGGAACCCTTGCCGGCCAGATCGTCATGGAGGGGTTTCTCAACCTTCGCATCCGGCCGTGGTTGCGACGGCTGATCACGCGCGGTATTGCCATCATCCCTGCCGCGATTGTCGCGGTCATGTACGGTGAGAGCGGCACGGCACAGCTACTCATTCTGAGCCAGGTGATTCTCAGCCTGCAGTTATCCTTCGCCGTCGTTCCGCTGGTGATGTTCACGTCGGAGAAGGAGAAGATGGGCGAGTTCGTCAACGGGCCTGTGGTGAAAGTGCTAGCTTATGCCGTGACCGCGCTGATCATCGTCCTCAACGTCTGGCTGCTGGTGCAGACGTTATTCGAGTGGACCGCCTGAGCCCGAGCGCATGTATCGCCGCATCCTCGTCCCGATAGAACACTCGAGGTTCGACGCAATTATCCTCGAGCACGTGCGCGGACTCGCCCGGCACTGTGATGCCGAGCTGGTGTTGCTACATGTGGCTGACGGCTTTGCGGCGCGCAACCTCCAGCAGCTAGCGCTGCGCGACTCGGAGGAGATGCTCGCCGACCGGGCCTACATCCAGCAGCGTGTCGACGAGCTGTTGGCCGACGGTTTCAAGGCTGAGGCTCTGCTCGCCACCGGCGACCCAGCGAAAGAGATCCTGTCTGCGGCGCGGCGCGAGGACTGCGACCTCATCGCAATGGCAACCCATGGCCACCGCTGGTTGCAGGATGTCTTCCGCGGAAGCACTGCCAGTGGCGTCCGTCATGACTCCGATATCCCCGTACTCTTCGTTCGCGGAGTGCCGGAGGAGGACTAGCGTCAGGCGTCCCGCGGCCCGTTCGCCGTAGACTGCCCTACCGGAACGCTACTTGCTCGTCTCGGCTCTGTTGGAACCAGTTCCCGCAGGCCGCAGGGAGGCCATCCATGAGCAGTAGCAGCACTTTAGCCGACGTTGACGCAGGTATCCCCGATCTGGTCCGCAGCCTCAAGGACGATTCGAGCAGGCTGCTATCCGGTGAGCTGAAGCTGGCCCGGCTGGAGGCGCGCGAGTCCATGCGCAGCGGCACGCGCGGTGCCGTCTGGCTGGCAATCGCCTTCGGTGCCGCGGTTGTGGCGTTGGCCGCACTCACAGTGCTAATCACCGTGGTCGCCGGACGCCTCACCGGCCGCATGTGGGCGGGCGCCCTCATTGCTGGAGGGATAGAACTGGCATTCGGTGCTCTCGCCCTGCGTCACGGTGTCGCGTTATTCCAGAAGCCCGATTCCTACACCCTCGAAAAGACACGCGCCGAGGTAGGCAAGACCACTCGCTGGGCGCGCGCGGAGTTGACCCGCTAAGGCGACCCGGCGGCACGTCATGAGGGGGTTGGCTCACTCATGACGGCACGCCGCCAACGAGGCCCAACGTTGGGGCAGAGCTCAGGCGGATGCTGCCGGGGGCGGCCGCCACTGTCTGCCCACCGGCAGCGCCAGCGTGGGCCTACCGCCCGCCGTCGGCGAGCCCGGTGAGCGTTTGAGCAGTGGGCCCACCTCCGCTGCCTCCAGAGGCCGGGCAAAGAGATAGCCCTGACCCAACTGGCACCCCAGCCGTAACAGCGCCGACCGCTGCGCGTCGTCCTCAATTCCCTCCGCCACCGTGTACAGCCCCAGGCTATCGGCGAGGCTCAGGATGGACCGCACCAGCTCCAGGTCACCTGGCGAGCGTGCGACACCATCCACGAACGCACGGTCGATCTTCATGATGTCGATCGGGAAACGCTGCAGATAAGCGAGCGATGAGTAGCCTGTACCAAAGTCGTCGATGGCCAGCTGTACGCCCAGTTCCTTCAGCTCGTGAAGACGGCTTAGCGTCAGTTCGGTGTCCTGCATCATCACGCTTTCAGTGACTTCCAGCACGAGGCTCGACGGCACCAGTCTCGACTCCCGGAGCGCTGCCCGCACCTCGTCCACCAGCCCTTCCTCGTGCAACTGCCGCCCGCTCAGGTTCACCGTCATCGACAGCGGCGCTGCACCGGCCGGTGCTTCGGCCTGCCATACAGAGGCATGTCGACATGCCTCCCGCAGTACCCAGTAGCCCAGGGGCACGATCAACCCCGTGTCCTCGGCCAGCGGGACAAAGGTGGACGGTGGGATGTTGCCGCGCACTGGATGATTCCATCGGGCAAGCGCTTCCAGGCCGGAGATGTGCCCCGTCTGAAGCTCCACGATGGGCTGGAAATGCAGCCCGAAATCCTCGCCGCCCAGCGTCTTGCGCATGTCCGCCTCTAGCTCGAGACGCTCCATGACCTGTTCGTGCATCTCCGGGCGGAAGAGCTGATGTCGGCCCTTGCCCTGATTCTTGGAAACGTACATGGCCACGTCGGCGTTCCGCAGCAGGTCGTCCGGACCGTCGCCATCGCGCGCACGGGCGATGCCGATGCTCAGTCCCACGAGCACCTCGCGTCCGCTTAGCGGGAAGGGTTGGCGCATCGCGCCGGTGATCCGGTCGGCAACCGTGAGCACGTCCGGTACGTCACGAACATTCGCCATGAGGATCGCGAACTCGTCGCCACCCAGCCGCGCTACAGTATCGCAGCCGCGGGTCGCGTTCAGTAACCGCTCCGCCACCACGACCAGTAGCCGGTCGCCCTCGGCGTGCCCAAGGCTGTCGTTGACGCGCTTGAAGTCGTCCAGGTCCACGAACAGCACGGCGACGCTGGATGTAGGGTGCCCGCTGCGCCTGAGCGTCTGATCCACCCGCTGTCGGAAGAGAACCCGATTGGCCAGTCCGGTTAGCGGGTCGTGGTAGGCCTGGTGAGTCAGTCGTGCTTCTAGTTCCGTACGCTCGCTGACGTCACGCGTATTGAGTACGAATCCACCAATATTCTCAACGGCCAGCTGATTGGTGATGACCGTCTCGGTGTGGCACCAGCGGCCGTCAACACGGCGCACGCGGCAGGCGATCTTGGCCGACAGCGCTGGAGTCGTCGCCAGTTCTGAAAGCAGTCTTCGAGTGGGAGCGAGATCGTCAGGGTGGAGGAAGTCGGCCACGGGAAGCCCGACCATAAATCGGAGCGGGTGGCCGAAGACGCGGCTGGCCGCCGGGCTCACATAGCGCACCCGCCAGCTCTCATCCACAACTGTGATTACATCGGACGAATACTGCACCAATGACCTGTAGCGGTACTCTGACTGGCGAGCCGTGCGCTCGCCAACCAACTGCCTGGCCACCACCAACACGGTCAGCACCACGGCGCCCAGGGACAGCAGGCTGAGAGGGGACGGCCATTCGGCCAGTGCCACGCTCAGCAGAAGCCCATCCCCCAGCAGGAGCCCTATGAGAGGGAAGAGTCGCGGCCGCACGATGTGACGTGTGAAGCGCCAGATGAAGCGCCCGCAAACGGTAACCAAGTTCCGTCCCTTTCTGGACCCCACTCCTTGCAGTATGCCGATGAGTTGGATCTGGCCGGCGAGGCAGAGCAGTAGCCGTGAGATGAGCCAGGCCGCTTGCGGCCAGTTAGTGGTCGCACGAGCGGGAGAATCGAGCAGAGCGGCGTGGCCGATATCGGAGATCGTCTGGACCAGCAGGGCGGCGGCGACTATGGCCAGCGCTGTCCCGGAAACGGCGTGTCGTGCGCGTCGTGAAGCGGTGATCGCGGCCGCAACCAGTACCACGTCGGCTATCGGATAGCTCAACTTGAGCAGGACGGCGCCGCCACTGATGTCGGTTAAGCGCACCACCAGGTACCAGAGCACCAGAGCCGCACCAACGATGACTATCAGCGTGTCGAGCCAGAAGATGGACTGCTCTATCGCCGATCGGGCCGTGCTCGGGAAGCAGCGAAAGCCGATCATCACGCATGGATAGGCGAGGATGATGCTGCTCACTCCGATGATCGCGACCGGCCCTCCCCACGGTCCTCCAATGAGCGCCGCTCCGTCGCCGACGATGACCAGCAGCAGAGCCCCCGCCAGCCACCGCCAGGCGAGTGCGGTCGCCGGCTCGGCTGACAGCGTCGCCGCGCGCAGGACGATGAGCACTGTAACACCGCTCACCGCGAGGCCCGCTATCCCCATAAGCGATCGGAGCCACTCCGATGAGAGGCCCCCGACGAGCATGATGCCGAGCACGGTTGTGGCCATCGCGGCCAGGCCCCAGGCAAGCGTGCTGACCAGCGTGCCCTCTCTGGCCGGATAGCCGGCGTCGTTCGTAGGCGGTGACGTTGTCACCGCTGATGTTGCCTTGTCAGAGTGGCGAGGGCCATGACGCTGGCGTCATGGCGGTGACGAAGCGGGCGGCTCGCGAGCGCGCGAGTAGAGTCTTCGAGTGACGTCATCAGACCTCTGAGGATCGGCATTCGTCTCGCATGACTTGAGTGGGTCCGGAGAAATCGCAGCGGTCGTCACCTGCACTGGGGACGCGCTTGACAAGCAGTGGTAACGGCCACCGATTCCGCTCATGTCTGGAGACATCCGCATCGGCACGCAGGGCTGGAACTATGACGCCTGGGTGGGGCCGTTCTACCCGCCCAGGACGCGCGTCGCTGAATTCCTGACCATCTATTCGCGCGCCTTCAACACGGTGGAGGTGGACGCGACGTTCTACGCGACGCCAGCGTCCAGGACGGTGCGTGGTTGGGCCGATCGCACCCCCGACGACTTCGTTTTCTCCCTGAAGCTGCCGCAGGAGATCACTCATGAGCGTCGCCTCCGTGACGCCGCCGAGCCGGCCGCGATCTTCTTCGATCGGGCCCGTGAACTGGGCGACAAGCTCGGGCCGGTGCTGATGCAGATGGGTCCGGACTTCGGTCCGGCCGAACTTCCGTCGCTGGTCGCCTTCCTCCCCGAGCTACCGCGAGACGTGAAGGTGGCGGTGGAGTTCCGCCACCGCGGCTGGATCCATGAGGGGCTGCTGGCGCTTCTGGCCGAGCACAACGTCGCTCTGGCGCTCACCGACGCTCGCTGGATTCCGCGCAAGCAGATGCTCACCCTGGCGACCCAGCCGACGGCCGATTTCGCCTACGTGCGCTGGATGGGGCCCGACCGCGGCATCGTTGACTACTCCAGGATCCAGGTGGACCGGACACCCCAACTGGAGGCATGGTCGCAGGCGCTCCAGGGGTTGGCGAAGCGGGTGACAACTGTCTACGGCTACGTGAACAATCACTTCGCCGGCCACAGCCCTGCTTCTGCCCGCGACCTTCAGCGCATGCTCGGCCAGCAGGCGGTGGAGCCGGATCAGTTGGGGGAGCAGATGTCGCTGTTCTGAGGGGGTGGTTGTAACAGCCCTGGTGAGCTTCTGCCGCGCATAGTAGGCGTCGTCTTGCGTTTCGAACCGGACCTTGCACGCGTCTACACCCTGCGCCAGCCGGATCGCACGCGACACGCCCGGTTCCGGGGTCGACGCCATTGCGATGATCCCTGACCGGGCGTTTCTGCGCGTGAACTAAAGGACCCCATCTCTCAACACAGGACTCAGATGCCGCTCATGTCGAGAATCGCTCACCTACTCACGCTCACGCTCGCAGTCCTGTTCGTCAACGGGTGCGGGGGAGGGTCGTCGACGACGGAGCCACCGAAAGCCGATCCGGTAGCCACGGTAGCGGTGACACCCGCGCTCGACACGATCCAGGTGGGTGAGAACACTTCGCTCAAGGCTGCTGCGCGAACGCAGGCAGGAGCGGCTGCCTCATCCGCCAACGTCGCCTGGTCCAGCAGCAACAATGCCGTGGCCACCGTCGACGCGCAGGGAGGGGTCAAGGGTGTCTCGCCCGGCACGGCGACCATCCGCGCTTCGGTGGGCTCTGTCTCCGGAGTGGCAACGGTGGTGGTCAGGGGCCAGCCTGTTTCCGCGGTTAACGTTTCGCCCCTTTCGACGCCGCTAAGGGTGGGTCGTGTGGCTCAACTCGTCGCGACACCGCGCACCGCGAGTGGCGCCGAGGTGACCGGGTGTTCGATCGTCTGGGTCGCCAGCGACGGCGCCGTCGTCGCGGTCTCGGCCGCAGGGTCGGCGACCGCACTTGCCGCCGGCACCACGGCCGTGACCGCCACCGCCGACTGCGGCCCCGCGGGTAAGGCTCAGGGAAGCGTCGATCTCAAGATCGATCCGTCGCGGATCGTCGCCGTGGGCACCGGTCGCAAGTACAGTTGCGCGCTGGTCGAGGACGGCCGGCTCAATGCTCGCGATCAGGGCGCCGTCTACTGCTGGGGGGCAAACCATCACGGACAGGTAGGCGACGGTTCGACCACCGATCGCACCTCGCCCACGAAGGTGGTGTTTGCAGGTGCGTTCGGCGGCAGCCCCGACGGAGCAGATCCCTCACGGCGCGCCAGCGAGATTCTGGTGGTGGGTGATGAGCATGTCTGCGCTCTGACCCCAGAGGGCGCAGCCTGGTGTTGGG
>CAJDWZ010000239.1_pt1 | contig 12990 bp, 12 predicted proteins | sample 7391701 | NCBI WGS metagenome assembly CAJDWZ01 (sample SAMEA7055744, study PRJEB34461) | soil metagenome | biome: terrestrial ecosystem; feature: Peninsula; material: soil | place: Antarctica | collected 2016
CTATGGCGGCGCAGAGGCGGGCATACTCAGGTGCCCACCGTTCCATCCACGCCTGGCGCTCCGTCCACAGGATGGCGCCATGTCGCGCCAGCGCCGGCTCCCAGGCGGCGGCGGCACGGGCGTCGCCGTGACCAGCGCGCGCAACATCCCGCAGCGCGGCGTTCCGACGGGCCAGCGATGCCCGATAGAGCTGAAGCGCGCCCAGGTAGCGTCGGGAGGTGAGAGCGAGCACGACGTCCAGGAAACGCCGTCGCTCAGCTGGCGCGCCATTCACCATCTCAACGTCTCGCGGCGAGAAGAGGACGCTCGGTAACGCACCCAGTGCGTCACTCAAGCGCGGTACCTCCACGTCGTCGACAACCACCTTCTTCCGCTTCACCTGCCGGTCGAAGCCGATGCTCACCGCGCGCGGCCGGCCATCTATCTCCAACGTCGCAGCCACCCGGAAGACACGCTCTCCGAACCGCACCACGTCCTGGTCACGTGCTCCTCGCGCGGACCGGAAGAGCTGGAGGTAGTAGATGGCCTCCAGCAGATTGGTCTTGCCGTGACCGTTCTCTCCCACCACCGCCAGCCCTTCCGGCGGCGGTGCCAGGTCCAGACGACGAAGGTTACGGAAGTCGCGGACAGCCAGCGTCCGCAGTTCCACCCGGCCGTCGGACACTCCGGCTGGGCGGGCGTCGCTCACCGGCCGGTGAAGGCTGGCGCGCGCTTTTCCAGGAAGGCAGTCATCCCCTCACCCATGTCCGACGTCGCGGCCAGGATACCGAAGAAGCTGGCCTCGAGCCTTAGGCCGTCGTCGAGCGTGCTCTCCATTCCCTGGTTCACCGCTTCGATGCAGTAGGCAACGGCGAGTGGGCCATTGGCAAGGATGCGGTTCAGGATCTCTGTGGCACTGGCCAGCAGTTCGTCAGCCGGCACGACGCTATTGACGAGCCCCAGCCTGTAGGCTTCCGCGGCGTCGATCATGTCGCCGGTCAGAAGGAGCTGCAGCGCCCTGCCACGCCCTATGAGCCGCGGCAGCCGCTGGGTGGCGCCATATCCGGGCACGATGCCCAGCTTCACCTCGGGCTGGCCGAACTTTGCTTTGTCCGATGCAATACGGAAGTGACAGGCCATTGCCAGCTCGCAGCCGCCGCCCAGGGCGAAGCCGTTGACGGCTGCTATTACCGGCTTGGGCGACGTCTCGAAGCGACGAAACACTGCCTGGCCGGATGTCGAACGCTCTCTCGCACTGAGCACGTCCTGGGACTGTAGTTCGCCGATGTCGGCGCCGGCGATGAATGCGCGCCCTGCTCCAGTCAGAATGACACCTCCCACTGCGTCGTCGGCGCGCAACTCGTCTATCGCAAGCCCAAGTTCGGCAATCGTCTCGCCGTTCAGGGCGTTGAGCTTGTCAGGGCGATTGACCGTGATCGTTGCGATACGGTCTGAGCGCTCGATCTGGAGGTGCTGGAATGCCATGAGGGATCAATTTGGGGGCGACGGCTGGGTGGGATGAGGCGGTGGCGGAGCTCGGCCCGCCGTCGCCCACGCCTTCCAACGTAAACTCCGGGAGCGGATTTTGCCCTGCGCTCTGGCCATGCCAGGCAGATGGATACTGCGACGCGGCGGCCGCAAGCGCGTCCGCTACGAGAGACCCAATGGGAAGCCCGTGACCGACGCCGCTACGCTCGAGCGAATTGCCGGTTTGAGCGTACCGCCGGCGTGGCGTGACGTGCATATCGCGGCCGGCGCGCGGTCGGCCGTCCAGGCGTGGGGCTACGATGCCCGGGGTCGGAAACAGTACCGTTACCACGACCGTGCGGTGGAGCGCGGCCAACTTCGCAAGTACCACCGGGTACGCCAGTTGGCGCACGACCTTCCGCAGCTTCGGAAGGCCATCGACCGCGATTTCCGTTCACCCGGGATGACCGAGGAGCGCGTGGCCGCGGCCGTCACGCGGCTCATCAGCCAGGGATTCTTCCGCGTCGGCAACGAGCGCTATGCAGACGAGAATCGGACGTTCGGCATCACCACCCTGCGCACCCGGCACGTGGAGGTGATCGGTGAGCAACTCATCTTCTCGTACAAGGGGAAGAAGGGAGTCCAGCAACGGCAGGTGGTGGTGGACGCTCACCTCGTCGCCTTCGTAAAGGAGGTACTGAAGACTCCCGGCGCGCGGCTCTTCCGGTACAGGGAGGACGGTCGTTGGCACGATCTCACCGCTCCTGACGTCAACAATTACCTGCGACAGACATTGGGGGTTCGCTACACGGCGAAGGACTTCCGTACCTGGGGTGGTACCCTGCGCGCGGCGACCGTACTCGCCGAATTTGGGCCGGCGGCGAGCGAGCGTCAGGCGCGAGCGAATGTGGCCAGTGCGGTGCGCCTGGTGGCGGCCGAGTTGGGGAATACCCCGGCCATCTGCCGCAAGTCGTACGTCCATCCGATCGTGATTGCGCGCTACCTGGACGCCGGCGATGTGATCGAGCCCGACCTCGACCCACCTGCCAGGCGGGGACAGGATCACTACTCGCTGGCGCCCGAGGAGCGTGCCCTGATCGTTTTCCTGGATGAGCACTTCCCTGAACGCCGCGGTACGCCGAAGCATTCCGCCGGGCCGACGCGGGACCGCCGACTGCCGGAGCCAGCCACAGTAACAGCTGAGGACTGACGTCGGGTCGCTTCCGGGAACACCAGCGTCGGTCGTCCCGGTCATACCGCGCCGGGCCGCAACGGCGTACGTTGTCCGGCGTGACCCGATCAGCCCTTTCTTACCCCGATGACGCGCTCGCCGGCGTGGTGACCGCGGTCGACTGGACAGCCGATGGAACGGCCGTCTCCATTGTCGATCAGACCCGTCTGCCAGCCGAGTTCGTGACGGTGGAACTGCGCACGGTGGAGGAGGTCTGCGAGGCGATCGTCACTCTGCGCGTGCGCGGAGCACCGGCCATCGGCATCGCCGGCGCGATGGGACTGGTGGCCGCCGTGATCGGTTTCGTGGATGAGCCGTCCGATCGCTTTCGCTGGCGGGTGGCCGGAGCAGCGGAACGCATCGGGGCCACACGGCCAACAGCGGCTGTGCTCCATGCCGAGGCGACGGCGATCCGTGACGAGGACCGGCGCATGTGCCAGCGTATTGGCGAGAATGCTCTCTCTCTGGTGCCTGACGGCGCACGGGTGCTCACCCACTGCAACGCCGGCGCCCTGGCCACCGGCGGAATCGGGACGGCGCTCGCCCCGCTCTACCTTGCCCACGCCGCCGGCCGACGTATTGAAGTGCTCGTGGACGAGACACGTCCGCTACTGCAGGGCAGCCGACTCACCGCGTGGGAACTGCAACGCGCCGGCATCGACGTTACGATCCTCGCGGACGGGATGGCCGCCTCGCTGATGGCCGCCGGTGGCGTCGACTTCTGCGTCGTGGGGGCCGACCGCATAGCCGCCAACGGCGACGTGGCAAACAAGATCGGCACATTCGGCGTGGCATTGGCGGCCCGTCATCATGAGGTACCGTTCTATGTACTTGCCCCGTCCAGTACGCTCGACCCGGCTACTTCGGATGGCGCATCCATTCCGATCGAGCAGCGAGCCTCATCGGAAGTCACCCACTTCGCCGGCAGGCTCGTCGCGCCAGTAGGAGTGCAGGTCTACAACCCCGCTTTTGACATCACGCCAGCATCGTTGGTGACTGCTATCGTGACCGATCAGGGCCTGTTCAGGGCGCCATACGATTTCAGCAAAGAGTAGCGAGTTCTCGACCAGCGATCAGCCACCCACGACCCGGGCCTAGCAGCGCATGCGACATGTCCTCGCGATAGATCAGGGAACCACTGCCTCCAAGTGCCTCGTCGTCCGTTCCGACGGGGTCGTGGTCGGACGCGGTCAGCGCGACATCACCCAGTACTTCCCAAAGCCGGGTTGGGTGGAGCACGACCCTGAAGAGCTCCTGGCGACGGTGATTACAGCGGCGCGTGATGCGGTGGCGGAGAGCGGACAATTGCCCGATGCCATCGGTATCACCAACCAGCGCGAGACCATAGTTGTCTGGGACCGGATCACGGGGAAGCCAGCCGCGCGCGCGATAGTCTGGCAGGATCGCCGGACTGCCGCGCGGTGCCGGGAACTGGAACCCTCGGTGGATCGGCTCCGCGCGCTCACCGGCCTCGTCGCCGATCCCTACTTCTCGGCCACCAAGCTCGAATGGCTCCTGGAGAGTGGGCTGGGCGAGCGTGCGGAGCGGTGCGAACTGCTGGCCGGCACTGTGGACAGTTGGCTTATCTGGCGACTCACCGGCGGCGCTGTGCACGCCACGGACTACACCAACGCCTCGCGCACGCTCCTGTTCGACATCCAGCGGCGGGAGTGGAGCGACGAGCTATGCGAACTGTTTGGCGTGCCTCGCTCGATGCTCCCCGAGGTGCGGCCGTCGGCCGGAGATTTCGGAGTGACGACGCCCGAGATCTTCGGGCGATCGGTGCCCATTGGCGGCGTGGCTGGCGATCAGCAGGCGGCTCTCTTTGGCCAGCGTGGGCAGGGGAAGCAGACCTATGGTACTGGTGCCTTCCTCCTACTCAATACTGGCAACGATCGTCCGTCCGACTCTCCAGGCGTGCTCACGACGCTCGCTTGCGACAGCAGCGGCCAGCCGGTCTATGCCCTTGAGGGCGCCATCTTCATCGCCGGCGCGGCCATCCAGTGGCTGCGCGATGGACTCGGAATTCTGGAGGCGGCTGCCGCGAGCGAGGAAATGGCACGGGGTATCGACGACACCGGGGGCGTCTACTTCGTCCCCGCACTGGCGGGCCTCGGGGCTCCCGACTGGGAGCCTCGAGCGCGCGGAACTATCGTCGGCCTGACTCGTGGCACCGGACGGGCTGAGCTAGTGCGGGCAGCTCTTGAGGCGATGGCTCATGGCACGCGAGACGTGGTGGATCTCATGGAGCTCCACAGCGGAGCGCGCTTCGATAGACTACGGGTGGATGGAGGGGCTTCGGCCAACGACTGGTTGATGCAGTTCCAGGCTGACCTGCTGGAACGTCCGGTCGACCGTCCGCTGCAGGTGGAGACGACGGCGCTCGGGGCGGCGGGACTGGCCGGTCTTACCAGCGGGGTCTGGCCCACGGCGGCCAGCTTTGCCGAGCGGCGTGAGTTCACGACCTTCCTGCCGGGCGACGGTGTAGCAGCGGCACGAGCCGGGGTGGCCGGCTGGCGCCGGGCGGTGCGGACGGCACTGGCCTGGGCGCGCGACGCTGAGGATACGGCCGGCGACACAAACTGAATGGCTTAAACGTATGGAGCGCACGCCAGCCAATTATATCTTGGTGGTGTGCGCGGGGCCTGGAACGAGGGAGGGGGGCTGGTGAGCGGGCGATCGAGAGGACGGAAAGTGGGAGCGGCGGGGGGTGCAATATCGTCCGCCCAGTTGTCGCACGCGCTCGAGGAGCATCGGCGGGCGCTGGCCGGCTGCCGTCGCTGCCCCCTTTCCGCGGAATGCGCCCGGCCGGTGGTCTCGGAGTCGCTGGCGCCCCGTGGGATGCTCATCGGTCAGGCCCCAGGACGGGTGGAGGTCGACGATGGCCGTCCGTTCGCCGGCCGCGCCGGCCGCACGCTCTTTCGCTGGCTCGAGCGCGCCGGACTGGACGAACGAACTGCTCGCCAGCGTCTGCACTTCGCCGCCGTCACTCGCTGCTTTCCCGGGCCGTCGCCCAGTGGCCGTGGCGATCGAGTTCCGTCTCCCGCCGAGCAGGAGAACTGTCGGCCCTGGCTGGACGCCGAACTCAGTCTGGTGCGCCCGCCTCTCATAGTGCTCGTCGGCCGACTCGCCATCGTCACCATGCTCGGCGCGCAGCCGCTGCGTGATGTCATTGGGGAAGCGCACCTCGTCTCACATGCTGGCGGCGAGAGTCTGGTTATCCCGCTACCCCACCCGTCGGGAGCCAGCAGTTGGATCCACCAGCCCGGCCACGCTCAACTGGTCGAGGCAGCGCTGGCTCGGCTGGCCGAGGAGTTACGGCGGCTGGGGATTGTGGACGGGACGGAAGCTGGCATTGGGGCGCGCGTGGCATGATGTTGATGAAGGGAGTTCTACTCGCAACCCTCCTTACCGCCCAGCCGCCAGCGGCTGGGCGGGACGGTTGGTTCGGTGCGGACAAGGTGAAGCACTTCTTTATGAGTGCGTTCATCCAGAGCGTGACCTTCGCGGCGCTGGAGACGGCCGGTGCGGACCGTCGCTCGGCCCTCGCCGGCGCTTCCGGGGTGACGCTTACTATAGGGTTGGCTCGAGAGTGGCATGATAGCAGAAATGGCGGCCCGTTCAGTTTCCGTGACCTGACCTGGGACGTCGCAGGCGGCAGTGCTGCATCGTTTATCCTGGTCCGCACGGAACGTTGACGGTGTCCGCCTTTCGGCCCGTCTGGCGCCGGGATCAGCAGAGGGACCCATGAGTCTGTCGGGGCGCTATATTTGTTGTCGCGGTGCCGTCCGGCTCCGTGAAATTCAATTCCTGACCGGCGACGGCCACCAGTCCGTCGCGGGGTAATCAGCCGTGAAGCCACGTTCAAAATTCGCCATTGGCGGACTGCTCGTTCTCGCTACCGCTTCCTACCTGATGGCCAGTTCCATCGGTGAGACAGGTATGTACTACCTGACTCCTAATGAACTGGCCGCCCGGATCGACAAGGACCCGTCGTTCCGCGAGACTGGCGTCAAGGTTGGCGCCCGCGTCGTGAGCGGAACGATTGAACGAGAACCGGGTGGTCGGGCGGTACGTTTCATCATGGCCGACAGTAGCGGCCAGCAAACCTACCCTGTCCATTACCGCGGCATCACGCCCGACACGTTCACGGATGGCGTAGACGTAGTCGTCGAAGGACGTCTGTCACCTGACGGAACGTTCGAGGCGACGACATTGCTGGCCAAGTGCGCCTCTCGCTATGAGAACGCACCAGACAGTGCGGGTGCGACGCATCCGGACGACGTGCCTGGCGGTCCGGCGGCAGCACCACCTTCAGTGCAGCGCACGGCTAGCGCGCAGGACCAGGCCCAGTGATCCTGGTCGGCGAACTGTCGTTATGGGTGGCGCTATTGATGGCCGCCTGGTGCGCGGCGGTATCATTTGCTGGCGGAAGCATGCGCCGCTCCGATCTCATCGTGAGCGGCGAACGGGCAATGTACGCGACCTTCGGCTTCGTCGTTCTGGCCTCGGCCGGTCTGCTGACAGCCCTCATCACGCATGACTTCTCGCTGGCGTATGTAGCGTCGCACACCAGCGCCAACCTACCGGTGATCTACACGATCACCGCGTTCTGGGGCGGACAGGCGGGTTCGATGCTCTTCTGGGCGCTGATCCTGAGCCTCTACTCGGCGATCTGCGTCCTCACCCACCAGAAGGACAACCGCGAGCTGATGCCCTACGTGACGGGCACCCTCGCTGTAATCCTCGTCTTCTTCCTCCTCACCACCGCGCTCGCCGCCAATCCGTTCGAGCGGCTGGGCTGGACGCCGGTGGACGGGCGGGGAATGAACCCGCAGTTGCAGAACCCGGGGATGGCAATCCACCCGCCGAACCTCTACCTGGGTTACGTCGCGACCTCGATCCCCTTTGCCTTCGCCATCGGCGCTCTCATCACGCGTCGCCTCGATGCCGAGTGGCTGGTCGCAGTGCGCCGCTGGTCGCTGATCTCCTGGTTCTTCCTCACCATCGGCATCACGCTTGGCATGTGGTGGGCCTATGTAGAGTTGGGCTGGGGCGGTTTCTGGGCCTGGGATCCAGTGGAGAACGCGTCCCTTTTACCGTGGCTGACCGGTACTGCATTCCTCCACTCCATAATGATTCAGGAGAAGCGAGGGATGCTGCGGAAGTGGAACGTGGTGCTCGTCGTCGCCACCTTCCTCCTCTCTATTCTGGGGACGTTCATCACCCGGAGCGGCGTGATCGAGAGCGTGCACTCATTCGCTCAGTCGCCCGTGGGACCGTGGTTCAGCAGCTTCCTGTTGCTGGCGCTCGCCGTCACCGTATACCTGGTGGCGACGCGTCTGAAGGACATGGAAGCGCGCGCTGAGCTGGAGAGCATGATGAGCCGCGAGGCGGCCTTCCTGTACAACAACCTCGTGCTTGTTGGGATCGCCTTCTCGGTGCTCTGGGGAACGCTCTTCCCGATCATCAGCGAGGCGGTTAAGGGCTCCAAGATCACCGTCGGTGCGCCCTTCTTCAACGCGGTGAACATCCCGTTGGGCCTGCTCCTGCTCGCCCTTACCGGTATCGGGCCGCTCATCGCCTGGCGCCGCGCGTCGGCGGCCAACCTGAAGCGTCAGTTTGCCTGGCCGGTCTTTCTCGGCGTCTCCACTGGCGCGATCCTGTTCGCGCTCGGCATGCGCGACGGCTATGCCCTCGTAGCCTATCTGCTGGCCGGCTTCGTCATGGGCACGATTCTCCAGGAGTTCGTGAAGGGAACACGCGCCCGGCACCGGATGTATGGCGAGAACCTGTTTGTGGCGCTCTACAAGCTCGTCGTTCGTAACCGTCGTCGTTATGGCGGTTATGTGGTTCACTTCGGTGNNNNCTTCTCCGCGTTCGCCGGTCAGGCGTTCAAGACGGAGCAGGATCTAACGCTCACGCCAGGCCAGAAGTTTGAGGCAGTGGATCCGTACGGCGCCACGTGGACGTTCGTCAATCAGGGCGTCTCCGAGTTCGAATCACTCAACCGCTTCGTCACCGGGGTGACGCTCGAGGTTGAGAGGGAAGGGAAGCCGATGGGCCTGCTGACAAGCGAGCGGCGTCAGTATGTGGACAGCAGAGGAATTCCCACCTTCGAACCATCGACTGAGGTTGGAATTCTGGAAGGGCTCAAGCAGGACGTTTACCTCGTTCTCGTTGGAGTTTCTGAGAATCAGACGGCAGAGGTGCGACTCAATTTCAACCCGCTTATCTGGTGGGTTTGGTACGGCGGCATCATCATGGCGCTTGGCGGACTGATAGTGATGTGGCCGCAGGCACAGCGACGCGGTACCCAGAGCGGCTATATGGCTCCGCTGGCGCCCGGCGCGGTGGATGGCGCGAGCTCTACCGCAGGAGCCTCGTCCTGAATGTGGGGTTTAAGAGCAGCATGAGCGAACTATCAATCGTCAACCGACGCGGTTTCCTCTTCGCCGCCGCCGGTGTGGCGCCGGCGTTGGTGGCCGGGCGCCTGATCGCCCAGGAAATTCCCGGTACGTCGATGGAGGGGGACGGCTACGTACCCGTCAGTTTGCCGGCAAAACCGGGCGCCGAACCCAGCATGACCCCGAACGAGCGCGACGCGGTGGAGCGCAAGCTCTCCTGCCCGTGCCCTTGCACCCTGGACATCTTCACCTGCCGCACCTCCATGCCCAGTTGCGGTTTCTCGCCGCGGATCCATCGGGACGTGGTGAGACTGGTGGAGGGCGGATACTCCGCGCCGGAGATCATGGCGACCTTCCAGGATGCCTATGGCGAGCACATCCTGATGGCGCCGCCCAAGAAGGGATTCAATCTCGTGGGGTGGTTCGCTCCGTTCACACTGATTGGTGCTGGCGCGATCGGGATCCTCGTGCTGCTCAGGAACTGGCGTCGACCAACCGGCGCTGGAGGGGAGGGTGAGCACGATCTCAGGTTCGTTCCTGATGCCACGACCGACGAACTGGAGCGGTTGGAGGCGGCCATCCGCGCCGACGAACAGTGACCTTTGCTCTCGTCGTGGGCACGCTACTGGCCCTGCTGGGACTGGCGTTCGTGCTCTATCCCCTCTTTGCCGACCCAGGCGCGATGCTCCCAGCGGCGGCTGGTCCGGTGGATCATCCCGAAGAGGATGCCGTAGCCGCCCTCCGCGAGACGGAGTTCGACCGTGCAACGGGCAAGCTCTCCGACAGCGACTATGCGGCGCTCAAGTCACGCTACACCGAACTCGCGCTGGCCGAGTTGCGGGCGGCCGAGGCTTTGCAGGCTACATCGGTCCAGGGCACGACGGCAGGTATGGATGACGGTGTGTCGGCCATCGGGGATGCCGCCGAGGCGGCTGTGAAGAGGCAGCTAGCCCGTCTCCATGAGTGCGAGTCTTGTGGCCCGCGTCCTGAGCCGGATGCCCTCTATTGCTCCGGTTGCGGCCGGTACCTGCCAGGGCGCTGTGCTGACTGCGGTGCGACCGTGAGTGAACCCGGAGCGCGTTTCTGCCCCGGCTGCGGCACCACACTGGCTGCCTGAGTCGCTGGGGCTCCGCGTACGCGGAGAGTCAGTGTTGGGAGCGGGTTGGGGACAACAGGGTGATGATGGGGCTCAGCGCGCACACGGAGCCAGTGCTCGCCAGTGGTGTCGAGCGGTTGGTCGTTGTCGGGGCTCCGCACAGGCGGAGCCAGTGCCCGGCCCTGATCTGGGGGCAGTAGTCGCCGTTGCGCGTGCCGCGGGCGGACTCAGGGCGCTCTCCGGCCCCGGCGGCCGGCGTCACGGCTCCTCAATCACCGCAGACTAGCCAGTACCTCGTCGAGGCGGGTCAGGAGCTGGTCCGCGGCGGCCAGATCGAAGCTCATCGGCGGCCTGATCTTGAGGACGTTGTCGTCCGGTCCCTCGAGTCCCAGTAACACACCCCTTTCTCGGAGCAGGTTCTCGACCTGCGCCGCCTCCTCCGAGGCCGGCTCGCGCCGGCCGCGGTCCCGCACCAACTCTACCCCGAGAAAGAGACCGTAGCCGCGCACGTCACCGATGATATCGTGTCGTTTGGCAAGTGTATCCAGGCCCGAGAGGAGCATGTCTCCGGTCTCGCGCGCCCGGTCCTGCAACTTCTCGCCGATCAGCACGTCCAGCACAGCACCGCCAGCGGCACAGGCTGCGCTGGATCCGCCGAAGGTCGCGAAGAACTCCGGCCCTCTGGAGAAGGCTTCGGCGACAGCGTGCGTCATGGCGACCGCGGCAAGCGGGAAGCCATTGCCGAGCGGCTTGCCCCAGACCACCACGTCGGGTGTGCAGTCCTGTTGCTGGAAGCCCCACAGCCAGTGCCCCAGCCTGCCGAGCCCCGTCTGTACGTCGTCGGCGATGCAGATTCCACCCACCTCCCGGACCATCGCGTAGCAGGCGTTGAGGTACCCTGGCGGGAGCACGATCTGGCCACCGACGCTCGGCACACACTCGCTGATGAAGCCGGCCAGCCGCCGACCGGATCCATCGACCTCATCGACGATGGCGCGAAAATCTGTGACGTACTGCTCCGCGGCATCCTCATCGCGGTGCGTCCCGCGATACACATCTGGCTGCGATACCACATGCACCCAGTCGGGCGCACCGCTCAGGCTCCTGGGATGCCTGAACTTGTACGGACTGATGTCCATCGCGCCCGTCGTGTTGCCGTGATAGCAGTGATCCATCACGATCATGTCTCTCGCACCGGTCGCCGCCCGCGCCAGGCAAAGGGCGAGTTCGTTCGCCTCGCTGGCGGAACTCAGAAAGACAATCTTCTTCAGGTGCGGCGGGAGTAGCGCGAGCATGCGCTCGGCGTATTCGACGTGGACGTCCTGCAGGTAGCGCGTGTTCGTGTTGAGCGTCGCCATCTGGCGGGCCACTGCCTCGACGACGTGCGGATGTGAATGACCCACGTGCGGCACGTTGTTGTAGACGTCCAGATACTCGACGCCATCCGCATCGTACAGGAAGTGCCCACGTCCGCTCACCAGGTGCAGCGGATCGTCGTAGAAGAGCGACTGGTTGCCGAGCGCCACGAGGTGGCGCCGGGCCAGCAGACTACGCTTGCTGACGGTCTCTGGCAGCGAGCCGGTGCTGTCGCAAGCCGTGGCAATGGCGCTCGTGAACTCCTCCTCGCCTAGTGCGTCGAGGTAGTCGAGCAGTCGCCAGGCGGGAGCCTCGCTGATCGTGAGATAGACATTTGTCGGATCTTCCCGACGCTGTATGGCGGCATTCGTGACGCTGACGGCCAGGCGCGCCAGAACGAGCGGCGCGATCAGGGCGATCTCCTCGCGCGTGAGCGGACACGCTCTGTGGTAAGCACTGGCGAGGGCCGCACCACGGGCCAGCGGATCGCCAGCACCCATCATGGCATAGGCCATGGCAATCGCGACTTCGCAGACCTTCGGTCCCCGTATCATGTCGCCAAAATCGACGATGCCGGTGGCTCGCTGCACTCCGTTCTCGAGCGAGACGAGCACATTCATGTCGTTCGCGTCGTTGTGGAGCGGTGTGCGCGGTAGAACGTCGAGTCGCGGCCTCACATCGCGCTCGAAGCGAGCAATGATACTCCCGATGCGGGCGCGACGACTGGCTCCATCAATCGCGTCGATGTGGTTCGCGATCCAACCTGCCCGGCGCAGGTTCCAGTTTAAATCGCGGTCGAGTAACGGATGGTCGAACGCTTCCAGTGCCCGGTCCAGGCGGCCGAGCATATCGCCGATCGAGGCCGCGAGCGCCGGCGTCCGGACCTCGACGGCCGCCATCAACGTCCCCGGAAGGAACGATGTGAGCCAGGCGACGCGCTTCTCGCCGCGGTCATCGGCCACGGTGGTGTGGAGCGCACCGGCGCTCGTGTTGATCACTTCCGGCAGGTGATCGGCCAGATCGCGATCGCGTGCATGCGTCATCGCTGCGGCCTGCATCTCGACGAACGACGAATCGCAGCCCGGGCGCATCACCTTGAACACGAAACGCCCGTTCGGGGCGACGACATCGAAGTTCAGGTCAAGTTCTCCCGGCAGCGAGCGGATGTCTCCCTCGATACCGTAGTCCATTCTCAGGGCGTCGCGAACGGATGGGTCGATCGTCGTCAAGCGGGTGTTCCTCCCATCAGGGCGCTATCCACGTGTACACAAAGTTGGTGAGACACGGAGTCTGCTACCGGGGAGTGGTAGCAGCAAGAGAGGGTCTGGTCCGCCTGCCGTTGTTGGTCCAAAGGTCAGCCGTGGTGGCCGCGCTGTCCATCCGTGCACCTTGTCGGCTCAACCTGCTTGAGATATCTCTGGTTATGAGCTTCGTCTCCTCTCTCAAGCGTTGAG
>CAJDWZ010000141.1_pt1 | contig 12984 bp, 12 predicted proteins | sample 7391701 | NCBI WGS metagenome assembly CAJDWZ01 (sample SAMEA7055744, study PRJEB34461) | soil metagenome | biome: terrestrial ecosystem; feature: Peninsula; material: soil | place: Antarctica | collected 2016
GGGGCTCGAGGACCCGACAGGGGTCCGCCAGCTTCATCGCGCATTCGAACGCGAGAGAGCCCGGCTTGGCGTACCGGCAGAGGGGCGGGCATACCATCCGCACGTGACGCTGGGCCGCGTCCCGGGCGAATCTCCGACATTATGCGAGGCACTCGCGCCGGAGCTTCCCCTGCACGAGTTTCAGGCGGAGGTCACGCTCACATCTGTGGACCTGATGCGTAGCGAGAACTCGTCCAGTGGCCTGACCTACTCTGTCGTAACCACCGCTCCATTCATCTCCGATATGGAATCCCGTTGAATGTTCGGCTGCCTCCGTCGGCTGGGCTGTCTGGTCATCCTCGCCGTCGTTGCTGGCGGCGCCTGGCTGACGCGAGACTCGTGGTATCCTCGTGTATTCGGAACCCCGGCGACGCCGGCGGTGGTGGCCGAATCCTCCTGGAAACCGGTGACGGCCCAGGCGACCACGCGGGGCAGGAGCCAGATCGCCCGACTCGCCGGCTCATCCGGCGTTGGGGCGGTCTCGCTGGAGCCAGCGGAGGCAGTGGGCGTCGTACTCGATTCGCTGCTACGTCAACTGGGCGGGCTGGGTGACGACGTGCAGGCATCGGTGATAGGCGACCGTCTCTACATTCGTGCGTCGGTGCCCATAGCCTCGCTCGGCGGCGACGTCCTGGGACCACTGAAGGGCATGCTCGATGCCCGAGAGACCATTCTCCTGGGCGGGACGCTGGATGTCGTGCGTCCCGGGTTGGCCCAGTTCCGGGTCGCCGAGGTGAAGGTGCGCGACTTTGCCCTTCCCACGAAGGTGGTGCCACGGCTACTCCGCGAATTGCGGCGGGGCACTGAACTCCCCGACGGAGTGGCATCCGACGCGGTACCGATATTCCTCGCCAGCACGGTCGGCGCCGTGCAGGTCAGCAAGGGGCGTGTCGCCATCTTCAAGGAGGTTTCGCGATGACGGCGGCGGACGACGTGGTGGCACTAGGCCGGCGCATACTGGTCGTCGACGACGAGCGGGGCATAAGGGCTGCCCTCGGTCAGTTGTTGGAATATGAGGGATACGAGGTTCGCACCGCCGACCATGCGCAGCAGGGGCTCGATGCCTACAAGGAGTTCCGCCCGCATCTGGTCTTCCTGGACGTCAAGATGCCGGGAATGGACGGCCTCGAGGCGCTGCGTCGGCTGCGCGAACAGGATCCCCAGGCGACGGTGGTAATGATCAGCGGTCATGCCACCATCCAGACTGCCGTTGAGGCGACCCAACTCGGCGCCTACGACATACTTGAGAAGCCGCTGGACACCGACCGCATACTTGTGCTCCTCCGGAACGCCCTGGCGCATCTGGAACTGAGCGAGGAGAACGCGCGGCTGCGGCAGCACATTGACTCGCGCTTCGAGATGGTCGGGCAATCCTTCTCGCTTCGGGCATTGCAGGAGCGGATCGCCAAGGTGGCCGGGACACCAGCGCGGGTGCTCATCACCGGAGAGAATGGCACCGGCAAGGAGCTGGTCGCCCGTGCAATCCATCGTGAGTCACCGCGCCGCGATCGGCCGTTCGTGGAAGTGAACTGCGCGGCCATACCTCAGGAGTTGATCGAGAGCGAGTTGTTCGGCCACATGCGCGGCTCATTCACCGGTGCGGTGAGTGACCGTGCAGGCAAGTTCGAGCAGGCGGACGGCGGAACCCTCTTCCTGGACGAGATAGGCGATATGAGCCTGGCCGCGCAGGCCAAGGTGTTGCGCGTTCTTCAGGACAACGTCGTCACGCGTATCGGTGGTTCGAAGCCGATCCAGGTGGATGTGCGAGTGCTGGCAGCGACGAACAAGAAGTTGGAAGAGGAGATCGCGGCCGGTCGTTTCCGCGAGGATCTCTACTACCGGCTGAACGTCGTCCCACTGCACGTCCCACCGCTCCGTGAGCGAAAGGAGGACATCCCGCTACTCGTCGTGTACTTCCTTCAGCAGCTTGCCCAGCGCGAGGGGGCACCGTCGCGAGGAATCACCGACGAGGCGCTGCAGCGGCTTCAGGGGCTGGACTGGGCCGGGAATGTGCGCGAACTTCGCAACACGGTGGAAAGGCTCCTGATTCTCGCGTCTGGACCAGCGATCACCGCCACTGACATCGACCGGCTCGTCGGCCGACGGCCGGAGGATGTCGCCGGACTGGGTGCGCTCGTGGAGTGTCGGACATTCGAGGAGTTCAAGAGCGCCGCCGAACGTGCTTACCTTCTGGCCAAATTGCGCGCTTCCGACTGGAATGTTTCGGAGACGGCGCGTGCGCTGGAGATGCCGCGATCGAATCTTTACAAGAAGATCGAACGTTACGGATTGGAGCGCGAGCAGGCGTGAACAGAGCGGTTCGCAGCTGGACGTTGGCAACCCGTAGACCGTCACCATCATGAGTAGCCGCGACTGGGAAAAGGAACTCGCCGCGATCGACCGTCAGATTGAGTCGGTCCCGAACCGGCCGGTGGACGAGTCGGTACCGGAAGCTTTGCCGGCGACTCTGGCGCCGCACGCCGTTTCCCCTGCCGGTATGCCATCCGTGCGCCCGGGATCACCCGGCCGACGTTGGGTGCTCTACGTGCGGTTGCTCATCGCCCTCGTCCTGGCGGTGGGGATCGTCTTCTGGCCCTATGGCACGCGCTGCGGCCTGGAACTCGGCGCTTACCTGGCCGGAGTGGGTCTCATCGCCGTTGCGGGAGTCTGGTCATCGGTGTGGAGTTGGCGTCATCGCGCGCCCAAGTCACACATCCTGTCCCTACTCATCATACTGTGGGCTCTCGCCCTGGCGTCCTGGCAGACGCTACCGAGGGTAGGACTCTCCATCCCGACAATGGAGCGGCCGGCCATCTGGTCGTGCAACTGAGCGCTGACCGTCTGTCGCCCGCTCCACCCGTCCCGCTACGATAGCTCGTTTTCTGGGCTAGATTCCACTCGTTGGCCGCTGATCCACGGTCGGCGGCGCATGACCGTTCTCGCAACCTCTTACGCATGAAAACTTTCCGAAACTTCGTCGCCGGCGAGTGGGTCGCCCCCGCCAGCGGCGAGTACTTCGACAACGTTAATCCGGCCGATAACAGCGACACAATCGGCCGCTTCCCTCTCTCCAACAGCGAGGACCTGGAGCGCGCAGTGGTCTCGGCGCAGCGCGGTTTCGAGCTTTGGAAGCGCACGCCAGCGCCGGAGCGCGGCGACGTCCTGCGTCGCGTCGGCGACATCATGACGCGCCGGAAGGAGGAACTCGCCGACATCATGACGCGCGAGATGGGTAAGCCGCTAACGGAAACGCGCGGCGACGTCCAGGAGGGGATCGACACGGCGTATTACGCCGGCAGCGAGGGGCGCCGGCTGTTTGGCAAGACTGTGCCAAGCGAGATGCGGAACAAGTGGGCTATGAGCTACCGACGCCCAATCGGCGTCGCCGGCATTATCACGCCGTTCAATTTTCCGATGGCCATTCCGACCTGGAAGATGTTCCCGGCGTTGGTCTGCGGAAATGCATGCATCTTCAAGCCGGCCGAGGACGTACCACATACGGCGACGGCGCTGGTGGAGATCTTCCTCGAGGCAGGGCTGCCACCAGAGGTGATCCAGCTCCTGCACGGCGCCGGCGAGGTAGTTGGGAAGGCGATGGTGGAGCATCCCTCCATCCCCCTGATCTCCTTCACGGGCTCGACTGAAACGGGAAGCCAGGTTGGAGCGACCTGCGGCCGGATGCACAAGCGGCTGTCGCTGGAGATGGGCGGGAAGAATGCCCAGATAGTCCTGGACGACGCCGATCTTGAGCTCGCCCTAGAGGGTGTGCTCTGGGGAGCGTTCGGTACCACCGGTCAACGTTGCACGGCCACCAGCCGGCTTATCCTTCAGTCTCGCGTCCACGACCAGTTCCTCGGCATGCTCGTGGATCGCGCACGCGCGATGAAGCTTGGCGACGGCCGTAAATCAGGTACGGATGTCGGTCCGCTCATTCACGAAGCGGCGCGACGCAAGGTCGAGAACTACGTCGACATTGGTCAGGCAGAGGGAGCTGACCTGCTCTGCGGTGGTCGTCGCGGGCAGGGCCGTGACCTGGAAGGGGGCTACTTCTACGAGCCGACCATCTTCGCCCGCGTCGAGGCCGGATCGCGCCTGGAGCAGGAAGAGATCTTTGGTCCGCTACTCTCCGTCGTGCGCGTCCAGACGGTGGATGAGGCGTTCGCCGTCAACAACGGCGTGAAGTACGGCCTGTCGTCCTCTGTCTACACGCGTGATGTGCAGGTGGCCTTCCGGGCGTTGCAGGACCTGGATAACGGCATCACGTACATCAATGCACCCACCATCGGTGCAGAGGCTCACCTTCCGTTTGGAGGCGTCAAGCAGACCGGCAACGGTCACCGTGAGGGCGGCTGGGAGGTATATGAGTTCTACTCGGAGACAAAGGTGGGTTATGTCGACTTCTCCGGTACGTTGCAGCGCGCTCAGATCGACAACTACCAGGGATCGGCCGACTGACCGATAGCTGGGTGGGCGCGGCGACGGTAACGGCGGTCATGGGAGCGTCCATTCGCCGGAACGATGTGTCGTTCCGGCGAATGGATTCACCCAGCCGCAGTTGCCGGAACGGCGTGAATGGGAGAGCCGCATCGGTGGCGTCGGCATTGATCGGCGATGATTTGATACGCCATGAGCGGCAATGGCTTGCACTCGCTTTGCGAGTTCCGGTTATATTGTTTACAGGAGATCGATTGCCCGGCCGGATTCGTCACCTGGTCGTCCGCAATCGCCATCCTCACCGAAGGGTCGTTGGGCGTCGGCGAGTCATTGACGCCCAGGTCCCTCTCCGCATGTCGACGTATTGCCGTCCTCTCAGGGCGGCGCCGCAGAGCCGCTCATGAGCGAACTCCTCACAGGCACCGGCCGGCCTCCCGTTTCCGATGCGCAACGCGCAGCGGCGCTGCAGAGCCTGAACAGCCGCTCAGCACTGCCGTGGGGCTTTCTGTGGGATTCGGCAAAGTCGATTCCCGTTGCGCTCCTGCTCTTCTTCCTCGTGCGGGCGTTCTTCGTCGAGGCATTCAAGATCCCGAGTGGGAGCATGGAAGGGACGCTTCTGGTGGGCGACTTCCTGCTCGTCAATAAGCTCCTCTACGGTGCCGACGTCCCGTTCACTCACGTTCAGTTGCCGGCCGTCAGGTCGCCTGAACGAGGGGACGTGATCGTGTTCCAGTACCCGGCCGACCTCTCCAAGAACTTCGTGAAGCGCCTCGTTGGGCTACCCGGCGACACGCTTGCGATGCGGGACGGCGTGCTCTTTCTGGACGGTCTGCCGCAGGCCGAACGTTACGTCAGCCACAGCGAGCCAGGCGTCGATCCCGTCGCTGAGGACTTCCGCTGGCAACGCAACTACCTGGTTCGCACCGCCGAGGCGAGCTCGGGCTTCCATCCTTCGCGTAACAACTGGGGACCGCTGGTCGTCCCGGATCGGAGCTTCTTCGTACTGGGAGACAACCGCGATAATTCACTGGACAGTCGTTACTGGGGCTTCGTGCCGGACTCGCTCCTGCGCGGTCGCCCCATGTTCGTGTATTACAGCTACGCGCCCGAAGTCAGTGACGATCTCGCATGGCTCACCCGCATCAGGTGGCGCCGGCTCGGTGAGCGCATCGATTGAGCGCGATTCCCTGACAGCGAAGGTGGGTGGGATGCTGGTACCGTATTTGTGCAGGCTGGGAATCCGTCGCTTCGCCTAACAAGGCATGGCGAGCTTCCCGCGGTAGGGCACGTGGTAGATGGGAGTGTCCTCGTTTGGTTCCACCCCCTCGGAGCAGCTTTCCTATGGCAGTCACGACGTCGAAACGCGCCTCTTACGACGAAGGATCGCTTGACCAGTACCTTCGCGACATCAGTATCTATCCGCTGATCAATCGGGAAGAGGAGGTGCGCCTCGCTCAGCAGATCAGGCTCAGCGATCAGGAAGCGCTCGATAAACTGGTCCGCTCCAACCTCCGCTTCGTCGTCTCCGTGGCGAAGAAGTACCAGAATCAGGGGGTTTCGCTCTCCGACCTGATTAACGAGGGGAATCTCGGACTCATCCGAGCCGCTCACAAGTTCGACGAGACCAAGGGGATCAAGTTCATCTCCTACGCTGTCTGGTGGATCCGACAGGCCATACTACAGGCGCTGGCCGAGCAGTCGCGGATTGTTCGTGTGCCGCTGAACCGCGCTGGCACCCTGCACCGCATCGGCAAGCGGGCCAACGCGCTGCTCCAGGAACTGGGCCGCGAGCCAACTCACGAGGAGATCGCTGAGGGAATGGACATCAGCGTGGAGGAGGTCGCCAAGACGATGTCCATCTCGCAGGCGCACCTCTCCCTCGATGCGCCGATGACGCCGGGTGAGGACAACAAGCTCCTCGACTATCTTCCGGACAACGTCAATCCGACTCCGGACGAGCAGATCTTCGAGAAGGCGCTCACCGAGTCGGTGGAGGAAGCGCTGACCACACTCAAGGAGCGCGAGTCACGCATCCTCCGCCTCTACTTCGGCCTTGATGGAGCCGAGCCACTGACGCTGGAGCAGATCGGTGTCATGCTTGGCATCACCCGGGAGCGGGTGCGGCAGATCAAGGAGAAGGCCCTATCGCGCCTACGGCACGTCAGCCGCGCGCGCGCATTGGAGAGCTACCTAGGATAATGGCCCAGACGAACTCGTTCGACGTGACTACCGGAGTCGACCTCCAGGAAGTGGACAACGCTGTAAACCAGGCGCAGAAGGAGATTTCCCAGCGCTACGACTTCAAGGGCTCCAAGGCCACGATCGAATTCAACCGTGGAGATGGGAAGTTGGACCTCGTCGCAGACAGCGATTTCCAGATGGAAGCGCTGTTCGACGTTCTCCAGAGCAAGCTCATCCGACGTGGCGTCTCGGTGAAGAACCTCGATATCGGTGATATCAAACCGGGTGGCGGGGATACCGTGACGCGCGAGATTGTACTCAAACAGTCGCTGGACGGCGATACCGCTAAGAAGGTGGCGGCGGCGATCAAGGCGGCAAAGCTCAAGAAGGTTCAGGCGGCGATCCAGGGTGAGCAGGTGCGGGTGACGTCGCCATCACGCGACGACCTTCAGGAGGCGATGCAGCTGCTCAAGGGAGAGGATTTCGGCGTCGAACTCCAATTCGGTAACTATCGCTGACCGTCTGCGACATGGATCTTAACTCCAACAGAGCGTCGTCGGAGTGAGAGGAAGGGCACCACGATTACCGTCGTGGTGCCCTTCGGCCAGCTAACCGTCCCTCGCATCCGGCACACCGCCCTCGTTAGCTTTTCTTATCTCCATTTTCCACCACTACTTGGCGGTACACTTGAAGGTTGGTTTCATCACTCTCGGCTGCGACAAGAACACCGTCGATAGCGAGCGCTATCTCGCACAGCTGTCTGCCCACGGCGCCACGGTTACCGATGACCTTGGCCTCGCCGAGGTGATAGTTGTCAACACCTCAGCGACACAAGTTGGAGCTGGCCGAAGCCATCCCCGAAGTGGACCTCTTTCTCGGTAGTGCCGAGATGGATCAACTCATTCCCGAGCTGGAACGACGTGGCCTGGTGGATAGCTCCGTCGACCTGCATCCGGGCGAGCGGATATACCTCGGCGACCTGCCACACGTGCGCTACCTGAAGGTCAGCGAGGGATGCGACCATGGCTGCGCCTTCTGCGCCATTCCGCTCATGCGCGGCAAGCACCGTTCGTTCACCCTTCCCGACATCGTCAGCGAGGCTCAGCTGCTGGAGCTTCAGGGCGCGCGGGAGATCAACCTCGTGGCCCAGGATCTGGCCCACTGGGGTCGCGACCTGCGCCAGGACGACCTGCGACTCCCCGACCTGCTGGATGCCCTGATAGCTGGGACGAGCATACCGTGGATCCGACTGCTCTATCTCTACTCGGCCGGGATCACGCCTCGGCTACTGGAGACAGTGGCGCGCGAGTCGCGCATCCTGCCGTATCTCGACATGCCCATCCAGCACGCTTCAGACACGGTGCTGGAGCGGATGCGTCGACCTGAGCGGCAGCGGACCATTCGCGCCAAGGTGGCGCACTTCCGCGAGGCGGTGCCCGACGTTGCGATTCGCACCACATGCATCGTTGGCTTCCCGGGCGAGACAGAATCCGACTTCCAGCAGTTGCTCGACTTCCTGGAGGAGACGCAGTTCGAGCGAGTGGGCGCCTTTACCTACTCTCCGCAGGAAGGAACGCGAGCTCACCAGATGGTGGACGACGTGCCGGAAGCGCTCAAGCGAGACCGGCTGGACCGTCTCACCGAGCTGCAGCGGAGCATAACTGCCGAGCGTTACGAGCGTCGCCTGGGCGGCACGGTGCGCCTGCTGCTGGATCGTGCGGCAGGCGGCGGGGAACCAGCGCAGGCTCGCGCTCCGTGGCAGGCGGACGACGTGGACGGCGTCACCTTTGTGCATACCACTGCTGGGGCAGGGAGCTTTGTAGAGGCTCGAGTGGATGAGGTTGTGGACGACTACGACTTCATGGCGACGGCTACCGGCATCGTGGACTTGCTCCCGGCAGTGCTGCCACAGCGCAGCGCCCGCCGGTTGCCAATGATGGCGACGAGCGTCGGAAGCTTTGGACGGTGAGCGGTAGCCAGACTACCGCAGGGCGGGTGCTCTCCGAGCCCCGCATACCGATTGCGATCGCACGCGCGGCGATGGAATGAAGATGACGGCTCTCGAGAGCGACCTCATCGCCAACACGCTCGACCCGCTGGACAATGCCGATGCCTCCGAAACTCCATTCGACTGACTCCGGCGTCCCGCCGGGGCAGCGCGCATTCATCAGCCGCCTCCCGGCCGTCCGCGCGCTCTTCGCGGCCGCGGTGGTGGTGGCTCTGGGATGGGTGGCTGCCTGTGGCGGCGGCCTCACTCCCATCACATCCACGCCGACTTCCTCCCGGCCGACAGCCGCCGATAGCGCTACTCCGTCATTCGAGGCGGCTGGAACGTTAGACGAGATGGGCCCGTCGGTGCGCGTTGCCATCGCGACTGCGGCGCCCGTCGTGGAGTTGGAGGGGAGTGGGAGCTGGCGGTTGGAGGGACCTGACGGCTTTGGGGGCGTGCTCGCGCGCGGGTCTCGCGGCGAGCGCTGGCGCGTGGAGCATCGGGATGGTCGGCTCCGGGCCGTCCGCTCTGACGGCCAGGCCAGTGCCTGGCGGGACGGAGGGTTGGTGGTTCGTCCAGTTGGAGGGGAGACACTGATTGGAGTGGGTTCTCGTCGCTTCCGTGGCGATATTCTGCTGACTCCCACGGACAGCGGAGTGATGGTGGTGAACCGGTTGCCGCTGGAGGAGTACCTCCGCGGCGTCGTGCCTCTGGAGATAGGCACCGATCGGCGGGCAGACGAGCATGCAGCGGTGGAGGCACAGGCTGTCGCCGCGCGGAGTTACGTCGTCGCTCGCATGCGTGGTACGCAGCGTCAGTCTTACGACCTCGGCGACGGCGTAACCGACCAGGTTTACGGTGGGGCGAACGCCGAGCGGGCGGTGAGTGATGCCGCGGTGCGCGCCACCGCTGGGTTGGTCCTGCTCGCCGGCGGCAGGGTTGTCACGGCGCCGTACCACTCCTCCTGCGGCGGTTCCACCGCTGAGCCACAGGAGGTCTGGCAATCGGGGCCGGAGCCACACCTGCGCCGGGTCAGCGACCGTATCCCGGGCACCGATCGCAACTACTGCGATATCGCGCCGCAACCCACCTGGTCGCGCACTCTGGAGCAGGATGCGCTGCGTCGCACGGTAGAGCGATACCTACCAGCGTACGCGGCAGTGCCGGCGGGCGGGATCGGGAGGGTGCGGGAGTTGCGCGTGGAACAGATGACGCCGTCCGGGCGGGTGGCGACGTTGGCGCTGGTGACCGATGGCGGGGTCTTCAGACTAAAGGGCAACCAGATCCGTTATGTGCTTCGTGACGCTGCTGGCGGTATCCTTCGCAGCACCTATTTTACCCTGCGACGCACACCGGTGCGACGCGGCGAATCAGCGCCCGTGGCGATCATTGACGGACGTGGAAACGGGCACGGGGTCGGCATGTGCCAGTGGGGCGCGATTGGACGTGCCCGCGCGGGCCAGGACTTCCGCGCAATACTCAACACCTATTACCCGGGCACGAGTGTCGGCTACGCGCGATGATCCGTCCTGGCGGTACACGCTCCAGCGCATGCGACTGATCACGCTGTGCGCTACGTCGGGGCTGCGAATGACGCTCATTGTCACCGCCTTCGCCATCGCCAGTACGGCCATCACCACTCCTGCCCGTGCGCAGAGCAGCGATACGACCCGCGCCGGCGGCCTTCTGGACCGACTGGGCATAGACAGGCTGCGGTTAAGCACTATAGGCGCAACTGGCGGCGTCGTGATGCCCGCGCAGATAGAGCCGACGTCGCTGGTGAGTCTCAACGCCGACTACGGCGAGGTGGTTCCGGGGTGGCGAATAGTCTTCTCGGCGAGCTACTGGAACTCACGCTATACCGACGCAACTGTGCAGCGCTTTGCCGACTCCCTGCGCGCTTTAGTAGTGGACCCCACTGGCAACGCGGAGATAGACATCGGGAAGGTACGCGTGTCGATGGTCGCTATTGGCGGCGAGGCTCGCTGGAGCCCGCGTCGTGGCCGGACTCGTATTCGGCCCTACGTTGGCGGCGCGCTGGGGTTGTACGCACTCAACGCCGAGGGAAAGGGCATTAGCGGTACCTTCGTAGAGAGCGCATTAGATAACATCGCCACCGGCATGGCTGCACTTGCCGGAGGCGAAGTTCTGCTCCTCCCGAACTTCAGGGTTGGCATGCAAGCCAGATATGACCTGCTGAGTGGTGCTCGCTTCGGCTCGCTACGTGCCGGCGCCAGTTATGTTTTCAGTGCCCGGACGGGAGCATGAGATCCGATCCTGTCCGGATAGGCGTCGTCGGCGCTGGAGCGATCGCCCAGGTAGCCCACCTGCCGGTGCTCGCGAAGATGCGCGGCGTCGAACTGGTGACATTGTGCGACAATGATGGTGTCAAGGCGCGCGCGCTCGCCGACCGCTTCGGAATCCCCGACGTTTTCACCGACATAGAGGATCTGCTCGGCGACGAACAGTTGGACGCATTGGTGATTGCGACTCCCAACCACCTCCACGAGCCCCATGTTCTGAGCGCGCTCGCCGCTGGGCTGCACGTGTTCTGCGAACGTCCGCTGGCGCTCACATCGAAGGGAGTGGAGCGCATCGTGACGGCGTCGCAGCGGGCCGATCGGATGGTACTCGTGGGCAATAATCATCGCTTCCGCAGCGACGTCCAGGCGATGGACGCCTTCGTTCGCGGTGGGGAGCTGGGCCGGTTGCATGGCATCAGGGCTGGCTGGTATCAGCCACGAGGCGTGACCGAGGGATGGCGTCTGAGACGGAACGAGGCCGGCGGCGGCGTACTCGTGGATCATGGTCTGGCCCTGCTCGATCTGGCGCTCTGGCTCGTGGACTACCCGGAGGTCACGCGCATTTCCGCACACATGGAGCGTGGTCGCGGCGCCAACGCCGTCGATGAGACACTTCTCGTCACGCTCGGCCTCGCTGACGGACCGACTCTCTCGTTGGACCTCAACCGCAACTACGTGGGCGAGGGTGAGAGATGGTGGTTCGAGGTGTTGGGAACGCGAGGTAGCGCACGCCTGGCTCCACTGCGGGTAGTGAAGGAGCTCAACGGTCGTGCTACCGACGTGTCTAGGTCTGGAGCGGCGACTCGCGACAGCACCTTCCTCCAATCATACCGTGCCGGACTGGCCCACTTTCTCGCCGTCATTCGCGGTGACAGTCCTTACGAGCCACCCGCGCAGCAGGCGCGTCTGCTGAAGCTCATGGAGACGATCTATCGCTCAGCGGAGGACGGGAAAGAGATCCGCTCATAGGACAAGCGGAGTCCTACCGTGGAGTAATCCTGGCTTTCGTCAGGGCGCACTATTGAGGCGATAGATTCCTGCCCCTATGAAGACGCCGAGTAGCTCGCGATCCAGTTCGCCTGCATCGGCCTCGCGCCCCAGGATGTCCAGTGCTCGTTCCGGTGGGACGGCCGGCTTGTACGGTCGATCCGCAGCCGTGAGGGCGTCGTATATGTCGGCGATCGTCATCATCCGCACCTGAACCGGTATCCGCTCGGATGTGAGTCCGCGAGGATAGCCGAGTCCGTTCAGCTTCTCATGATGGCCGTGGGCGATTTCGGGCACGCGCCTGAGTTCATTCGTCCACGGTATCTGCGCCAGGAAGCGGTAGGTGTGGGTGACGTGAGCCTCGATCTCGCGCCGCTCGCGCTCGTCCAGCGTACCTCGCTGTATTCGCAGCGATCGCAACTCACAGCCCTCCAACAGCGGTCGTCTGTCACCGCCGGGATGCTCAACCGTAGATGCTGCCAGCCGCGCGAGTTCCTCTGAACGTGCTTCGGGCAGAATCGTGGGGGCATTTGCGGCTTCCACGGCGCGAATCAGCCGGTCCAGGTGCGCCCGGCGTTCGTCGCGTTGTGACGCCAGGGCGGCGACGACTGCATCGTACCCATCGCGACCGTGTGCGAGTAGATGGTCGGCGCGTCCGCGCTCATAAATCAGCGCCTCATGCTGCATCAGTTGGGCGAGCCGATGACGGATTCGCTGCAGGTCGATCGGATAGAGCTTCTTCGCTTTCACCAACACCTCCTCCCTCACCGCCACCTTGCCGAAATCGTGGAGGAGTGCAGCGTAGCGTAGTTCACGAAGCTGCTCACGTGTGAAGTGAACGTTGCGATGGCTCGGGGTACCACCTGCCTCGGAGACCGTCTCTGCCAGCGCGATGGTGAGATGGGCGACGCGCGAGGAGTGTCCGGAGGTGGTTGGATCGCGTGACTCGATAGCCGTCACCGCGGCCGTCACGAAGCCCTCGAACAGTCTCTCAATGCTCTCGTACAGACGAGCGTTCTCGACCGCTACCGCGGCCTGAGCTGCCAACGC
>CAJDWZ010000055.1_pt1 | contig 12875 bp, 13 predicted proteins | sample 7391701 | NCBI WGS metagenome assembly CAJDWZ01 (sample SAMEA7055744, study PRJEB34461) | soil metagenome | biome: terrestrial ecosystem; feature: Peninsula; material: soil | place: Antarctica | collected 2016
TGCGAAATAGGTCGATGCGTCAAGGAGGCTGCGCATGTCGCCGTCGGTACGCCAGCGAGCCTCGAGTTCCATAAGAGTTAGATCAGTGCAGTCATCGTCTGGACTATCACGCTCCACGTTCTTGTGCGCCTGCAGAGCTGCGAGAACCTTCCCCCACTTGCCAGATAGTTGGTGTGCGTGCGCTAGCTTAGCCAGCATCTCCAGCCGCTGCTCGTCAGTCTCACAGAGATCCAGCGCGCGCTCATACACCTCCGCCGCTTCCGCTGGCAGCCCTATCTCTAGCAACTGCGCCGCGCAGGATCGAACCAACGTAAAAGCCCGGTCAGACTCACCCGCCGCCAACCACTGCTGCGCGCAGTCCCAGAGCAGTGCCGCCGATTGTGACCGCTCTATCTCCGCCTGAAGTACCTCCGCGGCGCATCGATGCAGTAGCTGACATGCCGGTGCCGTCAGTCGCTTTAGCGCGGCCTGCGCGATCAGGTCGTGCCGACACGGAACTCCGTATCCGCCTGTCGCCACCAGGCCATGCTCGGAGAGTCGGTCCACGCTCTCCACCAGCTCGTGCCGCTTGTGCTCGAGCACCAACTCGAGTCGCTCGAAGGTCGCCGTCTTGCCCAGCACCGCGCACGCCTGGAGCGTCCGCAGAGACTGTTCGTCCAGTCGGCTCACTCGCTGGTCGATGAGCACGGAGAGCGAGGTCGGAGCCCGAAGCTCGCCAGTCTCTATCCAGTGCACCGCCAGCGCTCGCACGAAGAACGGATTCCCCTCAGATACGTGAACGCTCCAGTCGCGGAATAGCGGTGGTGCGGTCGTCCCTACAGTGACGGCGGCAAAGAGCGAGAGCGAGTCCTCCTGCGTCAGCGGTTGGAGTCGGTAGAGCTCCAGCTGTGGCGACGGACGCGCCGGTGCCGCCGGCGTCGCATGTGGTAGACGTGACGTCATCACAAGCATCACTCGCCGCTCGTCAATCCAATCGATCAGGTCGCGCAGCACTCGCCACGATTGCCCGTCCAACCAGTGCGCGTCCTCCACACAGAGCACAAGCGGAGACTCCTCGGCCACCGCGTCCACCAGATCGAGTATCGCCTGACGAACTCCGGCAAAGAGCAGCTCTGCCTCCCGGGTTGCAGGGCTCGGCTCCAGCACCGCCGGGTCGTGCTCTATCAGCCGGCGCAGGAATTCCATCGACTCCGGTGAACAGCCAATACCACCAGGAAGAGCGAGCAGCGCAGGCACGACATCCATGAACAGCGAAAGGGGACGATCGAGGTCCCGGGGCTGCGATACTACCCTCTCAAGTCGCGCCCCTTCCAGAGCCGCCAACTGTCCGAACTCGGCAGCCAGGCGGCTCTTGCCGATCCCGGCTTCACCCCAAAGGAGTACTGCCCTGCCGTGTCCGCCGCGCACCTCCCGGAAGCGCTCGTGCAGCAGTGCCACGCTCTCTCCACGGCCCACGAAGCAGCTCTCGGCCACAGCCAGCGAAGTCTGTGGACGGAGGCGGTCGGCGATTCGGCGACGCAGCACGGCCGCTGGTAGGCGCAGTTCCGACCTGGCATCGTCCGCCCCCGTCACGCCACCGCTCACCTCCTCCAGATAGCCATCCAGGATGGTCAGCGCCGCCCTCTTGCTGCCGGTGAGAGCGGTTGCCTCAGCGAGGGCAAACGTCGCCTCCTCGTTCAGGGGGTCGAGTTGCAGGCACTTGCGAGCAAGTGTCTCCACCGCTCCCCAGTTCCCGCGCCGACGCTCGTCGAGCATCACCGAGAGCACGGCCCGCCGCAGGACGCTGTGCATCTGACCACGCTGTTCATCAAGCCAGGCTGAGAATCCGGCCGAGAACTCAGGCGCGTAGCCGGCGAGAAATTCGCCGAAGGGCTGGTCAGGACGGAGGAGTGCTGACGCCGAGGGATTGTCAGGATCGCCGTAGAGCAACTCGTCATGGGCGACATGCTCCAACGGCAGTCGAATCTGACTGCCATAGCTCTCCACGGCCGCTCCAAGCTGGCGCAGCTTGTAGAGCGTCTGACGCAGGTTGTGTCGAGCACGCGCATCCGACGTGGTGGGCCAGAGCATGTCCACGAGTTGTCGTCGCGACACGGGTCGGCCCCGCGCGAGCGTCACCACGAGCAGCAACGCGAAGGCCATCTCCGCGTCCGGCCCCAGTCGCCCATCCCCCACCTCTATCATGCACTCGCCGATCGCACGCAGGCGCACCATTCTGCCTCCCGGCGTAGCAGATCCACCCGAAGTCGGCGGCCAACCCGACGCCGCCCGTCATATCCAGTACTTTCGAGGCGTCAGTGCAGCGTCAGCGACATGCTATACTCCGGACTGACGTCGAGCCCGGAGCCTACCGTTTGCTTCAACCCAACGGTAACAGGCGCTCCACGCTGATCCCTTCCGCCTCGCCCTGGAAATTGATCACCACACGGTGGCGCAGCACGGCCAGGGCGACACTTCGCACATCGTCCAGGTCGGGCATAGCGCGGCCGTCCATCGCCGCCCGTGCCTTCGCACCGAGCACCAGGTACTGCGACGCGCGGGGGCCCGCGCCGTAACTCACGTAGCGCTTTACCTCGGCGCTCGCCTCCGGCTCTTCGGGGCGGGTCGCACGGGCCAGGTTGACGGCCAACTGCACGACCGACGGAGGCGCCGGCAGGCGGCGAACCAATCGCTGCAGGTCGATCAACTCGGCCGCGCTCAGGACTGGCTTGACCACGACGTCCGTGTCGCCGGTCGTCGCCATGACGATGCGCTCCTCCTCGTCGCGACTGGGGTAGCCCAACCGGAGCTCGAACATGAATCGGTCCAGCTGTGCTTCGGGCAGCTGATAGGTGCCTTCCTGCTCGATCGGATTCTGCGTCGCGAGGACGAAGAAAGGATTCGGCAGTCGGTGGGTCTTGCCGGCGGTCGTCACGCTGTGCTCCTGCATCGCCTGCAACAGCGCCGCTTGGGTCTTTGGCGGCGCGCGATTGATCTCGTCGGCGAGGACGACATTGGCGAACACCGGTCCCCGCACAAAGCTGAAGCTGCGGCGGCCGGTCGCGTGATCCTCTTCCAGCAGCTCCGTGCCCGTGATGTCGCTGGGCATCAGGTCGGGCGTGAACTGTACCCGAGAGAAGCTCAACTCCAGCGTCTCGGCGAGGGTCTGCACGAGCAGCGTCTTGGCCAGTCCCGGCACACCGACGAGCAACGCGTGCCCGCCGGCGAGCACCGCGGCGAGCAGGTTGTCGACAATAGCGTGTTGGCCGATGATGCGCTGGCCGATCTGGTGCATTAGGGCCGAACGAGCAACGGCGAGCTGGTCGAGCAGCTCGATGTCGCGTGACTCGTCGACCGGTGTTGATGAGAGCTGACTGGCCACGGATGAGACGGGGTTGGGGTCGCCGGAACATAACGTCCGCGCCGCCACCCCGGGAACCGTGCTCGCGTTCACGTCCCCGCTACTTCTACCTCTCGATGACCGATCCTGTCGGCATGATCTCGGTAGAACCGGGGCCGAGGGGGCAGACTGCTCATCTGCTCAACCGTGCCTGCGTCTTCTCCCTAGCCCAGTTATTCGGGGCGAGATAACGGCCTGTGCGCGGGTGGTGCGTGCGCGCCGTACGCAACAACTGCCAGCGCTCAGGGCAGCGTGAAACCGTGTCGCAGCTCGATCGGGTTGTTGGTACTGCGCAGGCTGGCGACGACGGTGAACGAACCGGCCGAGCCGGACGGCGGTGCCCACCGTTCGGTGTACTCGGTGGTCTCGCCAGCGCCGAGTAGCTTGGTCTGGACGGCCGACGTGAACATGCGCTCGTGGCTCCAGCGCCATACTTCCCGGCCGGCGGCATCGAGGATCACGATGTCATGGGTCTGCCCGTCAGGAAAGCTCAGCTCAAGTCGCTTCTCCGTCGCGTTGGTGACCCGGAGGGCGAACTCCACGTCCCTACTGGCCGCGGGCCGTCTGACCGCGACGTCGAGCGTCGCGGAAAGATCGCGCAGCGTCGTATCGGCGACGGCCGGGTCGGCTGGCGGGACTTCTGCCGAACGCGACAGCGGGCCGCACGCGAAGACGAGTGCGGAAGCACAGAGCAGAGGGACGATCAGCCGGCTTGACATGGGCCTGCGGTGACGGGGCGGGGCTCACGCAGTCAGTGCGGGGGTCACGGAAGCTGCGGGCGCGAAGTTATCAACATGCAGACGCCCAGTCAAGGAGTGAGTAACGACTTAAGTACTGTGGATAACGTCACTTGCCTGCTCTCGCGTGACGTTCGTTATATCTTCGGGAGAGGGTTGCAGTTCGCTTGCGAAAAATTTCACAAGCTCCTAGATTCCGGCCGCAATGACGGATCAGCCTGGGCGCCAGGACGGGCCAGTTAGGGGCGGTGGCTCTCCTCCCGACGATAGTCGGAAGGCGGTCGTCGGAACGTCGGTTGGAGCTTACGCTGGGCTCGGGCTACAGTTCGCCCTGTCCATCGTCCTCTCCGCCTTTGCGGGTCAATGGCTGGACCGACGCTACGACACGGAGCCATGGCTCATGCTGTCGGCTGTCATCGTGGGGGCTGGCGGCACGTTCTACAGTATCTACCGGAAGCTCATGGCCGACCTGCGGCGAGAAGAAGAGGCGCGTAAACGATGACTACCAGGAAAGCTGTCGCCATCTACTCGGCGATCTCACTGGTGATTCTTGCCCTCGGCACCTGGATCTTCGCCGTCGTCTTTCCGTCACCCACTGAGCGTCGAGCTATCTATATCAGCGCCGGTATCGCTTTCGTCATCCAGATCGTCGGCTTTCTCGCCGCCCGCTACACTCGTGGCACCAACCCGTTCGCCGGCTTCGGAATGGGCATGCTGCTGCGCTTCGGCACGCTCGCTATCTACGCCTTCCTCGTCGTCGACCAATTCGGACTGCCCTCATCGGCAGCTCTGTTGAGCCTGGCGGCGTTCTTCTTCGTATCGACTCTGGTCGAACCTCCGCTGCTGAAGCCATGACCTTCTCCGGCGTTCTCGCCCTCGCCGCCCTCCTCGCCACCAGCGCGCCGGCTACCGCTGTCGCTCAGTCCGCGTGGCAGCCGATCGCCGTCAGCGCTGCGCCGGCCGTCGTCCTCCAGTCCATCGTCAAGCCGGAGATCGCGCCTCGACAGGGCGAGTCGGTGGCCGGTGCCGTCAACCGGGTCGAGGCTGATGCGATGGATCAGGCGCACGGCTCGTCGGATGCGAAGGTGGACCTCATCACCCCTCATATCACCGACTCCCACGAACTCGAGCTGCCCTACTGGAAGGCTCCGTTCTACAAGACGGTGCATCTGCCCCGTTGGAAGCCAGTGATGATCGGCGGTTATGCGGTGGATCTATCGCCCACCAAACACGTCGTCTTCCTGCTTCTCGCCGCCGTGCTCACTACGCTTGTGCTCGTCGGCGCGGCGCGAGCTTCCAGCCGGGATCACCTTGAGCAGGGTGCGCCGAGGGGCTTCACGGCTGGGCTCGAAGGCATGGTGCTATACCTCCGCGAGGAGGTCGTGATGAGGAACATTCCTCATGGCGGCGCGAAGTACGTGCCGTTCATCCTCACACTGTTCTTCCTCATTCTGTTCGCCAACTTGCTCGGTCTCATTCCTTACGGCTCCACGGCCACCGGGAACGTCTCCGTCACGGTCACGTTGGCGATCATCACTTTCGTAGTCGTCGAGATCGCCGGCATGCGCGCCCTTGGTGCCGGCTACCTGAAGACGATCTTCTACTGGCCCAGCGACATGCCGGTCTCTATCAAGCTGCCCATGACTCTGATCATGACGCCGGTCGAGATCGTCAGCAAGCTGACGAAGCCGTTCGCACTGACGATCCGACTGTTCGCCAACATGACGGCCGGCCATATCATCGTCCTCGCGCTCATCGGCCTCATCTTCAGCTTTGGCGGCATCGCCTCAGGAGCGCCTTTGTTGATGGCGGTGGCGATCATGATGCTTGAGATCTTCGTGGCTTTTCTCCAGGCCTTCATCTTCGCCCTTCTGTCCGCTGTCTTCATCGGCCAGATAGTCGAGGCGCACTGACGTCGTATTGATTGATTGAAAGCAGTTGCAGTGCATCGCGAGCCAGCGCACTCCCGGCGCGCGATACCGTACCCGGCTGGATGGCCGGGAAAGCTCGTTGAGCCCCGGGGCTCACTGACGGGCAGCGTGGCGGCCTGGCCGCACTCGCGGAGTGATTCTGGATCAAACGCACTACCACAGACGGGACACGACAAATGACCTTCGAGATTTTTCCGCTCCTTCAGGCAGCGACTGACATGGCTGGCAGCAATAACGCCGGTCTCGCACTTATCGGCGCCAGCTTGGGTGCCGGCCTCGCCGTCATCGGCGCCGGCCTCGGTATTGGACGCATTGGCGGCCAGGCAGTTGAGGCCATGGCCCGCCAGCCTGAGGCCGCCGGCCGTATTCAGACCGCAGCCCTCATTCTCGCCGCGCTGATCGAGGGCGTGGCACTGTTCGGCGCCGTCATCGCCTTCTTGATCGCAGGCAAGTTCTAGTTCCGGTGTGCGGGGTCGGCCCCGGGGCCGGCTCCCGCTCTCCTTTCCCATTCGTCCTTACTGTCATGCGTCTGTCGCGCGTAACGCCGCTCTCGCTTTCCCTCCTGCTGCTCCTCGCCACCGCCGTCACCCCGGCTCTTGCGCTGGCCCAGGAGGGAGGGGAAGCCGCTCCTGTCAACCTTATGGCGCCGAACGCGGGGTTGATGTTCTGGACGCTGATCATCTTCGTCCTCCTCCTCGCCGTACTTGCCAAGTTCGCCTTCCCGCCCATGCTCGCCGCCGTCGAGGCACGCGAGAAGGCGCTGCTGGATGCGATTGAGGGCGCCAAGGCCGATCGTGCCGAGGCCGCCGAGTTGCTGGCGAAGCATCGGGCCGAGATGGACAACGCTCGCGTTGAGGCGCAGCGCCTCATCGCCGACGGGCGTGCCGCTGGCGACCGTCTGCGCAGCGAGATGCTGGAGCAGACTCGTGTGCAGCAGCAGGAGCTGCTGGACCGCGCCCGGCGGGAGATCGAGGTGGAGCGTGACCGCGCCATCGCCGAGCTCCGTCGCGAGGCCGTGGAGTTGGCAATCGCCGGCGCAAGCAAGGTTATCGACCACAACATGGACGATGCGGCGAACCGCAAGCTGATCGACAGCTTCCTCGCCACACTGCCCATCGCGACGTCGGCTCGCTGATGCGCGATTCGACTATCGCCCGCAACTACGCGGACGCCCTGCTCTCCCTGGCCCGCCGTGCCGATGATCCGGTCGGCTGGGGAAAGTTGATCGGCGACGTCGCGGCGGCGGTTGAAGGTGATGAGCGACTCTTCCGCTTCCTCGAGGCACCCCAGATTGACGCGGGCCAGAAGAAGGCGGTCTTCGCGCGTGCCCTCGCCGACCGGGCCCCGCGAATGTTCGTCCTCTTCCTCGAGAAGTTGATCGACAACCGACGGCAGATGCTGCTCCCAGCCCTGGCTATCGAGTACAACAACCTGCTGGACGAGGCATTCGGGCGCGTGCATGCGCACGTCACCGTCTCTCGCGACATCGGTGACGCGGGCCGCGACTCCATCGCTGCCCAGCTCTCACGGAGTCTCGGCAAGGAAGTGATTCCCCACGTCGTCATCAATCCGGACATCCTTGGCGGGGTCGTGGTGCGGGTCGGTGATACCGTGATGGATGGCTCCGTTCGCCGTCGCCTTGGTACACTTCGTAGGCAGATGCTGAAAGGCACGCGCTAGCGCGTACCGACATCGTTCACCACGATCATGGGGCCGGGCACCGAAGGATGGTGGGCCGGCCCCATGTGGCAGGTAGCTCGGTTCCTCTCACCGCCCGTCGATGCTCCCCACTCTCGCCTTCGCGTTCCTCCAGGCAACCTCGCCGGCTGGTGGCGACACCACGGGCTACTGGCAGCAGAGTGCCTCCTACAGCATCGTTGCGACCCTCGACGAGGCGGTATCGGCGCTGCACGCCACAGGCACGCTGGTCTACGTCAACAACTCGCCGGACACGCTGAGCGAATTCTACGTGCATCAGCATCTGAACGCCTTCCGACCAGGATCGGCGTGGAGTGCGGTGGACGAGAGGGAGGGAGTGCAGCGATTTCAGAAGTTGGAGGAGCCCGACTTCGCCTACGAGCGCTTCACCGCAGCGCCCCGCTTTGATGGCGTGCCGGTGCCCGCGACATACCCGGGTGCTCCGGACAGTAGTGTCGCTCACTTTGTCCTCCCGCGCCCGCTACTGCCCGGCGACACGCTGCGCGTAGAGTTTGAGTGGGATGCGCGACCGTCCACCCTTCCGCGCCGGCAGGGACGTCGTGGCCGGAGCTACGATTTTGCCCAGTGGTTCCCGAAGGTGGCGGTATACGATCGCGAGGGCTGGGAGCCGAACCCCCTCCGACCCGCCGGCGAGTTCTACGGGGAGTTCGGCGACTTTGACGTAACTCTTCTGCTCCGCGACGATCAGGTGCTGGGAACGACAGGTGTCGTCGTAGCTGGTGATCCGGGATGGCGCCGTGTCTTGCAGTGGGGCGTCGTGGCCCAGCAGCCTGCAGCGTACGCGAATGTGCCTCCGACCCCCGAAGTCGCCGTGCCGGCGGGCTACCGTGCCGTACGCGTGCTTGCCCGCGATGTCCATCACTTCGGCTGGTCGGTATCGCCTGACTATCGCTATGAGGGCGGCTACTACCTCCGGCCGACTCCAGCTGGGGCCACCCGCTGGGCCACCTGGGACAGCGTGGCGGTGAACATCCTCTACCGGCCTGGTGATGAGGCACAGTGGGGGCAGGGTCAGGCTGTGGCGCGCACGACGACTGCGCTGAATTGGTTGGAGTCCATCTACGGGCCTTACGCTTACCCGCAGATGACGGTTCTGCACCGCATCGAGGGAGGCGGCACGGAGTTCCCGATGATGCAGATGAATGGCTCGGCGTCGCAGGGCCTCATCCTGCATGAGGGCGGACACGTCTTCACCTACGGCATTTTGGCCAACAACGAATGGCGCTCGGGATGGATGGACGAGGGGCTCACGTCATATCAGACGGCGTGGTTCGCCCGTGCGACGCCTCAGGATCGCACGACAGAGCCGGTTCTGCAGCGTCCCCCGGCCGGTACTGGTTACGCGCGTCATCGTCTGGTACCAGCGCCGACATTCAGTGCCCTCCTTGGCCAGACGAGGCTCGATTTGATTGGCCGCGCCGAGCCGCTGGGCACAAACGGAGCGGAGTTCAGCGAGTCTGCCATCTACAGCAACATGGTCTACAGCCGCGCCGAGTTCATGTACGGTGCGCTGCGGGACGTGATGGGCGACAATGCGTTCAGGGAGTTTCTGCGTACATACTACGCGCGGTGGGCGCTCCGTCACGTTGACGAGGCAGCGATGCGCACGGCCGCCGAGGATGCCCACGGTGCTCCGCTGGGCTGGTTCTTCGGGCAGTGGGTACACCGCACGGGCGTGGTGGACTACGCATTGCGCGACGTGAAGGTGCACCAGGAGGGTGACGAGTGGGTGACTACGGCGACAGTCCGTCGGCTCGGTGACTACTGGCACCCGATGCCGCTCGGCGTGCAGGTGGACACGGGGTGGGTGATCAGCCGCGGCCAGCCTCTGGCGACGACACAGCGGATGACCGTGCGCACTTCGACCCAGCCGATTTCGGTGCGGCTCGATCCGTATCACAGCACGCCAGACTGGTATGCTCCGAACGACACTGATGTGCGTTTCCCGCGACTCGATCGGTCGACGGCAGTGGTGGCGCCCGAGTGGCCATTTCTCGATCAGCGCCTGGCAAACCGGTATGTGACGGAGCTGGCGCCGCTGGTCTGGTACGGCCGTGCCGACGGCGCGGTTGGCGCGTTCCGAGCTCGCACTAGCTACCAGGGCCTGTACGACCGTCGAGAGATCGGGCTTGGCGTGGCAACGCGTTCGCGAGCTGCCTCGCAGCCGGCCGGCGGAACTACCAAGTCTCCATCGGATCTATCGCGGGTGCAGGCCTGGGTGACCGTGGAGAACCCGATCCTGCCAGGAAGTGGCCGACCGCTCATGGGTGCTCGCGCCGGCCTCTGGCTGCTGGACGGAGTGGCCATGGCATCGGTTGGTCAGACGTGGGATCGCAGTCGCTTTCTCTCCGCCGGCGATCGTGTGACACATGAGTTGGTGGCGACCGGCACCTATCCGTACGATCGTGCGGTGATGGATGGTCGTCGATGGGACGGCCGTACAGCGACTGACCTGAGCTGGAACTATGCTCGCATCTCTCCGGTGGCACGCGGGACGGCGTTGCGGGCTTCGGTCACCGGCGGGGTGCAGACGGGCTTTGGCGACAGTCCCGATCCCTACGCAAGGGCCGAGGCGTCGTGGAGCCTGTCGCGAACGAGTGCGGGTGGGCTGCTGACGCATCGCGTGCGACTGTTCGCCGGCGCGGAGGTAGATGCGCCCGCCGAACGCGGCCTCTATCTGAGCTCGCGCACGCCGACGTCGACCTTCACCAATCACTGGTGGCGACCGGACGGTGGAGTGCTCTCCGGCAACGACGTACCCTACCTGCCGCTCGGAGGCGGTGGACTGCGGGGGTATGACGCGTTGGCCTCCACCCGGGCGCTGGGAGCGCTCAACGTGGAGCAGGGCATCAGGCTCTATCAGTTCGGTCCTGCGTCGCGCTCGTTGGGGCTCTACGCCAACCTGTTCGGCGACATCGGCGTGCGCGATGCGGCGCACATCCAGGCGCGTGAGCGACTGCTCGCCGACGCTGGGGCAGGCGTCGCCCTGCGTGGCCGGTTCTTTGACCGGGATGTGAAGCTACGCCTGGACCTGCCGCTCTATGTGCGCTTCCCGGAGTTGGCCGTTGGTGAGCGCAATCTGACTGCGTTCAAGCATCCCGATCCGTTCAAGCTGCGCTGGAGCTTCTCGTTCGAGGATCTCTGGTAGGGTGAGTCTTGCCGACACGGCGGGGGGCACTCACCTGCCGCGTTGGCACAGCATGCTCTTGCCCTGATACCGGCTCCGGCGAGATATTCGATTGATGAGAGGTTCTGGGTTGGGTGACGGTCTGAATCGGCGCGGCTTCCTGACGCGCGGCCTGGCGCGGGCGCTCGGGCAGGCAACGACTATGCTGCTGGACGAGCTGGCGCCCACGCACTACGTGCGTCCGCCCGGGGCACTGCCCGAGGCGGCCTTCGTGGCTGCCTGCACGCGCTGCGACGCTTGCGTGCCTGTCTGCCCGGTGCAGGCAATCCATCTTCTGGGGCCCGAAGCGGGCATTGCCCGCGGCACGCCGGTTCTGGATGTCAACACCACCGCCTGCGCTATGTGCGTCGACATGCCGTGCGCGGCAGTATGCCCCACCGAGGCGCTGAGTGTGCCGGATGACGGCTGGACGAGTGTCAGAATGGCCACGATCACTCTCGACGAGACGCGCTGCCTCCCCTTTCACGGCGTGGCTTGCGGGGTCTGTGCGCGAGTCTGTCCGGTTGGAGAGACGGCGCTGACGCTGGACGAGGCCGGTCGACCCGTGTTCGGCCCGGACTGCACAGGATGCGGTATCTGTGTCACGGCTTGCGTGACCAGTCCCAGCTCACTGGCGGCATCGCCGCCCTGACGGAGACAAGATGAGCGGCAGCTTGAAGCGCGACGACGCCCCCGTATCGGCTAGCAACGGGGACGCCGCCACCACTGGCGGTGCCGACAGTCCCACGACCTCGCCAGCCAGCGGCCGCGTGGAGGCCCGGATCGTGCCCAAGCCATGGGGACACGAGACTATCTGGGCGCACACCGATCGTTACGTCGGCAAGATCCTCCACATCAAGGCGGGGGAGGCGCTCTCGGTGCAGTACCATGAACGGAAGGATGAGACGATCCACCTGCTCTCCGGCCGGATGATCTATCGCGTTCAGGATGGCGATGCGCTGGGGGACACGCACCTCCAGGTCGGGGAGTCGTTCCGCATCGTGCCCGGTACCGTGCACCAGATGGAAGCCGTTACCGACTGCGACGTGCTGGAAGTATCCACTCCGGAACTCGATGACGTCGTGCGCCTCACCGATCGCTACGGACGCGAGGGGACGAAAGCACCATGAAAGTGATCATTCCACTGGCCGGCAAGGGCACTCGCCTGCGCCCGCATACGCACGTTACGCCCAAGCCGATGCTGCGCGTCGCCGGTAAGCCGGTGATGGACTACATCCTGGAGGACCTCGAGAAGCTCGGCACGGTGGAGCAGATCGTCTACATCACCGGCCACCTCAAGGAGAAGGTGGAGGCGCATGTCCACGAGATCTCTGACATCCCCTCTGTCTTCATCGAGCAGCGCGTGCAGGACGGCACGGCCGGCGCGGTCGCGCTGGCTCGGGAATACGTGGACCAGCCGGTGCTGATCATCTTCGTCGACACCATCTTCGACGCCGACCTGAGCGTGGTGAAAGACAGCGACGCTGACGGGATCATCTGGGTGAAGGAGGTTGAGGACTGCCAGCGCTTCGGCGTTGTTGTCACCAACGATTCGGGGGCCATGACGCGCATCGTGGAGAAGCCGACCGAACCGATCTCCAAGCGCGCCAACATCGGCCTGTACTACATCCGCAACTGGAAGCTGCTCTTCGAGGCGATCGATCATGTGCTCACCCAGCCCCTCAACAAGGGAGAGTACTACCTCACCGACGCCTTCCAGTACATGATCGACCACGGCGCGAGGATCGACGTCATTGACGTCGAGGGCTGGTACGATGCGGGCAAGTTGGACACGCTTCTCGATACCAATCGGGTGATGCTCGAGAAGGGACGTGCTCGCAAGCCCGAGCCAGTGACTGGCGTGACCTTCGTCGACCCGGTGTACATCGAGGAGGGGGTGAAGCTCAGCAACTCTCTGATCGGGCCCAACGTCTCGCTGCTTG
>CAJDWZ010000056.1_pt1 | contig 12813 bp, 6 predicted proteins | sample 7391701 | NCBI WGS metagenome assembly CAJDWZ01 (sample SAMEA7055744, study PRJEB34461) | soil metagenome | biome: terrestrial ecosystem; feature: Peninsula; material: soil | place: Antarctica | collected 2016
GCCGCCGCTGCACACAGACCCGGAGAAGGTGCGCCAGATCCTCGTCAACCTCGCCGGAAACGCGGTAAAGTTCACGGAGGAGGGCGAGATCTGCTTTGCTCTCGAGCATGATATGTACGAGGTCCGCTTCCTGATCCACGACACCGGGCCGGGTATCCCACCCAGTGCTCAGGAGCGCATCTTCGAGCCCTTCACGCAGCTGGAAGAGGGGCTCACCCGCCGCTACGGTGGCACAGGATTGGGACTCTATGTGGCCAGTCGGCTGGCGGGGCTGCTGGGTGGCCGGATAGAACTCACCAGTCAGCCCGGCGCGGGGTCAAGCTTCGCCCTTGTGCTACCCCGAAACGCACACAGCTGATCACGCTTGCCGCGAACCTCAGGCACCACCGCGTCCAGCCTGTTCATATCCCTCTTTCACCGGCTCCCCGAGCATCGCCCAGCAGGATAGATTCAACTCATGTCCAGCCTCCCGATATCCAGCGTCTTCAATGACGGCTACGTCGCCGAGCAGTACGACATCTTCCGCCGTGATCCGGCGGAACTCGACGAGTCGTGGCGCCAGTTCTTCCGCTTCGCCGAGAGTATCGGCGGAGCGCCCGTCGGCGATGGAGCCGATGCCGACCTGCTCCGCATCGCTGTGGGGGCGTCTTCACTGGTTCAGGCGATCCGTCTCTACGGTCACCTCGCTGTCCAGATCGATCCGCTCGGCACACCGGCGCCGGGTGCGGCCGAACTGACGCCGGAGTTTCACGGCATCACCGAAGCCGATCTGGACAGGCTACCAGGAACCGTGCTCGGATTCCCCGAGCGCGCTACCGGCGCTGACGTCGTGAAGCGACTGCGCGAGGTTTACTCGTCGCGGCTCGGTTTCGAGGTATGGCATCTCTGCGATGAGGCCGAGCGCGAGTGGTTCCGCCAACAGTTCCGCGGCGGCGAACTGCTGCGTCCCCTGGACGGTGCCGAGAAGACCGCGCTGTTGCATCGCCTCACTGAAGTGGACGGTCTGGAGCGTTATCTCGCGCGGGCGTTCGTTGGCGCCAAGCGTTTTTCCATTGAGGGCAACGACAGCCTCGTGCTGCTGCTCGACGCGGCGATCGCCGAGGCCTCCACTGCCGGTGCGCGCGAGGCGGCCATTGCCATGGCCCACCGCGGTCGACTCAACGTCCTGGCCCATGTGATGGGCAAGCCGTATGCGACCATCTTCAGCGAGTTCGAGGGTAGGTACGCGCCCGGCCCCGGTACCGGTGACGTCAAGTATCACCTCGGTTTCCAGGGGACCAGCGAGCTCGCCAACGGTCGCACCATCGGCCTCACGCTGGTGCCCAATCCCAGCCATCTGGAGGTCGCCAACCCGGTGCTGCAAGGCGTGGCTCGTGCCCACCAGCGCGTTTCGGGGGCAGCTCCAGGTACCCGTAACGCGAGCGACCTGCTGCCCATCTTCATCCACGGTGACTCCGCCTTCCCTGGCGAGGGAATCGTGCCTGAGACGATCAACCTGTCGCAGCTGCGTGGCTACACGGTGGGTGGTGTGCTGCATGTGATAGTCAATAACCAGGTCGGCTTCACCACTGACCCTATTGACGCGCGCAGCACGCACTACGCCAGCGACCTCGCCAAGGGCTTTGAGGTGCCCCTGGTGCACGTCAACGGTGACGATGCGGAAGCGGTGGTGATGGCGACTCGACTGGCGGTGGCCTACCGCACGCGTTTCGGCAAGGACTTCCTCATCGACCTCGTGGGCTACCGGCGCCACGGCCACAACGAGGGCGACGAGCCCAGCTTCACGCAGCCATCGCTCTACGCCAAGGTGAAGGCACACCCGACGCCGCGCGAGCTCTGGGCGAAGCGTCTCGTGGACGAAGAACTCGTCACCGACGACGAGGTGAAGGCGCTGGAGGCGGAAGTCTTCAAGCGCATGGAAGACGCCCATGCAACGCTCAAGACCGGCGATGTATTTGCATCGTCCGACGTCGGAACGAAGGCGGAGTCGAAGCCAGCCGCCGCTCCTGGCGGAGTACGGCGCGAGGAGCTACTGGCGATCAACGAGCAGTTGCTTGCCTGGCCCAGTGAGTTCACGCCTCACCCGCGTCTGGCGAAGCAGTTGGAGCGTCGCCGCGAAGCACTCAACGCCGAAGGCGGTATCGAGTGGGGTCACGCCGAGGCACTCGCCTTTGGCTCGCTGCTTATGGATGGCACTGCCATCCGCCTCACCGGTCAGGACGCCGAGCGCGGCACGTTCTCGCATCGCCACTCCGTGCTGCACGACGTGGAGAACGGCAACAAGCACACGCCGCTCAACCACCTGCCCCGTGCGCAAGCGTCATTCGAGGTCTACAACAGTCCGCTCTCCGAGATGGCTGTGCTCGCTTTCGAGTACGGCTTCAGCACCGCAGCGGCTGATACGCTCACCATCTGGGAAGCACAGTTCGGCGACTTCGTGAACATGGCGCAGACGGTGATCGACCAGTTCATACTCTCCGATCGCGCCAAGTGGGGACAGACATCCGGGCTCGTGATGCTCCTGCCTCACGGTTTTGAGGGACAGGGCCCCGAGCACTCCAGCGCTCGCCTGGAGCGATTCCTCCAGGCAGCGGCAGAGAACAACGGCGTCATCGTCTATCCCACCACGGCTGGTCAGTACTTCCATCTGCTCCGTCGCCATGCGGCCCTCGAAGAGCGCTGTCCGCTTATCGTCATGTCGCCCAAGAGCCTCCTCCGTCTGCCGGCCGCCGGTTCATCGATAGGTGATCTGGAGAACGGCACTTTCCAGCCTGTGCTGGACGACGCCGAGATGCGCCAGCGGGCAAGCGAAGTAACTCGGTTGGTACTCTGCAGCGGTAAGGTCTACTACGACATCGTGAAGGAGCGGAGCGATCAGCCGGTCGCGCTTGTGCGTGTTGAGGAACTCTACCCGTGGCCCGCCGAGCAACTGACGAAGGTTCTGGACGGCTATCCCAACGTCCGCGAGGTCGTGTGGGCGCAGGAAGAGCCGAAGAACATGGGCGCCTGGACCTATGCCGCGCCGCGCCTGGGCGCTGTCCTCGGCACCAAGCTCCCGCTGCGCTACACTGGCCGTCCGGAGCGGGCCAGCCCCGCCGAGGGGAGCATGGGCGCGCATCAGAAGGAACAGGGCCGCATAGTTGCCGAAGCGCTCGCCGCGTCGCCTGACGTGGAGGAGAAGGAACAGGGAGGAAAGCGCCAGAAGGCGGGGGCTAAGTGAGCTCTGCCGGTCGTGGGTCGCGGGCGGCACGCGCTGCCCGCGACTTCTTCCCGCGATCAGCGGCAATCCTCTTTCTCGCCACCGCCCTACTCCTCGCTCCCGCCGCGCTCCGATCGCAGGAGCGCGGTGCGGCCGCCCTTAGTGAGGCAGTGGACGGGTTGGGCGTCACCATGCGCGTTCTCATGATCGGCGCGCATCCTGACGACGAGGACACCAATCTTCTCGCCTGGCTTGCGAAGGGTCAGCACGTCCAGGCGGCGTATCTGTCGCTAACTCGCGGCGACGGCGGCCAGAATCTTATCGGCAATGAACTCGGTGAGGCACTGGGTGCCATCCGTACTGAGGAACTGCTGGCGGCGCGACGGATAGACGGCGCGCACCAGTTCTTCACCCGCGCCTACGACTTCGGCTTCAGCAAGACTGCCGAGGAAACCTACCGGCACTGGCCGTACGACACCTTGCTAGGCGACGTTGTGAGGGTGGTGCGGGAGTTCAGACCGCACGTCATCGTCGCCGTCTTCAGTGGCACGCCGCGCGATGGCCACGGGCATCACCAGGTGTCGGGAATGCTGGCCCGCGAGGTGTACGAGATCGCCGGCGACACCACACGATATTCGCGCGCTGCTTTCGGCGTGCCGTGGACACCGCTCAAGTTCTACCGAAGCTCGCGCTCCAACAGGACTGATGCCACGCTGGCTGTGAACATCGGCGAGTACAATCCCGTGCTCGGCCGCAGCTACGCCGAGATAGCCGGTGAGAGCCGCAGTCAGCACAAGAGCCAGGGCTTCGGTGTGCTGGAGCCCAAGGGGCCAGTAACCGGTTACCTACGTCGCGAGGCGATGCGTGTGGCGGCGCCCGCGGATGCAAATGCCGAGAAGACGATGTTCGACGGGATCGACGTGACCGTCAACAGGTTGCGTGCAGCGCTGTGCACGGCCCAGGACGGCGTCCTGATCGATTCACTGGCAGCCGGCCTGCGGGAGGCGAACGCGGCCTTTCAGTGGCGGCAGCCGGGAGCAGTCATCCCGGCCGTACATGGGTTGGTTAATGGCGCCAGTAAGGTCAGGCGCTCGATCACGGACTGCGATCCGACATTGGCATACGGTCGGGACCAGGCGATCGCCGACGCGCTGCGCTCACTGGAGACGATGGACGAGCGCGCTCAGGCGGCGAGGCTAATGGCCAGTGGCGTAGAACTGGAGCTCACTGCACCGCGCGAGGTCATAGCGCTCGACGCTCCGCGCGAAGTGCTAGCGCTCGACACTCAGCCGACACGCGTGACGTATCGCCTCACTGCTTACGACCGCGGCCTCGATACGCTCTTCATCTGGAAGCCTGTCAGCGGCTTCAACGCGGCCGATAGCTCCTTATGGAGTGGCTACGACGACACGGCTCACGCAGTGTCGCCCGGTCAGGCGATCGTTCTCGACAGTGCATACTTGAGCAATCCTGCTTTCCTCAGCCGGCCGTCGCAGCCGTACTGGCTGCGAAAGCCGCGTGACGGCGACATGTTCGGAGTGCTGGCGAGTCGGGATGAGACGAGGCTCCCAATCGCTCCCACGGCCCGGCTACTCACCTCCGTGAAGCTTCCGGACGGCAAGCGGATCATGGAGCTTACCGCTCCCGTGGTCCACCGCTACGCCGACCCGGTGCGAGGCGACGTGAGCGTTCCGGTGGCCGGCGCACCGGCCGTCTCCGTCACCCTCAGCGAATCGGTCGAGTACGTCCCAGCCAACACCGACCTGCACCGGCAGGTGACAGTCCGGCTCCGTTCGGCGGACACGGCCCAGCGTACGGCCACGGTGCGCCTGCAACTCCCGCGCGGGCTCACCGCTGACAGCACTAGCCGAACAGTTGTGCTGGACGGCTACGATGCCCAGGTCAGGGTGGAATTCCAACTCGGCGGCCGCATGGCACCCGGGCTGGACAGCATTCGGGTGACAGTAGAGAGCGACGGGCAGACATTCGCGACCGGCTATGAGTTGGTGGACTACCCGCACATCCGGCCCCGCCGGATCTACCGACCGGCCACGCTTGCCCTCCAGTCCGTCGACGTGACCGTACCATCTGCCCTCACTGTAGCCTACGTGCCGGGCGTGGGTGACAACGTCGCACCGGCATTTCACCAGCTGGGCATTCCCGTCACCATCATCGAGCCGGCTGCGCTGGCCACGGCCGACCTTTCGAGCTACGGCGCAGTGATGGTGGGTCCGCGGGCCTACCAGGCGTATCCTGAGGTGCTGGCTGCGCGGGGCAAATTGCTGGATTACGCGCGCGGAGGCGGAACGCTGGTGGTGCAGTACCAGCAGACGGAGGCGCAAACGCCGGGCGTCGCTCCCTATCCGATGACGTTCAGCAGGCCGGCGGATCGGGTCACGATCGAGGAGGCGCCGGTGACGGTGCTGGATCCGACAGCGCGGGTACTGGTCGGACCGAACCGCATCGGGCCGGCTGATTTTGACGGCTGGGTGCAGGAGCGGTCGACGTACATGCCGCACACCTTCGACGACCGTTACCAGGCGCCGCTGGAGATGCACGATCCGGGAGAGGAGCCCAACCGCGGCGCGTTGCTCGTTGCACCGGTGGGGAAGGGCACCTACGTCTATGTGACGCTGAGTCTCTTTCGGCAGCTACCCGCGGGCGTGCCGGGCGCGGCTCGGATCCTGGTTAACCTGCTCAGTGCTGGTAACTCGTCGGCGACGGCGGTGGTGCCATGACGTGGCGCCTTCTTGGGCCGAGCGACGCATCGCGGGGCCGTCCATCCGGACCGGACTGCTGGGGGGCCCCCCCCACAATCAATATCGCCCCCGCCCTCCCTCAGATCACCATCGTCCCGTCGGCCGTGCAATCAGAAACCCGCGGCCACCGCCGCTCCATTCGCTCCGCACTCCTCCGCCTCGCCGCGCCACTCGTAGCCATCGCCGCCGTTAACGCCTGCGGCGGCGGCGACGGCCGCACCATCCTCACCGTCTATTCACCACACGGTAAGGAAATCCTCGAGTACTACGAGACTGGCTTCGAGGCGGCCAACCCCGACGTCGACGTGCAGTGGGTCGACATGGGATCTCAGGAGGTGCTGGAGCGTCTGCGCGCCGAGAAGGTGAACCCGCAGGCCGACGTCTGGTTCGGGGCACCGGCCGATCTGTTCGAGCGCGCCGCCGCCGAGAGCCTTCTCACCGCATATCGCCCCACCTGGGCCGATGCCGTCGCCGCTGAGTCGCACGACCCATCCAACCTCTGGTTCGGCACCTACCTCACGCCCGAGGTGATCGGTTACAACACCGAACTGGTGACCGCCGCTGATGCGCCGAAGGACTGGGACGACGTCCTCGATCCGCGCTGGAAGGGCAAGGTGATCATCCGCGATCCCATCGCCTCCGGCTCCATGCGCGCCATCTTCGGCGCGCAGATGGTGCGCAGCATGCGCGAGACCGGTTCGTCGCAGGCCGGCTACGACTGGCTGCGCCGGCTGGACGCGAACACCAAGGAATACACCTACAATCCCACCATCCTATACACCAAGCTGGCTCGTGGCGAAGGGTTGGTGACGCTCTATAACATGCCGGACATCGCGCTCCTCGAGCAGCGGCGCGGCATGCAGATCGGTTATGTCATTCCGGAGAGCGGCACTCCGCTCCTCGTCGACGCCATCGCCATCGTGAATCGTCCCACGTCGGGCGATTCGGCGGCTACTGCCCGCGCCGAGATCGCTCGCCGCTACTACGAATTCGTAACCACGCCGCGGGCGCTCTATACTGCCGCCGACAGCTTCCTCCGCATCCCAGCCCGCACCGATCTCGTGCCCGACTCTCTGCCGCAGTGGATTCGTGAGGCCAACGAGCGCATCACGCCCATGCCGCTGGACCGGGCGTTGCTCGCCGACAGCCTGGACGCCTGGATGACCTACTGGGACCGCAATATCCGCAACCAGGGCGGCAAGGGCGAGGGACGGTGAGCACCGGCGCGACCGCTGCTGCTGACATGGCAGGAACGCTCACCCTCGAGCGAATCACCCACAGTTTTGGCGGCGGCAGGCCGGCGGTCGACGGACTCACCCTGGAGCTACGCGCGGGCGAATTGCTCGCCCTCGTTGGCGCGTCCGGTTCGGGCAAGACGACGACGCTCCGCATCGCCGCCGGTTACGAGCAGGCCGACGAGGGACGCGTCCTGCTCGACGGTCGGGACATCACGCGCCTGCCGCCGCAGGGGCGCGGTTTCGGGATGGTCTTCCAGCACTATGCGCTCTTCCCCCACATGACAGTGGAGGAGAACGTGGCCTTTGGCCTCGAGGCGCGAGGCGTGCGGAAGGCGGAGAGGCTCAGACGGGCACGCCAGACTCTGGACGGTGTCGGGCTGGAAGGGAAGGGAAAACGGGCCGTGCAGGCACTCTCCGGCGGTGAGCAGCAACGCGTGGCGCTGGCCCGTGCACTCGTCATCGAGCCGCGTGTCCTGCTACTGGATGAGCCACTCTCGAATCTGGATCCGACGTTGCGAGAGAGCACCCGCGCCGACCTGCGTGACATGCTGCACAGGCTGAACGTCACCGCTCTCTTCGTCACCCACGATCAGGAGGACGCCTTTGCCGTCGCCGATCGGGTGGCGCTGCTGCGTAACGGACGGCTCCTCCAGGCCGACACGCCGGAAACGCTATACGATCTGCCCGCATCGCGAGCCGTGGCCGAATTCATCGGTCGCGCATCCCTCCTCCCGGCCACTGTGCAGGGCGGAGTGGCAACCATCGTCGTTGGCGGCCGTTCGATCGGGGTAGCAGAGAGGACTGGCGGGACGACGCCGGCCGGTGGCAGAGGGCTGGCCGTGCTCCGTCCGGAGATGCTCGACCTCACCCCCGCCCCGTCCCCCGGCACAGCTGGAGACAGCGCGGACTTCTGGGCGGGCGAGGTGCGTGAGCGCCGCTTCGCTGGCGGCGTGACTGTGTACGACGTGATGCTGGACGGCGACCAGAGCGTGGAGATCGCTTCCAATGTGCGCCACGCCAAGCCTGGCGACCGCGTGGAAGTACACGTGGTGGCAGATGCGGTGGCCGTCGTCGAGGCGGCGGAGGAAGAGTGAGCAGGCGGCCGGACCGGCGGGGGCGGGCCGCATTCTTCCTCGCGCTCCCGATCCTTCTCGTACTCATCTGGTCGGTCGCCTACCCGAACGTGGCGGTCGTGGTCGGCAGCTTCGGCCAGGGTCTCGGCTACTGGAGAGAGTTCATCGCCAGCCCGGCCGATCGCGAGGCGCTGAGCACGAGCCTAATCATCAGTGTGCTCTCGGTGGCTGGAGCCGTGATGGTTGGTGTTCCGCTGGCCTTCCTCCTCACCCGTGTGGAGTTCACCGGCAGGCGGCTGCTCGGCGTCGTCGCCACTCTGCCGGCAGCGCTGCCGCCGCTGGTTGGCGTGGTCGCCTTCCTCTTTTTGTTCGGTGAGAGCGGCGTACTCGCGCGTGGCGTTCAGACGCTGTTCCGGATGGATCATCCGCCGTGGACGCTGAGCGGGCTGTGGGCGATCGTCTTCGTCCACGCCTACACGATGTATGTCTACGTCTACCTGTTCGTAGCCGCCGGTCTCGAACGCATGGATGTGAGCCTTGGGGAGGCCGCCTCGGGGCTCGGTGCGAGCGGCTGGCTCAGGCTCCGACGAGTGACGCTGCCGCTCCTCACACCAGCGCTCGCCGGCTCCATGCTGTTGGTCTTCATGAGCAGCCTGGGATCGTTCAGCGCGCCGTACATCTTTGGCGGCGGCCTGAGAGTGCTGAGTACTCAGATCTTCGCCTCCAAGCTGAGCGGGGCGATCGGCATGGCGTACGTGGAGACGACCGTGCTGGCGCTCAGCGCCGTTTTGGCGCTGCTCCTCCTGCGCTGGATCGAGCGGCGACGTAACTACACCCTGAGCGGCAAGGGCGGCGCGGCGCGGATGGTCGTTCGAGCCGGTTGGCTGCGCACGCTCGCGCCTTTCCTGGCCGGCGTAGCGGTGCTCGTGCTCATCCTGCCCCACCTGATGGTTCTCCTCGTCTCCTTCGCTCGCGACGGAAGCTGGACCACCCAGACGTTGCCGCCAGAGTACACGCTGGACAACTTCCGCCGGTTGGCTCAGGACAGTCAACTCTGGCGGCCGATACGGAACAGCGTCCTGATGGCGACGGTGGCCACCGCTGCCAACGTCGTCGTTTGCTTCGTCGCCGCCTACCTGCTCGTGCTGCGTCGCTTCCAAGGGCGCCGGCTGCTCGAACTGCTCGTCGCGCTGCCGTGGGCGATTCCGGCCACCGCCATCGCCATTGGGCTGGCGGCGACCTTCAACCGGAATGATCTGCTCTCCGGACGAGTGTTGCTGGTGGGGACTTTCTGGATCCTTCCGCTGGCCTACTTCATCCGCGGCGTACCGCTGGTATCGACAGCGGTGGAGGGTTCGCTACGTCAGATGGACCCCTCGTTGGAGGACGCCGCGCGAGGGCTCGGCGCTTCCTGGGTACGTACGATGTGGCGCGTCATCCTGCCGGCGGCGCGTCCGGGGCTCGTCGCCGGCGCGCTGCTCGCCGGCATTACGGCGGTCGGCGAGTTCGTCGCCAGCGTGGTGCTCTACACCCACGCCAACCGCCCCATCTCGATCGAGATCCTGGCTCAGTTGCGATCGCTCTCCTTCGGCACCGCGGCAGCTTACAGCGTGCTGCTGATACTGCTCGTGCTCATCATCACTGCTGTGGCCCGCTGGGTAGAAGGACGGGGTGCGCGACGCGACGCCGACGCTGCCAGCGTACCGCCGCTGACAGCGTAGCGCTTCGTTCCAGGCTGTGACCTCGCGTCAGGGCTGCTCGCGGCTACCAGTGTTCTGTGTCGGAGCCTTCGTGGAATCTTCCTCGATCGTCTTCAGCACGTCGCGCCAGGCGAACTGACGGCCGGTGCCCAGCACCCAGTAGTCCATCCACGCCTTCTCGCTCACAGCCTTCACGAGCTGATTGCGAGGATCCGGGATGCCATGGCTCTTCCCTGGGTAGACATACAGTTCAGTGGGCACGCCAAGCTGTTTCAGCGCCATGTACAACTCCTCCGACTGCGGTCTCGGCACGCGCGGATCTCCGTCAACGACGTGAATCATCGTCGGTGTCCTGGCGTTCCGGATGTACTTGAGTGGGGACTGATCCCAGTATGCGTCGTAGTCGTCGTAGGGGAGGCTGTCGCCCAGGTAGTACTGGCGATTGCGCTGCATGTCGCTCTGCGCGTACATGGAGATCCAGTTGGACGTACCGGCGCCTGAGCTGATCGCCTTGAATCGGTCCGTGTGCGTGAGGATCCAGTTCGACCAGTGGCCGCCGGCGCTCCAACCCAGCACGCCCATACGGGTGCTGTCGACCATGTCCTGAGAGATCAGGTAGTCGACACCAGTCATGATATCGTCGTAGCCCGGCTGGAAGTAATTCCCGACGATGTCGGTCTTCTGAGCCTCGCCGTAGTTCGTGGAGCCCCTGTAATTCGGCTTGAGCACGGCGTAACCGCTACCTGCGTAGGACTGGGCACCATAGCCACCGTTGAATCCCAGCACGTCGGCCGATGCAGGTCCGCCGTGAATCGCCACGATGAGCGGGTAGCGTTGCCCGGCGACATAGCCGACGGGCTTGACGAGAATGCCGCCTACCTTCTTGCCGTCGGTCGACGTCCAGAAGATCTCCTCCTCCTCGCCCAGGGCGAAGCCGCGCACCTGAGGGTTGGCGTCAGTCAGCTGTTTCCAGGATGAGCGCTTGCCGAGCGCGGCGACTGCGTCCACGGTGAACAACGTGGGAGGAGTGGTCGGGTCGGCGTAGTTGATGATGAGCCGCTTCGAGTCCTCGTCCTCTCGCACGTTGATCGAGGCCTGGCCGTCGGTCACCTGTCGTACGTCGCCACTAGACACGTCCAACGCCATGAGCTGGTTGGTGGCCTGGATGCCCTCGTTGAAGTAGATCGTGCGGCCATCCCCGGACCAGAAATCCACCGATGCATCACCGTCAAATCCGCTGCCTAGCTTCCGCCACTGGCCGCCTCGGTCGGCGGTGCGCCGGAGGTAGACCCGGGTGTTCTTCATGTTGAAGCGGGTCAGGTCATCGGACGCAGAGAAGGCGATGTACTGACCATCCGGTGAGAAGCTCAGGTCGCCTTCCCTCACCTCCTTGTTGTTCGTCAATCGCTCCACCTGCCCACTGGCGTCGTCGAACAGATAGAGATCACCATTGATGGCCTGCTCGGTGACGTTGCGCTTGTAGCGATCAGAGTCGATCCCACGGAAGCCGACGAGCTTTCCGTCCGGCGAGATGGACATGCTGGCAACCGTCATCGTCGAGTCGTTCGTCAGCCTCCGCGCCCGTCGGCTGGCCATGTCGAACGCCCAGAGACTGGAGAGCGGGGTGACGGTGTTCCGTACATCGACGCTGAACTTCTTCTCGATCCTCGTCTTCTCGTCGGTGTCTACGGTGTCGGCCGTTATGAAGTAGATCCGGCTGCCGTCCGGCGCCCACTTCCAGAGTCCTACTCCAGCACGTTGGCGCGTCAACTGAACGGGCGCGGCCGAGTCGATCCCAACGACAGGGAGCATGTTGAGCTGCTCTTCGTCCGACTTCCCACTCCGGTAGACCAGCCAGTTACCGTCAGGGCTGAAGGCAAAGGTGGACACGCCCTCCTTGTCGTTGGTGATCCGCCGAGCTTCGCCGCCGTCCGGGCGCATCAGGTAGAGCTGACTGCGACTCGCACTCGCCTGCGGCGCGTCACGATTGGAGGCGAAGACGAAGTACTTGCCGTCTCGGGACCATGCTGGCGCCGTCTCCTGCTTGTCGTCGGTAAAGGTGAGCTGCCTTGTGGACGGCAGGCCGACGGATGTCGAGACCAGATAAAGATCGGTCTGTCGAGTGGCTGCCTTCCAGTCCGGAGTCGACAGTGTGTAGAGCATCCACTTGCCGTCGGGACTCGGAGTTGGCGAGCCTATCTGACGCATGTGCTGCATGTCCAGCGGCACCATCGGGCGCGTCTGCGCGGCGACGTCACCGGCAAGGCCGGCGACGAGCGTGATCGTGGCGGCGAGAGACAGCACGCCGGTTGCGACACTGCTCATTCGGGACCGGACGGAGTGGGGGGAGTCTGTCATCTGGAAATGCATGGCACTCTCTCTCGCGACTGGGTTGGGGCCGGCAGGACGGCATCTGACTTCCCCTTACAATATCGATCGGAGCGCTGAAATACCGCACCATCGCTGCTTCGGCCACGCCGACGGGGCCCGGTTGCCGATCCTTACCGCAGCAAGTTGTTGATGAAGGCCGTACTATTCATGAACGCCACGCAGTCGCCACCTTGACTCTGTCGAGTTCGCGATCCGGCGTGGATTTGACGGCCAGATGCCCCGCCAGTTTCACTGGCCGGGCAACCGACTCGCCACCCCCTACAGCTCGGAGCACGCTTCCATGCCCACTCCAGCTCGCCGGAGCACCGTGCGCACTCTCGTCACCACGGCGTGTCTCCCCTTCGCCGCACTCTCCATTGCTCTTCCCGTCGCTGCAGCTCAGCAGCAGAAGGGGGCGGCGGCCGATGTCGTCTACGACAGCGTTCTCACCGAGGAGCGCTACGTGCATCCGCC
>CAJDWZ010000158.1_pt1 | contig 12765 bp, 13 predicted proteins | sample 7391701 | NCBI WGS metagenome assembly CAJDWZ01 (sample SAMEA7055744, study PRJEB34461) | soil metagenome | biome: terrestrial ecosystem; feature: Peninsula; material: soil | place: Antarctica | collected 2016
CAGGATAGCCGCGCCAATCACGGCAGCGCGGGGAAGAGCTGAAAGGTGCATGAGATCCTCAGCGAGTTGCGATGTCTGGTCACCTGACGCGGTTCACTGGATGGTCCGACCGCGGGGCGACGACTGCGTGCATGGCCGCCGGCGCAGGCCCGGGTGAGGCAAGGGCCACTATTCCAGCTCTGCCAGTCGCGCTTCAACCAGCGCCACCAGTTCGCCCATGGCCTTCGCGTCGAAGATCAGCTTCGCACCAGCCTCGCGATAGAGCTCTGGCAACGGCCTGGTGCCGCCGAGGGTGAGGGCACGCTTGTAGTCGACGACCGCCTGATGCGGGTCATCCAGGCTTCGCCGCCAAATCTGCAGCGCACCCAGTTGGGCGATGCCGTATTCGATGTAGTAGTACGGGTACTCGAAGATGTGTAGCTGCCTGTACCAGCGTGCCACCCGCTCGTCCTCGAGCTCAGTCCAATCGAGCCCGCTCTCGAAGCGGGCACGGATCTCCAGCCAGGCGGCATCGCGGGCGGCCGCGTCGTGCCCCTGGCCGCTGGTGTAGATCCAGCTCTGGAAGGCGTCCACGCTGGCTATGTGCGGGAGAGTCATGAGGACGTCTTCCAGGTGCTCTATCTGCGCGCGCCGGGCGTCGTCGGCGCTGTAGTATCCCACCGGTTCCGCCAGGTGCGGTGCGGCCAGCAGTTCCATGCTCATGCTTGCCAGCTCGGCGGCCTCGGAGCCCGTGTCTCGTTGCCAGATGTATGGCTGCGGGTTGGCGAGGAAGGCGTGGAAGCAGTGCCCAGCTTCGTGCACCAGGGTGTTCACGTCATCGGCCACGCCGACCGCGTTCATGAATACGAAAGGCCGGCCGCGAAACGGCAACTTGGTGCAGTAACCGCCGGGTGCCTTTCCCGGGCGACTCTCCAGGTCGAGCAGGCCCTCGTCGGCCATTATGCCGAACTGCTCGCCCAACTCTGCGTCCACGGCGGCAAATATCCGGCGCGCACCGTTGACGAATGCCTCGGTGTTGGTGAATGGCCGGAGGGCCGGCCGCTGTTCCGGATCGACGCCCAGGTCCCATGGCCTGAGCGTCTCCAGACCCAGTGAACGACGACGTGCGGCCAGTCGCCTCGCCGCTGCTGGCACCACTGTAGTCGCCACCGCGTCGTGGAACTGGCGGCAGTCATCCGCCGTGTAGTCGAAGCGATGCTTGGCGCGAAAGACGTACTGCTCGAAGTTTTCGAAGCCGGCGTTGAGCGCCACCTGCTGGCGTAAAGCGAACATCCGGTCGAAGAGCGCAGCCAGTTCGGTGCGGTGCTCCAGATACGCTCCGGCGCCCAGCCGGAACGCGCGCTCGCGCTCCGACCGATCTTCGGACTGGAGGTGCGGCTGCAACTGAGGGATCGTTTTCTTCTCGCCATTCCAGTCGACGGCCAGGCCGCCAGTGATCTTCTGGTAGTTCGCCCCCAGAGCCTCCAGCTCTGCGAACAGCGGGACGTTCACCTCTCGAAAGATCTCGGCGTCGGTGCGGAACTGGCGCAGCAACTCGTCGAGGTCATTCCGGCTCCAGCCAAGGTCGAGCAACCGCCGGGCCAGGCGCACCTGCTGCTCGTCCATCTTCGGGAAGACCTCGGTGGAGAAGCGAAGATAGGCTGCCTCCAGCGCGGGGTCGGCGGTGTTGCCCGTGTACGCCGTCATGGCCAATGTGCCCGCTTCCGAGACCAGTGCCTCCAGCGTTGACCAGTTCTCCAGCCAACTCTCCACTGTCGTGCTGTCCAGCAGCACCGCGGCGAGCGCTTCGTAGTAGGGCGATACGTCGTCCCAGGTGGCACCGGCAAATGCATCCGGCGTGGAGGGGAGATCGACTGGCGTGGGCATATTGTGGTATTCCTGAACAGTGGGACTAGGGAAGGGCAGAGCTGTGTGCGTTGCCGAAATGCCCGGGATGAACAGTTCCCGTCTTGCCGACAGGGGCAGCACGACGGTTACAACGTGGGATGAGGATTGGTCGATTGGGAGAAGGGTGCTAGATCATTCAGCAGACAGCCAGCCCGTTTCACCGCCCACCTGACCCTCCTCCTGCATGACCCTCACGATTCGTTCCGCGACTATCGCCGATATTGGCGTCATTCTCGAGTTCATCCGCGGCCTTGCCGTTTACGAGCGGCTGGAGCACGAGGTGGTTGCCAGCGAGGCCGGATTGCGCGAGGCTCTCTTCGGGACGCGACCCGACGCCGAGGTTATCATGGCCGAACTGGACGGTACGCCAGCCGGATTCGCTCTCTTCTTCCACAACTTCTCGACCTTTCTGGGACGCCGCGGTCTCTATCTCGAGGACCTGTTTGTGAAGCCTGAGTACCGCGGGAATGGTATTGGACGGGCGCTGCTATCACGGCTCGCGGCCATCGCTGTGGAGCGTGGCTGCGGAGTCTACCGTCTTAGCGGTGAGGCTCTGCGCCGTCTGGCGGCGGGAGAACGCTGACGTTTTGCCTCTTCCGTTCCCAACCATCCATGATGACAACCTCGCAGTGCCGCAGCCTCGCCTCGGCGATTGATATCGAGGAGAAGATAGCCGCACCCACCTGACGAGCTCAACAGGAAATCATGGGCGCGCACGAAGCTTGCGCTTGGGGACGCCGTGGGCAAGGGCCAGGATGGATCTGATCTCCCCTTATCACCCTTCCCCACCTGATTCTCCCGTCACCCTCCCAGACTGTACCATGGTTGTGCCATGCCGTTAGCCGCACCCCCGCCTGATCGCGACCGTCCCATCGTCCGTCCTGGACGTCGCCGTCGGCGGCCGACTACCGCGCCGCTGAAGCCTGCGGCAGTAGCAGGCATGGCGCTTCTGCTCGCCCTCGCCACCCTTCGCGAACCGGTAACGGTGGCGCCGACTGAAGATACCTGGTCCGAGAGTGCGCAGTACCTTCCTACGGCCGGCCAATACGAAGGCGAAGAACTGATCCCTGTGACGGACAGCCAGCTCGATGCTACGGAAGGAACTACTCTCCTGCTTCCGGTGGCAATCAGCGACGACCCCGCTCTGGATGCTGACGCGGACGGGTCAGCGGTGTTCGATGAAGCGCGCGCCGCAGCTATTGCGCTGCGAATGGCGAGCCAACTCGCCTGGCAGGTGACCGGCAGTTTCTCCTTCGCACCCTTCGGCGGAGTCTGGGCTGGACCATGGCCCGCTGCGCCGGCCATGGACAGCGGTATCGCCATCGAGCAGTAGTTCCATCGTCGAGCACGGCGCGCCGCCATACGGCAGGGGATCACGTCGGTCCTAAGCGAGACAACGCTGCATGTTGTAACCAACGCAGTAGTCGGCCCGTATATTCCATCCGTGCCTACCTCTCGTTCTGATCGGAAGGGTTCGCGCTCATACCCGAGCTCAGTTTCCCTCCCAGTCCTCCTGCTAGCCGGCGTCATCGTGCTCGCCGCGGTCCTCGCCTATCAGGCGCTGGACGCCGCGCGCTCGCAACGAGTCACGGCTGAGAACACGCTGCGCGACTACTCGGCCTTCGGGACAAATGAGTTCTCGCGCCAACTGGGCGTTCACAGCCAGACGTTGCTGAGACTCTCGTTCAGCAGGGTTCTGACAGGACTCAACGCCCAGCCGGCATCCCTGGCCACCGCGTCCGCCGTGGCCAGGGACGTGGCGTGGCAGCGCCGGAATCGTATCGAGCCATACTGGTGCGCCTGCCTGGACAGCGTGCGCTTCTTCTTCTCGCTGGATGTCGCGACAGGTGAACTCGATCTCTCGGGGCCCGTTCAGCGAGCACGCGATCGCGAGCGGCCGGCGTCCGTGGGCGACGAAGCAGGCAGCCCGCTGCCACCGCCAGAAGTCCAGCGCTGGATACGCGATACCCTGCTCGTATACGCCACCGGCGAAGCGGCCCACAGCCCAATGACGGTGACGACGTTCGGGGCCTCCGACGCTCGTTCCCGTCGCTTCGACCTGGCCATCACGAACGATTCCTATGGTTTCCTGATTGGCGAGGTGGACGGAGAGGGACGCCTGCTCGCCTACGTCGTGAGTCGTGACCTGGATGGGAAAGCGCTGGCTGTCTATGGCTACGAAGCCGAACCGAGAGGTTGGCTCCACCCACTGATGGATCTGACGATCGAGGAGGAGCGGTTGCTCCCACCCTCGCTGATGCGCGGACGGAAGAACCGCGACGTGCTGTCCGTAATCGTGAATGACGCGATGGGACACGAGCTGTACCGGACGTCGCCAAGGTTTGCTGACAAGTACGCCGCTGTGGACACGATCTCGCCGCGATTCGGCGCGTTACGCGTACACCTGGCTGTGGTGCCAGAGATCGCTGAACAATTACTCGTCGGCGGGCTTCCCAGGTCGCGACTTCCCCTGCTCCTGGCTCTCTTCCTGCTCACCACCGGCCTCGCCGTGGTGGCGCTACTGCAGATGCGCCGACAGCAGGAATTGGCTCGCATGCGCAGTGACTTCGTGGCTGGCGTGTCACACGAACTACGCACGCCGTTGGCACAGATCCGCTGGTTCGCCGAGTTGCTCCGTCTGGGAAGACTGCGGTCTCCTGAGGAGCGGGAGCGGAGCCTGCGGATCATCGATCAGGAAGCGCGTCGTCTGGCGTTCCTCGTCGAGAACGTGCTCAATTTCTCTCGCAGCGGGTCGCGCTCGGCACGCCCCCGTCCGGAGCCGGTCCAGCTTTCATCGGAGGTGCGCGAGATCGTGGATGCGTTCGCGCCACTGGTGGAGTCACGGCGCATTGCGGTCCGGACAGTGCTGGAGGAGGACGTGTGGGCGCTGGTGGACCGCGCCGCTTTCCGCCAGATTCTGCTCAACCTGCTAGACAACGCCGCCAAGTACGGCCCGCCATCGCAGACGGTGATTGTCGGCGTCGCTCGAGCCGGTGCTGAGCATGTGCGGATCTGGGTGGAGGACCAGGGGCCGGGCGTACCGGAGTCTGAACGGGTCCGCGTCTGGCAGCCGTTCTACCGCGCCGAGCGCGACCGTGGTTCGGTGGCCACGGGAAGCGGTATCGGCCTTGCCGTAGTTGGAGACCTGGTGGCTCAGCAACATGGGCGTCGCTGGATCGAGAGCGGAGCCACTGGCGGCGCGCGCATACTCATCGAGTTTCCCGCTGCCTCGGCGGTGGTAACCGACCAGGCTACCGAGCACACCGAAAGCAACGATCCGGAGCCGGCCGGTACAGCAGGTGGTTCTTAGGAGCATCGCACCAACGCAGCATTGTGACAGTCGACGCAGCTAACTCTTCCTCCGTATCCCGTAACGCATGCCCCGCCTGCTAATCGTCGAGGACAACGTTGATCTCGCCTTCGGCCTGCGCACCGGCCTCGAGATCGAAGGCTATGAGGTGCAGCACGCCGAGGACGGTCCAACCGGACTGGAACTGGCGCGCTCCTTCAAGCCGGATCTCATAATTCTCGACCTCACTCTGCCGGGAATGGACGGCTACAAGGTGCTGCGCACCCTGCGCGAGGAGGGCAACGAGGTACCCGTGCTCATCCTGACCGCCCGTAGCGAGGAGGCGGACAAGGTCCTCGGCTTCCGCATCGGAGCCGATGACTACGTCGTGAAGCCCTGTGGCGTGCTCGAGCTGTTGGCTCGCGTGGCAGCCCTCCTCAGGCGCAGCAGCCGTCCTCCGGCCGCGGCCGTTACGGCACCCGACGCGGCGGCAGCGGCGGCCAACGTGGTGGAGCGCTTTGGCGACGTGGAGGTGTACGAGGCGCGCCGTTCGGTGATCAAGCGCGGCGAGCCGGTGTCGCTGACGCCGAAGGAACTGGACCTGCTACTCGCTCTCATGCGCCGCCGCGGTGCTGTCGCCTCGCGCAGCGACCTTCTGCGCGAGGTCTGGGGCCACCGCGCCGAGGTGGCCACGCGCACGGTCGACATCCACATCGCCGAGCTGCGTCGCAAGCTGGAAGACGATGCCAGTCAGCCGCGACATATCCTCACGGTGTGGAAGGCCGGATACAGATTCGATGGCTGAAAAGCCATGACGGCCCCCGCCGCGCCACGTGCCCCCGACCAGGCCGCGGTCGGAGGTCTTCGAACTGCGCGACGTGACGAAGGTCTATCGCGTGGGCGAGGTGGACGTTCGTGCTCTGGAGTTGGAGGGGTTGGCCGATGGAGACACCGTCGTCCTGCATCCGAGCAACCGGCTGTCCGACGGGGTGCGAGTGAGTGTTTCTGGCGCGGGACGTAACAACTGGTGCGCAGATGGCCGCCGAGTGAAGGCCATTTGGAGTGAGGCACCGCTGCCGGTGGGTGCCTCACTCGTTTCGCTCTATCGGGGATCGATCCCGTAGTGGTGCTTGTAAACCAGGCGGCCACCCGAGAATCCTTGAACAATCACCAGGAAGGCCTCCAGGAAGACGACGATGGCAAACCACTTAACCAATGCCGGATCGTTGACTGGCTTTTTCACCAGGAAATACACGGCACTGATCAGGGCGATAGTGGTCAGGGCCATACCCAAGCGAATATGCACGGTCGAAATCCTGGCCGCCCCTGCTGCTGGATGCTCAGGGTAGGGAGCGTTGTAGTAATCAAAAAGCCCCGTACCACCAGCAATGGCCGCACCCAGCGCGGCGAACATAAAGGTCCAGTAGGCGGCATTCAGGAAGAAAGAATCAGCTCGCCAGAACCACAGGATCAGGAAGAGCGCGCTGAGAAGGAACAACGCGATCGGGAAATGGATGAATTGCGGATGGATCGCCGGGAACCGGCCCGCATGCTGTTGATTCTTATCTGCACTGATTTGCTCTGCCATGACAGACCTCCGCTGGATGAGTACCGCCGCTTGCGATCGCACCGTCCGTTGACGTGCTGCACCCGCGCGAGAGCGACGCTCGCCCGGTGATGATCCAGTGATATCTGGGGATCAATTCGCGCTCGAGCGTGGCGAAGAAACTCTCCGCATCCGCACTGCCCCAGCAGTCCCCGCGCCGACTCCTGCTGCACAACACCATGCCGTGCGCGGCGAGCCGAGCCTTGTTCTCGTTGCTCGCAAATTGGCTGCCATGATCCGAGCGGTGCAGCAGCATGCACCACGAGCCTCTGACGCTGCCAGTCACATGGCTGCTCGGGCCGCACCTCGGGCTCCGTCTCAGCCAAGGGCTTCGCGAGGTCGTCAACTGTGTGCCCGCCTCATCCCACGACTACTGTCCCTGAGTGCCCCGAGATGCGAACGTATCATTGAGCGTGTCGCCCGAAACCGTTACGTCGGCCAACCGGCCGAAGGTGCCACTGGTCGCGATCTCGGTAGCAGCAGCCAGGAAACCGGCCCACGCGGCGCGAGCCAGTGCGCCGCCCACGCTGATGCGGCGCACACCGAGTTCGGCGAGTTCGGCCACGGTGGTAAAGTCGGAATTGACCAGCACGTTCACCGGCTTGGGTGCGACAGCCTGGACCACCGCCCTGATCTGCTCCTTGGTCCGGATGCCCGGAGCGTAGAGACAGTCGGCGCCGGCCTCCGCGTACGCCTGAAGCCTGCGGATGGTCTCATCCAGGTCGGGTCGACCGGCGACGAACCCTTCCGAGCGACCGACAAGCAGGACCCCGGTGCCACTCTCATCCAGCGCTCGGCGTGCGGCGCTCATCCGTTCCACCGCCAGATCAAATTCGAAGAGAGGCGTCGCGGGGTCGCCAGTTGAATCTTCGATCGAGAGACCGGCGATGCCGGTTTCGGTCGCCCGTAGCACGTTCTTGGCGACCTCGGACGGCTCGATCGCGAAGCCGCCCTCGAAGTCGACGTTAATTGGCACGCTAACAGCCGAAGCGATTTCACGGAGATGGGCGAGTACATCGTCCAGCGGAACCTGCTGGTCAGCCTTGCCACTAGCCCAGGCGAAACCGGCACTGGTCGTCGCCAGTGCAGCGAAGCCCATCCGTTCCAGCATCCGCGCACTGCCGACGTCCCACGGATTGGGGATGACGAAACAGCCCGACTGATGCAGTCGCGCGAACTCACGCACCTGGCTGGTCGCCGTCATTGCCGCACCTCGGGCGGCAGGCTGCCGCCGCCCGATTGTGACCCGCACAGTTTGTTCATCATGATGTCGCCCTCCTTCCGCTGCATGTGCCGGTCGCGATCGCGACCACGACCGGGAAGAACACTCGCCGCGAGGGAATCAGGGCATCGTAATGACCGTATTCCGCCGGTCCTGCTTCGCTTACTGCGGGGGTACGGCGCCGCGGGGACTGGCCACACGCGGGTCCGTCTTCCACTCCTGGTTGTCAGTGCGAATGACGCTGCGCGGGCGCAGGTTCCACTCGAAGAACGTCCAGGTACGGCTCCACGAGTCGATCTGCTCGGGTGTGTCATCGCGCTCCGTACTCGATGCGTTCACGCGGCGGTTGAACGTGTGACCGCAGCCACCCGCCCCTTGTGGTGGGTTGATGTAGATCTTCGTTTCGGACAACTCCGGCTTGAGAGCGCGCAGCGTGTACACGAACTGCTGATCCTCTCGAAAGAACACATCGCAGTCGTTGGTGGCGACGTGTACGAGGATCGGGACCTTCAGGTTTTCTACGTGGAAGACCGGTGAGCGCTTGACGTACTCCTCAATCTTCTCGAATGGCAGCCCCTGGATCCCCTCCTCGGGGGAGTAGGAGCGCTGATAACCAGGGCCGTGGTCGGAGAGCCGGAAGATCAGGTTGGTTACCGGTACCATTGCTGCACCGGCGCGGAATGGCTGGTCATCGCGGAACAACGCGTGCGCAGTGATGAATCCGCCGTGGCTCCACCCCATCATCCCCAGCCTGTCCATGTCGACGTAACCGAGCGTTTTGAGATAGTCCACGGCCGACATCGCATCGTCGACTTCCATGCCGCCGTAATCGATCTTCCGGTAGAAGTCATTGCCGTAGCCGGTGCTACCTCGGTAGTTCGGCGCGATCACCACGTAGCCGCGCTCGACCGCGTCGCGCACGAAGGGCCACATGGAGAGCGCCCAGTTCGAGTGCACTCCACCATGCACCCATAACAGCGCTGCATGGCCGCCCGGCTCCTTGGTTAGCGGAGCGAACAGGTAGGCGGGAATCTCCAGCCCGTCAACCCGACTCCTGTACATCACCTTCTTGAACTCCATCACGCCGCGCGCCCGCGCTTCGTAGGCGCTATCGGTTGCCTCTCGTGCGCGGATCTGGGCGTCACAGTTGGTGCCGCAGCCAGCCAGATCGGCCGGGTCCTTGCTCACGAATAGCTCCCGCGCCCGTGCCGTGTCGGTGATGACAACAGAGGAACGCCTGGGGCCGACAGTGGCGCGGCCGACACTGTCGCGATCGTGAGCAGTACGAGGGCGATCCTCGGGTGTGTCATGTAAGTCCTCGGTCGAGCGTGGTGAGCAGGGGTGGATCCCAAAGCATTTGGCAAGTTGATACGTCAACGGCTATTCGCAAACGGCCTCCCGCAGCTCTCAGCCAACCGCCGCAGTTCCTTCTCCAGCATGCATGGGCCTGCTGCGGTGTAGCGTCATAACACTAAAAAACGCTTGACATCTCTGCCGGATAGCCGAATAGTGGCGAGCCATTCACTCTGCACGAGGCATCCCATCGTCGCCTTGCCGCAGCGCGTGACAACCGGGCACCGTAATCACGCTACTCCTTGGTGGCTCCGTCCTGCAAGGCTCGCCACGAGGTTGCGAAACGCTCGGCGTCGAGGCGTTCACCATGCCTGACTCCGGAGGACCTGATGGCCTGGATGTCATTTGCCGACCGCCGCGGCCATGGGTGGAACGTGGATTTCGACCGTGCCGCGCAGACGCTCTACGCAGACGCTCTACGCAGAAGCGTTCGCTGCCGAGCAGCGTCGCCGGGCGCACCGCGTAGTCACGGACCACGGCATCTATCCCGATACGGTGAACGTCGAGATCGACTTCGCCGGCTTCCGGGATGCGGTGCACCGCCGTGCAGCGCAGAGATTCACTGCATTCCAGGATCGCCTGTGGCGGAGCGGAGCTGCGGGGTATCAGTTTCTCGTGGACGCCCGCATGGCGGGCTTGCACGATGTCGGGTACTTGCGCGTCATGCGTCGCCACGCATCGCTGGCCACGTTCACCAATATTGATCGCGCCGTCGCCAGAGGGGAGGCTGCGGCCGCCGTGGCGCGCACGGTGCGCGATACCTCGGCGGACGCCCTGATCGTCGGGTCGGCGTTGCTTAGCGGCGGTACTTCGCTGGCTGTGCTTGGGGACGGGTCACTGCTCTCGGGCGGGGGCGTCTACCAGGACACAGGCCGGGTCGGCGCGGCCGTGTTCACCGCAACCACCAAATTCGCCTTCGGACTCATTCCGCTGACTCGCACTACCATGGTAGGCAGCGCTACCCTGTCCACGGCGGAGCAACGTGTCCTGTTCTGGATCGGTGTGCAGAACAACGTCCTGACAGACACGGCTTCGGGTCTGCTGCAGGGACAGGATGCGAAAGAGGCGATGCTCAACGGCCTGTTCAATGCCGGCTTTGGCGCTGTCGTGGACAAGCTCGGCGATAGGTTCTTCAATTCGCTGTCGGTACCTGTGCAGGTCGTGACGGAGGTCGCCCGCGGCCAGCCGGTCAGCGCCGCCGCCGGTGCGCTCGCCACCTACGTCTCAGGGCACCGGCCGATTCCTCCGACCGCGGGAGTCATGAGTGTGGCCTGCGCAGTCGCGGAAGGCAGAGGTGAGACACGGCAGTTTGCGGAGAACTATGTCAGTCTGTTGGCCATGAGCCCGGTCTTTCCGTCTACACAGCCAACGACAGGGCCTGAAATGATGGAGGGAATGCGCCGCATGTGGTGACCTGCGGGGCGTCCGCCCTCGCGGCCACGCTCCACCGCGCGGTCCGGCTTTCTTCTCTGCCGAACCCGGCTACCGCAGTTCCCGCTTCCGAAGGACGTGCGGGCACTAGCCGCAACCGCGGCACAGCACGGGGCGCCGCCCTAAATCCTCTCCGCCGTCGAGCGTTACAACGAGCGTCAGCAGAATATGCCGGTGGCCAAGCTCCTCGCCCTGATTGGGCGCGACCTACGCGGCACGCCTCGCTGTGTGGGACTGGCCTTCAAGAATGGCAGCGACGGCCTGAGTGAATCAACCGCGATACGCGTAGGTCATGATTTGATCGATGCCGGCGCGACCCCTATCCACCAGGACAGGCAACGTAGCAGGCTAAACAATGGCACATTCACGACAGTATGTGGCGAGAGAGCGACAAAATATCTAATCAAATAGCAAATTGGAATCCCTCGCCGAGCCTGAGTGTCGATCTGTTCATGATACACAAGTGCAAGTCAGCCAACGTGTTACGGGCTCGTACGACGACCACAATGGCTCCGAATAACCCACAAATTGCTTATCATGATGCAGATCATGACATTAGTTTACTGTCCGAAACGTTCTCTGGTGTAAGCGGATCCTAGAGCAATCGGAACCACTGATTCCAGTCTACATGTCAACCTCTCGTGCACCGGCATTCTCAGAGGCACCGCCGGTGCGTGTCGTGCAGCAGCAGATTCGCGATAGTCGGAACGCCAGGAAGATGTGCGGATACGGGGCTGCAGCAGATGCCGCCAGATTCGCCAGCCTGCTCCTTGCCAGTGGCTGTACTCTCGCTTGCGAGGGGCCGGTCGCCGAACCCTCCGGCATTTGCGAGATCCGATGGAGGCTCAGTTGAAGACGAGCAACCGGAGCGATCCTGGCTCACCTGGTTCCGTATTCAGGGCGCCGCCGCCCGCATATGTACCACCGCTGTTTACTCCGGCAGAGTATGTGTTGAAGGACAGGGCGGGGCAGCTTGGCGGGCATGAACGCTGGAGCTTTCCGCGAGCCGATCGACTGACATGCTTGGTGGATCGGTTGGTGATGGTGGGCGCGATCGCTTCAAGCGCCTGGATCGGTGCGCATGACGGAGGCGGCAACGTCGGGACGGTTACGATTGACGGCGGCGCGCTCATAGCGCTACTGCTGGTCACGCTATTCTGGAACCGGCTTCTCCGGTTCGGAGAACAAAGTGTGACATCGACCCCTAATACGCCGCCTCCGCGAGATTGGCTCAGCGTCACCCTCACAGTCACTGTTGGATGGCTACTGCTGTTCGGGGTGGCGCTGGTCTGGGACAGCTCCACTCTCAGTGTCAGTCATCTGATGCTTGGCATGGCGGCCAGCCTGACGATCTCGTTAGGCGTGAGAGTTATTGCTGGTGCGATAAGTGTCCGATCAGATCGGCGGAATCACCGACGCGTAATTATCGTCGGCACCGGTCCGCGGGCTCACAGACTCTTTCATCAGGTGCGGGCGGCGGAGAACTGCCGCAGGGTCGTAGGCTTCGTTGACACGGAATGCTGCTCCCAGGACGCCGAGATTCGCGCCCGCATGCTCGGTACGGTGGACGACATTGAGCAGTTGCTGATGCGGACTGTTGTTGACGAGGTCCTGATAGCTCTTCCGGTAAAGTCGCACTATGCAGTGATCCAGAGTGCCCTGCATGCGTGCGAGCGCGTGGGGGTGCCAGCGTCATACGCTGCCGATCTCTTCGAGTACAACTTCACTCGCCCGCGTTACGATGCTCCAGGACCCTTCCCGTCGGTTGCATCGAGCGTCGTTCCCGAGGATGACGTGCGGCTCGTGGTGAAGCGAGCGCTAGACATTCTTGGGGCAACAGTAGGCCTGGTCGTGCTCTCGCCGTTGCTCCTTCTGATAGTAGCTGTCATCAAGTTCACCGGTCCTGGAAGCGCGATCTTCGTGCAGGAACGATATGGCCTGCACAAGCGCCGCTTCCGAATGCTCAAGTTCCGCACG
>CAJDWZ010000059.1_pt1 | contig 12344 bp, 12 predicted proteins | sample 7391701 | NCBI WGS metagenome assembly CAJDWZ01 (sample SAMEA7055744, study PRJEB34461) | soil metagenome | biome: terrestrial ecosystem; feature: Peninsula; material: soil | place: Antarctica | collected 2016
TTAATTCGTCGTCATGGGTTAATTCGTCACCCTCTTCAATTGCATCGAAACCGCTAGCCGCTCGGATGGTAGCGTAAAAAATCGGTCGGTTATAATCTCCGGCTGATAGATAGTGGATAGCAGGCGGGATTATAAGATTTATTTTTCGGCGGAGTGAATCAATAATGGTCATCTTGTACAATTCATTGACTTTACCGTAACCATCACCATACAGTTCAAGAAGACCTTTCTTTTGCTTCGATCGGTTGGTGACTGGGGTCGCCGAAAATCCAATCATGTAACGCAGTCTGCCCTCATCGCGAATTCGTTTTAACTTGGTAAATTTTTGGCTATCATTGGTCGTTCCATCGTGTACCTCGTCGTGGATGACGCCAGCGATGGGGAATTCGCTGGCGTTGATGAATCGCTGACGTAAAACCACTATGATCTTGCCCCTAAGCAATTTAAGATCAGCGGTAGCCTCGTCGACGTGGATGCGGAAGAGTGTCGTCCGGTGGGGCGTGATGTCGTCGCTGGTGAAGACTGCTGGATAGCGACTGCGCAGCAACTCGGCGGCCAGTTGCATGGCCTCGCGATCAAGCTCACCGCCATCCGGGTCGATAGGCCTGAACGTTCCATGGATCACCACGCTCGTCCATTCCGGCGAGTCGCGGATCTCATCCACCTCGAAGGCCACCCAGTGGGAGTGCGCGAGCATCTGCAGCTTCGGCCCGATCGATGTCCGGCCATAGAGCCAGCCGTCGTGGTAGACGTAGTGGACCGGGACGATGTCGACATGGCCGCGAAAGGCATAGGCCAGTCGTCCGATGGAATTGGCCTGGAGGAACTGCACGATCTCGTCCTCGGAGAGGGTGCTGATCGAGAGCGTCGGTCTGGTCATGTTGGGTCCCTGTGGAGCGTGGATCGCGGTGCCAGATTCAGAAAGGCGTGGGTGAGCCGGTGACGACACGATAGCAGTCGCGAGCGATGAGGAGTTCCTCGTCGGTGGGAATCACCCATGCTTCCAGGCGGCTGCCATCGGCGCTGATGAGCCCCTCGCGCCCATCGCTGCAGTTCTGATTGCGTGTCTCGTCCAGAGTCATCCCCATCCATTGCAGTCCATCGCAGATTTGTGTGCGGATGCGTGCAGAGTTCTCGCCGATGCCGCCCGTGAAGACGATCGACTTCGCCCCGCCCATGGCCGCGAGGTACGAGCCGATGTACTTGCGCGCGCGGTAACAGAATACCTCTATGGCCAGCCGCGCGCGACGGTCATCGTTCTCATCCGCCTCCTGGAGCAACTCGCGCATGTCATTGGTGAGGCCGGAGATCCCGAGCAGTCCGGAATTCTTGTTGAGGAGAGTCGACATCTCGCGCTGGGACAATCCTTCCTTTACCGCCACGTGTTCGAGCAGGGCGGGGTCCAGGTCGCCCGACCGCGTTCCCATAACAAGCCCTTCCAGCGGTGTGAATCCCATCGATGTGTCCACCGAATCACCGCCCGCGATGGCGCACGCGGAGCAGCCGTTACCCAGGTGCAGGGTGATGATGTTCGTCTGCTCGCGTGACATGCCAGTCAGCTTGCGCCAGCGATTCGCCACGTAACGATGCGACGTGCCGTGGAAACCATAGCGGCGCACGCTGTGGCGGCGGTAGAGCTGGTATGGAATGGCATAGAGATACGCATGCGGCGGCAGCGTCTGGTGGAACGCTGTATCGAAGACGGCAACCTGAGGGGTTCCGGCGCCGAGTACCTCGCGGGTGGCGGCTATGCCGCGGAGGTTGGCCGGATTGTGGAGCGGCGCCAGGTCCATGTTGTCCTCAATGCCTCGAAGCACCTCGGGCGTGATGAGGACCGAACGCTTGAACAGTTCGCCACCATGAACCACACGATGGCCCACGGCATCGATCTCTCCGATGCTGCCGAGCACTGCTCCAGCATCGTCGCTGGTTAGCCAGGAGAGCAGGTGGCCGAGCGTGGAGCGGTGATCGGGCAGCGGAATGCTACCTCGCTGAAGCCCTCCGCGGGACGGCTGATAGGTATAGATCGCCTCGCCACCCACTCGCTCGATCATCCCGCCCGCCAGTCGCTCGTCGGTATTGTTCAAAAGCCGTTCGTCATCCGTCCTGACCAACTGGAACTTGAGCGAGGCCGACCCCACGTTAAGGACGAGAACGTTCATGGCCTTTCGCGGCCGCTCAGTGCGTGCGGCTCCATGGACGTACGGTCGGCCTGCGCACCACCCAGCGCGTCATAGGCGTCCAGGGTGCGGATGAGAGCATGCGTGTAGTCGGCACCAGTGCCGCTCAGGTGCCCCATCTTCCGTCCCGGCCGCGCCGACTTCTTTCCGTAGAGATGCAGCCGCACCCCCGGCACCGAGAGGGCGGCTCTGAAGTCGGGTGCGCCCGGTGTCCAGAGGTCGCCCAGCATGTTGGCGATGGCGGTCGGGTTGAGGATGGTGGTATCTCCGAACGGCAGATTGCAGATGGTGCGCACGAGCTGTTCGAACTGACTGGTGCCGCAGGCCCGCTCGGTGGCGTGAAAGGTGTTGTGCGGACGGGGCGCAAGTTCGTTGACGAGCAGCCGCCCGTCATGGAGGAGAAAGATCTCCACTGCCAGTAGGCCTTCTATGCCCGATGCCTCGGCCACCGCGCGGCCCAGAGCGCGCGCGTCGCGCTCCACCGTGATGTCGAGCCCGGTGGGGGTGACTGACCACGCCAGCACACCTTGCACGTGGTGGTTGCGGGCTGGCGGGAAGACGGCGCAACTGCCATCAGAACGGCGAGCGACGAGGACCGAGAGTTCATCGGCAATGTCGAGGAATCCCTCGACGACACAGCGCGTCCCGCCAACCGCGCGCCAGCCCTCGGCGGCGTCGGCAGGGCCGCTGACGCGCGCCTGGCCGCGTCCGTCGTAGCCACCGAAGCAGGACTTGATGATGCTCGCTCCCATCGTTGTCACGGCGTCCACGCAGCCAGCCTCGCTCTCGACGATTCGGTGCGGGCCGACGGGGAAGCCATGGGCGTGCAGCCAGCTCTTCTGACGTCCACGATCCTGGATCATGTGGACCACTTCCACGCCCGGCCGTAACGGCGCCAACGCCGCGACCGTTTCCAATGTGGCAAGCGGGATCTGCTCTATCTCCAGCGTGACGACGTCGCAGCCGCGGGCCAGTTCGGCTGCCGCGTCGGCGTCGGCGTACGGCGCGGTAATCAGTCGCGACGCCATCGGACCCGCCGGACAGTCCGGATCGGGATCGAGGACGGCTACGTCGTATCCCATGGACCGGGCGGCGAACGCCGTCATCCGTCCCAACTGACCTCCGCCCAGGAAGCCGATCGTCGCGCCCGGAAGTATTGGAGCGTTGTTCTTCATGGCGTGGGGAGTTCAGGCAGTTCCTGTCCGCGCACCAGGTCGGCTCGTGCCTGCCGCCACTGCCGCAGTCGCTCGCGCACCTCTGGACGCTGCAACCCCACGATCTCCGCTGCCAGGATGGCCGCGTTGAGTGCGCCCGGTTTGCCGATGGCGAGTGTCCCCACAGGTACGCCGCCCGGCATCTGGACGATGGAGAGCAGCGCGTCGACGCCCTGCAGCATCGTTGCCGGCACCGGAACACCGAGCACTGGCACGAGCGTTTTTGCGGCGACCATGCCGGGAAGATGCGCCGCGCCGCCGGCGGCAGCGATGATCACCTGCAAGCCCCGTCTTTCCGCACTCTCGGCGTACTCGAACATCCAGTCCGGAGTGCGGTGAGCCGACACTACCCGTGCCTCGTATGGCACTCCCAGCTCGGCCAGAAGGGTACACGCCGGCTCCAGGTAGGGGTAATCGGTGGTGCTGCCCATGATGACGCCCACCACCGGTGACGGAGCGGGCGTGGCGGATGCGGGCGAATGGTCTGTTGACGGGACGGGCGAATGTGACATGCGCCTTTGCGGACGGATGAGGGCTGCGGCAGGTCGCGCATGGCGTCGCTGCCGTCGGCGTTGGGCCGGTGCGACGCGTAATGCGTCGCTGCCAGCCGGCTCATCAAGGAATATGCGTGCCGCGCGCCGCGCTGGCGACCGGACGTCGGCGCGAACAGTGTTCCCGCCGCAGCCAGCCGGTGATCGCGGGTCAGTCGTCGTGAATGACGACGCAGTCGCGGCCGGCGGCCTTCGCCTGGTAGAGTGCGGTGTCGGAACGGCTCATCCAGCTATCCAACGTATCGCCGGCACGCAGTGAGGCGACGCCTATCGACAGGGACAGGCGGAGACCGGCCGCCTTGGACGGCAGCGTCAGCTCACGAGCCGCTTCACAGACGCGCTCGGCCTGCCGAAATGCCGCGTCGTTGGGCGAATCGCGCATGATTGCGGCAAACTCGTCGCCTCCATAGCGGCAGACGAAGTCGCAACGACGCAGGAAGATCCTACCCAACACTCGTGCGACTTCCCTCAAGGCCATGTCTCCCAACTGGTGCCCGTGACGATCGTTGAGCTGCTTGAACCCGTCGACATCGATCATCAGGAGACAGGTAGGAGTGGCGACGAAGCTGTTCAGTTGCAGGACCCGGTCGGCGAAATCGTCGAACTCCTTACGGTTCGGCAACTCGGTGAGCGGGTCTAGCGAGCTGGTTCGCCGTTCCTCTTCCAACTGCTGGGAGAGAGATCGCAACTGCGCGCCGAGCGCGGCGGCGTGCTCGCGCTGCCGCTGCTGGCGAGCGCTCAGAACCTCGTCGAACACATCGATGGTCCGTTCCGCAACGCGCCGCAGATCAGCCGCCGACGCACTCTGGGTGGCCGCGCGCAGCATGTTGAGTTGCTGGGAAGATGTCTCTTCCTCCTTCCGATCGTCCAGCATCGTCATGTGCAGCGACCGGACAAAGGCCCAGATCGTGTCTCGCAACTGGTCCACGGTCGAGCTGATCGACTGCCCCTCCAACCGCCGGTGCTCACCGAACGCCCGGCTGAGCGCCCGCCAGTCACGAGGACCACTTCGTTCGTCCCCGCCGAGCGCCTGGCCAAGCGTGGCGTGACGTACCCAGCGTTCCACCTGGCCCAGGGTCTGCTCGGCAGTGGACGCCTCGGTGTCGGTGGCAAAACGGCCATATGCTCGCAGCACCGTCACCAGGGTGTCCAACGCTTCGCCGCCGTCGCGTTCTACAGACGTCGGCACGTTGGTGCTCGAGGTCGATTCCGCTGCTGGGGAGGGTTGCCGGCGGAAGATCATGCCAAGAATCGCAGAAAGGTGGGCGGACACAGCTTGAAGCTGCATTCATCGGACGATTCAATTACGGCGACTACTACATCACCAAACAGAAAAGCGGGAGCGCCATTATGGCACTCCCGCCTCTCCAAGCTCCCCAGGTAGGACTTGAACCTACGACCCTCCGATTAACAGTCGGATGCTCTGACCAACTGAGCTACTGGGGAATGTGCGGCGGAAGCTAGTCGCGCGTTCTGATAGCGTCAAGACGACCTGTCAGCCGAAGCGTTACAGATTGATTTTGAAGGCCAGGGCTGTACTCCATTCAGCCTGCGCGCGCCGGTCCTACTCGGCGCTTGGCGCCGGGCCCCTTACCCGAGGGATTGGTCTGCACCGGCTCCAGCACTGTTCGCAGCCATCTACCTGTGTGTGAGCTCTCGACTTCCAGCAGATCCTCCGGGCGGCCCATAGCCACCACCCGTCCTCCGCCACTACCGCCTTCCGGACCCATGTCGATCACCCAGTCGGCGAGCTTGATGACGTCCAGGTTGTGCTCGATGAGCACCAGGGTGTGGCCCTGAGTGACAAGACGGTTCAGTACGTCGGCGAGCTTCCGAATGTCCTCCAGATGCAGGCCGGTGGTGGGCTCGTCCAGCACGTACAACTTCTTCCCGCTCATCCGTCCGGCCAGGGACAGCTGGCGGGCGATCTTGAGTCGCTGGGCCTCCCCGCCGGACAGCGTCGTGGCGGGCTGACCGAGTCGGAGGTAGCCCAGTCCCACCTGCTGCACGTGCCAGAGAGCCTGGCCCAGCTTCTCCTCCCTCGGGAAGGCGCGGATCGCCTGGTCCACCGTGAGTTCGAGGACGTCGGCGACGCTGCGGCCATTGACCTTCACCTCGAGCACTTCAGGCTTGAAGCGGCGAGCGCCGCAAGCCTCGCAAGGCACGTGGACGTCGGCCATGAAGACCATCTCGACCTCCAGGTAGCCCGCGCCTTCACACGTCTCGCAGCGCCCGCCAGCGGTGTTAAAGCTGAACGTACCGGCGGTGTAGCCACGCTGGCGCGCGAGTGGGCTTGCCGCGAAGATCCGCCGCACCTCGTCGTAGGCCTTCACGTAGGTGGCCGGATTGGAGCGTGGCGAGCGGCCAATTGGCTCCTGATCTATGAGTACGACGTCGTCCAGGGTCTCCCAGCCGCTCAATTCGTCGAAATCACCCACCCTCTCGCCCAGGTGGAGCTTGGCCGAGTGTTCGCCGCGGAGGCGGGTTTCGAGGGCGCGGTAGAGGACGTCGTGAATCAGCGTGCTCTTTCCCGAACCTGAGACGCCCGTCACGACCGTCATCGCCCCGAGCGGGATTCGCACCTCATCGCCACGCAGATTGTGCTCGCGGGCGCCACGAAGCGTGAGCCAGCGCGGGCCGACCGGACGCCTCTCAGCGGGGACGGGGATGGATCGTTCGCCAGTGAGATAGGGCCCGGTGAGCGGACTCTCCGACACCCGGGACATGGGACCCGCGAAGACGAGCTCTCCTCCCTGCTCGCCGCTGGCCGGTCCCAACTCGACCATGTAGTCAGCCTGGCGAATGGCGTCGAGGTCATGCTCCACGACGATCACCGTGTTGCCGGCGTCGCGCAGCTGGTGCAGCAATCCCAGCAGCCGTCCCATGTCGCGAGGGTGGAGGCCGATGGACGGCTCATCCAGAACGTAGAGCGTGTCGACGAGCCGCGAGCCTAGCGAATTCGCGAGAGCAATACGTTGCGCCTCGCCACCTGAGAGCGTGCGCGTGGCGCGGTCCAGGGTGAGGTAGGTGAGCCCCACATCGCGCAAGAACCGCACACGCGCTGCGGCATCGGCGAGCACATGCGCGGCCACTTTTGCCTCGAATGGCGTCAGCGCGAGAGCAGTCATCCATGCCAACAGCGCGTCTATCGGGAGTGCTGCGACGTCGGAAATAGTCCGGCCGTCTATGAGTACGGCGAGCGCCTCCGGCTGCAGCCTGGCGCCGTGGCAGGTGGGACATTCCAGGGCGCTCTGATACTGTCGCAGGAAGACGCGAATGTACTGTTTGTAGCGTTTCTCCTCGAGACCGCGAAGAAAGGGGAAGATGCCCGTCCAGGCGCGCCCCTTCGCGTGCAGAAGTCGTTCGCGCTGTTCTCCCGGCAACTCGGCCCATGGCGCGTCCAGCGAGATTCCCTCGCGATTGGCGAAGTCAGCGAGGGACCGTCGTCTGGACTCGTAACGTGGCTTTGTCCATGGATCAATCGCTCCCCCACGCAGGCTTCGTGAGGGATGGGGAATGATGAGCGCCTCATCGTACTCGAGGATCGCTCCGAAACCGTTGCAGGTGGGGCAGGCGCCGCGCGGATTGTTGAACGAGAAGAGCTGGGGAGTGGGCGCGGAGAGGCGGGTGCCGTCATCGGGGCACTCAAAACGCTCGGTGAAGTTGAGCCGAGACACAGGTGCGCCGCCGAACGGAGATGGAACGGGTTCGCCTAGCAGCACAGCGCAGTCACCGTCACCCTCGCGGAACGCCGTCGCCACCGCGTCAGCAATCCGTCCCCGACCCTCGGGCGCTACGGCCAGGCGGTCCACGACGACGAGGACTTCGTCGGCCGCGGTAAGATCCACCCCCGCCGCTTCAAGGTCGTCAAGGTGGGCCACGTCGCCGTCCAGCGACAGGCGCACGAAGCCCTGTGCGCGAAGGTTCTCGGCTACCACTGCCGACCGCACTTCCGACGACATACGGAGCGGGAAGGCGATCATGAAGCGCGTGCCGGCGGGAAGGGCGAGGACGCGGATCGTCACCGATTCCACCGTATCGGGAGTAAGCTCCCGTCCGCAGACGGGGCAGAACGTACGCCCGATACGCGCCCAGAGCAGCCGCAGGTAGTCGTAGATCTCGGTTGCCGTGCCGACGGTTGAGCGGGCCGTCCTGGTGGGGTTCTTCTGCTCTATGGCAACTGCCGGCGAGAGCCCCTCGATCAGGTCTACATCGGGCTTCTCCATCCGCTCCAGAAACTGGCGCGCATAGGCGGAGAGCGACTCCACGTAGCGTCGCTGACCTTCGGCGTAGATGGTATCGAAGGCGAGCGAGGACTTCCCGGAGCCCGACGGTCCGGTTATCACGGTGAAGCTTCGACGGGGGATGCGCACGTCGAAGCCCTTCAGGTTGTGCTGCCGCGCGCCGCGGACGATGATGGCGTCTTTCACCCCTGGAAATCTAAGGCTCAGCACAGCCTCCAAGAGACTCGGCAGCGATCAGACATCAGGGCCCTTCTCCGCGCGATTGCGCAGGTATCGAGCGAGAAAACGCACGCCCAGGAGCACGATCACCGATCCCAGGGTGGCGAGAAGAATTGACCGGATACCGAGCGTGCCGCCGGGAGATTCCGCGATGCCCAGGGCAGAACCAAGAAGACCGCCGACGAGTGCGCCGACGGTCCCCAGTAAGGTCGTTACGATGCACCCTGGTAGATCGCGTCCTGGAACGAGGAACTTGGCCAGTGATCCGGCCACCAACCCCAGTATGATCCAGGATAGCCAGGGTGCCAATCAGCGTCTCCCCATCCTGCCGCCGTACTAGATGGTGCGAGTGCGCGTCGTCATGCGGTAGATCCACAGCAGCAGCATGGCACCAACGATGGCCAGTACGATGCTCCAGACAGAGAAGCCGGTAAGGCCAGTGCCGGTGATCAGGCTACCCATGAACCCGCCCAGAAACGCGCCTATAATTCCGATGAGCATCGTGACGACTATACCCCCCGGGTCCTTCCCCGGCATGATGGCCTTAGCGATGGCGCCGGCGATCAGCCCTAGTACGATCCAAGCTATTACTCCCATGGTTCCCTCCTCCAGTAGCGGTTTGCGATACTGACGATCTCCAGTGCAACCGTCATACCACGTCGATCCAACGTGGAAAATTGACCTCTAGATGAGCCTCGCCAGCTCCGCGTTGGACGCCTCCCGGGCATCCCGCTCCGGGTGGCCGCGAACGGCTCTTTCGACGTGGCATCAAGAGGCGATCCTCGGCAATGTCTGCGGGAACGTCTTGTCCGTAGGCTGCCTGGACGCTTGCCACGTCCATGGCCGGGGAATAGTTTGTGCCAGCGCCGGTGACAGGGGCGGCAGCCTCGACCAGCGGTGCATCCTCCATTTCGCACAAGCGTCAAACTTTCCGCCGGCCGTTTAAAAGACGCCGGCAGGCCGGCGACGCTGCCGGGGCATCTCACCAGGATCGCTAGTGCAACTCTCGGTTGGTGCTCGCACGGACGTCGGCATGATCCGCGCGGGGAATGAGGACAATTTTTTCGCCGATATCAGCGGCCACCGCGGGCTGTTCGTGGTGGCTGATGGGATGGGGGGACATGCCGCGGGAGAGGTGGCCAGCGAGATGGCTGTTCACATCCTCACACGCGAGCTTCTTCAGGGTGCCTTCGAGGAGTCGCGGGCAGCCGAATGCGTCGCTGACGCTCTCCGCCGTGCCAACGTCGCGATCTACCAGCGCACCACTGATGAGGTCGAAAAGCAGGGGATGGGGACCACCGCATCGGTGCTCTTACTTCTCGGAGCCCGCTACGTGATCGGCCAGGTCGGCGATTCCCGCATATACCTGCTTCGTGACGGCCGGTTGAGTCAGGTGACGAAGGACCATTCCTACGTTCAGGAGCAGGTAGACGCCGGCCGACTGACCGCTGAGCAGGCGCGCTACCATCCGTACAGCAACGTCATCACGCGCTGTGTGGGGGCGAGCGCCGCCGTGGAACCCGATGTGTACGAGGGCGACGTGCAGCCTGGGGATGTCTTCCTGGTCGCCAGCGACGGCCTCACCGGTATGGTCGACGACCGCCGGCTGCAGCAACTCCTCCTCTCGCGGTCCAGTCCGTCGCGTGTTGTGGACGTGCTCATCGCCGAAGCGAATGCCAGGGGCGGGCTCGACAACATCACCGCCGTTGTGGTCCAGGTGAACGCCGTCGACGAGGGGACCGCGACCGGCCCAGAGGAGGACCGTTGAGCGGCCAGGGGGAGGAGCTCCCCACTGTCGGTGAGCTCGCCGACCTCTATCTCGGCAACCTGCTCTACTCGCTCGAGTTGACCTCGCTCACTCTCGACGATCAGGGCAAGGAGCCCGAGGCGGCGTTCTACCGCGGTATCGCGCGCAAGCTGGCCGAGGCGCATGGGCGCGCCTCCCGCAGTCGTGGCCAGCCGCCGGTAAAGGGCTGAGGAAGCGTACTCCTCAACGACTGACTGTCAGCGTAGCAGCGGGCCGCCTGCGGCCACCGCGGCGCGAACATCGGTTGCCGGGAGCGTGAGAAGGGCCAGCAGGCGGTCGGTAGGTAGCTCTGTCCGACGAGCCGTGAAGACGCGGAGCCAGCGAGCGGTGCGATACAACTCCTCGGACAGGCGGGGCAGATTCATCGCCGCCGGCCAACCGGCTGACGTCAGCCGTCTCACTCCCCCATCGCGACCGAGCACGGGCAGGTCCAGGCCGAGCATCTGGGTCTTTGTCGGAAAGTCGAGAATGAGCTCGCCCGGGGCCATTCCGAGCTCTGACGCCAGCGCATCTTCCACTGCCACCGCGAGATCCCGATCGTCAGAGATCCATTCCGCGGCGCCTTCGGCGAGCTCGGCGGCTGGGCACTCGAGCGCCCGTTTGTAGAGCCGCCTTTCACGCAGTGCTCCCAGCAGCGGCGGTGCGGTTGGCGTCTCCAGCGCATGGAGCAGCCCCTCGTCAGTGTAGGCGGCCAGAGCCGTGGGAAGCAGCCGCCCGCTGCGTAAGGCGTCGTCCACCAGCCGTTTATACATGGCCGTGGCTGAACGCACGGCGTGGTGCCAGTAAACGTTCCGGTACATCTGGTACTTGGCGAAGAGCAACGACTCAAGCGCCGCCAGCCCCTTCTCCCGCACACCGATGCGTCGTCGGCCATTGTCAGGGTCATTCACCAGGACGAGCGAGTGCAGGAGTCGGTCGACATCGATCTCGCCGTACGGAACGCCGCACATCATCGCGTCGCGCTTCAGGTACTCGATTTTGTCCAGGTCCAGCGACCCTGAAATGAGGCCCTGCAGCGGGCTCTCGCTGTTACCGCAGATCAGGTCGAGTACACGCTCCGGTGCATCGGCGCCCAGTTCGTCCGACAGTATGGCTGCTACGGTCCCGGTGGTGAGAAGAGGGCGGGCGACCGTCTCGTGATGCGGCACGCCAATCTCTTCCAGCGCGTGGGAGAACGGGTAGTGACCCACATCGTGAAGCAGCGCCGCCGCACGGACGATAGGCAACTCGCCCTCGTCTATGCCATCCAGCGCGTCGCTCTCCTGGAGCAGCGAGAGCGTATGTCGGGCTAGGTGGTACGCGCCCAGCGCGTGCTCGAATCGGGAGTGGGTGGCTCCAGGGTAGACCAGGTACGCCAGGCCCAGTTGCCGCACGTATCGCAGCCGCTGGAAGACTGGAGTATCCACCAGTCGCAGCGACAGCGCATCGACGCGGATGTTGTTCCAGAGGGTGTCGCGGATGATCTCGAAGTGGGCTGGCATGGCGGTTAATTCTATACCGATCCGCGTCCACTACCATAGCGGGCCAGTGGCCTGAACGACGACGGGCCGTCGTATTTTCGCACGACGGCCCGTCCCGGTGTCTTTGCAGCGCGCCAGGCTCAGCCGCGCGGGCCGGCCTCCTGGATCTCCTTCGAGACGTGGTCAGCGAAGCGCTCAAAGTTCTTCTGGAACATACCGGCGAGCTTTTTCGCCTGCTCATCATAGGCCGCTGGATCGGCCCACGTTCCGCGTGCGTGCAGCACCTCCGTAGGTACGCCGGGTACCGTTTCCGGAACAGCCAGACCGAAGATAGGATCTGTGTTCGTCGCTACGCCATCGATCTCGCCGGCCAGCGCAGCACGGACCATGGCACGGGTGAATGACAGCTTCATCCGCTTCCCAACGCCGTAGGCGCCGCCACTCCATCCGGTGTTCACCAGCCAGACCCTCGAGTCATGCTCACGCAGCCGCTCGCCCAGCATCTCGGCGTACTTGGTGGCGTGCCAGACGAGGAAGACATCGCCAAAGCAGGCGCTGAAGGTGGCCTGTGGCTCGGTGACGCCGCGCTCGGTGCCGGCGACCTTCGCGGTGTAACCGCTCAGGAAGTAGTACATGGCCTGCTCCGGAGTCAGCCGTGATATTGGCGGC
>CAJDWZ010000068.1_pt1 | contig 12317 bp, 9 predicted proteins | sample 7391701 | NCBI WGS metagenome assembly CAJDWZ01 (sample SAMEA7055744, study PRJEB34461) | soil metagenome | biome: terrestrial ecosystem; feature: Peninsula; material: soil | place: Antarctica | collected 2016
CAGCGGTACAGTGCTGGCGGATCATCGAGCCGGTACTGAACGCCTGGCGCGACAACGAGGTCCCCATGGAAGAATATCCGGCCGGCAGCGATGGACCCCAGCCGCCGTCACCCGAGCCGAAGCCGGGCATGCAGCCTTGCTGAAGCGCGCCGTTGGTTACGCCTACCCGTGGGACTTCGCCGGCGATCCTGACGCGGCCGCTCGCGTGGCATCGCTGGGACTGGATACGGTAGCCGTCGCCGCCAACTATCACGTTACCAGGGCGGCGACTCCCCTCCATCCGACGCACCGCATCTTCCACGCGGAGCACGCCGCCTGCTACGTACCGTTGCGCGACGAGGCGTGGCGTGGTCACCGTCTGGTTCCGGCGACGCCGAGTTCGGACCGCGACAGCGGATCACTGGCCGATGCACGGCAGCAGCTCAGTGCTCAGGGTCTTCGCGTGTACGCCTGGATCGTCCTCAGCCACAACAGTACCCTCGGCCAGCACCACGATGATCTGGTCGTGCGCAATGCCTACGACGACCTGTATCCATACGCGCTCTGTCCGTCACAGGACGACGTGCGGGAGTACTGTCGCACGTTGGTGGCCGAGATAGTCGCGTCGACCCCGCTGGACGGTATCGTACTCGAGGCGTGTGGGCCGATGGGGCTGGACCATGGCGGTCACCACGACAAGACGCAGCTTGCCGGCTGGAATGCGACGCAGCGACAGCTGCTCTCGCTCTGCTTCTGCACCGCCTGCCGCGAGCGTTACGCCGCGGTTGGGTTGGACAGTGACAGGTTGGCGACAACGGTCCGAGAAGGAGTAGAAGCGACGGGGAACGCTGCGCCGATGAGTGTCGAGGAATGTCTGGGCAGCGATGACGCGGACGCAGTGGCATCGGTGCGGACAGGCCTCGCTGGCGATCTCCGTGCCCTGCTTGTCGACACCATTCGCTCTGCTGGCAAGCCACTTCAGATCATCGTGCATGGCTCCAGCGACCGGTGGGCGACTGGTTCGTTCAGCACGCTCCAGCCGCAGGTGGGCAAAGGCGTGGACACCGTGGTCGCCAACTGCTGGGACGTGAAAGCGGGAGAGGAGCGGATACGTGAACTGCGGACGCTGGCGCCGCCGTCCACCGACGTTGGGGCCTACCTCCGGCTGAATGGCGATTGGGAGTCCGGCGACCCTACCGACCGGTTGCTGGAGGGCTATCTAGCCGCCGGCGCCAGCGAGCTGCATCTTTATAATCTGGGGCTGCTCGGCGAGGCGGGACTGTCGCGCCTCGCTGACGTGGTGATCACGGCGAAAGGGCTCTCGCCAACTGTCGGCAAGAGCGGCGGGGCCTGACTGGCGAATCGCATATTTGTCGTTGTGATCGTTGCGTCGCCAGTTCATGGCCGATGTGACTCTGGCTCCAGTCAACCGACGTCACGAGCTCACGGCTGACATCACCACGACTCCAGCCAGCCGCCCGTGAAGCCCGCCCTTCGCAGCCCCTCCACGATGTACGGAGAACGGCGTGTCAGGCGCCAGATCAGCTCCGTCCGATGGTTCTCCAGCATCATCACCACCGGGCCCTGACTGATGGCGTAGGAGTGGTGCCCGATCCATCCAGCGTCGGATTTCCTGTCCCCGCAAGCGCTATCGCCTCGATCGTCGCCGACGTCGAACGATGGGTTGAAGCTGCACTCGTATCCGAACTGCCCTGTGACCTCCGGGAAGTCGGCGTCCATCGCCTCAAGCGTCGGGAGCACGATTTCCGGAGCGAAGGGCAGGGATGCGGCGACTGCCCATGGCGACAGCGTGCCGTCATCGGCGCCGTACGGCACCCCGCGCGCCCGATAGCCATAGAAGCGCCGCGATTTACCGTCGACCACGCGCTCTGACGAGCCCGGACCATCGCTCGCCGTGATGCCCCACGACAGCTCATTGTAGCCGCGAAAGCCGCGCGGGTTGCGCCGAGCATATTCCTGTTGGACATAGGTCGCGCGCCGACTGTTCTCGAAATAGTCGATGCCGTGTTCTCGCATGAAGGCATCCTGGATGCCGCGGAAGTCGATCCAGGCATGGCTGGTCTGATGGATGAAGAGCGGACCGGCGTAGAGAAACTCATAGCCGTAGATGCTCTTCCAGCTGTACGTCGACAACCAGCGGTCGTAGCTGGTGATCGGTATGGGGTGAGTGGGCGAGGCGAGCGCGAGGATGTAGAGGAAGAGCGCCTCGTTATAGCCGGTATACGCGTAGGGGATGAAGCCGCGTCCGGGTCGCCATCCATTGCTCACGGCGCCGTAGCTATCGAGCATCCAAGTCCAGTCCACCCGTCGGTACAGGGAGTCGGCGAGCGTCCGGAGCTCACTCTCCTCGGCATTTTCGCCGTCAAAATAGTCGGCAGCGACGAGCACTCCGGCGATCAGGAGAGCGGTGTCGATGGACGACAGCTCGCAACGTCGCCATCGGACACCGGTGGCCATATCCAGGAAGTGATAGAAGAAGCCGCGATGACCTGTCGCCTTGGCGCCCGTGCCCTGCTCGGCGCTCCACAGGAAGCGAAGAGCGGTCAGCACCCGCTCCACGGCCGCACTCCTCGTCGTATAGCCGCGCTCCACCGCCACCACCTGACAGGCCATCGCGAAGCCACTCCCGGCGATGCTCGCCGGCGCGTCGTCATGACTGTTGTCACGTACCAGCCCGTTCAGCGGATTTGTCATCCGCTCGAAGTACCCGAACGTCGCCCGCTGCAGCTTCTCCAGCCGATCCTCATCCGCTGAGTCGGTGCCCGATTCAGCCGACCTCTGAGGCTGTCCGGCTGGACGCTGACCGCGGCAGGCGGCATCTTCATAGTTGCGACCGACGCTGACATCGTCCGTGACGGATCGCTCGTTCGAGTTCAGCGGTGGTCTCATATCTGTGGGGGCAATGAATGCGGCGCATGATCACGCCACGAGTGGGTCAGTTCCTCTCCATATGGGTTGGTTACATCATAGTGGCGATTCTCTTCCGCACCATGACGAGTCAGGCGGAGATCACCTCGCCCCAGTTTATTCTGGACGTGATCGTCGGATTCGTAGTCGCCGGCGCGATAGATCTCCTTGCACGACGCCGGAGACGCCCGCGGCCGACTGGCCGGAGGCGCCGGCGCTAGACCGGGCCGAGGGATTACCCGGCGGCCGTCGCTGTGCTGCTCTCCGACGGCTGTCCCAGCTCGCCACGACTCTCCAGGCGGGCGAGAAGGAGATGGTAGTAGAGCATGCCCTGTTGCGGTGAGAGCGCCTTCACCGTGGCGTCGATGTCGGCTTCCGCCGAGCCCGAGACCATCGCGAGATTGCGCGCGACGCTGGTGTCGTTTGCCGGAAACACATCCAGTCGGCCCAGCCCACGTAGCAGCACTAGCGCCGCGGTCCACGGGCCAATCCCCTTGATTTCTCGCAGTCGTGCAGCAACGTCGGCGCTCGGCAGTTCCTCCAGCGTCTGTTCGTCCAGAGTCCCGCCAGAAATCCCTTCCCCGACCCGCCTCAGGGTGGCGAGCTTGCTCTCGCTCAGGCCGGCCCCGCGCAACACCTCATGGCGCGCCGAAAGGAAACTGTTCACCGTGGGAAACGGATAGAGCCGCGTACCATCGCTCTCCGTCGGATCGCTGAGTGCCGTGATCAGTCGTGCCATGATCGCACTGGCGGCAAGTAGACTTACCTGCTGGAACAGAATCGAGTTGACGAACGCTTCCCAGAGGCTCTGGTAGCGGGGTGGCTTCACTCCTCGCATGCGGCGCGCGACCGGAGCGAGCCAGGGTACGGCAGCCGCCGCATGGTCGAAGTGAGCCAGGTCGCGGTCGACACCCAGGGAGCGGCGCAGGAGTTTGAGCGCGCGCCTGACTTCCTGTTGGTCCAGATCGCCGCCATTCAGCGTCACAACGAGCGTCTCGGCCCCCGACTGTCGAACGTGAGCCACAATCGGCACCACGTTCCCTGAGGCGACGCCATCCAGAACGCGGCAGTACTCCCCTGTGGGTGCGATGACGTCGACAAGGTTGGTCGAGAGCCGACGGAGTACGCTTACCGTTAGGTCCAGCCGATACGGCGCTGCCACCCCGATTCTGTGTTGGGGTGCAGCGGTCTCCGGCGACCTCGCGGGCGGACCATCGTTCTGGCCTCTCGATTGCGACGACATGAGTCCACCACTCCAGTGGAGGCGACCAACGATGAGTAAACGATACGAAACAGGGGACCACGTGAGCTGGAACTCTGAAGCGGGGCGGGTGAGAGGCCGGATCACACGCGTCGTGACTCACGAAATCGAGTTCAAGGGATACACGGTCCATGCCAGCAAGGATGAGCCGCAGTACGAGATCAAAAGTGACAAGACCGATCACATCGCGATGCACAAAGGCTCGGCGCTCAGGAAGCTTTCTACCTGAGCGGAGGCGGCTCAGGCCTGACGTTCCAGTGCCGGCTTAACGAACAGTCCGGTCAACTCTCCAGACTAGGCAGGCCGGTCCGCTAGCGTGGGGTCTGCAGCGAGTCCGACTCCACTCGTCCGTCCACCAGATGCACCACCCGATCGCAGCGAGCGGCCAGACGGTCGTCGTGCGTCACGATGACGAAGGCCGTCCCATAACGCTCGTTGAAGGTGCGTAGCATCTGGAACACCTGGTTGCCCGATTCGCTGTCCAGGTTGCCGGTCGGCTCGTCGGCGAGCACCAGGGGTGGCAGCATGATCAGGGAGCGGGCCAGAGCCACGCGCTGCTGCTGACCTCCGGAGAGGTCGGTGGCTTTGTATGACGCGCGGTCCGTGAGTCCCACCTCGTTCAGCAACGCGTCGGCCCGCTCCTCCATCTCCTGATCGCGACGCCCGCGATCGGCCAGTAGGGGAAGCATGACGTTCTCACGTGCGCTGAAGGCGGGCAGTAGATGATGGAACTGGAAGACGAAACCGATGCCGCGTCCGCGGGCGGCGGTGGTCTCCGTCTCGTCCAACTCCGCCACGTCGGTGCCCCGAAACTCCATCCGGCCGGACGTCGGGCGGTCCAGCAGGCCGATGATGTTGAGTAACGTCGTCTTGCCGGAACCCGACGGCCCAGTGAGGGCGAGAAACTCCCCAGGCTGCACCTCCACGTCGATGCCACGCAACACGTGGGTGATCACGCGGGTGCCATAGTCTTTAGTGACGCCGGTGAGGCGCAGCAGCGGGGCCGGGCTGTCGGTCACGATAGTTCCACGCGGTCAGCCCGAGCTGATGACGCGGGCCGGGTCCATGCCGGCAGCCCGGCGGGCGGGGATGATCGCCGCCGTCAGTCCCACCCCGATGGCCAGCGCGGCTGATCTTAGATAGAGCACGGCGTCCAACACCACTGGAAAGGTGGCGGTGCCGTCAGGGTTCTGGATGATGCTGGAGAAGAAGAAGTTAAGCCCGACCCCGAGCACTATCCCGACTGCCGATCCCAGCAGGCCGACGATGGAGCCCTGGATGAGGAAGATCCGCAGTATCTGGGCGCGCCTGGTGCCGGTCGCCCGGAGTATCCCGATCTCTCGGGACTTCTGGACCACGGATACGGCCAGCACGCTGGCGATGCCGAGGGCCACGGCGAGGATGACGAAAACCTGAATCATCACGCTCGATGAATTCTGCGAACGCAACCCAGTTAGTAGCTGCGCGTTCGATTTCATCCAGCTATCGGCGACCAACCCGGTGCTCTCGACTATCTGCTGCGCGATCATCTCGGCGTCGTAGATGCGCTCACCCTTCACCTCGATCGTCGACGCTCCACCTTCCAGGCCGAACATGCTCTGCGCTACCCGCAAAGAGACGAAAACCCAGCGGGCGTTAAGGTCCTTGTTGCCGATGTCGAAGATGCCGCTCACAGTGTACACGCCGCTGGTGCCGCCTTCCTCTTCCGTGCCCACCCGGAGACGGAACCGATTACCGACATCGAGTCCGAGCTCGTGCGCGAGTTCGGTTCCGATCACCGCCTTGAAGCCGTCCAGGTCCAGTCGCCCGCTCACGATCAGACTGTCCAGGTTGACTATTCGTCCGTAACTCTCGGTCTCGATCCCGCGAACGGTGACCGCGTTGGCACCGTCGCCGCGCACTGCTATGGCCGCACCGGAGATGGAAGGCGCGGCGGTAGTCACGCCGTCAATCTGCTTGATGTCGGCCAGCCGGTGCTGCCATTGCACGATTGAGCGTACGCGTTGTGCCGGCCGCTCCATCCGGGCTTCCAGCACCTCGTCGCCAAACGTTGCCAATACCCTCGGTAGTTCTTCTCGTGGCTTCACGACCACGTGCGCCTGGCTGCCCAACGTGCGCGCGACAAGACTCTTCTGCAGGCCGCCGATGAGCCCCGAAAGAAAGATGATCACGGCCACGCCGACGCCCACGCCCGTAAGAATCAGCCAGGTCTGGGCTCTTCCCTCGCGCAGATAGCGGAGCGCGATGAGCAGTTCGAACGGCATCTCAGCGGCCGCTGCGGCTGGAGGCCGATGCGCTGTCGTCGGCCGATGCAGGCGGAGACGGCTTGACGCGCACCCGGCTACCTGCCGCTGCCGATGTGGGAAGCACACGGTCCGTTGTCGAGAGACCGTTCAGGATCTCGACGTAGCGGTCACCGGCTATTCCCACCTTCACCGGCCGGCGCTCGGCACGGTCGTCCGTCGCCACCATCAGCCACGGCTCTCCCGACTCAATGCCGCCCACCCGGTCGCGCGGTACGACCAGCGCGTCGCTGCGACGGGCGACCTCGACGTTCACGGAGATCGTCATGTCAGCCCGCAGATAATCGGGCGGAGAAGGCACCGACAGTCTCACTTCCACCGTACCCTGCCTCCGGTCTATCACTGGAGCCAACCAGCTAACCCGCGATTCGAAAGTGCGATCGGGAAAGGCGTCCGCTGACGCTGTGGCCGCGGCGCCCACCTCCAGTTCGGCCATGTTCTCCTCTCGCGCGAAGGCCACCAATTCGGTGGCGCCATCCAGCTCCAACTCCATCAGTAGCTGGCCGGGAAGAACCGCGTCGCCTGGCTCCACGTTTCGGCTGAGCACCTTTCCTGAAGCCGGCGCGCTGATACGCGTCAGGGCGAGCTGCGCCTCGGCCGCTGCCACGGCTGCGCGGGCGCGCGCCACCTCAGCTAGCGGCGCCGTCACCGCCTGCCCAGAGGTCGCGCGTGCGGCATCCAATTCGGCCACCGCGCTAGACGCCGCACGCTCCGCTTCCTGAAGGGCCTGCTCGCTGATAGCGCCCTGGGCGAACAACACCCTGGCGCGCCCCGCATCGCGAACTGTGGTCTCCGCCGCGAGCTCTGCCTGCTCGAGGGTGGACCGAGCACGCGCGGCGGCGCTACTCAGAGCTGCCCGTGCCTCGGCGAGCATTGCCGTCTGCTGGCTGTCGTCGATCTGCACGAGCAGTTGTCCACCGCTCACCTGGTCGCCCTCACGAACGAGGAGTTGCACGACTCTGCCGCTCGCCGTCGCGCCAACCTGTGGACGCGTCGTCGGGCGGACGCGGCCCGTTAGTACCAGCGTGCGCACCACCTCGCGCCGCTCGGGGGTCACGCCCGTCACGCGCTCTGGTCGCGTAAACCAGAAGAAAGTCGCCCCAATCAGAAGTCCGATTGCAGCGCCAATGACGAGCGCCTTCCAGCCGCGTCCGCGCTCGCGGCGACTCGTCTTCATGTTCATTCGCCGGGGTGCTTGCGGCGGAGAAGGTCGACCAGACCCGAGATGCCGGATTCCACGTGGATGCCGAGCGCTTTCAGTTGTGCCTCCATTCCGACCGTCGCCAATCCTCCAACTACCAGCATGGTGTCCTCCGGTAGCTGGGTTCGCAGGGTCCGCAACTCCCCCAATAGCTCGGAGTTGCTGGGAGAATAGACAATGCTGAGAGCCACGACCTTAACCCCGGAAACATCGGCAGCATCCACGATGCACTCCGCAGGCAGGTCCGCTCCAAGATAAATCACATTCCACCCTTCGAGTGCGGCAGCCGCACCTATAAGCGCCGCGCCGATGACGTGCCGGCTGCCAACCGGAGTGGTGACGAGGATACCCGGCGATCCGTCGACGCGCCTGAACCCTCGCATGGCGCTCACCACGACATCGTGAACTACTGAGGATAACAGATGCTCCTCGGCTGGCGTCATCCTTCCGCCATGCCACTCGTCACCAGCTAACCGCAAAAGGGGCACCGCCACCGACTCGAGGAAATCGAAGGTGCCCCGAAGTGCCAGGGCCCGTTCGAGCGTGTCCTCGACACGGGCGGTGTCAAAGGCGCGCGCGGCGGCCATGGCCGCGTCGATGACCTGTCGGTCGGCAGCTCTCGGGGCTGTGATTGGCGCCAGTAGTTCCTGGGCCGCGGAATCCTCTTCTATAAGACTTCGCAGTTCGTCGGCCGAGAAGGTCGCCACATGGCCGATCGTTCGCCCTCCCTGGACCGCCGCGCGAAGAAGCCGCAATCGCTCGATCTCGCCTGACGTATACACCCTTTGCCCACCCGCACCACGAGCAGGTGTGACAGCATCATACCGTCGCTCCCACACGCGAATCACGTCCTGCGATAGTCCGGTACGCTCGGCGACGACGGCAATAGGGTGCCGAGGTTCATCGATGAGCTGAGTTAAAGAGCTTTTCATGAGGCGAAAGTACGCCCTCTGTCCAACCATCGTCAAGGTCATACTTGGACAAGCTATTGACAAACCCGATCCTTCATGCGATAATTGCTGGACAACCGCTGGACAGGAATAGCGGCATGCGAGAGCCCTGGGGTCGGCGAAGGTTTGTCGGTAGGGCTGTCATGAGGGTTTAGACGCGCTCTTCCGACGCGTCATCGGTAACGTCAAACAGGAGTCAGGGTCATGTCCAAGAACAGCTTTCGCGCGCTCGTCACCATTGCCGCGCTACTCGTAGTACCTGCCACCGCCCGTGCTCAGGCAAGTTCCGCCAAGGCGATGCCGATGAAGACGATCGTCGAGGTGGCCGTTGAGGCAGGGCAGTTCAAGACGCTCGTCACGGCAATAGAGGCGGCGGGCCTTGTGGCGACGCTCAGCGGTCCGGGTCCCTTCACCGTGTTCGCGCCCAACGACGCTGCGTTCGCCAAGCTACCTGCTGGCACCGTTGAGGCACTGCTGGCTGACAAGGACAAGCTGGCTGCCGTTCTTACGTACCACGTCATTCCAGGTCGCGTGATGGCGGCGGACGTAGTGAAGGCGAACGGCGCCAAGCCCGCAACGGTGAACGGAGCTCCGTTGGACATCGTGGTTCGCGACGGCAAGGTGTACGTCAACGGCGCGCAGGTGATCACGGCTGACGTAACCGGATCGAACGGCGTGATTCACGTCATCGACACTGTCCTGCTGCCGCCAGCGAACGACCAGAACTGATAGTCGCAAGACAGAGTAGGACTTGGAGGGGTGCGACGGCTGATAGCCGTCGCACCCCTCTCTTCTTTTGGGCCTTAGGGTAACCCGCGCCTGTGCGGGGCATCGGAAGGACTCCGTGCCGGTGGCGCGCGCGGGCACCCTGCGCCCATCTTGCGATCTGATACGGGCGGTCACTCCCCCGACCCTGAGACTCGAGAGCTGGCCTTCGATCATGGCATCGGGACGCCGTCTCCAGTCGGCAGTCACTGGGGCGCGGAGATGGAAAAGGGATGATTGACCCGTTCCGCGGCTGACGTTCGCAGTCGCTGATAGAGCGCAGGTCGAAACCCAGGAGATTTCTCGATGAGGACCATGCAGAGCAGGCTGTCGCTGGCCGCACTGAGTCTCGTGCTGGCTGCCGGTTGCGCACCGCCGGCCGGAACGACGGCTGGTACGCTGGCCCCGGACCTCGGCAAGCGCCTGGAGGCGGAGCATGCGGTAGTCACCTCGGCAAATCCTCAGGCCAGCGAGGCTGGCGTCGAGATACTCCGGAAGGGTGGTAACGCAGTGGATGCCGCGGTGGCCACCGCCTTCACCGTCAGTGTCGGTGAGCCGCAGATGTCCGGACTTGGCGGGGGCGGCTCGATGCTCATCTGGCTCCAGAAGGAGGGGCGCGCCGAGTACGTGGACTTCTACTCGGCCCAGCGACCGTCGTCGTGGAGCGCGGTGAAAGCGGGAGATGGCGGGCGAACGGACCTCCGCGCGGTGGCCATACCGGGAGAGGTCGCCGGCCTGCTTGCGGCCCACGAGCGCTATGGACGTCTCTCCCGGGCGGAGGTGATGGCGCCGGCGATAAGGTTGGCCGAGGAGGGTTATCCGATCAACCAGATCCTGGCGCAGATGATTGAGAGCGATTCGGCCAAGCTCGCCCGCTACCCCTCTTCAATGGCCGCCTTCTACCCCGGCGGCCGAAGGTTGCAGCCTGGCGATCACTTCCGGCAGCCCGAGCTGGCCGCGACGCTGCGGAAGGTGGCGTCCGCCGGCCGCTCCGGTTTCTACGAGGGAGAGGTGGGCGCGGCGCTGGTGCGTGAGCTGAACGCCGGCGGGCATCCAGCCACTATGGCCGATCTAGCGGCGTTTCAGCCACAGTGGATGCGCCCGCTCTGCGGTGACTATCGGGGGAAGGCGGTCCTCTCCGCGCCGCCACCGCAGACCGGCCATGAGATTATCCACATGCTGGAACTGCTGGAGCCGTACGATCTTCCCGCGCTCGGGCTACCCGTGCAGTCCGCCCGTGCCTTCGATGTCCTGACGTCGGCCATGCGGGTCGGGCTGACTGCAGCACGCTACGGCGACGACCCCCACTGGGTGCCGGCGCCCGTTACAGGGGTCATCTCGCCCCAGTATGCACAGTCGCGGGAGGCGCTCGTGGGCACCGGCAGTGCGGCGGCGACGATTGCCGCCGCCGATCCGACCTCCTTCATCGGCTCACCAGTGGCAGCAGTGTGCGCGCCCCTGGACCCGTATGCCGGGGTAGCGGCGGAGCGCTCGGCGTCGGGCGGGCTGGGCGCCCGATCGGTTAAGGCGCCGCTGGGGCTGCTTCAGGCCGAAGGCGGCGAGACGACTCACCTATCGGTAGTGGACGCTGAAGGGAACGCGGTCGCCCTCACCCAGACCAACAGCTCCACCTTTGGTGTGGGCGACCGCTCGGTATCTGGGTTCATGCTCAACGACTCGGGGATCGACTTCGCGCGCGACACAGCGATGCTGGCCAGGGCAATGGCGCGACCGCCGGTCGCCGGCGCTGGAAGCGACTTCTGGATCCGCCGCTCGACGATCGCCCCAACCATCGTCCTCGACCGCGGACGCGCCGTGATGGTTGTGGGGGCACCGGGCGGGGGACGCATCCCGACCGAGGTCCTGCAGAACATGGTGTACGTGCTGGACTACCATCTCGACCCGCTGGCGGCGCTCCGGCTACCCAGGATCTTCCCGTCGGCGGGCAGCCCGGCGGTCCAACTGGAGCACGGGTTCCCGGCAAGCGTGCTCGGCGATATCCGCGCTATGGGCTACCGGCCGACGTCGGAGTCATGGTTGTGCGGTCCGGGGGCGGATGGATAGGGGTGGCCGATCCGCGGCACGATGGGCAGGTGCGCGGTTACTGATAGCGAGCTCTACCTTGTGCGGGAAGGTTGGTGCATGGACAGGGGTGCCTTCAAACCCGAGCTCGCTTCGGTTCAGGCGGGGTGAAGTGGATCGACGCCCGGAGTTGTTTGCCCGACACGCTTGAGTCCGCCGACGACCCTACGGCTGTGTGTAGAGGCCTCGCGTCAAATAGTGTCGCAACCGTACAACAGTCTGCGCTCAGGGGCCAGCGCGAGCCAGGTTCCATGCTGGAAATTGTTGTTGCGAGCTCGGCATTGTGAAGCACTCAAGCGTGCTCTTCCATAGCTGCTTGAGACTGGCGTTTGCCCTTGCGGCGTATGCAGAATACTCGTATTCTACTGGTATCCGCACCTCTGTATCTGGGTTTGAGGGCGGGTAGTGCAACGCTGCATGTAATGCGTGAGCCGGCGTCTTTGGAGTTGATCCCAGATTTTCGCCGGTGGCTCATCCGCAGGGCACGGAAGCTGCCCTATGTTACGGTGCCAGGTCAGCGGAATGTCCATTGTCTCGGATGTGTCGCGGGCGGGCTAGATTGGAAGCCGGGCGGTCGTACAGCCCAGGTGTTCGACCGCGGCAACAGCGGCTGGCGCGGTAGATGCACCAGATATGTATGTCCGCCGCAACCGCCATCATGGCTACAGTAGCCGATGACTGGCGCACAGTGCAGCAGATGCACGTTACTTTGGAGGAGGAGGGTGCGATGAAAGGACTTGTAAAGATAAGCCGCTCTATCGCAGTAAGAGCCGCGATGGTTGGCGGCCTGGCGCTCGGAGCCCTTGTGGCGACGTCGTCTGTCGCTCAGGCTCAGGTCGATGAGCTGA
>CAJDWZ010000188.1_pt1 | contig 12177 bp, 10 predicted proteins | sample 7391701 | NCBI WGS metagenome assembly CAJDWZ01 (sample SAMEA7055744, study PRJEB34461) | soil metagenome | biome: terrestrial ecosystem; feature: Peninsula; material: soil | place: Antarctica | collected 2016
GAGCACCCTCCCAACATAGCTCCACCCAACCGCACCTGCCGGAGGTCAACGGCGGACTGACGGGCTCGCGCCGGAATCGCTCGACGTTGTCGCTCCGGGGTGGGCTGGGTCAGGCTGCTGGTCGTTAGGACTCGGCTCCCGAGAAACTCGCGACCGCACCAACGAACGCTCCCGCTCGATACGCCGCAGTGTTCCTTCCCAGGCGGTGCTGCGCACCGTCTGGAAGGTGAGGGTGAGCGCCTGGTCCACGTTCACCTCACCGTCAAAGAGGTACAGCGCCGCCTGGGTCTCGCGCGGGCCCAGGCGCTGCTCACCGAAGCCTGGCGTGAGGGCTATGGCATCCACCGGACGGAAGTCGCGCCCACCGCTGGTGACCGTGAGTTCGAGCGGGCTGAACCGCGTTTCTCCCTGTTCCAGTCCTGAGAACGAGACGTACCAGAGCCGCGGCCTGATCAGTGAGTAGCGGCGCGTCATGCTCTCGATCTCGTCCTGCTTGCTCGCCTGGATGTCGCGCAGGGCCCGGTAGCTGTCGGGCGCGAGGAGGCGAATGATGCTTTCATCCAGCGGCAGGAAGCGGGCGATCATGCCCAGATACTGCACGCGGATGGCGACGTCCTCCTGCCGCAGGGTGCCATAGCCGGCTGGCACCAGTGACGGGTCGAGCGAGTCGGCGGCGATCGTCGAGTGCAGGGTTGTCGGTCGCGGCGTCGTTCCATCTACCGCGCTACCGCCAGAGGCCGGGCTGCCGGCGCAACCCCAGGCCAGAAAGGCGGATAAACCGGCGATCGTCCACACTCGGAGCCCACGTATCCGTCCCGACGCGACATCGCGGCGGGCGACCTGCGGCGCGGGGCCTCTACGCGTCAGTCGCCCCGAACCCACGCTTCGGTCTCCACGAGGGCGCTCACCGAGGCCGCCAGGTCGTCGCGCCCCTGGCCGGTCACTGCGCTGAACGGCACCAACTGATCCACGTCTGTGCCAATCGCCTTCGCCAGCGCCCGCAACCGCTCCGGGAGTTGGGCACGTGTGAGCTTGTCCACCTTGGTAACCGCGAGCAGCACCGGTACTTCCAGGTCGGCCAGGAAATCCAGCATGTCCAGGTCATCGGTGGAGGGCTCGCGACGCACGTCCAGCAACTGAACGATGCCGCGTAACTGGTGCGTGAAGCGCAGGTACTCATCCATCAACGGCCGCCATTCCAGCTTCCGCTCCTTGGCCACGCGAGCGTAGCCGTAGCCCGGTAGGTCGACAAAGATGAAGCGGTCATTGATGTTGAAGAAGTTGATCTCGCGCGTCCGGCCTGGCGTCTTGCTAACCCTGGCGAAGGATTTTCTTCGCACAAGCTTGTTGAGCAACGACGACTTACCGACGTTTGACCGGCCGACGAAGGCGACCTCTGGCTGCGTCGAGTCGGGGCGCCAGCCGCCCGCCGATGCCATCCCGCCCATGAACTCGACGCTGTGGATGATCAGTGGGTCGTGGCCCGGCCGGGTCTCGTAACTCACCCGTGCTCCACCATCTGCGGGCGCCTCATTCGCGTCGTCATCGGCGGTGTTGCTCGCGGCGGGGTCCTGTTCGACGGTGAGCAGCTTCTCAGCTTCCGCGGACGGATCTCCGGATCGGTCGGCCCCGCCTGAGGCTGCGGACGGTTGGTCGACGGTCAATGGGCTACCTCTGGTTGATTGCCGGCAGGTGAATCGCCGGGCAGGCTCGGGATCGCCGTCTGGTCCAGCGTGGCGACCGGTGCGACAGCCCTACTGCCCCGACGACGCACGCGGCCACCCTTGGTGCTGGACGATCCAGCGCGTGCTGATGGCGTTGGCTGACGGAGTGCCAGGCCGATCGCGTCGTCCATGCTATCCACGGCGTGGAAGATCAGCTCGCCGCGCACCTCTTCGGGCATGTCGGCCAACTGCCGCTCGTTGGCGGCGGGAATTATCACCTCGCGCACTCCATTCCGCCGCGCCGCAATAAGCTTCTCGCGCAACCCGCCAATTGCCAGGACGCGGCCGCGAAGAGTTATCTCGCCGGTCATGGCGACGTCGCCGCGCAGCGGCACACCGGTGAGCGCGCTGACGATCGCCGCCGTGATCGCGATTCCTGCCGACGGACCATCCTTGGGAGTGGCACCGGCGGGGATGTGCAGGTGCAGGTCGCGATTGCGGTGGAACTCGGGATCCAATCCAAAGGCGGCGATCCGACTGCGAGTGTAGCTCAGCGCCGCGTTGGCCGACTCCTTCATGACGTCACCCAGCGTTCCGGTGAGTTGCAGTCTGCCGCGCCCGGGGAGCGAACTCACTTCCACTTCCAGCACCTCTCCGCCCACGCTCGTGTAGGCCAGGCCGAGTGCGACCCCCACCTTGTCGTCCAGGCGAGTGTCGTCGGGATCGTAGGGTGCGGGGCCCAGTAGCGCTGGCAGGTCGGCCAGGGTCACCACAGTGCGCTCAGCGGCCACGGGCTCGGCGGCGGTATCTACGGCCGCACCCTTCTCAACGCGCCGCCGGGCGAGCTTGCGTGCCAGTCGCGCACAGCGACGGTCCAGCTCCCGGACCCCAGCCTCGCGAGTGTAGCCGCGCATCATCGCCTGCAACGTCTCCGCCGGAACCTCGATCATCTCCGGGTCCAGGCCGTGGCGGCGTAGCTGGCGTGGAAGCAGGTGGTTGGTGGCGATGGTGAGCTTCTCGTGATCCAGATAGCCGGGCAGCCTGATGATCTCAAGCCGGTCCCTGAGCGCCTCCGGTACCTTGCCGAGCGAGTTGGCCGTGGTCAGGAAGAGGACCTGCGAGAGGTCGTAGTCGAGTTCCAGGTAGTGATCGTTGAACGCGTGGTGCTGTTCGGGGTCCAGCACCTCCAGCAACGCCGACGCCGGATCTCCACGGTAGTCCTGGCCCAACTTGTCGATCTCATCCAGCAGGATCACCGGGTTCACCACCTCGGCGCGGCGCATCGCCTGGAGGATACGGCCGGGCATGGCCCCGACGTATGTCCGGCGGTGACCGCGGATCTCGGCCTCGTCCCGGACCCCGCCCAGCGACATCCGGACGAAACGCCTGCCCAGAGCGGCGGCGATGGACCGGCCGAGCGACGTCTTCCCGACGCCCGGTGGCCCCACCAGGCAGAGAATTGGACCGTCCAACCTCTTCGTATGGGCGAGAACGGCGATGAAGTCCAGGACGCGTTCCTTGATCTCGTCCAGTCCGGCATGCTCCTCGTCCAGTATGGCGCGCGCGCGCACCAGGTCGGCGTCAGCTTCCTCCCGCTCGTGCCAGGGCAGGGCAAGGATCCAGTCCAGGAATCCGCGCGCCACGCCAGCCTCGGGCGAGCTGCTGGGCAGCCGACGGAAGCGACGTAACTCGCGCCGTGCTCGCGTATCGATCGCTGCCGGGAGCTTCTTGCGGTCCAGTTGTGCTTCCAGCTCGGCCGCGTCGTCGTCGTCCTGACCGAGTTCTCGATGGATCGCCTTGAGCTGCTCCTGGAGGAAGAATTCGCGCTGATTGCGAAACAGCGATCCGCGCACGTCCTCCTCGATCTTGCGCTCGAGCCGAAGGAGTTCGCACTCCTCTTCGAGAAGTGAGACCAACCCGGAATTGAGCCCGGCCAGGGTGGGAAGCTCGAGGAGCTCCTGGCGCTGAGCGTGCCTGACAGCGAGATGAGCGGCGATGGTGAACGCGCGACTGTCCAGCTGCTCACTAGCCTGCACCAACTGCAGGACCTCCGCCGGGACGCGACGCTGGAGCGCCACATAGTCCTCGAACAGGCTGGCGGCGCGCCGGGCGACCGCCCGGTCCTCGTCCGTCTGAGTGCCTGCGGCGAACGGCTCCACCTTGATCACCGCGCGGAGCAATGACCCGACGGGCGTGAATCGGGTAACCCGGGCACGGGCAAGTCCTTCCAGCAGGACCTTGGTCACTCCATTGGGCATGCGCCCGACCTGAAGTACCCGCGCGACGACGCCTGTACGGAAGAGGTCTGCGGCCGCCGGCTCGCTGACCTCACCGTCACGCTGGGCGACGAGAAGGATCAGTTTTCCGGCTGTCTCCGTTGCCGTTTCCAGTGCCGCCAGCGAGCCGGGTCTACCAGCCAGTAGAGGCATCACCAACTGCGGGAAGAAGACCAGATCGCGCAGCGGCAGGACGGGCAGCCTATCCGGCCACTGTGCGTCGACGGTCATGCTTCCTTCTTCTGGCGCTTGGGAGAGAGCTCGAGTAATGGCGGCGTGCGGTTAATGATGGACGATTCGGTCACCTTCACCTCCACTACGTCATCGCGACCGGGCAGGTCGAACATGATATCAGTGAGCGTCTCTTCCAGGATGGCTCGCAGGCCGCGGGCACCAGTACCCCGCTTGAGGGCCTTCTGGGCAACCGCGCGTAGCGCACTCTCCTCGAAGGTGATCTTCACCTCCTCCAGGTCGAAGAGCTTCACGTACTGCTTCGTGAGCGCGTTCTTCGGCTCCTTGAGGATCTGCACTAGTGCCGGCTCGTCCAGTGCCTGCAGCGGCACCACCACGGGCAGGCGTCCCACGAGCTCGGGGATGAGTCCGAAACGTAGCAGGTCATCAGGCTCCACCTCGCCGAACGGGTTGGCGGCGACGCTGTCGCGATTGCTCTTCGGGTTGTCACCCGGGCCGAAGCCGATTTGCCGTCGTCCAACGCGCGACTCGATGATCTTCTCCAGCCCGTCGAAAGCTCCACCGCAGATGAAGAGAATATCCTTGGTGTTGATCTGGATATACTCCTGCTGGGGATGCTTGCGTCCACCCTGCGGCGGAACCGAGGCCACCGTGCCTTCGAGGATCTTCAGCAGTGCCTGCTGTACGCCCTCACCAGAGACATCGCGCGTGATGCTCGGATTCTCCGACTTGCGGGCGATCTTGTCGATCTCGTCGATGTAGACGATGCCGCGCTCGCACTCGGCGACGTTGAAGTCTCCCGCCTGGAGCAGCCGCACGAGGATGTTCTCCACGTCCTCGCCCACGTAGCCTGCTTCGGTGAGCGTGGTCGCGTCGGCGATCGTGAACGGGACATCCAGTATTCGAGCGAGCGTCTGGGCGAGAAGCGTCTTCCCGACGCCGGTGGGGCCGAGCAGCATGATATTGCTCTTATCCAGCTCCACGTCGTCGTCACGCAGCGCCGTCGAATTGATGCGCTTGTAGTGGTTATAGACGGCTACGGCGAGCGTCTTTTTCGCGTTGTCCTGGCCGATCACGTACTGATCCAGGACCGCCTTGATCTCCTGCGGCGTCGGAACCTGGGTGATCGCCTCGGCTACCTCGCGCTCTTCATCCTCGGCCAGGATCTCGTTACAGAGGGCAATGCACTCGTTGCAGATGTACACCGATGGCCCGGAGATGAACTTCCGCACCGAGTCCTTGGACTTGCCGCAGAACGAGCAGCGGAGGTGTTTGTCGTGCGACATGGCGTTCCGTGATACGGGTCAGGCGGGCCCCGGCCTGCGCCGGAACGTGAAGCTTCTATTGAATAATACTCGGAGTACGCATACTGCCGGTCAAGCGGGCGGGCAGATCGGATAATTCAGGTTTATTCCTGACGACGATGCCGCGATGGACGCCAGGTCCATCGCGGCATCGTTGCCGGCGCGGATTTAGCGCCGGCGGTCAGGTCGTGAGGGTGGGCTGGCTGGACGCATCGACGACTTCGCCCCGATGTTGGACGATCGTATCGACGATTCCGTACTCCTTGGCTTCCTCGGCGGACATGAACCGGTCGCGGTCCACGTCGCGCTCGACCTGCTCCACTGGCCGGCCGGTATGCTTGGCCATCAACTCATTCATCTTGGCGCGCAGGTAGAGGATCTCCCGCGCCTGGATCTCGATATCGGACGCGGTACCCTGCGCGCCTCCGGAGGGCTGGTGGATCATGATCCGCGAGTGAGGTAGCGCAGACCGCTTGCCCGGCGCACCGGCGGCAAGGAGGAATGCGCCCATGCTCGCCGCCAGACCCATTCGTAGATCGCCAGCCCGGCCGACACCGATCCGCCGGGGGAGTTGATGTAGATGTGGATGTCGCGCTCTGGATTGTCCGCATCCAGAAAGAGCAACTGCGCGATGATGATGTTCGCCACGTCGTCGTTGATCGGCGTACCGAGAAAGACGATGCGGTCCATCAGAAGCCGCGAGAACACGTCGTACGAGCGCTCGCCGCGCTGTGATCGCTCGATTACGTACGGAGGATAGATCGTCGGCATGACTGGATTGGAATCAGTGAACCAGGGAGTTAGGAGCGTGATCAGACTGTGCGTCCGGTGCGACGGCGCAGGTTCCCACGATCGGAGAACCATCGCGCCGCCACGACCGACCGTCAGCCGGTGACCGTGTTCTGCTCCAGCAGGTGCTTGAAAACCTTCTCTTCAGTGATGCTGCGCTCGAGCTCCGTCAGTCGGCCAGCCTTCTGCAGCGATGCGTAGAGCTGGCCCGGCTCCGTTGACTGCGCCGTCGCCATCTCCGCCACCTTGTCGTCGAGGTCGGCCTCGGTCGCGGTGAGCTTCTCTCGCTCGGCAATCGCGTCTATCACAAGGTCGCGCCGCACCTGACGCTCGGCCATCGGTCGGAACTCCTGAACGAAGCCCTCGCGCTCACCTTCTGGCACCTGATAGGCGTCCGCGTAGGCGAGCGCCAGCCGGTCAACCCAGCTTGTCGGGACGTCGAAGGCGTTCGCGTCGATGATCTGGTCCACCAACTGTTGGCGGAGCTGACTCTCGGCCTCCCGCTTCAGGTTCGACTCGAGGTCGGTGTGTACAGCGGCACGCAGCGCCTCCAGAGAATCGAAGTCGCCGACCTCGCGCGCCAGGTTGTCATCCAACGCGGGGAGCGTCTTCCGCTTGACGTCGCGGAGGTCGACCCGCACGCGCTTGGTCGTGCCGCGCTGGGTCTCGTCGGGGAAGTCGTCGGGCCAGCGGACCGGGCGTTCCAGCACCTTGCCCGGCTCCGTCTCCATAATGACCTCTTCCAGCGGCTCGATAGCCTGACCGGTACCCAGCACCAGGTGGTATTCCTTTCCTTCAGGAAGCTCCTCACCCTCCTCGCCAGTGGCCAGCAGCACCGTGACCATGTCTCCCGACATCGGGCGGTCCTCGGTGGGCGACCAGGCCGCCTTCTGCTCGCGCAGTGCGTCGAGCTGCTCGGTGACCATCTCGTCGGTCACGACCTCTGACGGGCGCGTGACCGTGAAGCCGTTTACCCGCTCCAGTTCCAGCTTTGGGCGGACCTCGGCGTGGATGGTGAAGGTTAGCGGCTCCCCCGGCTCGAACTTCAGGTCGTGGATATGCGGCTGTCCGGCCAGGTCGAGCTCTTCGCGCTCGACGACAAGCTTGTAGGCGTCCTCGACGAGCGACTCCAGCGCGTTCTGCCGGATGACGTCGGCGAACCGCTTGCGGACGATGGCTGTCGGAGCCTTGCCCGGACGGAATCCGGGGAGGCGTACCTGGGACGCATAGCGCTGCGCAGCCTTGTCCTCAGCAGCGCGCACGACGTCGACGGGCACCGAGACCTGGAGGTGACGTTGCACCCCCTCGCTCGGCATCGGGGTGATCTGGATGTCCATATGGGGAAGGTAATCGGTATGCTCATTCGCGCGGCACGTGGTGCCACGGCGCCATCCCCCTTCTCACCCGCCGCACGGAGTGCGGGGGCGAGCGGAGGGCGTTCATCAGAAACGTAATTGAGGGCAGGGCAGGGAAACAGCCAATCAGGACGTCATGGTGGCTGGTGCGTCGCCATACCAGGACGTCTCATGCTGCTGCCCGGAGGCTTCCGACGCCAGGCGGCCCCCGCGTCGAATGCTCATAAGTAGCGGCACTCCCATGGCCAGCGTGCCCAGGGCGGCTGCCCAGAACAGTCCGTAGCGAATACAGATCGCTATGGGCATGATCCCGTTCAGGCCATAGAGCACGAGCGGCAGTCGGGTGGGTGAAATGCGCGCGGCGAACACCGACGGCGGCACGAAGCGCAGCATGACCCAGCTCAGGACGAAGCCGGTTCCCAGCCAGCCCAGCCAGTTGGTGTAAGGCATACCGTAGAAGCTGCCCGGCACGTGCCACGTCCAGTGGAACGTCTTCACCATGGCCGGATCCATCGCCACGTCCCAACCGGTCAGAATGACAGCGCCGACAGCGCTCCAGCGGACCCGAGTCCACATGTCGTCACGCGCCGGCAGTAGTCGCCCACACATCGCCAGGCTGCAGTAAAGAATGCAGGTCCAGGAGATGGGTATCGGGAAGGGAACATGGCCCAGGATCCGGTAACCCAACATGGGCGTGTAGGAGTAACCGCCAAACGGGAAGCCGGTGACGGTGCCAAGCAGTTCGGAGGAGAGCGCCAGGAGGGATACCACGACGAACATGACGATGACCCGCTGACGGACGCCGAGCCGAGCCATGGCGTGGGCAACGGCGGCCAGGAAGCCGGCCACGATGTAGACCGGGCCCGAGAACTTCCAGGCAATGCGGTATACAGTCGCGTTCGGCTCGCGAGCCAGCCAGGCCTGCACTTCCGGCGTTGGATTGGCCAGGAAGGTGACCAGTGCCGCGGTCGAGAAGAGGATCAGCGCTGCGTGCAGCCAGATCATGCTCGTAGCGGCGCCCGCGGCTACGGCGCGTTGCTGAGAGTCTCTGCTTGTGCTTGTATCGGTGTGTCTGCTCATGCTACGGTGCGATAGAGCGTGGCAAGGGCCGTGAGGGCGATCGGCGATGGTCCCGCATGGAGCCAGCTGACAGCGGGCTCGTCAGCGAGCGTCGGCGTGATGGCGTCGGCCTGGTTGGAGCGCCAGACGTTCCAGAGTATCCCCGCGCGCCCCAACTGGCCAACTCTTGCCCTGCCGGACAGGCTGTCATAACCGCGGGCCTCGATGGCGTCCAGAATCGCTGCGTAGCCATTGGCGCAAGCCGTGGCGCACCGTCTGGCATCCGGTGCCAGCAGCGCAATGCCTGGTGCGGCGGCGGTGTAGAGAGCGCGTGCCCGGGCCACCTGGAACCCCAGAAGAGCCCGCCAGCGCGGGTCGTGGGCAAGGGTACGGTCGCCCCGCCGGCCCGCATCCAGTACTGTTGCGACGGTGAGCCCGACCGCTTCCAATTCCTCAACCGGCAGGTAGCAGCGCCCGCGCCTGGCATCCTCGCCGATGTCGCGGAGGATGTTCGTCAACTGCATTGCCACCCCCAGCGTGCGGGCATGGGCAAGGGCACGGCCGCGGACGTTGGGGCCGCCGGCGACACCGAAGACATGGGTGCACATCTCACCTACCGTGCTGGCCACGCCCTCACAGTACAGGCCCAGCTCTGCCCAGGAGCGGTAGCCAGTCGGCTCCACGTCGCGCGCCACGCCGCCCAGAAGATCGCGCAGCACCTGAGCGGGCACGCCATACTCGGCGACGAAACGGGCCAGTTCGCGGAACACCGGCCCCTGCGGCCGCCCATCCAACGCCTGCTCCAGTCCCATCCCGTAATCGGCCAACCGGGTTGCTGTCCCGACCGAATCGTCCGGGTCGGCGGCGTCCACGATGTCGTCGGCTATGCGGCAGAAGGCGTAGAGCGCGAAAGCCGCACGACGCTTGGCCGGCGGCAGGAAATAGCTGGCGAGGGTGAAGGTCCGGGCGTGTGTGCGAACTATTGCAGCGCACTCGCTGGCATCGTTCGACCCCGCATCGGCCAGGTCGGCTGGCAGGGAGGCGGCATCGCTGGCTCGAGAGAGTAGGCCTAGCTCCGTGGCCTCGACATCCGCGCGAGCGGCGTCGCCAGACCGAGTGATGCCATTCGTGCGGGCCGTCCCAGGACGGGGCGTCGGGTAGAGGTTCATCTGGCTTGCGGATACGGTGGAAGGAGCATGCTGCCCAGCGACCTCAGCCGGGAACTCGTGCTCCGTGCCCGATCATATCTGCAACGATCTTGCCGGAGCTGAGAACGCCCGGTAGACCGGCACCCGGATGAGTGCCCGCGCCAGTGATATAAAGGTTCGGAATATCCTCGCTCACGTTGTGTGGACGGAACCAGGCCGACTGGGTTAAAATCGGCTCCACTGAGAAGGCGCTCCCCTGATAGCTGCTCAGGGTGTCCCGAAAGTGCAGCGGGTCGATGTGGCGTTCCGTCACGATGTGGCTCGACAGTCCAGGCATGTAGCGTTCTTCGAGGTAACTGACGATCGCATCGCGATAGGGCCGCGCAGCAGCGCGCCAGTCGGTGGTGCCGCCAAGGTGAGGTACCGGAGAGAGCGCGTAGAATGCGTCACAACCCGGCGGCGCCAGCGAGGGGTCGGTGGCCGTCGGCCGATGCAGGTAGAGGGAGAAGTCCTTCGCCAGCACCTTCCGGTCGAAAACGTCGTCCAGCAACCCACGGTACCGAGGTCCCATCAGAATCTCGTGATGGGCCAGCTCGTTGTACTTCCGGTCGGTTCCGAAATAGAGGACGAACAGCGACATCGAATAACGCATCCGAGCCAGCTTGCGGTCGCTGTTCTTGGGCCGGGCCCACGCCGGCACGAGGCGCTGATAGGTAAAGGCGACGTCGCCGTTACTCACCACGGCGTCCGCTGGCAGACGCTCACCGCCGGCCAGTCTCACCCCTGTTGCGCGGTTGCTGCCCCGCTCGACCTCGATCTCCTCGACTCGCGTCTCAAGCCGGAGTTTACCGCCCAGCGACTCGAACAATTCCACCAGCGCGCTGACCACAGAGCCCATCCCGCCCATCGCGAACCAGACGCCCCACTGCTGCTCCAGCGTATGGATGAGGGCGTAGATGGAGGTAGTCTGGAATGGATTGCCACCCACCAGGAGCGGGTGGAAGCTGAATACCTGGCGCAGCCGCTCGTCCTTGAAGTAACGATTGACGAAGGCGGCGACACTCCGGTCGGCACGCAGTCGGAGCAGATCGGGGGCGGCCCGCATCATATCACCCAGATGGGTGAATGGCTTGTCGATGAGGGCGAAGCCGGTCTCGAAGATGCGCCCCGTGGCTTCCAGGAATGGAGCATAGCCAGCCACGTCGTCGGGCGAGAAGCGGCGTATCTCCGCCTCCACCGCCTCTCGCTGGCCGTTGTAGTGGAATACCGACCCGTCCTCGAATCGGATGTTGTAAAACGGGTCGAGCGGAACGAGGGTGACGTGGTCGGCCAGCCGGCGGCCAGCGAGAGTGAACAGCTCTTCGAACAGCCATGGCGCGGTAATGATCGTCGGCCCGCCGTCGAACGTGAAGCCGTCCTGTTCATAGACGTAGGCTCGCCCGCCTGGCCGGTCACGCTGCTCCAGCATTGTCACATCATGCCCCTGCGCAGCCAAGCGAATGGCCGCTGCCAGGCCGCCGAAGCCGCTACCTATGATCAGGATCTTCATTCGCGCGTCCATGTGCCCGGCGCCATGGCGCAGAAGCAGTTCAGGCGACGGTTGCCAGCCGACGCCAAGTATGTCAAATGCGAAAGGGGGGACTCGAACCCCCATGCCGTGAGGCGCCGGCTCCTAAGGCCGGTGCGTCTACCAGTTCCGCCACTTTCGCGCTCCACAAGATAGGCTATCGACGCTCCATACAGCAGTGGGCGGCGCTCCACCGCAAGGTGGAACGCCGCCCACTACGAGGCGCTGTAGACGCGCAGCGTCAGGTAGTCGCCAGCGCTCATCCCGGAAAGCACCTGCTGCAGGTCTGCCGGGGTGCGAATGGGCCGCTCCGGCGCCGGATGGATAACTCCGGTGATGACATCGCCAGGATTCAGCCGCTCCCGCGCCGGACCGTCGGGCAGCACTTCAGCGACGGCGATCCCCGGCGGTACGCTGTCCAGACGCCGCGCCGCCGCCCACTGCGGCGTCACAGGCTCGACGACAATACCCAGCTTGTCGTTAGCGCGCGTCGGCGTGACGCTGTCTGACGGTCGCTGTGCCGAAGCGGGCTCGTGACCGCGCACAAGACGCTGCAGCGTGCTCACCTTGTCCACCGTCTGGCCGTCGATCGCAATGATGACGTCGTTCACTTCCAGTCCTGCGCGCTGCGCCGGGCTCCCTTCGTTGAAGTCCCCGACTATCGCGCCGCGGATCTCCTTCAGGCCAGCCACCGCTGCGTCGTCCTCATTCACCTGTCGGATCTGGACACCGATGACAGCCCGCCGCACCCGGCCATGCTTCACCAGGTCGGACATCACGTCGCGGGCGAGCGTGATCGGGATGGCAAAGCCGTAGCCGGCGA
>CAJDWZ010000191.1_pt2 | contig 12172 bp, 10 predicted proteins | sample 7391701 | NCBI WGS metagenome assembly CAJDWZ01 (sample SAMEA7055744, study PRJEB34461) | soil metagenome | biome: terrestrial ecosystem; feature: Peninsula; material: soil | place: Antarctica | collected 2016
GCTGAGGAACAAGACCCGGACCGAGCTGAGCCGCGCGTGCACCACCGCGAAACACACTGGCTCATGCAGCCGTATTGCCGACAGGCAGGAGTTGGAGCGTGTCTGAACCTCACTGCCCAACCGATCGCTGCTTTCCCGACAGAGGAACATACGCCACGCCAGGAGTACCGCAGATGCCGCACGCCGGTGTTACAGCTCGACCAGACTGTCGCTGTATCCTGTCTTCTGCTTGGTGGAAAGTCAGGTAAGCCCGGGCTCGAATGGAAGGTCGTGCCGCCAGATCTGGAGCAGCGAGGTAGCGTCGTCGGCTCCCTCGACAGACCGTCTCGTAGTGGAATTGAGATGGAAGCCGAGGCGTCGCGGCACGGCGGCGCTGCGTACGTTGCGCGAATCGCAACGGATCTCGACCAGTCGAAACGCCGGCTCCGCTGAAGCGGCGGACAGAAGCGCGCGCGTGGCCTCGGTCGCGTACCCAAGGCCGGTAGCATCGGCACGAAGCCAGTAGCCGATCTCGGCGCGGTCGGCGTCCCCGAGCGCAACCCGGTTTTCTGAGTCGCGCGAAAAGAGGCTCGCTTCACCGAGCAACGTCATCCGGTCGAGCGCAAAGATGGCGTAGCGCCATTCCGTATCAGCCTGGAAAGCGCTGGCGAAGCCAGCCAGTCGCCGGGCTAGATCGGGCATCGCCGCGGCTTGCGACACATGACGGGGAATCCAGTCGCCCAGGTGCTCGACGTTCGCAGCGAGCACGGGTGCGAGTGCGATGGCGTCGTAGGGGCGCCAACGACGAACGAGCAGGCGATGAGTGCGAAGTTCGTCCAGCATCCGGTGAGCGGTGATGATCGTGCTGGAGTACAGGTCCTGCTGGCGCACCGACCAGGACGAAAGCCGCCTTGCGCGGGGCCGAAGCCTCCGCGCAAGGCAGTTCTGCTATCAGGAACCGCCAATACTCACCGGTGGCAATCCGGCAGCACGCCGCTTCGCATTGAATGCCTCCAACGTGGTTGTACGAAGCGTATTCCAGGTTGCGGCCACCGATCGCGACTCGGCAAGCGCCTCCTCCCCGGCGGCAACCTGGCGGGCGGTAGGCGCAACGTCCGCACTCTGCATCCCCATCGCCGCGGCTATCAGGCTGCGGCTGGCGCTCTCCAGCGTGGGCGCCGCTGGCGCCGGCGGTCCTCCAAAACCACGAGCGGCAGGCTGGGGCGCCGGAGCCAATACTTCCACCTGAGCCCTCAGCGCTGCGGCCTCTGCGCCCGACTGTGAAGCGAGTTGCGAGACGAGGCCGCGTGCCTGCTCGTACGCGGCGTGTGTTGTGACGGCTTCATCGTACAGAGTACGCGAGAGCGAGGCGAGTCTCGCCAGGTCCTGCGCTGATGTCTTCACCCGCGGATCCAGGCTGAGCGTAAGAGGCTGCGTGGAACTCTGGCCGTTGGCGGTTAGCCGCACTGTGTACTGTCCGGCAGGCGCCCAAGGGGCGTTCACCGCCGGATAGGTGCGGTACGGCACAGCGCCGGTGGCGCCACCCTCGGTTCCCCGCCCCGTCTGGCCGACAGGATCGAAGTGCAGATCCCAGCTCGTGCGATGCATGCCGGCCTTGGTGGAGATGCGCATCTGCGGCGCCGGCCAGTAGAGCGGCACCGAGCAGTGCGGTGCGGTGGGTGTCTGCTGACAGATCTTGTCGTAAGCCTCCGGATCCAACGCCGGATCGGGATCGATGAATGGATCGGTGCTCGAGTAGCTACGCACGACGCCGCCCGCTGCATCCAGAATCTCGAGCGTCACCGGCCCCTGTACGTCGCTGGCCAGGTAGTAGTTGATGATGCCGCCGGGCGGCGGGTTCTCGCCCGCCGGAAGTTCCGGTGCCCATGGCGTCGGATCGTTCGTACCGAAGCGCACGCGTACGGCTGTCTGTGGCTTGAACAGGAAAGCACCGCGGGCCGCCTGCGCTTCCGTCATCTGTCGGAGCGGAGTGACGTCATCCAGGATCCAGTAACCGCGGCCGTGGGTGCCGGCAATGAGGTCGGCACACATGCAACTGCTGTCGTCCTTGATCTTGATGTCACGCACCGATATCGCCGGCATATTCTGACGAATCGAGTGCCAGTGATCGCCGTCGTCGAAGGAGACATAAACCTGTGTCTCGGTGGCGGCATAAAGCAGACCTGGCTTGCGCGGATCCTCACGAATCGCATTCGCGACTGCTCCGGGAGCCAGGCCGGTGTTGATCTCCGTCCAGGTTCGGCCGCCATCATGCGTGCGCCAGAAGTGCGGATCCATGTCGTCGATCCGCATCGTGTTGGCAGCGGCGTACGCCGTGTTCCGGTCGTGGTGCCCTGCCTCGATGTTGAAGATTCGCGTCCACGGCTTGATAGCCGGCGGGGTCACGTTCGTCCACTGGCCGCCGCCGTTGGTGGTGACCTGGATGTTGCCGTCGTCGGTGCCGGCCCAGATCACGCCGATGTCCAGCGGCGATGGGGAGAGCGCGGTAATCGTGCCCTGTGGATCTACCGTGACGGTGCTGGCGTACTTACCCGCGGTTGCCGGAACATCCCACTTCGCCCGCGCCAGATCGGGACTGATGCGGCTCCAACTGTTGCCGCGATCGGTCGACTTCCAAACAGCGTTGGAGGTGTAGAAGAGGACGTTGTCATCAACCGGCGACCAGTTAATCGGCATCGTTCTCACGTTGCGATTGAACTCGCCGCCGCGTGGTCCCATGTCCGGCCCTACCATGTTGGTCTGGCCGGTCTTCCGGTCGTAGAGGGAAACGTTGCTCCGCATGCTCCCGAAGACCATGTCCGGATCCCGCGGGTCGGGCGCGGCGATGCCGTACTCCTGGATGTTCACCGGATGCCAGTCATGGAACGTGATCTGACCATCCATGGACCGACTGGCGACGCAGGCGGATCCAGCGTCCTGCTGGCCGCCGCAAACGCGGTACGGGAAGTCGTTATCGGCGGTCACGTGGTACATGGCTGCCGTCGACTGGTTGTACCAGTTGCTCCACGATTCACCGCGATTCGCCGAGATGACAGCTCCCTGGTCGGCCACGGAGAAGATGATGTCGGTATTGTTGGGATTGATCCAGATCTTCTGGTAGTCATCGCCACCGGGGGCACCGCGCACGGCTGACCAGTGGGTTCCGCCGTCTTCGGTGCGCCACATGACAACGGTCGCACTGTAGACGACGTTCGGATTCTTCGGGTCGACGGTGATGGTGGGCAGGTCGCCTCCGCCAATGCGGGCCAGCGGACGCGTGTCGACATGCGACGTGGCCGCGCCCAGTGGCCCGGCGGGAACGTTGACGCCAGTCCAGTGCGCTCCGCCGTCTGACGACTTGTAAAAGCCCACGACTCCGGTGGTCCCGCCGTCGCGGCCCGCGCCAGTGCCGGCAGCTGCTGCCGGTGCGCCGGCGACCATCGCATAGATGATCTGCGGATTGCTCGGCGACACGGCCAGGTTGGCCTCGATCACGCGCGGAAGCCCTTCGGTGAGCGGCTTCCAGCTGTCGCCGCCATCGGTGGACTTGAAGATGCCGTTGCCCGAGCCGCCGAACTCCAACCCTTCACGAAAGCTCTGCTGCTGCTGCCAGAGGGTCGCGTAGACGGTGGACGGATTGGACGGATCAAACCGAACGTCGTTCCCGCTCGTGTACTCGTCCCGGTAAAGCACCTTCTGGAAGCTCTGCCCTCCGTCGGTGCTGCGGAAGATGCCGCGCTCCTCGTTGGGTCCGTAGGGATGCCCGAGGACGGCGACGAAGAGCCGATTGGGATTGCCCGGGTCCACGACGATATTGGCGATCATCTGGCTGTTGCGGAGCCCCAGATGAGTCCATGTCTTGCCAGCATCAGTGGACTTGTAGACGCCGTCGCCGGTGGCGAGATCTGGACGGATAATACCGGCGCCCGAGCCGACGTAGATGATGTTCGGATCGGACGGAGCAACGGCGATCGCACCGATGGAGCTCGTGGGTTGGTCGTCGAAGATCGGGTGCCAGGTGGATCCGTAGTCTGTAGTGCGCCAGATACCGCCGTTATCGAAGCCGGCGTAGAAGAGATTCGGCTGGTTAGCGACTCCGTCCAGGGCGCGCGCTCGGCCGCCGCGAATGGGGCCGATGGAGCGCCAGCGCATCTCGGAGTAGAAATCCGACGTGGGTGCGGCGGACGCCGTGGCCTGGGCGGTGACGCTAGAGGGTGCCAGGAGGATCCAGCCGGAAGCCAGCAGGTAGAGCATGGCGCCGAACTTTGGTATGCGCATTGTGAAACGGCCCTCCTAGAAGGACACCCGGAGTGTGGACAGCGATGAATTCACTCCGTCATTATGCCGCCGGATTCGTAAGGGCGTAAGGCCAGTCAGCCGTCTTTCGCTCCGCCGAGCATCTCATCCCGAATTCGCTTGCCGAGTATGTAGCGCGGTCGTAATAGCGACTCCGTCAGGCGCCACGAGAGCCAGGCCGACCCCAGTACGAGGCCGATGCCAACAGGCACGACCACCAGCCAGCTTGCTGCGAGTAGGCCAGTGGGATCCCTGAACAGTTGCTGGGACCCGAAAAGCGCCGCGAAGACCGCCGCGTGGATCGTTATGGCCCGTCGGCGGAATGGACGTCGCTCCTCAGCCCACCATTTCAGCTCAGCTGGCGTCGGCTGCACCGTTCCGGCTCTAGCCAGCTCAGGCTTGGATCCGGCGCTGTCTCTCAGACGGAATCTCATGAGGAATTCGCTCCGTGAACGTGGTTGCCATCGCCGTCCTGCCGCGTTGTAAATCGCGCCCTTATTACAGCCGGCAAGAGCAGGTCGTCAGCGATCCCTGCTATCTCCTCTGCCGTCCGCCACTCATTCTCCAGCGCGGCAATCTCTCCGGCCAGCGACCCCTTCTCGCTCTCCTCGTGAAGGGCCATTTCCAGCCCAAGCCTGAGATCTGTCGGGAGCAGCATCACGCCATGGGCATCGTGACGCTCGGATGCGCGGGCGAGGCGCTGGACAAAGCGCTCGGGCCCGCCGGCTGCATCGAGCAACGAAACCGCTGCGGCTGTCTCCGTCGCCGACCCACCACGACTGTTTGCGCCGGCGAGAATGGAGCGAAGGGCACGATCGGCGTCGGTGCCGTGCAGCATGGCAGGGCTGCCCGAAGCATCCCAATGGATGGCGTAACTGTCGCCATCCGGCACCAGCCGCACACTCTCCGACTCTCGACCCCGCAGCCGCCTCGCGCTACCGTCGGCCAGCCTCACCAGCGGGTTCCACGTTCTCCGCATTGAAGCAGCAATGAGCGCGAATCCACCGCCTACACCGAGCACAGTCGTGCCAAGACCAATCACGCCGGCGGTGAAGAGCACATTGCCGCCGACGGCGGCAACTGTCACACCGATGGCCGGAATGAGGGCTCGCCGACGTCGGCGGAGTAGGGTGAGGCCATAACGCCAGGCCGCCATTTCCGGGCGCAGAGGCGTGCCGATTCGCACGAGATCGACCCCGTCGGCGAGACGAGCGAGGCCAACGTTGTCGGTAGATGACCGAAGCCGTGTATCGCGGAATGCCCGCTCGCACTCTTCAACCACCTCCCAGCGCTCCTCGAGCGGCGTGAGGTTCCAGCGCCCGCAGCGTCCGCACACCACCCAGAGCCGTCCCTTACCGGGATCGAACGCCAGTCGGCGGCCCACCGGCAGACCGGCGAAGCGCTCGTTCCGACCCAGCGCGCCATGGCAGTGAAGACAGGTGCTGTACATGAGTTAAAAGCTACGGGGCAGGTCGGGAATTGCGAGAGTGGCATATCCTCTTGCAACTGCAGCACCGGAGGCACACTGTCTGTCGTTAGTCCTCTGTCTCACCTGGTTCGTGGAACGCATCCAACCAACCCAGACCTACAGGCCATGAAACGCTCGTCCGTAGCGGCGTTCGCCGTGCCGCTCTTCCTGATCAGTGGACTGCTCGCTCGCTACTCGATCGCCGCCGCTGCGGTGACGCTCGTGCTGGCGCTCTGGCTGTTCTTTCTGGCCTTCCGTAGTGCCCGTGACAGGTAAGTCCCGCTCCAAGGCGAGCTGGCGCTGACGCCCGCACCATGGGCGTGGTAATCACCCGCTAAGCTTGAGCGCGGTCACGCTCGTGGCTGCCTTCGTCCCCGTCCGCAGAGCCAGATGAGTGGACCCGGCACCCATATCACGCGCGGAGGGTCTGGTTCGTCGGCGCGCCGGATCTGGGAAGTCATCCAGCTGCCCGCACCTTCGGCAGCCAGAGCCGAAAGATGCTCCCCCGGCCAAGCTCGCTTTCTACCTCTACGTCGCCTCCCAGCAGCCGGCTGAACTCCCGCGCCGCCGAGAGCCCGATTCCTAGCCCCTCGTGGGTGCGAGTGGAGCCAGCGTCCACCTGCCAAAACCGATCGAAGACGTGAGGCTGGTGCTCGACGGCGATGCCGATGCCGGTATCGCTGACCTCCAGAACGATCCGGTCCTCCTCGGGTCGCACGGCGAGACGAATTTCCCCGTGTTCGGTGTGCTTGACCGCGTTGCCGCACAGGTTCAGGAGAATTTGTCGCACCTTGCCCGGATCCGTCTCCAACTCGACCGGCTCCTCGGGCAGATCCAGAACGAATCGCAGGCCCTTCTTCTCCGCTCCGGGCTCCACGAGCTCCCCGGCCTGACGGGCGACCTCCCTCACGTCCACGTTCTCGAAGTGGACTCTCTCCCGCCCCTCGTCGAGCTTAGCCTCGCGTCCACGGTCTCGAATTGGACCCTCTCCCTACCCTCGTCGAGCTTCGCCAGACTCAGGATCTCGTCGATCATCGAGGCGAGATGCCGTCCGCCCGCTTTTATCCGCTCGATCCTCTGCTGCTGCACCGCTGTGAGCGGCGCGTCGAGTTCGATGAGGTCAGCATAACCCAGAATCCCGTTTAACGGAGTGCGGAAATCGTGAGCGAGGGTCGCCATAAAGGATCCCTTGGCGAAGTTCGCTGCCTCCGCGGCGAGAGTTGCCTCCCTCAGCGCCTCCTCCACTCGCTTCTGCACCGAGATGTTGAAGAAGGTGAGGACGGCACCGCCGACTGTCTGGTCAGGCAAACGATACGGGCTGATGCGCACGATGTACCATTCCCCGGACTCGCTCGAGATCTCGCGCTCGAGCCGCTCCTCGGAGAGTATTACACTCCGGGTGTCTTCCGTCAGCGTCGAGTAGCCCAGCCGGTTGGTAATGTCGGCGAGCGGGCGGCCCCGGTCGGTAACTACGAAGTTGAATAACGAGACGATCGAGGATGTGAAGCGGCGAATGCGCATCTCCAGGTCTACGAAGATGGTACCGATCTCCGTGGAGTCGATCAGGTTCTGCAGGTCAGCGTTCGTCCGATTCAACTCCTCGATCGTATTCTGGAGCTCCTGATTGACGGTCGTGAGCTCCTCGTTGATCGACTGTATCTCCTCCCGGCTGGTCTCCAACTCCTCGACCGCCGCCCTGTCCTCCTCATTGATCGACCGTAGCTCCGCATTCTCGGTCTCGAGCTCCCGCACCACCTGGTCGTGGTTAGCGCTGACAGTTTCTAGCTGCTCCTTCGTGCGGTATAGCTCTTCTTCCAGGTGAGGCACCTCATCCGGGGAGGCGCGATCTGACGACTGCTCTACTTCGGAAACGCGCGGCATCTGCGTCGGGAAGACGACCAGCGCGAGCTTTCCACCATCTCCGTTCTCGCTCGGATAGACCCCGACGCTCACCGGCGCGGCCAGGCCATCATCGACGCGGATGCGCGGGTGGACCGGAAGCCCCTTTTCGAACGCCTGGTAGAGCGCTGTGCGCAACTCTATCCGCAGGGCCGGCGGCACCAGGTCCATGAGGTTGTGGCTCGGTGTGCCAGCGCCCTGGCGGAGGTATTCGCCAGCGTGGGCGGAGAGGTGGACGATCTCCATCCGCTCGTCGACGACCAGACTGGGCGGAGCGTAGGCCTCCAGAAGGCGCAAGTGCCGCGCACCGTAGGAGAAGTCGGTTGGTCCTAGGCCATGTCGCGTGGCGCCAGACTGAGCGACCGAACGGCTGAGCGGGTCGACCGCCGAGAGCCGGGGGGGCACCCGCTGGGAGCTCGCATCTCGACGGTAGATGCGCTGCGCCTCGGCAACCGGCACAAACAGACCGCTGTCCTTGGCCGACTCAGACGCACCGAGGAAGAGCAATCCCCCGGGTCGCAACGCGTAATTGAAGGTCTCGAGCAGCTGCTCCTGCGCCTTCGGCTGCAGGTAGATGAGGAGGTTACGACAGCTGATTAGGTCGAGCCGCGCGAAAGGAGGGTTGTGCAGGACGTTGTGAACCGCGAAGAGGACCCTCTCACGGAGGGACTTATCGACTCGGTATCCGCCCCCGGACTCCTGGGAGAAGAAGCGGCGGAGCCGCTCGGGCGATAGAGCCGAGAGGTCGGAAGCGGGATACACGGCTTCCCGCCCCCGTGCGCAGCCCTTCTCGTCGATATCCGTCGCGAACATCTGGATGCGCGGCGGCTGCTCCAGCGTGGATGCATGCTCGGCGAGCAAGATGGCAATCGAGTACGCCTCCTCGCCCGTGGCGCAGCCCACTACCCACACGCGCACCACGTCCTCCGGGCCCCTGCCCTCGAAGAGGTTGGGGACGATCTCGCCGAGCGCCTCAAAGGCTGCCGGATCCCGGAAAAAGCTGCTGACGGAGATCAGCAGGTCTCGCACCAGGGCTCGAGACTCCTCTTCGCTCGCCTGCAGGAGGGGGAGGTATTTGTCCAGCGTCTTCACGCCGTTGGCGAGGAGGCGGCGCTCCAGACGGCGCATGACCATCGCGCGCTTGTACTGGCTGAAGTCATGACCCGTGCTGCCGCGCAGTGACGCGAAGACGCGCGCCAGCTGCGCCTCCACATCCGTTATCGACTCACCGGCGGCGAGTGGCGAGGGCCTCTCCCGCAACTGCACCAGCTCTCCGGGGATCGCGGCCGCTCCGGCAACCAGGTCGACCTGGTCCGTCGCGATCGCGCTTCTCGGCATACCGTCGTGCTCGGCCTCCTCGGGGGTCTGGGCTACGGTCGTTCCCCCGCACTCTCTGATGCGGCGGATGCCGTGTGAGCCGTCCTCTCCCGTTCCGGAGAGCACCACGCCGACCGCCTCCGCGCCGTGCGCCTCAGCCAGGGTACCGAAGAAGAGGTCGACCGGAAGGTGTGACTCCGTCCCACTACGCTCTATCAGCCCGATGCTCCCGTCTGGAAGCATCATGAGGTCGCGGCCCGGAGGGATAACGTAGACGTGGTCCGTCTCTACCGGCATTGGTTCCGTGACCTGCACCACCTTGAGCGGAGTCCAGTCCTGGAGAATCGCCGCAATCCGGCTCTCCCGATCCCGGTCCAGGTGCATGATGACCACGTAGGCCATGCCGTTCCCGGCATGCACCTGCTCGAAAAAGAGCCGCAGGGCGGCCAGGCCACCGGCCGAAGCGCCGATTCCTACGACCGTCACGGTAGAGACGGCCGAAGAGTCCATCGGGTCATAAAGTTCGGAGACGGCAGACGAGCTATTCATGGCGGGCCCTGTCCTCGTTTGGCCTGAGAAATGATCCAGATCTCCAAGCTCTATTGATCGAGCGGTCAACCCAGAATACGTTCTATTGTCCAACTGGTCAAGAACGTAAACGGGCACAAGCAATGTCACCAACGAAAGATAGCCTAGTGCGTCGCAAGCGAGCCCTAGCGGGGGTGCGGCGTGAGCAGATTCTGAGCGCCGCCTTCGAGGTGGCGTCGCGTGTTGGCGTCGCGAATCTGACCATTCGGGGGGTCGCCACCGAGGTGGGGGTTAGCCATGCGCTTGTCCTTTACCACTTCGGGCGCAAGGACGATTTGCTGCACGGGCTACTCGAGTGGTTGATCGAGGCTACGTCGGTACTTGAGTTGTCGGAGGACATCTCCCGCTTTCCCCGGGCCATTGACCGCCTGCATGCGCAACTCCAGCAGGAGATGGTGCGCATCTCTTGCCAGACCCGGCACGTCCGGCTGTTTTTTGAGTACTGGGCTGTCGGGGCTCGAGACGAGTCGATCCGGACACGGATCAGCGGTGAGATCGAGCGCTACCGTGCGGCGTTCCTGGCGATCACAACGGAGTTAATCCTCGCCGAGCCAGCAGCCTTCCCCGACGTGACAGCTGAGGGCCTCGCCGCGGTGGCGGTGAGCTGGATCCAGGGCTGCGCGGTGCAGGCGACGATCGACCCGGAACATTTCGATGCCGATCAGTACTTCATGACCGTCCGTGGAATCATAGGACGGTTCACGTGAGGAGGAGCGGCTACGGTACGCGCGGCGCCATTACTGCCGCCATTACCGCATGGATGCGGAGGTTACAATCGTCTTTCCACTCCGAGTAGCGGCGCTCGCCTTCCTGGTCACAATTGCGATAGAGATCCAGATCGCAGGATCACGCGCGAATGTGCAGTTCGCCTATCCCTTGTTTGCCGGTGGCATTGCAGGAGTGGCGGCCTACGGTTTCCTACTCTGGCGCAAGCGGACAGAATAGCCGCATCTGGCTCTTCACGAATTGCTGGGATCTGAAGCGGGCGATGCTTCCTGGTTGGTCCGCACGGGCAGGGATTGGCGGCGCGGCGCGGGTGAAGCGGGCCGGAACCGTACAGACGAATATTGCTGGCCCCCGTCCACCGGTCCTCTCGCGGCGGGCACCATGACACATACTCGACCTACCTGAACTTCTTATTTAGAGGCGCCGAACCGTCCAAGCCCCAGTTCCACCAGCCCTTCGGGATGGCGCAGCAGGAACAGTGCTTCCAGTCCCAGGAGCTGTGCCAGGCCGAAGCCGTCTTTGGGGCCGGTCACCAGTAGCGCGGTGGCCCAAGCGTCCGCCTGCATGCAGGTGGGCGCCAGCACAGTGACCGAGGCGACGGCATTGTTCACGGGCGCGGCGCGGCGTGCGTCCATGTTGTGTGAGAGGTGGGCGTCGCCCACCTGCAGGTAACGCCGGTAGTCGCCCGATGTGGCGACGGCAAGGTCTTCTAGCTCGATGACCCCGTGCACTGTGCGGTGCCCGGCCTCGGGCTGCTCCAGCGCCACGGCCCAGGGCTCACCGCTGGCCTGGCTGCCCACGGCGCGCAACTCACCGTCGAGCGCCGCCTGCGCATGCTGCACACCGTGCTGCAGCAGCACGGCGGTCATGCGGTCCACCGCGTAGCCCTTGGCAATGCCGCACAGGTCGAGTTGCAGGGGGGCAAGCTTGCGGACGCGGCCCGCGGGGAGATCGAGCTCCAGGCACTCGTTCGTAGGGCGGGGTGGTGCCTGGCGTGCGATGCGGATCGCCTCGGCGTCTGGAGCATCGCGCTCTGCGCCAAAGCCCCAGGCATCAACCAGCGCCCCGACGCCCGGATCGAACGCGCCGGCGCTCAGGCGGTATACGTCCAGCGCACAGACCAGCACCTCCAGCATTTCAGCGGGCAGGTCCACCCAGGCGTCCACGGGCGCGCGGTTCAGACGCGTGAGGTCGCTATCGGGCTTCCAGGGCGACATCTGATCGTCCACCTGCGCCACCGCGGCGGCGAGATCCTGGCTCAGGACGCCCAAGTCCATCGTGGCGTCCGCGTCAACGGTGGCGGACCAGCGCGTGCCCATGGTCGGGCCGTTCAGAGTGGCGCGCGTGAAGGGTGCGGTAGGCTCAGAAGACGTCTTCGGCATAACGCTCCTTCGCTTTGAGTTGCGACACGCTCAGGTGTAGCGGCTCGAGCAGGGTGTCCATAGTCTGAGCCGCGTCGTGTGCCATGGGGCGGCTGCCGCAGACGCGCACGATGGCTCCCTTGGCCACAAGGTCGCGCACGTACTCAGCGTCGCGTCGCAAGGCGTCCTGCACATAGCCGCCGCCGTCGGGCACGCGTGAGAACACCGTCTGCACACTGGCCACGCGTCCTTCTCCAAGCCAGCCCTCGATCTCGGCGCCGAAGTAATAATCGCGCGCCGGGTCGCGCCCACCAAAGTACAGGTGCATGGGGGTATGCCTGTCGTTGCGGCGGATGAAACCAGCCAGTGGCGCCACCCCCGTCCCCGCCCCGATCAGCAGCACCGGCCGTCGAGTGCGCGGCAGCGCAAAACCGGGGTTGGAACGAATGTAGGCTGCGACCTGATCCCCTGGCTGCAGACCCACCAAGAACGTGGAGCACAGGCCACCGGGCATCTGGCGCACGCAGATTTCCAGAAA
>CAJDWZ010000094.1_pt1 | contig 12162 bp, 14 predicted proteins | sample 7391701 | NCBI WGS metagenome assembly CAJDWZ01 (sample SAMEA7055744, study PRJEB34461) | soil metagenome | biome: terrestrial ecosystem; feature: Peninsula; material: soil | place: Antarctica | collected 2016
TGATCAGCGTGCTCGCGCTTGGGCCGTGGCCGCTTCGGTTGCCGCAGCCAATGCTGCGGGGTCGATGTGGATGGTCGACATATCAGCGCTCCTCGCGACGATTTTCGAGCAGATCGGCGACCGCTTCGACCGCGATGGGTACTCCGCTGGCCATGCGCCGGAGGATCTCCTTCTCCTCCTCTCGCGACGGATAACCCACTCGCAGCTTGAGCATGAAGCGGTCTACCTGCGCTTCAGGAAGAGGATAGGTGCCCTCCTGCTCGATCGGGTTCTGGGTGGCGAGGACGAGGAATGGTTCCTCGAGTATGTGGGTCGTACCGCCGATAGTGACCTGCTTCTCCTGCATCGCTTCGAGCAGCGCAGCCTGCACTTTCGCGGGCGCGCGGTTGATCTCGTCGGCGAGTATGATGTTGGCGAAGATCGGACCCTTCTTGACGGCAAACTGGCCGGTAGACTGGTCGTAGATCTGGGTGCCAACTATGTCCGCCGGCAGCAGGTCCGGCGTGAACTGGATTCGCTGGAAGCTGGTATCAATGGTTTCAGCCAGAGTGCGCACGGTAAGGGTCTTGGCCAACCCCGGTACACCCTCCAGTAGCACGTGGCCTCCGGTGAGCAGACTTATGAGCAGTCGCTCGACCATGTACTCCTGGCCCACCACGCGTCGGCCGACCTGCTCCATGACGCCCTGGACCAGCGCGGTGTCCGCTGCCGATGACAGTTGAGTGCCCAATTCCGCGCTCCTCACTTGCGAGAGTTCAGGGATACGACGTACGCGATCGCCCCCCATTTTTGGCCGGCCACGTGAGTGCCGAGGGAGGACGGCACCATACTGGAGGCGCTAGCATCACGCATCCACCTGTGCCGCCGAGTCCGGTAAATCAAGAACGGGGCCGGTCGCGGTTACGTCACCAGGATCGATCCGCTCGCCCCGAGAACATCAGTCCTTGCGTCCTGTCGCTCGCGACGGCCCACCTCGCCCCTTTCCTCCTGGGGACCGCTTTCGGGGCGCGTCTTCATCTTCATCATTCAGCATGTGCATGCGGGTTGCAGCGCGCACGGCCAACTTCTCCGTGGCCGACAGGGCTCGCACCTCGCCAGCGGGAAGTCGGCCCAGTTCGATCGGACCATAACGTGTGCGCACCAGGCGCTCGACATCCAGCCCGAGTGCCTCGCAGAGACGCCGGACTTCTCGAGTGCGCCCTTCGGTAAGGACGAGCTCCAGCTCCCAGCGCCGCTGACCGATCGATCTCGCCTCCACCCGACGAGGGTGTACCATGCCGTCCTCCAGCTCGACTCCGCGCCGAGCCTGTGCGGCGGCGGCGGTGGCATTCCCTCTCACTGTGGCGACGTAGACCCGCTCCACCTCGCGCGAGGGGTGGGTGAGAGCGTGCGCAGCGCTACCATCGGTGGTAAGAAGCAGGACACCCTCGGTCATGTAGTCGAGCCGACCGACGTAGGTGAGGCCTGGGCGAGCGGGTACGAGATCGAAGATCGTCGGCCGGCCATCGGCGTCGGAGCGTGACGTGAGCACGCCCAATGGCTTGTTGAGCACGAACCACTCGGCCACGGTGATAGTCGGCAGCGGCACGCCGTCCACCAGAATCCGGTCGCGGCCCGGCTCCACGATCTGGCCGATCTGGGCGACAGTGCCATTAACCGTGACACGTCCCTCGCCCACCACTTCCTCCGCCTTGCGGCGGGCGGCGATGCCAGCGCGGGCCAGTGCACGCTGAATGCGCATGGCCTCCACCGGAGCCGCCTTCGGACGCCTTGGTCGACCACGGCTGTCGGTGGCGAGACCGTCCCGATCGGTCCGCGTGGGACGCCGCTCGCGTGCCGCGCCCTCCCTTCCCGACGTCTTCGACGAGCGTTCGCTGCGTCCTTCAGTCGCATCGGGCTTTGCCCCTCGTGAGCTGCGCTCAGAGCGAACAGGACGGCCAGGGGCTGACGGACGCTCCGAACGGGCAGGACGACCAGTGGCTGACGGGCGCTCTGAACGGGCCGGACGAACAGAGGCTGACGGGCGCTCCGAACGGGCAGGACGATCGGAGGCCGTCGGCCGTTCCGAACGGGCCGGACGATCAGAGGCTGACGGGCGCTCCGAACGGGCAGGCTGACGGGCGCTCCGAACGGGCCGGACGATCCGTGGCTGACGAGCGCTCCGCCGGAGCGGACTCGGCGCCTCGCGCCGAACGGCCGGGCGCTCCGCCCTTTCCTGGGGCAGTACGGTCGCCTCGGGGAGCCAGGGGATCGCGAGGCGCTCGTTTCAGCCGACCGGTTCGTGCATCGCGAATGAGAGGCTCGGATCGACGCGAGCGATTGGCATTGCGTTCCTCGCGCTGCTCGCGCGCCGAGCGCCTGCTGAAGGATGTCTTCCCGCCTGGCGAGCGACTGCTCGACCGGCTCTCAGTCCCGGCGGCATCTACGTCGCCAGCTCCGGAAGAGTGGCTGGCGTCGGCAGGCGACCGATCATCCATCGTTGAGCGTACGGTCGAGGATGGCCGGGACGACGACGGCCGCCCCACGTTGCGACCGCCATCTCGGGAGTCACGGCGCGCACTGGCGCCATCCGTCGGACGCGCCCCGCGCGAACGGCTGCCGTCGCGAGCCGGCCGCTCGTCGCGGTTCGGGCGACCGTCGCGCGCCTTCGGTCGGGCGGCGCCAGTACGCTTGGAGCTCTTGGAGGAGTCGGCGGGGCGTCGGGCGCCCGCGCGGTCAGAACGTTTTCCAGAGGGAGTCATGTTGGATCAGGCAGTCTTCAACTGCGGACGCAGCGCGATAGCCAGTTCGTCGGCTCGCGGCAGTTCTTCCAGGTGGCGGAGCGCGAACTGCTCCAGAAATAGCTCCGTCGTGCCGTACAGCAGCGGCCGGCCCAGCCCTTCACCCCGACCGATGACGTCCACCAGCCCACGTTCGGCCAGCGACTTCAGCATGCTGCTCACTGATACACCGCGAATCTCCTCGATTTCCGCGCGGCCGATGGGCTGGCGGTACGCCACGATAGCGAGTGTCTCCAGCGAGGCCGCAGACAGACGCTGTGGACGCGCCGCCAGTTGGGCTCGCTCTATGGCCTCGGTGTACTCGGGACGGGTAAGGACCTGCCAGCCGCCGCCCGCCTCGGCCAGTTCCACGCCGTGACCGTCGACGTCATAGTGCTCGCGCAGCTCGTCCAGCGCGGCAAGCAATGCGCCTCGCTCGGCTTCGGGAGCCAGCGCCTTTAGCTCGTTGGTCGGAATAGGACGCGCGCTGGCGAAGAGCGCGGCTTCAAGCAGCTTGGCCAGCGGTGACACTATTTATCTCCACGGGAGCAAAGGGTGCGGGTTGGAATACCGTGAGCTCACCGCGCTTGGCCAGTTCGAGAATGGCCAGCAGCGCCGACAGCACCTGCCACGGTTCGGCATCGGCAGCTACTACATCCCGCCAGCGAGCGCTGGAACGCAATGCCAGGATCGCGCGCACGGTGAGCATCGCCCCATCCACGTCCAGAGCTCTCGGCACTACATCGTGGATGGCCGGCCGGTGGGCAACGCGCAGTACGCGATCGACGGCAGACATCAACTCGCTCAGCGAGAGGCTGAGCGGCGCCGAGGGCGCTACCTGAACGGTCTGCTCTGGCAGATAGGCGCGGGCGAAGCGATTCCGCCGGTCTTCTCCGCGCCGCTCCAGGACGTCCACCACCTCACGCATCTGCTGATACTCCAGCAAGCGGCGCACGAGTTCCGCTCGCGGATCCTCCCAGGACTCGTCGTCGCTGTTCCTGGGCAGCAGCATCTGCGCCTTGATACGCAACAACCGGGCGGCCATCTCCAGATAGTCAGCGGCCTCGTCCAGCTCCAGCTCGTTCACGCGCGCCAGGAACTGTTCGGCAATCCGCGCGACGGGAATGTCGTAGATGTCCACTTCCTCATCCCGGATGAGGGCGAGGAGCAGCTCCAGTGGCCCGGAGAAGGACTTCAGCTCCACGACGAACGTGCCCGGGACGTCATCCACTACGGCAGGGTGCATCAGGACAGCAATTGGCTCGGGATGATGTAAGGGAAGACCAGTTGCTGGGCGAAGCGGGCCATGGCGTACACTGGCTGGAGCCAGGCGATGAGCAGCGGGCGGCCAAAAGTCAGCAGCACGATGAAGATCAACAGCCCGTACCGACCGATCTGCTGATAGCGGACCGCCCACGACGGCGGGAGTAGGTACTTCATCACGTGGGAGCCGTCCAACGGGGGGATCGGGATGAGATTGAAGATCACCAGCAACAGGTTGAAGAACACGCCGAGGAGTAACGCCTGCTGGAGGATAGCACAGCTCTCCTGAAGAACCGGAACCGATCGACCGAGCAAACCGAGCGGGACAATGGCGGCGGTAAACAGCACCGCCAGGACCATGTTCGACGCCACCCCGGCCAGTGAGACGATGATATCACCACGCTTGAGGTCCCTGTACTTACTCGGGTCGACGGGTACCGGCTTGGCGCCACCAAATATGAATCCGCCGCCAAACCAGGTTATCAGCGGCAGCAGGATCGTCATGAATGGATCGATATGGACGATCGGATTCCAGGTCAGTCGCCCCAACCTGTACGCGGTGTCGTCGCCCTGGCGCTTCGCCGCGTAACCGTGCGCGTACTCGTGCGCTACCATGGAGAAGAGCAGGATAGGCGCGACGAGGAGAAAGTTCTGGAAATTCACGGGGCAGGTCGGCCGGAACTCGTCGGCGCCGGATCGCTGTGCGGCAAGCGCGGCGTCCCGCAGCGAGGTGTAGCGCTGCGGGAGGGGAAGGCGGTAAGGTACTCCACCGCTGGGAGTGGGACAAGTCGAAGTCGGACAGCGCCTTGACACAAATAACGAGCATGTCTAGCTTCCTGTGCTCGTGACGAACTGACGTCAGAACCATACTGGAGAGATTCTGTGCCGAATATCGCGTCCGCGAAGAAGAACATGCGGAAGACCCTTGCCGCCACCGTGCGCAACCGCGCGCAGCGCTCCGCGCTCCGCACCGCACTGAAGAAGGCGCGTGCGGCCGACGCGACAGCCGAGGATCGGATGCATGCCGAGAGCCTGCTCGACCGCGCCGCGCGCAAGAATCTGATCCATCGGAACTCCGCCAGCCGTCTGAAGAGCCGGCTCGCAAAGCACCAGGCAGCGGCCACCGCAGCCTGACGGCGCGGCGACCTGCGGGTCGCCGCCAGCAACAGCCAGCCATAAGCAGGACGAGGACCGCGCGGGCAGAGAGGACAACCTCTTCTGACCGCGCGGTCCTCGTTCATGGCTCGCGTGTCGAGCGCCACGATGTCCGGCGCTGCGTACTGCGCTGATGCGAGCAGCTCTACAGCGCCGAAAGTTCACCGCCGCAACGCTCGCAGTACCACTCCGTGGGATAGTTCATGGTCCCGCACTCCTGGCACTTGAGCGTCTTGATGTGGGGAGTGCCGCTCTCAGAGTGCAGCGGCGACGGACTCACCCCTCGCAGCTCATCGATCATCCGCTCGCTCTCCGAAGTCGGCGATGTGGACGGTGGCGACCCGAGCCCACCCCGACCGGAAGTACTGGAGAGACCCAGGCCGCTGGTCCATGAAGGAGCTTCGGCCGGCTCTTCGGGCGGCGCCGGTGGTGGAGCAGATGGAAGCGACTCGTCAGGCGCGAGGGACTCCACCGACACTATTTCAGGCGCAGCGGGCTCCGGCTCGGAGTGAACGTCGTGGTGGGCGGGAGTAGTCGTAGCCGGCATTACCTCAGCGGCCGCCGAATCGACTGGCAGGGACTCTTCCTCCTCAGTGCCCGTCTGCGTCTCGCCCGGCTCCGGCACGACAGCGGGAACCGTCATGGTAAGCACCTGCTCCAGGCGGCTGTGCTCGGCCTCCACCTGCTGCCGCTCGGCCACGAGGTCCGCCAGGGTGGCATCAGTGCGAGCCTCGATCTCCGACCACTTCTCCTGATCATACTCGCCCACGGCAGTCCTTAGCTCAGCCTCGGCGCGCTCGTCGGCACAGCCCTGCTCATCAGCGCGTAGTTCCTCCACCCGTCTGGCCAGGTCACCGACCGCGCCGCGGAGCATCTCCGCGTGACCGGCCAACTGGCCCACAACTTCGCTCAGGCGGTTGGTATAGTCGCCGTGAACGCGGTCGAAGACGTGCGGAGGTGTCGTTTCCCGACGCTCTTCAAGCTGCGATAACCAGCTCTCGAAGCGCCGACGCTCCTCGTCCAGCTCGGTCACCTGGGCCAGTGCGCCTGCCGTTGTCTCCGTCATCGAGCACTCTCCTGCGCGAACGTCGAGGCACCGCCACCCGACGCGGCTTCGCGCAACGTGTGAAGTGCCTGCAATTGTTCCGGGGTCAATTGATTGACGCGGCCGAGTAGGCGCGCCGTGAGGATGATGCGAGCAGCGTGTTCCAGGATTTCCATGCGCTCCAATGCCAACTCAAGCGTGGAGCCCAATGTAACCGCCCCATGATTGGCCAGCAGAAGAGCATCGTGCGTGCGAACGATGCGCTCCACATTAGTGGCGAGCGCCTCCGAACCAGGAATGGCGTACGGAACCAGAGGTACGCCACCCAGCCCCAAGATAATCTCCGGCAGCAGAGGCGCCATGAAGTCCTCGCCGGCGAGTGCAAAGCCAGTTGCGGTGGGAGGATGCGCATGGACCACTGCCATGACGTCCGGTCGAGCCCGATAGATCGCCAGATGTACCGCCAGTTCGGTTGACGGGCGGCCCACGGAGCTCACCACCCGACCGTTGAGGTCGACCCTGATCAGGTCCCCCTCTATCATCCGCCCCTTCCCTACCCCGGCCGGTGTCACCAGGAAGAGGTCGGCATCCAGCCTGACCGAGATATTGCCATCCTTACCGGCGATCAGTCCTGCTGCCACGAGCCGCGCTCCAGCAACGACGATCGCACTCGCGGCCGATGCGTGCGCATCGGCCTCGCTTGCGCCGGCCATCAGGCCGGCTAACTGGCCGGCCTCTCCACTCACGCGACCGGCGCCCGGTAGACGATCCGACCGTCCACGATGGTACAGCGGTTACGTCCGCGAAGGGCCATACCAGCGTACGGAGTGTTGCGACCCTTGGACAGGAAGGTCTTCGGATCAACCGTCCACTCGGCGTCGGGGTCGAAGACGGTGATGTCTGCCACCGTCCCCCGCCGGAGCGTGCCTCCGGGCAGGTGGAACAGTCGGGCCGGTGTGCAGGCCATCCGGTCTACCAGGGTGCCCCAACTGATCAGGCCCGGCACGACGAGATTGGTCACCACAACCGCGAGCGCCGTCTCCAGTCCGACGATGCCATTCGGCGCATCAGCGAACTCGCGTTCCTTCTCGTCGTAGTGGTGCGGCGCGTGGTCCGTCGCCACGACGTCGATCGTTCCGTCCGCCACCGCCTCGCGCAACGCCTCAACGTCGTCCGCCGTCCGGAGGGGCGGGTTCATCTTGGCGTTGGTGTCGTAGTCGAGTACGCGCTCTTCGGTGAGCGAGATGTGGTGCGGGCACACCTCGGCGGTGACGTTGATCCCGCGGTCCTTGCCCCACCTGATCAACTCCACCGAGCCGCGGGTGGACATGTGCGCGAGATGGACGTGGCCCCCCGTCCGGCGGGCGAGGAGGATATCGCGGATGGCCATGATCTCTTCGGCCTCGGCGGGTATCCCCTTGAGGCCGAGTCGAGCGCTAATGATGCCCTCGTTCATTGCCCCGCCGGCCGCCAGCGTCGGCTCCTCGCAGTGGTCGATGACGGGGACATTGAAGCTGCGCGCATATTCCAGCGCGGTGCGCATGAGTTGCGCGCTCACCACCGGCTTGCCGTCGTCGCTAAGGGCGACGGCGCCAGCACCAACCATCTCGCCGAACTCGGCCAGCTTCTCGCCCATCTGCCCGACCGAGATGGCGCCGATGGGATAGACGCGGGCAGCGTTGGCCAACTGCGCCTGACGCACGATGAAGCCAACGGCCGCCTGGTTGTCGGTGACCGGCGACGTGTTGGGCATCGCGCAGACGGCAGTGAAGCCGCCAGCCGCGGCCGCCCGCGCCCCGGTGGCGACTGTCTCTACGTCTTCACGGCCGGGCTCGCGCAGATGGCAATGAACGTCGATGAAACCGGGGCTCACGATCAACCCTGTGCAGTCGATCACCTCTGCACCGTCGGGCGTCGACTCCAGCCGATCGCCCACGTGCTCGATACGTCCGTCGACTATGAACAGGTCGCCTACGCTATCGAGTCCGGTGGATGGATCCAGCAGTCTCCCGCCACGAAGGAGAGTCGGGCCGCCCGGCTCGACGTTGGGCACACGCCGCGCGATGCTCATCGCTCCCCCTGTCCCTTGGCGGCGTCGGCCAGTTGGGCGTTGCCACCGGCAAGGAGATAGAGGACGGCCATCCGAACGGCTACGCCGTTGGTGACCTGATTGAGGATCAACGAGTGCGGCCCATCGGCCACGTCGGAATCAATTTCGACGCCGCGATTCATAGGTCCAGGATGCAGGATCAAAAGGTCGCGCGGCGCCTTCTCCAGCCGCGCACTGGTCACGCCGAACACGCGATTGTACTCGCGCAGCGACGGTATGTAGCCAGCATGCATCCGCTCGAGCTGCAGACGCAGGATGTTCAGGGCATCGGCCCACTCGATTGCATCCTCGATGTGCTCGAAGACCGTCACGCCCATTGACTCGATGGCGTTCGGAAGCAGGGAGCGAGGGCCGCAGACGCCCACTTCAACACCCAGCTTCTTGAGCCCCCAGATATTGGAGCGGGCCACCCGGGAGTGAAGGACGTCGCCACAGATGCAGACCTTGCGGCCGGCCAGATCACCCAGGTGGTCGCGAAGCGTCAGCAGGTCGAGCAGTCCCTGAGTAGGATGCTCGTGGGTGCCATCGCCAGCGTTGATGACGTTCGATTCGATGCGGTCTGCCAGGAACTTGGCCGCTCCGGACGACCCGTGACGGATGACGACCATGTCGATTCGCATCGCCTCGAGGTTCCGGGCGGTGTCCACCAGGGTCTCTCCCTTCTGGACACTGGAACCGGACGCCGCCACGTTCACCGTGTCCGCCGACAGGCGCTTCTCGGCGAACTCGAAGGAGATGCGGGTACGGGTGGAGGACTCGAAGAAGAGGTTGACGATCGTCTTGCCGCGCAGCGTCGGCACCTTCTTGATCGCCCGCTCGCTGATCTCCTTGAACGGTTCGGCGGTGTCGAGGAGTAGCCGGATCTGGTCACCGCTGAGCGACTCCAGGGCGAGCAGGTCCTTGCCGATCGGTAGCGTCACTCCCCCTCCGAGCGTCTGGCGACGACCACCGCGTCCCGTCCGTCGAGCTCTTCGACATAGACGTCCACGTGATCGCCGAGGATCACGTCGATGGACTTTCCGACCACATCCGGATGGATCGGCAACTCCCGACCTCCGCGATCAATCAGGACGGCGAGCGCTATCCGCGCCGGGCGGCCGAAGTCGGCAAGTTCGTCCAGCGCCGCCCGCACCGTGCGCCCCGTATAGAGGACGTCGTCAACGATGACGACATGACGTCCCTCCAGTTCCCAGGGCAGGCGGGTAGGACCAACGACAGGCCGCGGTCCGACCGTCTGCAGGTCATCCCGGTAGAGCGTAATATCGAGGGCGCCGGTAGGAATGGTGACGTTCTCTCGTTCGCCAATGATGGCGCAGAGCCGTTCGGCGAGAGGGACACCGCGCCGCTGGATGCCGATCAAAACGAGGCCGTCGGTGCCGTTGTTCAGCTCGACGATCTCATCGGCCATGCGGCGGAGGGTGCGCATCATCGCGCGTGAGTCGAGCAGGGTGCTGGATGTGGTGGCCATGGTGGGGGCAATATAACGTCCACCTCACTGCCTGCGAGGGGAGAGCGAAACGGCCGGCACATGATGCTCTCTCCGGTGTAAATTGTGGTACGGCCGCATGCGCCGACGCTGTCGCCCGTCGTGATAGCGCCGCTCCCACCGTACAGCCCGAACAAGCATGGCTCGCTCGCTCCAGCGCACTTCCAGTAATCCGATGCTCGCACCTGCCCGCTTCCGCGACGTCGCGGGCGTGGGCCACATGACCGTCGCCGGCACCGCGATGCGTGCGCTGGTGCTGCTCAGCCTCGTCATCGCTTCCTCTGCCTACACCTGGTGGCAGCTAGCGCCGGACCCGGCCGCGGCCGGTCCGTATATCATGGGCGGCCTCATTGGCGGGCTTGTACTGGCAATGGTGACGGTCTTCAAGCCGCACCTGGCCCCCTGGACGGCCCCGCTCTACGCCGTCACGGAAGGCCTGGCGCTGGGTGGGCTGTCGATGCTGATGAACATGAGCTATCCCGGGCTGCCGGTTCAGGCCGTGGTGCTCACCTTCGGCGTCTTCGCGGTCATGCTCGGCCTCTATTCGTTCCGCATCGTGAAGGTAACTGACCGGTTCCGGACCATGGTCACGGGGGCGATCCTCGGCATTATGGTCTTTTATATGGTGAACCTGGTAATCGGCTTCTTTGGCGCATCGATCCCCGGAGTCCATGGCGGCGGCGCGCTCGGTATCGGCATCAGCCTGTTCACTGCGGGTATCGCGTCTCTGGCGCTAATGCTCGACTTCGACCGGATCGAGAATGCAGTAGCGGCCGGCGCCCCCAAGACCATGGAGTGGTACGGCGCCTTCGGGCTTCTCGTCACGCTGGTCTGGCTGTACATCGAGCTGCTCAACCTGCTACGGAAGCTCCGCGACTGATTCTATAAGCGCGACGAGTAGAGGGCCCACGGGGCGGTGATGGCAGGAATGGCATCGCCGCCCCGGTTTTCATACCAGGAGGAGGGCGCACGTCGTCGCCGTCCAGAACGACGTCACGTTCGCCACGCCGGCGACGCTATTTCCGGCCGTACCGAGCCCCCGACGGCTCGACGGGGGTCAGCTCGCACCCCAGGTACACGGCTTGCTTGAACCCAATCATCGAGCCCTGCGCGAGCCGCCACGCCGTCCACAGTTGGCGTTGATAACCCTGACGAGATCGGCCACCTCGGCGTTGGCAGACGTCAGGTCCAGCTGAATCTCGGAGCCCGGAATCCGTCGCCACCGCGCCAACAAGCCCGGCAGACCGGAAGGGTAGTCCAAGACTGCGGCCAGGGTAGACGGATCGGAGAGCCTGATGCAGAGGATGTCAGTCTGGACCGTGTCAGGTACCGTGTCCACCCTCACCCGACGCGCTCCAGAGACATCGCGCCAGGCAAGCGGAGCCGGCCGTATCCTCCGCGACCGGATGCCGTCCTCGTCAATGGCGATGAGCGGACGTTTGTCGCGCCAGTCGATGAGGGCAATTGCTAGCAGATAGCCCAGAAGGATCGCGACCAGTAGCCGGAGAGCGACGTGGGTGGCCAGCGCACCGAAAGAGACCGTTCCGGGCGCCGGTGGCAGGCCCAGCAAGAGAAGGGTCAGGGGTAAAAGGAGGACGCAGCTTCCGATGGCCATGGCAGTCGCAAACCGTGGTTGCGGGACCTCGATACGCTCCATCATTCCTCCTCGTTCACCGGGCCGGATGGACAGCGATCGGCCGCCGTCTGCGTCTGCCTCTACGTGCGGCAAGGCCAGCCGCGGCGGCTCACTGGAGTCGGCGGGCGACGACAATGCCTCGCTACCCAAGAATGGGCGGCGAGGCATTGTCAGGAGTCAGAGCTTACAGTAATCACCTACAAACGGATGGGGAGAGATTCGAACTCTCGAACGGCTTTCACCGTTACACGCTTTCCAGGCGTGCGCCTTAAACCACTCGGCCACCCATCCTCGACTCTATTCCGGCCGGCAGAGCAAGCCACAACGGATACGGGGACCCCAGACAGTCAGGCCCCCGAGCGAGGAAGGTACGGACAGGGTGAGATTCGAACTCACGATACCCTTGCGGGTACGCCGGTTTTCGAGACCGGTGCCTTCAACCACTCAGCCACCTGTCCTCTACATCCTGGGATGGTAGCCAGAACTGCCGTGGCTGTCAACGGCGACGAACGGTGGGACTGCGGCCGCGGCCGCCCTGGTTTGAAGCCAGGGCAGAAGCGGACGGCCTCGGCAATACTGATGCACAGCCGCGACAGATGTGCTGCGGCCTCTCTACGGCGGCTGGGGCTGCCAGGCTCAAACAGTCTGGTACGCATTCCAGTTATACTTTATACGACCGTTGTATCATCATATCGCACTGGACTTTAT